>Ga0255066_1000001_pt1 | contig 152604 bp, 215 predicted proteins | sample Colum_Cont_RepA__2_FD_188465 | JGI IMG/M metagenome (GOLD analysis project Ga0255066, IMG submission 188465) | Freshwater microbial communities from Columbia River, Oregon, United States - Colum_Cont_RepA_8h | ecosystem: Environmental > Aquatic > Freshwater > River | place: USA: Oregon...
GTGTGATAAGCACCAGATGCATTTGCAGTAAATGCATTTGCAGTTAATGATGTTATAACATTCAGCGTTGTTGTTACATTTGCAGATCCAGTTACTTTAAATGTCGAATCTGTTTGCTCTGCAGAACTACCAACATGCACTCTACCTGTGTTTGCAGCACTGAACGCGTATGTTGTTGTACCGTCATTATTTTGAAAATAAGCACGTAATATAGGAGTAGAAGCAGTATTGCCCCCAACAATATCAAAGCTGAATGTGTTATTTGCTAGCCCGGTAATAGATGAAGCAAGATTATTACCATATCCAAGAACAATCTGACCACCCTCACCGGTTGCATTGCCGCCAGATACAATTAGATGAGACGGTACAATAGCGCCGCTTGTGTTTGCAATAAACGATGTGCCAACAGTCAACAATGCCGAGTTGACACTGGTTGACATATTAGCAACTGTACCGGTTACTGTTCCACTGAAACTACCAGTGTTGGCTGTTAAATTAAATCTGTTTGTTGCACTTCCAAGTACAATTCCTTCTGTGTTAGATAATGGGATTAGTCCTGTATTATTTGCTTTTAAGTTGGTAGTTGTAAAACTTGCAGCGTTAATTGTACCGGTATGATAAGCACCAGTTGTATTAGCTATGAATGAAGTACCAACTGACAAGCTAACAGTAGCATTAGCATATCCAGTAATATTAGTGTTACCTTGTGTCCATGAGTCTGATGACTCGTTCCATAAGAAGCTGACGTTTGCAGCACTTCCTCTATTAACCTCTAACCCAGCATTTTCTGTTGGAGCTACTAGCGCATCAAGATCTGCATTAAGAGTAACAATATTATCACCAACATTCAATGTAGTTGTGTTAATATAAGTTGTTGTACCAGATACTGTAAGATTTCCAGATATAGTAACATCAGCAAGATTGGATTGACCAGTAATATTGGCGCCAGCTGATCCTGTAATTAAGCCAGATGCATTTATAGTATTTGCATTAACTATCCATCGCTGAGTAGAGGATCCAAGAGCAGCTCCAACTGTATTTGATCCTGGGTATGCTCCAGATGTATTTGCAGTGAAGCTAGTACCTACAGTCAATAGTGCGGAGTTAACACTAACAGATACATTGGCTGCACCAGTAACTTCGAGTGCAACACCAGGAGTAGTGTTAGCGATTCCGACTCGGTTATTTGCTGCATCAACAAAAAGAGTACCGCTATCGAAGTTAACATTACCAGCTATAGTTTGAAGAGTGCCACTCAATGTAGCATTACCGGTCAGTGTTGAGTTACCCGATACAGTTAGCTGTCCACTAAAATTACCAGTATTTCCATTAACTACCCAACGCTGTGTAGAAGATCCAAGAGCTGTACCAACAGTATTGCTTGAAGGATAAACACCAGAATTGTTGGCAGTCACAATACCAGTAACTGTTGAGTTACTTAATGTGACTGATGCAGAATTAATTGTACCAGTGTGGTATGCACCAGTAGTATTTGCAATAAATGATGTTCCGACAGATAGTAGAGCACTATTAACACTGACAATAGCATTTGCATATCCAGTAATTACAACGTTATTGCTGGCATTAATCGTTTTTGTAACAGTTAGATCATCTTGTAGAGTGGCTGAACCTACAACAGTTAATGTGTTACTGAAATTACCTGAGTTTGCAAGTACAGTCCAACGATTAGTAGTATTACCTAACTGAAGTCCGTTAGTAACTGGAATCAAGTCGCCATTCGTGGTAATAGAGCTGAGGATTGTCCCAGTGAAAAATACATTTCCAGTAACTCTAAAGTCACCAGTGACGTTACTAGTACCAAAAGAATCAAATCCATAATCAATCTTTAATTTACTATTTGCTGTTGCCATCTAGCTTGTTCCTTAGCTGATCATGTTTGCTATAATTTTTACATTAGAATTAGCAACTCTTTGTTGTAATGTAACATCTATATTAGTTGTGTTGACACTCAAAGCTATGTTATTAGCTAGTTCAGAAGAGCTGGTAGGGGCAAATACTGTTCCGTAAACGGTTTGGTTAACATCTGTACCGTTGTGAACAAACAATATTTTTGTTGTTTGAAACTCTACTCCTTTTGTTACATATAATAACAGCTCACCAGCTTGGTAAGAAGCTTTTGGAAAACTGACAACTGTGACATTAGCTGTTGTGTTCGAACCAAGATCCGTATTTGCTAGGGTGAGGAAAGTTGCAAAAGTATTTATCGTTACATTGCCAGTGACATTCAAAGATTGTGAAACGTTAGCTGTTCCTGATACTACCAAATTACCGCTGAAATTACCTGAGTTAGCAGAGAGAACAAATCTACCAATGGAGTTACCTAGTAAAACAGAGTTTGATGTTGGTGCAATAGCTGTTACATTTGCACGTAATCCACTAGTAGTAAAGCTAGCAGCATTAACAGTACCAGTATGATATACACCAGTTGTATTTGCAATTAAATTTGCACCAACAGTAAATGAAGCTGAATTAACTGATAATGTTACGTTTGCAGATCCAGCCACCTCAAGAGCAACTGTAGGAGCGGTATTGTTAATACCAACTCTGTTATTAGTTCCATCAACAAAAAGCACACCCGAGTCAATATTAACGTTACCAGATATTGTTTGTAGTGTCCCACTCATTGTGACGTTACCAGTCAAAGTCGTCACACCAGCAACTCCAAATGTACCACCTACGTTTGCGTTTCCTTGAACGTTTGCGGTTAAACTAATATCAGTTGCACCAGTCACTCTTAGTGCAACACCAGGAGCAGTATTACCAATACCAACTCTATTATTAGTTGCATCAACAAAAAGAGTACCAGTATCAAAGTTAACGTTGCCAGCTATAGTTTGAAGACCGCCGTTTAGTGTTGTGTTACCAGATACACCAAAAATACCGCCTATGTTTGCGTTTCCTTGAATATTAGCTGTTGCACTTATATCAATATCGCCAGTCAGTCTTAGAGCAACGCCCGGTGCTGTATTATTGATACCAACCCGGTTATTAGTTGCATCTACAAACAGCACACCAGAGTCAAAAGTAGCATTACCAGATATTGTTTGAAGAGTGCCGCTGAGTGTTGCATTGCCAGTCAATAATGTATTACCACCAACTGATAATGAATTAGAAAGAGTAGTGGCGCCAAGAACGGTAAGTGTAAGATCAGTATCAATTGAGGTTGTTGTGAATACAGTGTTTACTGATGTATTACCGATTGATACATTACCTGTAATATAAAGAACATTGGCGGTTGTTGTATTACCACCTCTGAGCCCGAACGTAGTGTTACCGTTAATAGTGACTGAATTCGCTGTAAAGATGCCGTTAACTGTTCCGTTGCCAGTAGTACTACCGCCCTCTGTATTGGCAGCAGTTGTAACGATAGTTGTTGAATAGGCATCCAGCAAGACGTTAGTTTTATCAATCCAGTTCTGGAATGAATCAGTTATTGTACTTACGTTCGTGGTTGGTAACGCCATCTTTAGTTCTCTTTACTGTTTTGTTTGATTAAAATTAGCAACATATCTTTTATATCAGCAACATCTCTTTTCAAATTATCTACATCACACTGTACACCTGATACAGCAGATTGTGATTCTCTTTGCTGACGATATATTGTAAATGCATTTACATCTGTATTTAGTAGAGCACTACTTTGCTGATCTCTTAAAAAATTATCCGCATCAGTTTTGATTTTCATATTTAAATAGACACTGCAAGTGCCCTCACATCTTTCATTATCGGTGGATTCTGAGTTGTACTTGATAATAAGACTACTTTGATTGCAAACACCTTATAACTTGAGTGACGTCCATTACTTGCATCAAAATATGTAACAATATTTGACTCTCTATTATATTTAAATGCAGCTTTTTTCTGCGTAACTTTTTCAATTGAGCAAGCACCACTGAAAGAAGTATTTGACTTCAATGTTAAGTTAGTGGCGTTTGTAACAGCATCCACAACACCGATATCATAACTTGTCTCTGTATCACTTTGAACAATTTTAATGATATCATTAGCTACCAAATCTGTATTAAACGCACTTCCAGAACCTGTTAATGTGGTAGTAGTTGCAGATGTTATAATACCAGCCAAAGCGGTTGATGGAGGAGTTCTAGGGAAGCTATATTCAAACTCAATATAATCTTTATCATTCAAAGAATCACTGAATAGGTTTGAGTTGTTTGAGGCACTCATTAAGGTCCAGTCCTTATCTTTAAATACATCAGGATCATCAGAGCTTAGAATTTTTGAATATACTTGTATTGTAGATGTTGGTGGTTTATATGCTGTCAGGAATACTTTCATATCCTCAGCATCAAGACCCTCCGCCAATACTACGTTTTTAGAAATATATCTAACAGAAGCATTCCCATATCCTGTTGTTTCATTTGTTGCACTGTTGTTAATAATATTATTAAAAGAGATAATTGATGCAGGGAACAAATCTACAGCAGGAGATAGTTTTGTCAATGCAGTATCATTACGAGCCATAGAAACGTTGAACTTTAATGATTTGTTATTGCTATTAGCAATTTCATTACTTCTAGATTTAACCTCGGCCTCGTATGCCATTTTATTAGTTACACCTTCAATAATATCTATACTTGAAGGGGCAGCACTTGCAGTCTGATCAACTGTCATAGTGTAACTTGTAGATGTTGTAGGAGGTGTTATATCTAATATATGCGCCTCTGCATAATTAACTACTATATCATCAACGCTAGATATAGTACTTGTTGCACCAGAGGCTTCTCCAATAATAGACTTATTTGCTTGAAATAAGAATGTGGTATTAGCTGCATTTGATTCTTCAAGAACAACGGTTTCATCGTTACCAACACTCGACATTACCGCTCTTACAACTTTCTGAACTCCAACAAAAACGGTTGAGTTATCAATTGCTTTACTTGGATAATCTTTAACAGTTATTGTTGAAGAGTTAGCAGCATTGATTCTTTGAACTTGGAAAGACTTTGATGCACCTTTGTGAGTATTAGCAGCAACAGCCCCAAGTAAAGGTGCATCAATAGTTAATGTCGTATTACTTGCAATTGCAGTAACCTCGCGTATTGAGGTATCAATTTTTATATAATCACCAACAGTATATTCAGTTTCAAAAACTGTAGTTGTACCGACTACAGTTGTGTTTGAAGCTAATACTGTAACAGTACCTGTTTTATTAGATGTCAGACTGTCACCATATACAAACAAACCATAATCGCCCACTGAGAATGTTCCTAGTAAAGATGTGCTTGTGTTTACTACCTGACTCGTGGTATTACAAGTGAACGTAGCATTGATATATGTGTTTGATTTTTGTGCAATCTCTTCCCCACCCTGGAACGATCCGTACGTATTAGATACTGATAAAAACTCATACGGTTTATTTTCAAGGACCAATGTTCCGGTATTTTTTGTAAATTTTGCACAGTATATTGTAAATTTAACATCTTCCCTCTGTACTGGGGTCCAAGCTGTATCATTAGATGATAGGAACATTACTCCTGCACCCCAATTACTTACATACACTAACGATGAGTCTGCAATATCAGGCATACCTACTTCCGCAGTCCATAATAGATAATTGGGATTGTTTTGATCAGGAATAATTACAAAACAATAGTCTTTACCTGAGCTTAGATATATTGGAGTGTCAAAGGTAACAGCTGTTACACTACTAGCAGTGTCACTAGTATTGATAGAAGAGGACTTTAAATATCTAGATCCAAGTATTGCTGTTGCAGGATATCCATTATCAGTCTCCCTTATCTGAACTGTTGCACCTAAAGTAGAGTCCTTTGATTTAAAATATAAATCAAGCTTGGTTAGATAAACACCATGTGTACCGTCACTATTATCGATTCTGAAGGTCTGAGCAAGAGGATCGGTCCCACCTGCGCCAGCGCCTTTATTATGGACCACAAGACCGTTAGCAATGTAGGTATTATTACCATCCAATGTAAAGTTGTAAACCTGTAGGTCAGGATCATTGATGTGTTCTGATATATCCACAATTTCCAATCCGACACGATCAACAGTTTCTATTACATCTCCTACTTGTAACTTACCAATATCCCATGTAGACAACGCTTCATACTTCTTCTTTGTTGCCTCTGGATTAAATGATTTCCATGTACCATCTTTCATGTACACAGGATGATCATTTGTCATGAATGGAACACTACCGTTCAATGAGACTAGAGTTCTATCACCTAGTAAAGGCCTTATAAAATCAATAACAATATTAATAGAGTTATCTTTACCAATCAACTTATCGCCTATCTCAACATCTTCAATCGACTTTGTTGATCCATCAGCCAGCGTAATGGTAGTTCCTCTAATAAAACAACAACCCCGTGGCTGTGGAGCAGGAACAGTAATATTTCTTTGCTCTGTTCCAGCTCTGGTAGATATAGAAGTATTAGAAGAAGGAGTAAGCTGACCTGGAGTTTTGGTAGTAAGAGTTAGATCAGTTATATCTTTATAAAAATTAAAAGCATTGAAAACATTCTTACCAATTGAAATAGATTGATCTATATCATCATAATTTTGAACATCAGCTACAACAATATCACGCGATCCAACAAAAAACTGATTACTATTAATGTGGATCTCGCCAACTAGTGTTCCTGCGTCATCTGTTTTGAGAGTAGCTCCAAGAGCACCTGTAATAGTTGCATTTGTATCAAACTTTAATCCTTTTGAATTAACACTCTCCAGGTTTGTTATAATGGCTGGTCTTGTTTGAGATGATACATCTACTTTGTCAAAAAATACCTTGTGTTCAGCTAGGGGTCTTAATCCGGTCACGACAAAAGATATATTTTGTTCTCGAATATATGGATTTAATCCGAAGTTTGTTACAAATGAACCAACAGGCTGAACAGATAGTTTCGAATCTGAAGGTTTCAGTGTTGTCACGGTTGTCGCTACAGTTTCAATTGTCTCTCTCTGTTGCAACTGGGTAGTAGCTCCTCCACCAAGGTTTGTACTACTAACAGTAGACCAGTTACCCGTACCAACTGATGATGTAACAACTGCACCGTCTTTTTTGAATTGAACGTTGTTGTTGATTGTATCAACTAACCCATTAAGAGGGGTTGCTAAATCAATAGTAACATTTTGACTTCCTTGTGTTACATCATAATAATTGTCATACTTGGGAAATACATTAAGAACCCCGTTATATGAATATTGTAATTGAACAGGGTTTCTGTAACTATTAGCTATTGTTTGACTGATCAGAATGGCTTGATCATATTCTAAAAGAGCATAATCACCTACAAAAGCAACATTAGAAGATGAGGCTGTGTTTGGCTGTAAGTCGATCACATACTTGTTAATTTGTGGTCTAGCAACTCCATTTGTAGTATCGATAGCTATTGTATACGCATCGCTTAAGTTTGATATATCATAATTATTAAATGAATCAACAAAAAATCCATTCTTGAATCTAGAAATACTTGAATTTGATTCACTGGGAATAACTAAATCCTTTGTATCTTTTTCAAGAGTATTAAGCAATGAATAATATTCTAATCTATTAATTCTATCTTCGATTTGCTTGATATCCTTCATAGTGTACCCACGAACCTGGTCGTGTTGAACAAGCGTGCTATATTCGGATCTTTGAGCCTCAGATGCTTGCTGTGGTGATAGTGATGGATAGGGAGGAATATGCACAACACCAAGAGTCATTGTAGTATCTGGCTGTTTTGGTGGGTTTGGATTGAGTGCAGGAATTCCCTCAACAATCTTCACTGTTGAAGAAGGATCAATAACAATCCTATCTATTCTTCTAAGATAGTGTTCGATATCTGCTTGAAAGTCTTTATCTGGTGTCGGGAAATAGAACGTACCAGTAAGAGTTTCTGTTGTTATAGGGTCGATAGATGCACCACCTACAGTTGATGCATTAGATACATTTGCTGTGTTGGCTACGATCGGTCTAAAATCAATAACATCTCTTAGATTAAAGTACTTACCAGTTTTTGGAGATTGAAAGTATGGGATGTCTTGAGTTTTTATTGTTGCCGTAGCTGTTTCAGCACCAGCATCATTTACAGGATATGATTCAGTTGATAGGTAGTAACCAGATCCATGTGTAAAACAACTAACTTTTACAAGTAAGCTACTTGATGAAGTAAGAGATAGTGTGCTTCCTGGCTTCTTTCTTATGTAAGAAAGACCATATAAATTATCTGTTTGACCAGATATCAATTCAAAAGATGATGCTCTATTAGTTCCTGTTGCAACATAAGTATTTGCCGATCCAACATAAACAGCTTCTATTTTAAAGGCGTCAGGAATACCCAAACACCACGGTCCTGTATTACTGGTTGTTAAAGAAGTAGTTGATAGTTTGACAAAAACTGCATTCGCATTTCTATATACTGTCTTGGTTTTTTGAGCTGCATTTGTAACTTTAGCATTATGGACTACACTTGCAGCAGTTGAAGAAAATACTGTATTTCCAAGGTTTATTGATGCAATCTTTCCTGTAATATCAATTGATACACTTGCCCCTGTTCTATCAAGTCTAACAGGTACATTTTTAACATATCCATATGATAAGGTATTGGCAGATATTGCTGGACCAGTTCCATTGACCTTCATAGAAGTAGCAGACACTAGCTCCGTAACTCTGAAGTAGGTTGTGTTACCAGAGAATTTGACATAATCCCCTACAGCTAGCTGTGTTAAGAATGATGTACTTGTTCCAGTTATAGTATTACCAGATGACGTAACAGTTCCAGATAAATTTGTTGTTGAATATACGTTAGCGGAAGGTATAACAATGAAATCTCGTTCCTGAGTATCATTTAATGTACTATTATTACTATAAGGAAAGCTCTCAGATCCCGAAAGAGTAACAGTACCAATTCCGGTAGTTGCAATTGTAGTTGTACCAACTGCTCTGTATATGAATTGCTCATTAGTAAAAGCTTTTACAGATTCTGCCCCAGACGGGAAAACTAAGTAATCATAGCTTGCATCTTTAAGAACAGCAGCTGCTGGTGTTCCTTCTAAAACAACATCGGCAATACCCGTAGTTGATAACTGGATAGCCCTCACGTTACTGAATGTTTTTCCAGACTGCATTCTCACATCAAACAAATATAATCTATATCTACATGAAGAAGTGCCAACTGTGCCTGAATCATATACAATAGAACGAACTCTTGCTGTTCCAATTGTAGATGCTGAAGTGCTTGGAGCTCCACCAAAATTATCTGTTACATCAGTACTAACAGCATCTTTTAAACTTACTGTTGGGCCTGTTGTAAAATCAAAAACTCCCAATACTTCACTAACTAAAACATAATTTCCGTAGTTAGTTGTAATAGTCTGACTTGAATCTACGACCGTTGTAGATCCTTTCTTAATAGGAAGTCTTATTGTATCGCCAACTTCAACTTTGTACCCGCTCACATACCCAGAACCAGCTGCTACAGCAAGATTTAAGTAGGTAGTATTGCCAGACTTCTCTTCTGTATAAAGTTTAAAAGGATTTAGAACATAGTTACCGCTTTCTTCAGCAGTACGTCTGGCTAGTTCAACACCAACAGAATTAAATTGTGTATTTGTTCTTCTTCTTGTTACTCTTCCATTTTCAAAATCCATAAGAGATAGAAATTCCGAATTAGAAGCTGCCGCTGTAGTAGAAATAGATATTAGTTGGGGTTGTAATTTTAATCTATATGCACCAGGAGCTGTATAATTACTATATCCCTGAGCATTATCCAGAATAGTCGAGTCGATGCTATTATTAACAATAGACTCTACTGTTGTGAATCCAACAGAAACATTATTTGGTTGGTTTGTATATTTTGAAACAATAGTAGTCTGCTCAGCAACCCTTACAAAATGTCCCTTTTGGTAAATTATACCATCGCTTACTGTGAGGGCATATCCAACACCAACAGCATTGGTAAATGAAGAATTTGCAACTCTAATACGAGCAATGTAATTAAAAGCTTCTAAACTACCGCCAGCTCCACTACTTGCTGCTCCGTTAGCTGCCAAGAAAGATAGAGTAGGTGCAGTTGTATATCCTGATCCCTGTCCAGTAATAATAACATCACGTATTGATCCATTAGATGTATATGTAACAATATTAGCAGATGCTCCTGTGCCGCCACCGCCAGCAAATACAACCACATCACTATTACTATATCCAGCACCGATAGATGTAACTGTAATATCTTGAATGGAATATGTAGGTGTAAATGATGTTAATGTCTCATTTACTGAGAATTGCTTTTCGCCAGCAGTACCAGAGTTTGTATATTTAATAAACAGAGTTGATAAGTCAGGATTTTGAGATTGAAGTCCCTGTACTTGATTAATAACTATAGCTTGTAGATTAGAAGAAGAGCTTTTAACTATTGAATTAGCATAATTAGAAACAAGAGTTGATTGTCCATCAACTTGAAGATCTTGTAATTTTATGTATTGGTAATTATTATCAAACGTAAAACTACATCCTTTGATAATTGTACCTTCAATGTAAATATTGTCACCAAATCTTTCAACTTGGTTTTGAAGGATAGTTTGTAGCTGAGTAAGTTCTCTAGCTTGAATAGGGACGGCCGGCCTGAAAAGAACTCTATGGAAGTTCTTTGTTTCATTATAGTCATCGTAAAAAGGGCTTACGTTAAAGTCTGTATCTAGTGCCATTTATTCCTCTATTAAAATTCTAGAATCAATTTAATTGTTTCTGTCTGTCCTGGTGTTTTAGTAACAGGAGTGAAGTTCTCAATATATATAACGTCTCCAGAACCGTCAACCAAATCTCCGGACGTGATTCCGGAAACAAGAAACTGAGCTCCGGAAGTGGTCCCAGTGATATAATATGGAGTAGTTGCTTCACTTTGATTAATGGTTCCTTTTTTATCTACTAGCCTAACAGTAGTATTATTAGAATAATAGAAAAATCCGTTGGCATTTTCATTTTGTACCACCAACTCATCAGCACTGAAGTTCTGTGCTGTAAGCGTTCCAGTAACTTTATATGTCTGGTCAATATATGTTGTTGGTTGGGTGACAGTATCGGATACAGCCGTATACGTACTTGAATTACCGTATAATAGACTCACTGTAGAGTTACCAGTTACAAAAAATCCATATGCATTAGTCAGCTTAACTACGGAATCATTTGCTGCATAAACAATTCCTCTTGCTGTTGTCGTCTTTGTCAAATCCACTACAGGAATGACTGTAGCAGTCTGACCAGTAAATGAATGACCGTTTTGTGTTAGACCTTTTGTTATGTTAACATTTGCTCCATTGAGAGCAGTCGACAACTTCAATCCAGTTGAGTTAGCGGAAACAACATAATAAGATGTGTTGTTTGATAGACCAGATATTGCTGTATTTCCTGTAGCCACAAGATATTTTACATAATCGTTATTTTGAAAAACGTTATTAGATATCGATATAAAATCGGTTGCATCTGTAACATCGCTATTTGCATTAAAATAAACAGGTGATGGTGGATTTACAGTTGCTGTAGGAGTGATATATCCCGCTCCATTATTTGCTATCTTTATTACTGATATTCTACCAGAAGAATTGGCTTCTGCATTTGCTAGAGCATCAACCGTACTTGATCCAGATATGGTTACCGTTGAGTTGGATGTATATCCAGAACCAGCACTTGTAATCACAATACTAGATATTGGTGATCCCAAAGACTGACTAACCGTCTCTCCGTCTAAAAAGGTACCTGACGATAAACTAATATCTATTTCTACATTTGCAAACAACGGATCTTTTATAATTCCAACCACTCTAAAATCATTAGAGTCGACAACTTTACCACCAGAAAGACTACTATCAAAAATAGTGCTAATTCCAACATAGTGTGCACCTAGTTCTGCTGCAGCATTACTACCATGACCACCTTTTGGAGACAGAATAACCTTTGCAGTTGCAGTATTGGCTGTTATTGTACTTCCAGTATTAACGTTTATAATTCCTGTATTTCCAGTAACAACAACAGATGCATGTGTATATCCTTCTCCTCTACTTACTACTTCAATACTGTAGATGGTATTGCTTTGTGTGTTTACTATAGCACGAGCTTGTGCACCCGAACCATCTCCTGTAACAGTAACAAGCGGTGTTATTTCATATTGAGATGAAGTAGTTGGAGTAGTATCAAATGCTGAGTCTATAATAACACGCCTTGTTGTACCAGAGACAGTGTACCCTGTAACATACCTTTGTTGGCCACTACCAGTACCATTAGTAATCTTTAAAGCTGAGTTGATGTAGAAGTTAGCATTTGATGATGCTGTAGTAGAATCAATAGCAAATATTAATGGATTACCACCAACCCTAACTTCTTGAAAATATCCACTTGTGTATGAAGCATATCTATCTCCACCTGAAGTAACAACTATACTATCAATAGATCCATACACCGCATTACCTACTACATTAGCATTTATAAACACTGGTATATGTGACGTAGTTGCAAATTTATTATACTGAGTGGTTGTGATTGAATACATATACTTCCATTGGTACCCATCTGTGGGTGTGAAGTAAAAGTCATCGTCAGCTGATGTGTCAGAAAGTCTTGGTCGGTATGTTGATGGAACTCCGTTATTATTGTTTAAACACTTAAACACACTATATGAGCTTCCTTCATCAGAAAGAACATAGAAATTATTTTGGTAGTTATTAGTATCATGAACATACTGTTGGTATACTGTACCAGCTACCCAATTGTGTCTTGGTGCCATACTACAAACGTCTTCAGATGTTATTCTTTTACCGTAAATCATATTATTATATGTGTCAAACAGAGTGGTTTGCACTGTATCAACTAAAGTAGGAGGTGAGGCGTCTTCCGTATACGGTATAGGATTACCTATAAAATAATAGTAGATATTGAAATTAGGTTCAGAAAACGATTCAATAAATTGATCTACGTTAAATAACTTAATGTTGTTTGTTATAAGTTTACTCATATGATTATTTGTACACCGGAGGTTGTTATTGCCAGGTTAACATTTGATGTTTTAACCACATTTCCAAAAAGCTTTGTACCTGCAACATGCATTAACTTCTTCAAAGTTTCTCCATATACGTCTAATGGAACTGCTGCTTGAACTTGATATGAATAAGTTTGGTAAAAATCACCATCGTGTATGTATTTATCACTGTTCAAGAACCCTTTAGTGGATTTGAAGTACCCTTCTCCAACTCCTTGGTTAATTAAATTTATATAACCACTAGCAATGTACGGACTGTCTTCCTTGCTTAAAGTAATTGGCTCGCCTTGCTCATATGCAAATCCTGAGTCAATAATAGATAGATCGGATATAGATCCATTGACAATCCCAGCAAAGGAATTAACAACTGCGTTGTTACCCATAAGAGAAGAACCTGCAATCTGAGAAACACTTCCAACATCAGCTGTTGCTCCTGAAATACTTCCTGTTATTGGTATTCCTGCCGTGAATGATTGGTTAAATGTCTTTCTTGTTGCATTAATAAATGACGAAGATGAATTAATAACATTTCCTCTTGATATTGATATTTGTGCGTTTGCTAATGATGTATCAATGAAGAATATACGTCCTGAAGTCATACCAATAGCGACGTTAGTTGCTTTAGATATTGTATTTGTACTTGTGATTACAGCACTGTTTGTTTTTAAATTTAATGTAGTATTATTACTAATTGTGTTAATTTGAAATACTAAATTATTTCCTGAGAACTTAATAAAGTCACCAGCAGTAAATGATGATGTAAATGTCGTTCCTGTACCATTAACCTGTGGACTTGTTGCATTTGATGTTACAGTACCTGTTGCTGCAGCACTGAGGGCTGAGTTAACAAAGCTGTTACCATAGGTTGAATTAGACGTACCACTAACTACTACAAAAGCAACACTTGTATTAGAAGAAGTAACTTGTCCATATCCGTTTGCGGTAGAATTGATTACTTGAGTGATATTCTCATTTGTAGTATATGATGTGTTAGATCCACTAATAGATAAAGTGTAAGAAGGTTTAGAGAAGTTCTGTACTAGCTCTTCACCCACAGTAAAATTACCAGATTTGTTAGATATTGCAATATGCAAATCACGTCTGTTAAATTGAGATATTCCATCATCTCTAACTAGAACGAATGGAGATATATTATAGCCTGATCCAGGATTGATACCTGCAAGAGAAGAAATTGTACCTATATTATATGAATCAGTTGTAAGAACATTATTTAATATAATGTTAATATTAGCAGTTGGCATTTTTGGAAAACCATATTGCAAAGCATTCAATGGAATAGTTTTATATTGGCCGTTGGTAACAGATATTGTGTTTGATGTTGCTAATCGGGAATTTGCTGTGAGGGTAAGAATAGTGTTATTAGATACAACGTTGACCTGATATACTGCCGTATTACCACCAAATTTTATATAAGCGCCACTGTATAGATCCGTTGTAAACGATGTACCTACTCCGTTAACTTGAGGACTTGTTGTATTGGATGTTACTGTTCCAGATAATAATAATGTAGTGATTCCATTGTTTCCTCCAATCAAATCTGTATTTAAAAATACAGATTCTTCATCGGTCAATCCACCAACAGTGAACGTAGCACCAGAACCTGAACCAACTACACTTACATTTGCATATACGTTTGATGTTGCTCCGTAAAAGAAGTTATAGTTATTAGATGAAAAAGAATTGGATACCTCTGTTAACCCAATTGCTTCTGCATTTACTCCTATTACTCTACCTGTTGCTGTTCTATCTGTATAGGAAGATATAAGAGCAGCTGAACCAGATATCCTGTCTGTTAATGACCAATCTCCTGATAGTTTGATTACCAAGAAACTTCCGTTAGCCTGCGTCATCCCGTTTGCCGTGACATCTGGTCCAACAGTTGTTAATGTCAACTGAGTATTACTGGTAACTGAGTATACTTGAAACGTTGACGTACATGCTTGAAATTTGACATAATCATTATTAGCAATTTGAGACACAAACGATGTACCGACTCCTACTACAGTGTTTGAAGTAGAATTGGAAGTAACTGTACCTGTAATATTATTCTGGAATTTACCAACAATTCTACCAGTCGATAAAGATGTTGTTGCATTTGCTCCAGTTACAAAATCACCTATTTGAAAAGATGTATTGGATGAGTAGAAAGCAATGTTTGCTAGGGGCTGGTATACGTACTCATCAATAGAAAAATCATTTATGTATACATTAGCCGATGACTTATTAGTAATGGATAACATAACTTCAGCAATCTTGGGAACTGTCACTAATCTGTATCCAGTACCACCGTCCAAAAGCGTAAATGAAACCTTACCAGTAGAATTCACACTGCTGTTAATTCTTGCTTTACCCTGTTTACCGCGTCTTTGAGAGACAATATCAACAACATCTCCAGCACTGAATTCACGACCTCCATCATTAATAGTTATAGTGGTAGCAGATCCAACTACTACAGGACATTCTTGAAGATCTCCATCTACAGTTATCACTTCATCATATAAAAAGTTACCTCTAATATTGGAAAGGTAGAGTATATCAATATATCTACCAGCCAAAGTCTTTCTACTGATACCCTCAACAAAAGCAGTAGCATTTGATGTGGATCCTGTGATTTGTTTTCCTTGGAATGTAGGAGTTTTAGGCGATAGAGATATCTCAAGATATGAAGGAACAAACCATTCTCCGTCAGATGGTTTTATTACATCGCTACCTGGATAGTATAAATTTATATCAGATAGTCCCCATACTTCTTGAAATATTAACTTAACACCTCTTTCTGTTCCTTTGGATCTATAGATATCTAGAGAGTTTTTAACATTTGATCTAGTTTTATTATAAAATACAGGAGCGCCAGGAAGGTATTTTTCTTTAAAGTGATATAAAAACTCATCTATGGTTTTATCAATATCACGATACTCTAACAGGTTTCTTGCAAAATATATGTTATTATTTGTCTGCTGAGTCCAGTTATAATACTCTTTTACAAACTCAATAAAATTATTTCCTTGCTCATTATAAAAATCAGGAAAATGATTCTGTACAAAAATACTAATGTTGTCTTCTATCTCTTTCATGATTTTACAGGCGTCATGGTTACTATAAGATCTTCTTCTTTGATTTTGAGAATATGCTGTAATGTTGTATTGTAATCTCTGCTTATAGGTTTTACATATAATTTAATTCCGCTACCAGAATAACTCTCAACATTGAGGTTTGTAATATTGATTACCCCTGTAGTATAATTAACTGTTCCTACTCTTAAAATTTCTATGTGACTATCAGCAGTCTGCTTTACAATTCTAATGATTCCTAAACCATCATCCTCTAGCTGACAGGTTACTCCTTCTACCACAAATGAGGTTGAATATAATCCTCTTTCTGCAGATAATGGATGACTTGTTTCAGAAGGAGTTGTTACAAGTAATTCAGTATCAAACGAGAAATCAAAGCTAGTATTAGTTCCAAGTATAGGAGTTAGCAAAAAATACGGTATTACATCTGTATCATTATTAATAAATGATGAATCATATCCATCTATATAACTAACAAATTTACTATACCTAAAATTAGCATTAAAATTATTCAAGTACGTATTATTGTATTCAACAATTGCTAGTAGAGCTCTTGTCTTTAATTCATTGGCTGAGAATGTTGTAGTATTATAATTGTAGTTTATATTAGATACTACACTCAAATAAACAAACAAAGGTTCTACAACGTCTACTGTAATACCTATTGGTGTTTTGTCTTTTAAATAATCCTTGTAGATTTGTTTAGTAATTTCAGGAATACCGTCTGCATTCGAAATATCAACGGACACATATACTTTACCGTATTCGGGTGGATTTATTTTTTCACCACCATAAACGGAAATTGCCTGTATTTCCGGAAACTCTCTGGTCAAAAGTGTCTCGTAATCACTCTCAGTAACTGCTCTTTCTTGAGTCTGAAAACTTCTTGGTGCATTGAATTTAATTGACGTATTAGACTCAGAAACCGATCCATTACGAGCTTCCACGTTAGTTGATATGGCTACATTGGAGTGGCCATCAATACTGGTGTTATTAATAAACGAATCTGATCCATTTGGCAATTCACCATTACATATACGATAGGTAACACCAATTACAGCCCCGTTCAAAGGAGTACGACCTGCAGAGTTGTCTCCAAAAACTACCTCATACTGTTCGTTTTCTGCTGCTTGAATAAAAAATACTTGAGAGTTTGAGGACACCCCAAACATAGAAGGAGCATGCACGTACGAATATACGTTAGCTCCGCTATTCTCAGTCACAGAGATTTCTATACTTGTGGTGTCTATGTTTGGATTATTTAAAATAAATCGTTGGTTTGATATATTATCGTTTTTAATGAAAGTATCTGTAACATATGACCCCTCATACAATATAATATTATCAGCTAAAAATATTCCGTTATTACTTGTTGTGATAGCAATTGTTTCACTTGTAACAAAATTAAACGTATTCGAGCCAATTCTAGTACTGAATCCAGTTTTAGAAGGAATTACAACAGATGTTACACTTGTAGAAGGAGTTACTGATATATTAACATTTGCTTGAGCTGATCTAAAAGATCTTGGTAGATAATTTAACTCTTTAGCATGTGATACTATACTATCTCTTAGTTGAGCAGTATCTAAGAACATTTCACTAGCAACCATATTAAGATAGAACGTATTCAAATAGGTATTATAGGTTAGTAAATCTAGCAACACGCTCATGTTCGATCCATCAAAATTATAGTCTTGAAACTTTGATTGGGAAGTGAGATGAGTTTTTAGAGACGACTTCAAAGCGTCGAAATCTAAATTGACTAGGTTGATAGAAGAGTTAGCCATTTTACCTTATTCTTGAAAGAAAGAAACTTATAGAGATATTCTCTGGATTATTTATAGTGGTAAAGAATAGTTGAAGTTCAATCATATGAGCTTCTTGGGTCTCCTTAACAACCACCTTGATTGTTTTTACTCTTGGCTCAAAGTTCTCTACAGCAGTTTTTATTTCTGTCTCTATTGACTTTGAAGTAAATTCTGAAAAGTTTTCAAATAATAATCCTGATATATTGCAACCAAAATCTGGACGAAATGGGCGTTCTCCTTTTTTGGTCAGTATAATATTCTTCAATGAGTTAATAATTGCTTCTTCGTTTGTATTACGAGCAATATCTTTTGTACCGTAGTTTTTATTGAGGTTGTTGTAAAAATCACTATACCTCTCTGATATTAAAGATGTTGTTGTAAATTTATCTGCGTATGACGTTGCCATTTAATCTCCGATGAATACTGTTCTGGATCCCTCACCAATACCTTTCGTTCCATCCACTTCAGAATCCGGTACGTCATCACCAATTCTGGCAGCACCCATAGATCCGTTGTTTATATTAACGGTAGATCCATTCATTACTATTGGACCATTAACGTTCAAGGTATAAGAGCCATTAACCTGAGTACTAACATTTCCCTTGATAATTAGATTAATATTACCACCAACGTAAACATTGTTGTTATTTGTGGTAATGTCATACCGATCATCTACTGTTTTTATTACAAGTTCGCCAGTATTATCAATCTCAACATAAGTTCCGGACTTGTGCATAATATGAATCCGCTCATTATTAGGAGTATCATCTAGCTCAATTAAGTGACCGCCCTCTGATCTAATTACTTTGTTATAAGGATATTTAGTATTGTACTTGGAAGCTGGTTCACCAGGAAAAGGAGTGCTAGCGGGTATTTTTTTACTGTTCTTTAAAGATTCAACTGTATTGTACGATATTGCATTACTTGGAACTTCGTTGATTTCGTCCCTACCGACAATTGCTGCTGTCGTACCTAATATGATAGGCATTTGACATTCTTGTCCATCAGCAAAGAAACCAAAGACAGTTGTACCCACCATTGCTCCAACTGGACTTATCCCTACTCCGTCTTTTATGTTTCCAACTATACCAGCGCTCATGATAGAGTTGATTGGGATCGCCCACGGTAGGTGATCAGTAGGAACAGCAACTAAATCTGGTTGACCAGATGACATAAACGGATGAACGTTGTATACCCGCACTCTAAGTCTACCGAGTAGTTTAGGATCATCCCGATCTTCAACAACCCCAAAAAACCATCTAAATCCTTCTTCACCCATTGCATATGTTGTCATGTTGAAAATTCTCCTCTTCCAAATCGCATTAACTCAAGGTGGGTATCATACTTTGCTATTTCACTATTAGTTATAGTATGTTTACATGCAGTAACCATGTAGTATCCACTCTCTCTTTGATTACTGTCTTCCATTTTCATAACTGAATCATACCTTGGAACTTTGAGATATATTATGGTACCTGCATTTATTCTTGTATTGCCTGGAATATCAATGTATGTTTTTTCTTGAGTGAATAAGTTTGCAAAACATACCCGCTCAGCAACGTTATCGTAAATAAAATTAGACACGTTATTGTTTGTATCTTTGTATTTTAAAAATGGTAAGAATAATGCTTTGTTTGGGTTAGGGGTGTATTTTGTAAATACTTGTTTTGATACTTTAGGATTTTTATTGTTTGTTGTATCTACGAATTGAGGATTGTCAGGATTATTCTCAAACAACCTTGCTTGATATGTTTTGGTTGTAATGTCAAACTGAGTAACTACAGATTTTAATCCTCCGTTTTTGAAGGTATTATTTAAATTAAAGGAAGATTTTACGGTATAATTATCAAACAAATGGAACATATCGCGATCTGTAATATCACTTGAAGCTCCTTTTGAGGTTTGATTTATTCCCTCTTTCTGAAAGAAAGTTTGAGGTGATTTATTGAGTCCAATATTATACAATCCCTCGACAGTAGCAAACGTATACCCCTTATCAGTTTCAAAAAAAAGAAACGTTGATGATTTATATTTCTGAGAAACTGCTCTTTGTCTTAAAAAATCAATCGATTTGAAGGGTGACATATAGGGAAGAATAACAATAGGAGGATCTTTAGTGTCTTCGAGATATACGTTCTTCTTGCTATGTAAATAGTTACTAATAATATCATTAACTATTTCAGAGGTACCAATATTGTAGCTCTTTGCAATAGATGTACTGTTATCTTGTAAAAGCTCAGCGCTGGCCAATCTAAGCATCACATTTTTTGATCTCAGGTTTGTGTTTGGAACATTATATACCAATTCAATAACTTTGAAAGTATATTTCAAACTTTCATCGCTACCATATCCAACAAACTCTATAATAAAATCCTCATCTCCGGTTATATTGTGATTTTCAATAAAACTTGCTCCATCCAAAAGCACTAAATCAGCTGTTATGAATGGATTAAAAACATTTTCGTAAATATCAATAGAACCAAAAAACTCTAGAAACTTTGAGTTCTTATCAATTGTGATAGACTTATTATGATTGGTAATTGATATGCTTGTAATATCGCACTGACTTGGTGTTAGTATCATGAAGAAAGCAATTCCTTAAATTCTTTTTGAATTGCTTCAACATAAGCAATATCAATAAGTTTGATGTTCTTTTTCTTCTCGTTTAGTTCATTCTCATATTCGTAAAAAGTATTGCTTTCAAAATAAGATTGTATAGTTGATGAAATGCTTGTTGCTAATGTGTTTGTAGAAGATATAACTGCATTTGCACCACTTTCTGATCCTTTCAAATTATAAGTGGTTGAAATTGTACCAATTATATTTTTTAATATTGTTAATGAAGAGTTTGCAAAAGAAACCTCTGCACTACCAGTTACAGTTCCACTTTGCTGGTATACATATTCCCCCTCAATAAACACGGTATTTCCAACTAACGAAATATTAGTTTGGATAATTTTATTTGTTTCAAACACTACATCTTCTTTTTTACGTTCATATCTAATAATAGAATTATTAATTCCAACAACAGGATCCCAGAATCTTTTTTGATCGGCAGAAAGAGCGTTGAAAGCAGTGACAGATATCATTGAATCATCAGTAGCATAATTAGATCTAAAAAATTTAATTTTAGTCCTTGCATCTGTCAATGATCCATATTTTACAGTTATAAATCTGTTGAATGTATCTTGATCCATATACCAATCATAGTATGGATCTACGATATTGTTACAGTAGTACACAAGCCAGTCATAGCCAGGATCACCGTAATACAGGTGAGCTATCGTATCTGCTCTATCCCCTTCACGAATTGTGTAAGGGTGGAATACTTCGTAATTTTCCTGTATTTTTTTCTGGAATGCTACTTTGGCAAATATGTTTACTGATACGGTATTCGCAACCGAGTTGCCGTATTGTACAAGTGGGAAGTGTTTAAAAAATCTATCCATTTTTTACTTAGGTGAGAAGAAATTGGTTTCAGATGGTTCATAGTCATCAGCAAGCCATAGTTCAATTTCTTGAAATGTTAGCGATAATGAAACCGCCACTGGATTCCTATCAAAAAATTGATTTTCTCGAACAAAAGAAGGACCATGGGGTGCATAATTGACTCCCATATTTGTTAACACACATCGTTTAAACTTTCTCATACTTTCTTCCGGAAGCAGCTGTATTTCAAACACAGAGGGAGTTTTAAGAATAGCTTTATTACCAGGCATTGATTCGGGAAGCATCTCTCTTCTAAAAAAACCAATTATTTTTTTGATTATGTTGGTTTCTGACTGCGATTCAGGATATAGTATCCAATCGAATGTGACAGGAGGCTTAAGTGATGTTCCTTGAAATATCATTACAGGAAACGGATTAGCTGTTAACTGTAGACTAGATTTAATAGCAGAAGGAACCGCACCACCTGTACCTCTAAGAGCCTGCATTCCTAAATTAGTGAGTGCTCGAGCAGCTCCTTCTTTACCTTGATCTGCAAGATATTGCATACCTCTAGCAGCAGCACCAGCAATAGCATTTGCATCGAGCATTTTTTTCACCCCTTCAACAATTCCGCCTTCAAAAGCAGACTGCCCTAATTCTTTTAAAACATTACCAGCATAAAACAAGTCTTCTGAGCTATATCCAGCTGAATAACTATCTGTTAAATTAGTTGGAAGTGGTAGGAATATAGATTTTTGAAAGGTGAATTCACGTATTGAATCTTTTGGTCTTTCTGTCGAATGAACAAATGCATTAAACGATATATAATAATCACTGCCAAGATCTTCAGGAAAGATGATGGGTGAATTATCACTTTCCCTATTACCCTCTATTTTTGTCTGAGCTAGCGTCTGTGTAGTACGGCTTTGATCCCCACCAGGAGGTGCCTGTTGGACAGTATTTGGGTTCACTACATCTGATCGTCCAGAAGCAAACCGGCCGCCAAGTCCGGAGCTAGGCTTAAATGCAATTGAATCAACCATTTGTATCCTATGAGTTATAACGGAATTTTTAAACCAAGGAATCCTTCCAAGTATAAAGGAGATCCTACTAATATTATTTATCGCTCTCTTTGGGAGTGCAGATTTATGAGCTATCTGGATGCACACCCGGATGTCATTCAGTGGGCAAGTGAAGAGTTCTCGATTCCATATTTATCACCCATTGACAACAGAGTACATCGATACTTTCCGGACTTTTGGGTAAAGAAGAAGAATAGGGAAGGAATTATAGAGACTGTTGTAGTTGAAATTAAACCTAAAGCACAGACCAAAGCACCTAAGGTAAGAACCAAAGTAACTAAATCATATGTTAACGAAGTTAAAACCTGGGGGATAAATAGTTCAAAGTGGGAATATGCAACTAAGTTTTGCGAAGAACGGAAATGGAAATTTCAAATATTAACCGAGGATGATTTGTTTTCTAACAAAAAATAACAATGGCTCAGACATATCAGCAAATGCTCAACCAAGCAATATCTAAGGGCAAAGTCGCCGATGCCCAGACATGGTTTGATACCACCTACCAAGATCTATCCTCTAAAAGTACAATAAGCGTAATCAACAGTGGAGATGATAGACTAACAAAAGCTCTATCAGTTGGAAAGATGTTTTTGTTCCACTACGATCCAAAATATAAAGAAACACTTCCTCTGTATGATAGATTTCCTCTGATATTTCCTTTTCAAAACGTCAGTGGTGGATTTATGGGAATCAATTTTCATTACTTACCATACGGACAACGAGCAGCGTTGTTAGATAACCTAATGGTATTAGCTAGTAATAAAACTTTCACAGACAAAATGCGTTTAAATATGAACTACCGGTTACTAAGCGCTGCGGCAAGAACTGTATCGTTCAAAGAATGTGTTAAAAAGTACCTAAATAGCCATGTTAGATCCAGATTTTTCTACATTAAACCCGACGAGTGGTCCAAGGCAATCTTGCTGCCTCTAGACGACTTTGTCTATAAGAAGAAGTAATGTTAAACATAAAAGAATTTAAAGCCGCTGTAAACAAGTACGACCTTGAGCGTCCAAATCTTTTTGCGGTTGAGTTTTCTCTTCCTGATGTTGTCCGCGAATACAACGGACTTGTTGATATGTCTCAGTATATTGAGAACGGTAAATTAATTACTCTTTTCTGCAAAGGGGCAAACCTACCAGGAACTAATTTGAGCATTGTCGATAACAGACGATATGGTATTGGACCAAATGTAAGAATGCCTGTTGCAGCATCAATGAATGATATATCTCTTACCTTTTTAAGTGATTCACATGGAAGACTTCATTTGTTCTTTTCTGAGTGGATTAACAGAATAAACCCACAGTGGGGAGATTTGGCATCGGATAAAAGACCTGGTGAAGAGTACACGTACGAGTTCAAGTATAAAAAAACTTACGAAACAAGTATGGAAATTATAACATACAGCGGAGAGCCTGGTAAGACAGGTGGTTCGGGTATTCTTCAAACTGTTGCATCTGTTGCATCTGCTGCTGCGGGAATACCGTTTTTAGGTTCTTTGCTTGGAAGTGCAGCAGGCCCTCAACATAACCTTGTCAAAGCAAGATCGCATAAATTCATAAAGATATATCCAACAAGCATGAGTGATATATCTCTATCATCCAGTAGTACCGACTCTATTTCTGAATTCACCGTAGGGTTTACATTCAGAACTTTTAAAATGACTAATCACAACGTGTCATGATTTTTTTATAATTAGGAGATATAATGGCTTTACCAAAATTAATGCACCCAACTTTTGAAATACTTGTTCCATCAACAAAGAAATTAGTTAGATTTAGACCATTCTTGGTCAAGGAAGAAAAGCTAATGCTGATGGCTAAGCAAAGTGGGGAGCAGCAAGACATAATTAATGTGATTAGTCAAGTTATTACAAATTGTGATGTTGATAGTGTTTTAAATGCAGAAGAACTTTCATCATTTGACTTAGAAGTATTGTTTTTGAAATTGAGAGCAAAGTCTGTTGGTGAGGATATTGAAATAACCTATCGTGATCCTGAAGATGAGGAATTATATACTTTTAAAATTAGTATAGATGAAGTTAATGTGTCTGAAGATGAGAATCATACTAATGTAATTAAGTTATCAGAAACATCTGGTATTTTAATGAAGTATCCAAGCGCTAAGCTAATGTCTGATGTTGTTATAAGAGAAGATGTTACTGACATCCTATTCTTCATGATACGTGGATGTATGGACCAATACTATGACGGTGATAATATTGTTAATTTTAAGGATAGTAAACCAGAAGAAGTAGATCAATTTATTGAAACGTTGCCTTCTAATGTCCTTAAATTATTTGAATCGTTCTTTGATACAATGCCGAAGCTATACCACAAAATTGAATATACTAACAAAAAAGGAACTGAAAGAATAGTTGAGCTAAAATCAATTGAAGATTTTTTTACCTTGGGCTGAGCCATAATAATTTAGAAAATTACTATAATGTAGTTTTCATAATGGCTCAGCACCACCACTATTCAATATCAGAGGTTGAAGATATGATTCCTTTTGAAAGGGACGTATTTTTAGAACTGTTAAAAAAACACATTAATAACCAAGAGAGTGCTATGAAGAATGGCTGATAAACCAAACCAAGGCTATATTGAGCAGTTGAGAGAAATGAGGGCTCTACGCACTCAGCAACTTAGACAGCAAGGCGCCGATAAGGCGTTTTACTCGTCTATGAATTCTTCTCAGAAGATGTTACTTAGATCCAATGAAAAAATGATAGCTAGCATGGAGAATATGTCTAGATCTATTCTTTCTGGTTTTAAAGGACTTGCAGTATCAATTGGTGGAATAGCTGGTAAGGGAGTATCTGCAGCAGCTGGAGGTGTATCAGATATAGCAGGATCTATTGCTGGGGGACTGACTCGAGTATTGCCGATAGCAATTGCTGGAGTATTGGCAAAGGTATTATTTTGGGATAATCTTACTGAAGATTCCAAAGACAAATTAACTAAATCTGCTGCAAATTTGTTTCAGAGTATTTTTGGCAACGTACCAGAGTACCTTGGAAAAATGATCAATGGTATCAAAGGTCAACTTGAATCACTTAATATAAGTTCACCATTACTTTCGGCATTATCTAAAAAAGCAGGTCAGTTTGTTGATGTATTGACTGCTGGTTTTGACGTCATTAAACCTTTCTTTGATAATATAATTAATTTTGTCAGTAAGGACCCTGCTGAGCTAATAAAGAACAGCTTAAAAGCAATTGGAGTAAGCGCTCTTAGCGCGCTCCTTCTTCCTACTGCTGCTAGCCTGTTAATGGCTATGCTTCGTAATAGTATGTTAATGAGTATGATTAACAACTCTCTTAGTAATCATCTAGGAGGTGGTAGATCTGGCCCGGTCATCGTCGGTGGTCCTGGCCAAAACCCCAACACCGTCCCAAGAACAGGTCCGCAAGGTCAAGCTGTCAAACCATATGGTAATGGTGCTGCACAAGCAGCAGCTGCACGTGCAGCTGCTCTAGAACAAGCAGGTGCTAGAACGGCGTGGGCGGTTGCAAAAAGAGTTGGTGCAAGAGCTGCTGGGGTGTTATTTGGGCCAGTTGGTATATTGCTAAGTCTTGGATGGGCTGCATATGATATTGTTGATATGCTTAGTTCAGAAGGATTTAAAAAAGAAGATATTAAAGAAGCGCTTAAAGCTCATAGAATCGACACTCTTGATATGGATATTGCAGGAATCCAACCGGAAGCTGCTAGTTCGATAATGAAAGCTGATGATGTAAAAAATTATGATCAAGCTAAGAAAAGAGTCGATGCTTCTGATGAATATAATGCTCCAAGCAGAGAAGATGTTAATGTTGTTCAAAGATACGAGAAGTACCAACAACTTATGGAGGATCTTAACAATCAAAGACTTGAGGAGATGAAAGCAGATACTCCTGGATTTGTCAGAGATCGCATTGCGGCAATTTGGGGTAGCCTTACTAAAGACCAAAAACGCGAGTACATTGAAAACCACTTACCATTAATGAAAACTGCTAATTTTGTCTATTTTATGGAAAAAAATGGTAAGATAGGAAAAGACACTATAGATAATTATTATGACTTGATGTATGGAGATCCTGATTTTGAAAAAGTAGATCCGGATAAACTTACAAATAGTTTACAGGGACTAGTTAAAAGTAAGGAATCAAAACCAATTGGGGGAGAATCTTCGTCATATGATGTGGTGTATGGTAATGGCAAGTATGGCCGTCCTGGGATCCCACTTACACAAATGACTGGTGCAGAAGTCCAAGAATATCAAAAACAATTAGTAGCAGCGACAAAAAAAGATAATGTTGCTGGAGGAAGAGGGACTGGTGCTGTTGGAGCATATCAGGCTACCCAAACAACATTAGCTGATTTTTATAACGATCCTGCTAATGCAGGTCTTAAAGACCAATTATTCAATGAAGAAGTACAAGATGCATTCTTCAAGTGGAGAATAAACAAAGATATGACAGACTATATGTCTGGAAAAATTACCAAGGATCAATTTGTAAATAAAATTTCAGGTATATGGGAAGCTTTTGGTAAGAATCCTGAATATAAAAAAGAACTAGCTGCTTTGATAGATGACCCTTCGAAGTATACATCAACCTCAGCAAATTTGAGCGATCAACAAAAGGCAACTCAACAAGCAGCCAACATAGCTATTTTTAAAAAGAAACTTGCAGACTTAGCTAGTCCCCTAGGCGATACAACACCAGCTATTGTCAATGGCACCGATGTTGCCAAAGTAATAAAAGACTCAACTGTAGAAGCGGTAGATGCTGGTAAAAAAGGAGTTGGTATTTTAAGTAAAATATTATCTACACCAGGTAATATAGACTTCAAAGAAGTATTTAATAACTTTGAATCATTAACTGATGAGCTCGATAGTAAGTTCCAAGAAATATACAAAGCTCAGAACGGTAAACAAGTCAGCTCTGTATCAGACAATTCCACAACTATGTTAAATATTAACAACAGCACAGGCGGCGGCGGTGGAGGTATAAATGTAGCCCAGGTGAAATCTAACCACGACTACAATACTGCGTTTAATTCTCTTGCAGGTGGAAGATTATCGGTATAAAAAAAGGGCCTGTTGGCCCTTTCCTTTTTAATCGTTCAATAGTGCTTTGAACTGATCCAGATCCTCATCCCCATCAGAATCCCACGGTGCTGATTCCTTTGTTGACGAAGCTGCTTTTGCTGTCTTCTGAGGTTTAGGTGCTTCAACTTCATCATCTAAATTAGTGAATGACGCGTTCTGAATACTAGCTGTACTTCCGTCTAATGCTAAGACACGGTACAGCTTTGTCTTCAACTCATCATAAGGCTTGAAGTGCTCTTCTTTAAGGAATTCAGTCAGTGAATGCTCTGACTTCCAAATCTTCTCCAACGCTTCATCATCTGAACCAAGTGGCTCTGGCTTATCAAACTCAGACTTATCATAGTTACGGTACCCTTCTACCTTACGAATCTTTAGCTTGAAGTTTGCACCAGCCCAAAGATCAAACGGATTGACAGGTTCCTCATCCTCGAATTCCGGGTTCATTGCAGCATTCAGCTTATCAAAGATCTTCTTACCGTACTTAAACAGAAAGACTTTACCTTCGTTCTCTGGATGTGCCTTATCACTAATAACCATGATGTTACTAATGAAGTTCAGTTTACGCTTTTGCTTGCGTACCTGCTCCTTGTTTGCTTCCAGTCCAGTAGCCCATAGTTGGCTATTGTATTCAGAAACAGGATCTTGCCTACCTAAAGTAGTAAGCGACTTTTCAATGTACCATTTACCAGCAGGACCTTGAAAGCCGTGTTCGAAGATACGAACGAACGGAACATCTTCGCCGTCTGGTGCTGGTAGGAACCTGATAACAGCAAAGCCGTTACCGGACTTATCTACTTCTGGTTGCCAAAAGCGATTATCATTCTCGCGGCCGCCACCTTCAGGTGCTGCGAGTTTGTTTACTTGCTGGGTGATTTTCTCGAGACTAGTCTTTGAAGACTTTTTGAGAGATGAAAATGATGTCATAATGTGCTCCTTGTATAAAACGTATGTAAATGTATATTAAATTATCCACCTTCTGCATAATATAATTATATGCCAACCGATAAGCTAAGTCAACGCTTAAAGTGTTCGATCAGTATACCCTTATATTTATCATCGTAATCGACAAAAGGAGTAAGTTTTTGTAACTTATTTTTCTCCTCTTGCCATACAATACAGTTCTTCAAATTCTTTGTCCAGTACCCAAAGAACCGTTGTATCTTATTGATTATAATCAATGTCTCTGCACTTATCTCTTTGGAAAGATACTTTTTGAAAAGGACTGGATGTTGGTTATCCACTACCTTCAGACTATCAATTAAGTTATCTATCTTTTCTAAATCATTCTTAAAGACATAAGACATTGACTGCTTTCTCATTAGCCAATCCCTGTATGCTTTTTCTGCGGTCTGCTCATTAACTAAATCTCCAACCCATCGATCACCACATACAAAGTTAGCAACCAAGAATCCTACCACATCTTTGTGCTTAGCAAGTTTCGCAAAGAAGTACTTATCTGACCTCTTTTCAAAAGTTGCATAGGATGCTCTTACTTTACCGTTGTATTTAAAATAATCGTATGTTGTTGATTGGAAATGTCGTTTGAGAGCGCAATATGTCTTGTACGCTTCGTAATCTGTCATAGAGGTAGTTGTGTTGTCTTTGGAAGATAGTTAAGCTTCTCAGCCTCTAGCTGAATGGATGCTTTCAGCTTTGAATTATTTCTGATTAATGATGCAGCAGATTCTACATCAAGTCCTTTTTGCTCACAAAAGTAAATCACAGCATCAATGTATTCCATCTTTCTGGTTAGTACTAGCTTCTCGATCTCTTTTGTGAACTCTACAATACTTACAAAACTTAGGTCCTGTATCATATTATACGAAGAAAATAAGACCAAGCATAATAGCTTGTATTGCAAACCCGATACCGATGGTTACCAACATCAGCATATCCTTGATTATAGCGGATCTGACGAAGTATAACAATAACCCTGCCCATATCATTAAAGTGATATCTAAAGGCGGCATACGGTCGGTTACATGCGCCATTACGGCAAAGAACCCGGGAACGGTTGAAGCAATCATACAAATAACGCTTAACCATGCAAAAGTATCAGCTGATCCCTTCGAAAACCCATCAAAGAATTGAATCAGTGTTTGCTTGAATTGATTAATTTTATCCATTATACCTTCTGCCCGTAAAAGATGTGACGACCGATTTGAGTGATTCTAGGAAGCTTCCAATTTGGATTAACATAATCCGCATGGTAAAAGTATGCGTTCTTGAGTGAGGACAATCTAAAGTCTTCCAGCAACACCTTCTTTGCCACTTCCATTGATTCCTTATATGCACCGTTATGTCTTACTGTTGGTCCGCTTTCACAATACCAAGAGAACTGACATATCACCTTACCATACACTACATTCTTCTGGTAGACAACATTACAAATATCAGATGGATACTTACCTGACTCGGATCTATTTATTGTAACCTGTGCAACAGCAACCTTACCTTCAAAAGGCTCTGATGCTGCCTCAAAGTAAATATTCTTTGCAAGACAAGTTAGTTGCCGCTCCCTCTCAGCCATTGATATTGGACTATTGAAATTACGATCTTGCCTGTATTGCTCAATCTTACTTGTTGTGAATTTAGAAATTAATATTAGCGTGACAGAAAGTAATAAAACCTTTATCACTACGTTAGCAGCGCGTACCATTGGTTCTCCTTATTTGTAGAAGGCAGCATGCCCTCTGCACGATCAGATTACTTCTTGGCAGAAGTGTGAGATGTGTGCTTGGTCTCCGAAGGGAGGTTAGAAACGAATCCGTTCAAAGTCTGTGCTTTGCTTATGATATCGTGTTCTGTGGGATATGGCGGATAGGCTGGATGTTCTGGAATAGATTGTCCGTTCAGCTTAGCTGAATCAACCTTTACATGCCAGTCCTCACTGAGTCGACTCTTTTCTGAGAAGTAAGAATCGGTTAGCATGTCCTTTGCCATTTTAAGAAGTTCGAGCCTGATCTCGAACGGGGTCATATTACTCATAACTATCTCCTTGTGTGTATGTGTGATTTTAGTTTTAGTCGGACCAAAAACCGATTGTGTATCTTATTTATATAAACTGTGAAAGTTCAGCATAAGGCGCATTGAAACATAATTGTACGGCAAGTCTATGGTTGTTGTCAACTGGTACATATTTTGATAATCCAACTCGTGTATCATTTTTGATGGATACATCATGTGTAGTGGCAGTATCAAGCATCCACATTTCACCAGCAGCAGCACAGAAACTTTCTACTGGATACATTCGATCAACGTTAATTAAATTATAACCAGCTCCATTATCTGTAGTTGATGTGTGATCTACAGTAACTAATCCTTCATAGAAAGTGGTAATTTCACCACCTACGTTGAGGTATATGTTTATGACAGTTTGCTCGTTAAGATGGATATGTGGAGCAAGTAATGTGAATTTATTTGCATCGATATGAAACAAATAGTCTTTTAATTTTTCCGGAAGAGAATGAGCTAGTAGGTCTTTGTCTTTTTTTCGAATATACAGGTGAGTAGAGGCAGGCTCACTCCATATAGGACTAACGAGATAACTTCCAAGTGATTTATTAGATACCCTGATTTTACCAATATCTATCGGTAGATTTATCTGTCTAGCATACTTCATTCTCAAACCATTGTAATAATTGCGCATAGGGAACATCAAAATACATCTGAATTAGCAATCTTTCCTGGTGATCAGAAGCAAAATATTTATCAATACCAGACCTTGAGTCCCCTTTTATTGTTACAGAGTGTGGCTGCGTGGTATCCATTATCCACAAATCACCTTGCTCTGCACACAGTTGCTCGCAAGGAACAATTCCATCCAGCTTGATAACATGAAGATTACCACTATCGTTGTTTATACTATAATCGCGGACTATATTGCCCTCATAAAAAGTAGTAACTTCTCCGTTAACTTTTTTATAGAAATTAATTACAGATTTCTCTTTTAGGTGTATATGTGGGGATAAAAGAGAGTATTTTGTAGCCAGAACAGATAAGAGATTTTTCTGGGCTTGAACTGGTAAAGCTGATTTAATTAAGCTGACGTCACTTTGCTTAATATAAAAAACATCAAACTTAGCAAGATTTTCGTTACTTGTAGTTAGTGTTTGAATTTTTCTGGTGATCTGAATGCTATCGAAATCAACAGGTAATTGTATCTTTTTAGCGTACTTCATAATCGTTTACTCTACCCCATTCAATATTCAACCAAATTCTTTCATGGATGTAATAATCTATGCTTAGCAAAATATGGAGCGCTGTTGCAAACCCAGCGGCGCTTGTCATATTGCCAGTAAACAAGTATGTCCAAAAAATAGTGAAAAGCCATGCAGTTAAACGATATGTGATCATTCGCACTATTGTTCTTTTTTTAGTTTCCATTGTATATTCCAAGAAGTAGTTGGCTGGTTATTCGCTATACGGGAAACCAGCCAAAACCCTAGTAGTTAATTATCTATTAGCAATATACATGGTAATTTCAAAACCAAAACGCATATCTTGTGCTGCTGGAGTAGACCATTGTTTCATATTATTTCCTCGAAAGCCGTTGCAAAAGTGCAACTGTATTATATATTACACAACTGGTCTGGTTCAACTAGCGATTATCATTGATCTTCGTGCTGGTAATTATTCATGGTAGGTTATTCTGTTACGAGGAAACCTACCGAAACCCTAAGCAGTGTTTAGGCTGCTAATGCGAACTGTTCGTCGTTTGCGTTTACGTTTTTTGCTTGATTAACGGTCATCGCCTACCGTGCTGTCCACTTGTTTACTTGTTGCCCTGTCGAAACCAATTCAGGCCCATCAGAAGTATACTAACACCAATATACTTTTGGTGGACCTGCCGGCATCGAAGCCGGGTCCAGAACACTTTTCTCTTTGCTTCATACAGCAATAACTAATATTTAGTCTGTTGCAATCTCAATATGACCAATTTTAATTATACCGTCCCAATCACGACCCTGGTCACTACGACCACCTGAGCAAACAAACGGAGTATCGAACTCGTGAATATGTCCACCATCAAGTGTGTTCAGATCGAGTATATTAATATCCGATACCAAGATACATCCAATTAAACCAGCATCTACGCCGTATTCGTTTTCAGCTTCGTCGTGGTAGCTACCATCACCCCACTTAGTATTGAATGATACGAACTTACGTCCGTCCTTCAATTCAAATAGGCCTTCGTTGCATCCGTGATCGTCACGGTCTTTGAAGAAGAGGCCGCACACCTCGTCCCATTCTTCATGCATCACATAGCACAAATCACCAACCCAATACTTACCAGCAGGCAACCAATCTGTAATCATAATATATCCTTAAAAGAAGGGAGCGGCTTTCGCCGCCCCGGTTGATCAAGCCACCTCAGCCATTTCGACTGCAGTTTCAAGGGCTTTCACTTTCAACGCTTTGTTCGGACCGTACCAAGCAGAAGCCAAACGACCTTCTTGAGTACGACCAAGGTGATGGTCAGTTAAGTAAGTCACAGCATTGAATGCAGACCACCATGAACCCTCAGCATACTTGGCTCCTGGTTGTGTTTCAAGAGCCATCATAGCCAGAGTTGCAGATTGTGACATCTCTTTCTTAACTTTCGTATCTTCATTCTTAGAACGACCGTAGGCATTAACAGGAAAGATACGGTTAAAGTAGTCCTTAACTGACTCTTCCTTGAACTTCTTGGAACCCAAAAACTTAGCCATCTCTTTATACTTGGCTAGTTTATCAGATGCAATACCTAAAGTCTCTTTGACAGAGTCGCCGTTGAAAGTAGTACGGTGTGATACTTTAACACCGTTGTTAGCCTTAACAGACAACGAAAGTGTCAATGTGTTGTTGCATACCACACGAATAGGTGTAAAGCGTACATCGATCGATTGACCAAACTTGTGTGGAAGAGTAAACAGCAAATAGCTATCAACAACATCACCACCAAACAACTCAAACGATTCTTTCACCTTAGCAAGAGCCCATACAATCTGACCATCGCGAAGAGATCCAGCAGTATGCATTGCCATGTCACCAGATACTACGAAATCGTTAAAGAACTCAAAAGCATCATGATTCTGCAACGGATTCCAGTCTTTAGATACAACATCAAGAATTGAGTTGTCTGAGCTACGAACTAGCGCATCTTTGCCAGTGTAGATTTGCTTGCCATCAATCTTGGCAAAAGTAGGGATCTTTTCCACAGTCCAGTCAAGGTCTGCAGCTTCCAACATCTGAGCAGGAGAGAGATCAGCAGGAACTGCCTTACCGAGACCGTGCCAAGGAGTTTCACCAGAGTAGGCCATGCTTGCTTTACCGTTTATAACTTCAACTAAGTGAGACATTTTTCATTTCCTTTAAAAAGAGGGTTTCAACTAACTAACACCTCTATTATATACCTCAAATCGTTTGAAGTCAACAGGCAGTTTAAAACCCGCAAATTCGGGGGTTTTAAAAGTCCAACTTGAGCTCAGATTCTGCAATTTTGCCCATTGAGAACAAAATTAACTGGTTGGTCAAGCTAAAATTGCCGAGATGGAGAATTGGAATACCTCCAGCAGCACCCCATTCATCAATGTTACTTGGCTTATCATCAATTAAAATGTCGCCTGGACGTGCCCAGTGTTGTTTATCTTTGCTGTATGGGCCAAAATTGACAACTGTTTCAGGGAAATACTTGTTGATCCAGTCGATTTTATCTTGTTTTGCAGAAGGCATTGTCGTTTGACGCGGAATTGCCGACAAAAACTCGACATTTACCTCTGATTCGAAGCTTTTGCACAGCTCAACCATCTCAACAGAACTCTCAATCAATGGTAGTTGAGTATACAAATTAGGGATATTAGACAAAATATCCCATTCTTTGGCGTTCAAATCGTGTTGATCCCATCCAATTTGGCGACCAAGTAAGTTTGAAACGTATAAATTGAAGTCAGCAACAACCCCGTCCATATCAATATAGATTGTTCTACGTTTTTTGGTCAAACTCTTCTTTAATTCTTGAATATGCTTCATCTAAATTTTCACTTGCTTTAGTTATTTCCAGACATCTAGCAACAACAAACTCGCCAAACTTGTCATAGGCCCTGTCATTAGGCGGAAATAGCTGGACTGGATGAGTTACTGCCTTCAATGCTAGTTCCGCAAATCTTTTTTTCATGCTTGACCCTTACTTTTTTAGGACGAGAAAGAAATTCATTAACAAATTCTTTGCGCGCAAATTCCATTGCTATTTCTTCTGGAAAACCGGGATACCTGGAATTAGGATCCCTTGTCTTATCTAGCATCCATTTATTATAGTGGTCCATCTTTCGCTGAATAAATGCACGGTCTTTAATCATCACGATTACCTTCAAATAAGAATGTCAAGAGTTTTTGTTCTGCTTCTTCGTATGAGTCAGCAAGGACTTGAGCAACGACAACATTACCAGTTATTTCCAAGTCAAACGGTATCTTACCATTAAATTGAATAGGTTCATACAGCTCAACAACAACCTCGTGGTAGGTTAGTTGTTTAATTCTGTTAATGATGTCAGCTATATCACTCATCCTTCAAGCGCAACACGTCTCCATGTATCACCTATCTTAATCCATAAACGGTCATCTCTACCAACTGATAAGGTTACTTTGTTATCTGTTTCTTTATGACCACTAGTTAATATAGGTGGATAAAAAGATCCGGTAACTGTATATCCGTTAATATTATAACCACCAACAGGAGCAGGTTGAGGAGGAGGAGGGGGCGGAGGCGGAATGTTGTCTGCAGTTAGTTGCAGAGTTGTTTTGCCTAGTGGTGCGAGATGGGCAATGTCTTCAATAGGTCCGACATCACGTTTAACATCAGCAGCAGAGCCAATAGGAGTGGGAGAGGGAGTATTGGCGAACGAATTTTGTGAAGCCAAAAAGCCGCCTGCAGCAGCGCTAAGCAAACCAAACCCTTTAAGAAAACCACGTCTAGCATTTGTATTCTCCATTTTTTAACGTCCACATACAGCTTGGATCTCTACAGCAGTCATACCTTTTTCAATAGCTGCTTTCTTGCACTCCATCTGCTGTGTGCCACTATATGTAACAGCACCAAACATCATTGCAAAAAACACAATAAATCCAACTACAGCAACTAAAACATCCATGTCTACATTTCTCATAATATACTCCTTGGTTAAAATCAATTGTGGTTATCGTAGTTTGAGTCACCAGGAGGAACTATTTTTAGTTTCTCTCTGTACGCAAGATAATCTGATGGTGGCATGTAATAAGCGAGTAGAGTGAACGCAGCTTCAACCAAAGAATGGTCGCCGTTCCAGTTAAGTTCAACTGCTTCTTGCAGCTCATTAATTACAATCTGGTCTACTTGCTCGTAACTAAGCTCATACTGTTTGTAATTCATCAAGATCCTCCAGTACCAAAACAATGAAACATGAGGTAGTGTACTACTTTATCCTGGTCAACGTCAACTGGGCATTTATCATCAAATGCTTTGTTTGGTGAGTTCCACCACCTCTCAATTAGCGCATCGGATCCCAACATACCCATTAGCATTCCGTTTGCAGACGGCGGTGCTTCTTGCATCCACTTCATTATTTCACGTTTTCTCATTGGTAGTTTAATCATAAAGTTATTTTTTGTTACCAAGCTCTATCCATACAAAGCAAGCAACAATCAGTATGCAAAGAATCAAATCAATTATTAGGACAATATCAAGACTGCTCATCTTCATCCACTATAGATCTTACAAAAATTAATTCAGTAGCGCGTCTACCTAACTCATTATCAAATATATCTTTTGCTCGGTGCAACATTGCACAGGCAATCATAAGAAGGTCATTTCTATCATCAGTCATCATGATTTGTTTATCGATAGGCCCCATCAACTCTCTCATTCGCTCTGCGACACCGTCATTTGATTTTTTTCTTGAAATTGCCATTGTTATTCTTTCAGATGTAAGCAATCTATTGGTTCAGCATATTGCATTGCTCTGCTATGTAGTGAGTCCCAAACATCAGGCTCACCCCAGAATAAAAAGAACAAAAGAAGAATAGCTAATATTTCAAAAAACACGTTCATAATTTAAAGTACTCTATAAAGAACTTGGTCCATTTCTTTTGTTCTGGAGTGTGAGCTAAACTGTACAAATCGTCAATCATTTTTTGACGGGCGTACAGTTGCGGCCAGTATTCAGCCCAAATCCCCCAACCTGTAAGTACAATACAGGCAGTGACGGATGATATGAAGATTGCAGCATATATGAAATCACGTAATAATATAATCAGTGCCAGAACGGCAAAAGAACCAAAAAAAGAACCAATAATAATGAGTGCTGTTTTTTTCTTTGCCTGCTCTGGTGTCATTTACGGTTTAGTTGATAATGGGAATGGCCAATCGGCATTTGCTTTCAAAACATCATCATCTATCTCGTCTAACTCATCTACTACAGGTTCATCATTGTAGTGATCGTGTAAGTAGTCATCGAGTTCAGCTTCGTGATCTACAATATCAACTGAACCTTCAAAATGAAATCCAACAGCGCGCAAGAAACGAGTGAACGTTTCTAATGCATCGACCAAAGATGCATGCTCATGTAATTCCATAGAGATTGATTCAATTTGAGAACCATATTCATTATTATGAATGTGAGTGAATTTCATAATTATTTCCTTTATTATTTATCTTCGTTTTCCATTGCCGTAATTACTAGATCTGCAAACCTCATGCAAAACACACTAAACCACAGCTCGCTTAAAACATCATCTGGTGCACCAGCTTCAATCGCTATTGCTTTAAGATCTTCATTCATCGACTAACCCTCAATTCTGCATCTGGATTATCCCGGCATGCGTAATAATATTTGTATACAAAGTTACAGAGCCCATCATAGCTCCCCCAACCGTTTGGTGGATTATGATTCTTAAACTTTTCTGGATCAGCTATCAATATATTCCAACCTTCATACAGTAGCTCAGAAATGTCTCTTGCAAACTTTAACCCATGATCCTCAGGTCTCCACAGGACCTCGTATAGTGTTAGTCCGTTAGACAGAACAACTTCAACTGCCATAGCATTGAGGTTGTGTGTAATGTTTCCGCTATAAACGGATACAGGTTGCGTCACCATTAAATCAACATCAAGACTCATTCTTCCCTCGCGTGTTCATCGCAAGCAGTATAAAACCATCCCTTGCCACGAAACTTGCCTGGTTTACCGCATGTCTCACAAACACGGCAAGACATATGCTCAGCCATCCAAACCATACCAGTGATAAGGTCGTCAGATCCATTTGTATAGAAACGAAGAGATCCAAACTTCTCCTTTACTTGTGAGACAGTAATCTGCGGTATGTTATTGCTATCAATGTATCCTTGAATAGATCCGCAAAGAATTTCAATTAAATCATACCAGCCATCCCCAACATCGAACCCCCAGCACATTGCAGTCTCAGTCATAGGACTGTTACGATCAGCAAATAGCTTGGGATACTTTTCACATAGTTGCTTGTCTAGTTCTTCTCTCATAGCTTTGTTCCAAATTCTATAAGCAAAATTATTGCCATTGCAAGTATATTCATATCAACTCCAAGTTCTGTGTACTTCGGCAATGTGTTCCATGCCGTCATATTCTTCAATTGTGTATTCAACATCATCAGGTACATCAACAACAGTTAACTCAGCAAATTGACTACTGGCAGCATCGCCCAATTCTTCAATTGCCTGAATCAGTGCTGGGTCATTGCGGGCAACCTCTCCATCATAGAAAACTTGTTTGGAGTATGCCTCATTGTATTCCCGACGTTCTTCCATTGGAAGTTTATAAAAATCAGCACCTTCTTTGGGCTCCAAACGATCTTCCGGTGGGACTACCCAGTACGTCCAGTAATATTCTTTCCGATCTGGATATACAGTCATGCCTTTGATTTCGCAGTATCGCAGGACTGCTTCGTGGCTCAGGCCAAAGCCACCAAAACAACGATTAATTGCAACTTTCATATTGTACCTCAGAATGCATCAAAGTTAAACGGGGCAGCGTCTGATTCTTTCAACAGAACCATTGTAACACCGTCCTTCTCAAAGATAAACTGGCCAGTTCTGTTATTGTACTTAACCAGATCTTTTTGATTGAATGTTTTATCACACCATCCAATATCTTCTTCTTTATCATCACTATCATCGTAGTTGGCCAGAGTAACAGGTTCAACGTGCGGTGCAACTGGTGAATCTATGCTAGTCCTTTTCTTTGATGTACCAAAGTAGTAGCTAACATCGATTGTCGAAGAAAGAGGAGCACCGTTATACACTTGTGGACCAACACGTTCAGCTTTACGGCCGCCTTTATAGATTTCCACCTTGTAATCAGTCATTCCGTCAAACTCGGCTCTGACGTTCAGGATCCGCAATGCTTGCTGAGGAGTCTCGTTGTAGTGGTTCATTTCCTCAATCAATGCTTTCAGCATATCAAAGTTAAACGCATAGAACACAGACGAAACGTTGATGATTGTTTCAATTGTTTTTGAGTCTGGTGTTTTCAGATTGTCGTTGCAATACTCACGAATAAAGTCTTGGTCTAACCCTTTGAAGTCGATCATGTATAAGATACGGCCTGGACGGTTACGCATATGAGAATCAACACGCCACTTATCGTTACTAGTCAGCATGAACAATTTCTTGGTCGAATAGATTCCGTCCAGCAATGTCAGCAATGCTTCTTGTTCTTCTGTATCGTATACCTTTTCAAATTCATCAAACATGACAATGCAGGGCTGTTCAATAGATTGAATCAATGTATTGAACTTGTCTCCGTGCCACGGTGCATTAATAACAATAGTCGGTACAGATTGCTTTGCTAGTTCAACACAAATGTTTTTACTCAGCAATGTTTTGCCGGAACCCTTCTCACCAACAAGCATCACACCTGTTGACTTATCACGGTTCCAAAAGCTACTGATGATCCGTTCCGTATTGCGAATAGTATCGCCGTACATCTTTGCAGGGATATCGAAGTCTTCAATTTGTTCAATAAAGAAGTTCTCAAACGGATCTTGCTTGACGACATAGTTACCGGCAGGCAATTGATCGTGCAAGTCCATTGATTGTTTAGTAGCAATACGGAATGTATTGCCAGATTTCATGTAATAGCTCATTATATAATCCTGTGTGTTGTTTGTCTATTGATTATCCGATATCCAATCCGGCTTGTCAACCTCTACTGCCCAATTAACAACTGTCCAGTCATCAATGCAATCTTTATCGTTTACAAAGTCACCTTTGCCACCTTTAACCATCATCTCAGTCCAGTAGGGGAAGTAGGAGGCGAGGATCTGTTTCTCTGAATAAATCTCAACAACATCCTGACCCCACTTACCGACAGAAGAGATTTTGTAGTATTTCATTATTCATCTTTCGATTCCTAGATTAAACATCCATTGCACATTGATATGTCCGCTCTTCATCACAATCACACAGTGTTTCATAGTCTCCGTTAATTTCTGCTGCATACGGGCAATAGTGGAGATTGGAAACTTGAACAGGATCTTCACGCTCTGCTATTCCGAAATGATCAAGAACATATCGACCAATAGAGTCGTGCGCATGGTTCTGTTGATGGATTGTTGCAATGTCAGCACATTCCCGAACAATCAACGCGGCAAATTTTTGTTCGAACTCTTCAGGAGAAGTATAACACCAGCTATCTCCCATAGGCTTTTTTCTTGCCTCATCTGCAAGTTGTTTAATTCGTTGCTTCGCTTCGTTCATTTTTAATTACCTCAATTGCAGTTCTTTAGGTACTTGTAATAATCTTCATCAGTCTGATAGGTGTATGCAGTGCCTTCGGCAGTAATGCAATGAGGACCAGGAGACTTACCTGGTTCAAACTCATACAAGAACCACTTTACATCTTCCGCCATATCACCGAATAAAGATTCAATTAATATATTCTTTTGCATATCTAATCCGTTGACGTATATGTTATCAAACAATACTGAATTGATGTCACTGGGAATTGTCTGGATATATTTGTCACCTTGATTATCCAGCTCTCTTAGTTTGCGGACAACGTTGATTAATTGTTCGTTCATGGGTTATTGGTCCTATCGCAAATTACTTTGTATTCAATCATTTTCAAGACCAACTTAAATTCTATTGAATTGATTCCAATTGGCTCAGAAACTTTTTCTTTGATTAGTTCGTGTCGTCCTTCGGTATTTGTTCTACCAAGCAAGACACCATCATAATACACTTCCCATTCGTATCTATCGTCAATCATTCTTCAACTCCGAAATGTTGTTTGATAGCAGTAACATATAAATTGCTTTGATACGCTCCGGCTGCTTTTTCTTCGTATGATGCCCCTTCGTTCATACACGCCTGGAAACATTCCTGAAGTATCAACTCGGCAAACTTTTCCATCCAAGCCATACTAACAAGTGGAAATGCTTCCTTTGATGCCTGTTCGGCAAGTTGTTTGATTCGTTGCTTCGCCTGCTTGGCTTCATTCATGCATTCTTCTCTTTCAGCTTGGCTTTCCAAGTCTGCAATGGTTTGCTTACCTGCTTGGATAGCGGCATCACCTTTTGTTATTTCCCCATCCCAAGCACCCTCTAATAGATAAGTTTCTCGATGCTTATCACCATAAGTTTGCAACGCATCCACCAACTGATTCAATACTTCAATCATATCATCTCTCCCTTGACCTTGACATTATCATTGACGTTTGTTGTTCAGTCAACTCGCACGTCTCATCTATTATAACCTGATGATAGGTGCGCCCCATTATTCTATCCGGACTTACTTGTGATGACGACATAAACTGATATATTGTACCTTCTAATTCAATAGTCAGTTCATTCAAGGACGCTCTTGCAATTGCATTACCGTAGAGCTCTATCATATCACGGAACTGCCTTTTGGCAGATTCAAAGTTATGACATACTGTTAGAACACGGTTCATTTACTATGATATCTTACTAATCAAGAATTGCTTATAGGAAGAAGGGACACTTGTCTCATAGCCAGACTTACCAGCATTGTACCGGTGAACTGTCCTTTCCTTTACAGGACGCAATCCGCTTTCTTCTCTGTACTGATTAAACTTTGTTGTCAGTAATCTGAGGCCGTAGTACCGCTCAAAGTACCTGCCTACAAAACGTGGATGAAATCTCATATTAACTCCTTTGCTTCTATACACTTCCAACCAGTAGGCGTATTGACGAGCACTCCACCTTGCTGATCACATTTATCTGTCTTATCGCCCCCCACATACCCGTACACAACAGACATCATCAATAAAAATGCTGCAGGTAACAGCATCCACATATTATCTCTGGTAAACATATCGACCCTTTTACGTAGTTTTTTGCTAAAAATAATTTTTTGTGAGAATGGATTTAGAATCGTTCAGGGTAAATTGGCCCCCGGCAGCATTATTATTGCGGTGCAGAGGCGTTCTATACCCTTTCGAATACTAGGCCGTAGTTGATTAGGGCCAACCGGAACCAAAAGGCCCCCCGGCCCCTGTGCTTAGGGGCTAGGAAGGCTGCAGTGGGCCTCAGCGAGAGGCCTTACTGCGCAAGGGCCTCAGCGTGTAAGCTGCGCAACCATGCTAGCAAAGACTGCACACTTAGTGCTCATCTTAGGTGGGTTAACCAGCAACTGTATAGCTATCCGGGTCATGGCGTATGTCTCAGTGTCCGGTGTTAGTACTTCTGTGTTCATTGTGCTTCCTTAACGATTGTTTGTACCTTCTCTACGCCTCTGTCAGCAATGCTAGCTACTCCACTGAAGCCAACAGTAGCTACTATTACTCCTGATATGAATGCAATCAAATGTGTTAACATACTGTGCTCCTAATAGCTTATCGGTTGCCCACAACGGGATTATATAGAGACCACCTGCTGATGTCAACAGGGGCCTTCTATGTCACTTCGCTAACTTCTTAGCGTTGTAGAAGTAAGTAGTAGCTCCTGCATCACTCATGGACAGTTCGTCCTTGATAGCTGCAATCACTGCTGCTTTGTCACCACCCAAGCGCTTGAAGATCTCCAGCGCACGGTCAGCCTTAGTAGGGCCAGAAGCACGTGGTGCCTTGGGTTCCTTGGCTACCTTAGGTGCCTTCTCAGCCTTGGCTACTGATGAGCTTGCTGCACGGCGCTGTGCCACATCGTACTCGTTTTGTTGAAAAGCGTTCATTGTCTGCATGTTCTTCATCCTAAATTTAACAGGGCGTGCCTGCTTGTCTTCCGGAAACCCCGGATACGGTTTGCCGGCTTCCCGGCTATTATCGACCAGCCACACATTGTAGTGAGCCAGTTTACGATCCAAATAAGCGTTGTAGGTGTTGTGATCCATCATGACTCCATTATCTCCTGGTCTTGGTCAGAAGTCAACATGTACGACACCTGATTGACCAACTTTAAACTCTCTGCACGGGAGAGGCCATACATGTCCTGCATCCCGTCAATGATGCTGGAGATATCACAGCCTGCGAACAATGCTTGTTCAATATCCAGTGCTAAGTCAGACATTTTGCTCATTTTCATTCCTCTATTAGTTTCAAAATTGTTGATCGTTCTTGTACTACGAAAGAGCCAGTCAGCCCCTCACGGGTTAACACAACCTTGCCGTCTACTGGATCACTTACCACAACGTATTGCTTACCGTTGTATGTCACAGCTGCCCCTGCAACGAATTCAGTAGACATACATCTGCAGGGAGGGGTCAAGCTGCAACAGCTGCGCAACAGCCTTGTTCAGGAACTTCAAGCGTTCAAGCACTTGCGCACGGGGAAGTTCACCATCACAAGTCAGGTTCTCCGGCGACAAGTCAGCGTCGAGTGCCTCAGCAATACGCTGACGGTCTGCAGCAGACTCCAGATCATAGCAGGGGTTGTTGAAAATTAAGTTCCAACGATTCTTGTTTTCAACGTACTGTTTCAGGTCTTTCATGCCATCACCTCATCAGCCAACAGCTCAGCAGACTGACGTTGATCCATCATCTCGGACAGTATATACTTGGCGATGTTCATATTCTGGCGACTTTGGTCCAAAGCCTGAGCATTGCCAAAGCTCTGCAGCTCCTGTGCATCAGACAACAAGCTCATCACAACCATCTCCAAGCCGCAGCGCTTTGCAGTCATCGATTGCAAATACTGGACACGAATGTCTGCAGTAGACATTCCGTAGCAGTTCTTTTCAAATTCAGTCATTGTGTTCTCCGTTGTTGTATGACCCCATTATCTCTCCAATCAGACCTTTGGTCAACGATATAATATAGCACTTTCAGCTAAGAATTGCGCAATATTATATCCCACTTTTACTCTCTGCAATGGCTATATGTTTGCACTCTCCTCTGTACTTGAACCCGGTGCAGCTACATTGTTTCCTGAATAGATCAACAAAGTACACATCACCCTTACTTCCTGCAACCTCAACAACCTTACTGGAAACATCTGCATCACTACCTAAGTCATCTACTAGCTTGAATGTCCGACCTCTGATATCTAACCGCAGCGGTGTACGGAATCTAGTCACAGGTCCTACAGAGAACTTACGCATTCCTATCGCTATTCCTGTATCATTCAGCAAGTAACTATGATTAGGCATCTTTGCACCAGCAAATTCAGTCGTCTCCATCACTAGCTTCATATTCCAGTCCTTTTTTCTAGGTGCGGTTGTATAAAATATCGCGAATTCGCTATTCTACGCTATTTTATATCTCAATTCTCTGACATTACGATATTTGTAGGCACAGTCTTATCGGCTGGCTTGATACGGTTACCATCTATGTCAATTCTTGGCTCATAGAACCTAATGAACCCTTCATATTCCAACTGAGACTGCTCAAACTGAGACATATAGTCGTCATCTTCAATAGCAAAGTTGATGATTGTCTCTGTCATATAATCTGAGATTGACTCAATATTAGGCAGCATTGATTCAACGATCATACGAACCTTCTTAGTAAAGAAGTCATCGTTAGGGGAGAGATAGTGTTCCAGGTCATCTAGAATGTACTCGGAACCACCCTTATTCTTCCAGTATTGTGGTACTGAACCAACACCGTTCCAATCATGTGCACCGTAGTTCTCTCTTACCTGTGTGATAATAACTAATTTCATTTTAAACGCTCTCTGGTTAAAGTAAGACGAATACGGCCATTAACGATACGGCGTATAGTTAGTAGGTTTGAAGTGATGCGAAAGACTCTAATCATAATTACTCTCCCATTGCAGCAATGTAACGAATTACTGGATTCCAGCCAATATCTCTACCCAAAGATGCCATCATTAACGCATGGTTGAGTGCCTTCTTCTGACCGATTTCAGCGACGAGTTGTTCGCAGTACATTGAAATTTGTTGTGATGTCATCTTATTCTCCAATTAACCGAAATAACATTCAACAGCATCGTCAATATTCTCAGAGAATACATCGTCGTACAAACCAGTAACGTCCTGTAAGAAGAACTTCTGCAATTCTTTCTTAGATGGCTCTTTTCCAGATACTTCCAATGCTAATTCCTTGACCAAGTTAATAGCTTCTGCTGAAATTTCAATCGTGATCTTCATATCATGCTCCTTTGAATGCATTAACCAAACCAGCAAACCCGATAACCAACGAAATAACATTAACAAATGCCTGTGGGTAGTTTGTTACCCTCATCGACCAGACCAGGAATAGTATTGCGCCAATCGCAAATACTACAATATTGTACGGATACATCGCTGGTCCAATTGCATTAAGAATATGACCTGTCACAATAGTAACAGCTCCTACCCACTGAATAATGTTGTTTGTCTTTTCTGTTGTCATGTCCCCATTATCCCGTCAATCTGGTCTTTGGACAACGGTCTAATGTAGGACAATTGGCTAAGAATTGATAAGGACAATTACTTAGGAATCCGAATGATGATAGCACCACGGCGGTAGTTTGATGGATCATTGGTCAAGTGCGAAGTGATACCTTTGTATCCATTGTCTTGTAGTAACTTAACAATAGATGACTTGATCTCGACGTCGCCTCCGTTTCCTGTACGGTATGCCTTAACAGTATGACAATCGTTGTAACTGTTAGTGTACACAGTCTTACGGCCTAATGCATAGAATGCACGGCGAGCCAACAAAGTTGCAGGAATCATTGCCTGTAATGCTACTTCTCTCATACTGACTCCTCATTCAATTCATCTTGACAATCCTGACACATCTCTTCCCCATCAAGCATGCGAAAAAGGTTCTTTGGTTTCTGCGTCTTGCAAAATAGACACACTTTTACTGTGCCCAAGTAAGCCTGAGTAGAACTGTACCCAGAATTAATAGTACTGTAGACTAATTGTGCCACGATTAAGCGTCCAATACATTTATAAGTTCTGATGAGAGAAAGATGGCACTCTCGTACACTTCCAATGCCTCATCATAGTCAAATTCGTACTTGTCAATCAATTTGTCCATGATCATATCAGCAGGGACACCATTGAGGTAGTCCTCAACTATCTCCATAACTAAATCTTTCATCGCACTCATGATATTCTCCTTGTTTTCGTTTGTCATGACCCCATTATCATATCAAATTGGACTTTGTACAACGGTTTCAAGTAGGACTATCAGCTAAGAATTTGTAGCAATTCAGTGCTAGTTTCTACATTCCTCTGGAAACCTGTGCTTCCAACTTGTGAGCAGAGATCTTAGTCAATTCAGCGAACTGTTTGCGTAATTGGTAATTACTTTGCTTCTCATTGATCCTGCTGGGGAGGTTAAGCGATAATTGAATCTGACTGATGAACTTAATCAGCTTCTCCTTCTCTACACGCTCGTACTCCTCACGGTCAATCACAAGTAACTCCTGCAGGAATCTCTACGTGGCGAAGTACATCAGGCTTGACATATCCGTCTCGTGCATAACATTCCCAGCTATTCTCATGAAAATTATACAAATACAGATAGTCATACCCCTGTATTGCATCGATCATTGAATCATTGACTTCGTGATCATCAGGCGTTCCGTCTCCGAACCGTACACACATTCCGTCATGATCGAAGTTACGAATTTGAGGGCCGTGAACAAGCTGTTCGGCTTTGTCTGGAGAAGCATAGTGCTCCTGCAAAATCTTTCCTGTATGGCTTGGATAACCATCATAATGACTGTAGATTGTAAAGATCCTCTGACCTACTCTATAACCAATCGCTGCTCTTGTACTCATATCAACGTCCTAACACAACATAGTCAATAATTCTGTATACGGCAGCCATGCAAGTAAGAATGAACGCTATGAACAAACCTACTTGCGGCACCAAACACAAAAACACAATGTAACTTATCAGTAAAAATATTACAGACAGTTTCACTCCAAACGGCATTGCTTTAATTCGTTCAATCATTATACACACCCTTCAACAATATTTTTGAAATTTAATTTAGTGAACCCTTGATTGTACGCCCACACAGCACACTTATCTTTGAGCTCACTCTCATCATCGCCACCAAAAGAAACGAGGCAGTTACGACGATACATCACTTGCACACAACGTGCAGTCTCTGCTGCTCCGAAAGGGCGATATGTCAAAATAGTAGCAGTCTTCTGTTTCATTCTGATTCTCCGAGTAAAATCTTCTCAATCAAACTAAATTGGTCAGCAGTAATGTTCAACCAATTAGAAGCACCACGATCAGACTGCATCTTCAACATGATCTGACCATTTTCTTTCAAGCTGTCCTCACCGAGTGGCAAAGGAGCAACAACTATTAGCTGATTTGCAATATATTCTGTACTCATCTTAGTCCTCCAATGAACGCTGAATCAACAAATTAATTACTTCCATCTGCTTGGCAGCAGGAGCATCAACTAACATCGCAGCTAACTGCGACTGGAAAAAGCCTGCAGCATAAGCTAGTCCACTAGTCATACCATGACGTTTCTGTGCACTGTAAACCAGCGTACCCAAAAATACATCTATCTGCTCACGTTTCATCTTAGCCATCATGATCTCCTTTGTTTGCATGTCCCCATTATCTCTCTGTTTAGACCAAAGAACAACAGTTTTGGTTAGTACTATCAGCTAAGAATCTATAGCAATCTAGTACTAACTTCAAACCGTTTGATATCAATTAACGAGCATGTATGTTGCCAGGTCTTTCCAGCTACTTCCACCGTCTGTACGGATCTTGGTCACATTGATCAATGTTCTAAGATTGATCTCTTTTGCAATGTCCTTATTGACTTTCAAGAATTCGAACGCATCCAACTTCTGGATAGAAGAAACAGATGGAAGAAAATTAGCCTCTTTCAGAATGTGCTCCATACGGTCTATCTTCTGATCAGTAGTCATAGACAGGTCAATACACATCGAACGACTGCGCAAAGCTTGGCTAATCTTGTCCTGTGTCAGGTTACTGATGAATACTACTCCACCTGTAAACTGAAAAGTACGTGGTAAGTTGTCATCTACGCTGTTTGTATTCCATGAGATGAAACGCTTATCGTATGAGTCCAAAGCACCCTTCAACAAGTTGAGAGCATCAGGATCTTTGAGAATAGAGTCGCAATCATCGAAGACGACAATGCTATCTTTGTTCTCGTAAAGTAACTTAAAAAGGCCTTTCGCTGTCGAAAACCCCTTAATTACTACGAAAGTCTTGTTTCTTTGAACAACTGTACCGTCATCAGCATCTGCAACCATCTCGGTTACATCTTTCAGACCAACACTCTTCAGCGAGTTGATTACGGTGTGAGTCTTACCAAGGCCACCTTCGCCAGTAATAACTACGGAAGGAGTAACACGACGAGCAATCATAGACACGATCTGCTCAACGAATTGGAAACGCTGATTGATAGGGAATTCCATCGCTTTGTTCTCAGATTGAGGAGCTTCCTCGTAGCCATCGATCTTCTGCTTGAGATAGTATTTGTTCTTAGAACGAGCAACTTCTTTGCCTGCAGCGTTGAAAGCGACAAATACACCGTTGATGTTGCGAATTTCCATGTTAGCTCCTGTTGTTCAATGACCCCAGTATACTATGAAACATCGCACCTTACAACGGTGTTTTGTACAACTTATGGCTAAGAATTTATAAGGAAAAAGTGCTATTTCCTCTTGGACCTCTTAGCAGGTATGGTTTCAACAACAGGAGTCTCGAGCGCAACTACCCATTGCTTGTGTTCCTCAATCAGATCATTGTACTGCTGCTCAGTTACAATCTCATCGTTCCAGCGGAATATTGGTATATCGGCTGAGTACTTGTCGAGCTTCGGTAAGACCGTTTTCTTCTGTGCTTTCATCTAACAGCTCCATCTCTGCAACATCCAGTTCGGACTTTGCTTCTCTAATTAATTTCAAAGCATAATCAAGATCATCAGATGTTGCCCACGAATAAAAGTCTTCCAACGTCTCATCGTCTGAGTCCAATAAGAAATGCAAATTGTTTCGGTCCCAATCATTCATCATTACCGTCCTTTTGAATATATTCAATAACGTAATCTAATATCACAGCAAGCACGAGCACGGACGCAAGGCATACAAGACCAAAGTAAATGTCACTCGGTTCCATCTTGATTCTCCTCTTGCCATTGAATAAGATTCTCAATTAGATTAAAGCATTGCTCGATGTCACTCGGAATATACTCTTCAATAGCTTCTACCGTCTCCGGGATCTCGTAGCAGTCGTCACCGTTCTCGTCCCACTTACCAACAAAATTCATTCCTGGTTCGTAGTAATATCCTTCGACTGTGAATCCAAGATGCTCGAGCGCAATATAGAATTCTAGAGGAGGAGACCAAGCAGTATCAAAGTATAGAGTAATCTCATTCTCTTTGATATCGACAACTCCATCATCGGAACCACTTACATCCCACTTCGTACCCCAGTTCTCAATACACCAATGAAACCATCCTTCACCAAGATCTGCTGGAGCAGGAGCGAACTCAGTGAATAGCTTATCCTCGAGGAAAGCAGTCTTCAGTCGAGTAATTAGCTCGGGATCTTCGTGTTTGAATGTTGTTGAATTAGCACACCAGTTTGGCATATCAGCTCCCTGTACCTAAAAGAATGATCTTAGGATTAATTGAAGATTGGGTCAACGACTCAATAAAAATATGATCGCCACCAACAGCAACAATTGCTTCATCTGCAGCTCTCCACATTTGAAACCATGTAACTGGCCCAACTGGAAGAGGAACAGAAAAGTTATCATGTACTAGAACAGAACCTTCTTCTAATTGAAAAGCATTCTCAAATAAATCCTCTATCTCATACATTGACCAAAAAGATGTGAAGTTATTATTGTCTCTTAGTTGAGAGTAGTATTCGTTTCGTTCATCCCATTGTTTGTCTTTCTGAGTCTGCACTGCATTGAAGCCCTTCTGAATAAGAGATTTTGACTTGCGCAGCTCCACAATTATAAAAGGACTGAGAGTGTCTTCCAGTTTATCAATAGCGTTTCTGAGATATACAAGACCATTATGAATGTCTGTCATATCTTCTGATGTGATTTCAAATTTACTCATATCATTCCTCTATAAATTCTGCAGCAAGTTCACGATAACGAACAATGTACTCTTGACATTGCTCATACAGCATACGGAAAGCCGCTTGCTCATACTGATTCAAATCAAGACCTTCAATATCCCCAGTGACAGCCATCTTATTAAGACACATATTCATATCACTAGAAGTATTCTCAAACACACAATAAGACATGCTAGGCATACAGTTCTCCTTAAATTACAACACCAAGTGCATCACAAATCAATTTATTCAGCTCATTCTCATACGGTTTACCCATGCGACGAAGCTGATAGATCTCAGTCAGAGCTTCTTTGAATTCAAGTTCACAGTCAGTACTAAAACCTCGACTCTTGTACTCTTCAATGATATCATCATCATCAAAGTCTTCCAAACCGACATCTACCTCGACTTCAGTTGTTATATACGGCATTCTCGTCCTTCACTAGTTTATGACATAGATTGAGCGTCATCATTACATGATTGTAGACGAGAGCTCGTTGTAGGGTTGGAAGATTCTGAATCATCTCATCCAACTGATCCAAACTATCTGGAGTGTTCCAGATCTCACATTTCGGAATAGGATTGATCATCGGTCGAACTCACATTCTGTCTCATACTGGCTTTCCAACCAGTTCAAGTATTGAGGATCATTGTCCAGAATTAGAATCTCGATCTGATCAATCATCGCATTCATCTCTTCAACAAATTCCAGTTCCATATTGACTCCTTGTTTGCTATGAGTCCAGTATACAACGGTTTGAAGTTCGGCACAACTAGAGTAAAATAGTCACATTTTTCAATCTACATCGAACCAGATGTCGCGACCATTTCGACGATTGGAGTAATCGTACTCATCTTCCATCGGAGGGAGAGCAGGCTCAATATCTTCCCGAGTAGGAATGACAATTGTCGCATCAGTTCTTGACGCACGAGCTGCATTGATACGCTCTGTACTTTGCCAAATGTGCATTTCAGCTTTGTCAGAGGTTTTGTAATATCTGCTAACAGATAATGATTTGTTTATCTTGTCAAGTTCGCTGTGCTCTCGCACGTTAGCACAGCTATAACAACAGTACTTTCCTCTCTTTGTGTGCTTGGTTGAGCAACGAGGACATTCTTTTTCTACTATTGGTTTTCTTGGTCTTCCTGCCATACTTACGACCAGTATCGACTATTGTCCAACCTATCCCAATATTGTTTGTTGTTACGATTAATAAAGTTCTTCAACAAATAAATTGCCATGCCAAAGTAACCCATCTTTTTAAACCTACGACTGTCCTGACCAACATAGTGATTGAGAATCTTAAACTTCCTTGCACTATACATTCTTGATAAGAAGTAATCTTCAGACGTAGAAAGGTTTTCTGGAAATCTTCCAAACTGATTAAATTTATCTCTGCGAGTGAGCATGAATGCACCGACTGCAAATGGAGAGAAGTATTTCAGGATGTTGTTGGTCAAGTTAAACAGAGTAAATCCAATCTTGGCTCGAATATCTTTATCATAACATTTGATATTCAGTCCAACCAGATCAAGGTTTTTTGATTCCAATTCAGCTACTGCGTCTCGAATCGTATTGACATCAAAGAAACGAACATCAGCATCGATGAATAAAATGTACGGAGTAGTAACAAGAGCAGCGGCACGGTTCTTGGCAAGGCTAACTGGACCACCGTCAATAATCTCAACATTTAATCTACCCTTAGTCGTTTGAATAATATTTCGAGTATCATCTGTAGAGCAGTCTGCAATAATAATTCTGGTACTGCCAATCATTTGATTACGAAGATGTAACAACAGCCACGATATGTAATCTTCCTCGTTCTTGCAAGGGATTACAATTGTAATTTTATCGCTCAGGTTTGTTTCTTGCATTCTGCCACCATCTTAAAACTCTTTGATCTTAAATTATACTTCATTGTTGATTTGGCTTCTTCACAACTCTGCTGAGTTGGAAACATCAACTCTATTCTTCCTGGTTGATCTTGCGGGTTGTTTAAGTTCACCGCTATTAATATCATTATCCACATCGTCATTCTCCTTAGTCCATGTTACTATTTCCCAATGTCCATCGTGATACTCTACCAATGCAGTACATGACTCTACCCAGTCGCCATCGTTCATGTAGGTGACTCCGTCAATTTCTTTTATTTCAGCATGATGTATGTGTCCACATATAACTCCGTCAAATCCTCGTTTCTTACAATATTGAGCTAGATTGTGTTCAAAGTGAAATATGAAATCTACTGCTTTTTTGACCCGGTGTTTAAGGAACAGGCTAAGGCTAAAGTACCCAAAACCAAAATGATGACGAATCCAATTAATCCCAGTATTGAGTCTAAGAATGAAATCATATGCTTTGTCTCCTAACATTGCTAACCAAGGGGCAAGACGAGTGATACCGTCAAACAAATCCCCGTGCACTACGAGGTAGCGTCGACCATCAACACCTATATGTTCTGCTTGGTTGGTCACTTCTATCATTCCAAAACCAATATCATACTGAATGAATGGTCTTAAAAACTCGTCGTGATTACCAGCCACATACACTACCCTTGTACCGCGTTTGCTGTGACCTAGAATTCGACGAACAACATTAGTGTGGGACTGTTTCCATCGCCACTTGTTTTGTTTGATTTTCCAAGCATCAACGATATCTCCTACGAGATACAATGTATTGCATGAGTTGTGTTTAAGGAAACTATTGAGCTTGTTTGCCTGACAGTCACTGGTTCCTAGATGAACATCTGATATGAATATTGATTTGTATTTGGTCTGCATCCATATATTTATCTTCTATAACCAGAAGTTATAAATGATGGAAGAAGTTTACCAACGACACCATCTAAACCTTTAAAGAAGTTAGCATCGACATCATAATATTGATTTGGAGGAGGATTGTGGTGGAAGTCATTATTTTTAGATGAAGAGACTGTCGATGTGCTTTTACTCGTACTGCTACTGCTGTTGTTGTTGATCTGCTGTTGATTAACTACTACAACCTTTGTTGAATTGTCTACTACTGCACCGGGAGAATTGACAATGATCGTTCCAATATTAATATTATCCCCACTGATGTAAACTCCACCACCACTTGGTTTTGGCTTCGGATTCTGAGTAGTTGAGCGAACAGTTGTTCTTTCAACAATAACATCTTCCATTAGTATGCTGCTGTTATCTTCTCTAGGAACAGTACTGCAGCCAACCATAGCAATCACACTAGTAAGTATCGAATACTTCAATAGTTCTCTTAACATAATCATTTGGATCTTTCACAAATACCTGAGGCAGGTCACCATCAACAGCAATCAGAATTACTATTTGCTCAATATCGAGATCGTACCTCTCCTTGCACATAAGAGCATAGGCAGTCGACTGGATGAAATAATTCTCAATCCACTTCTCCTGCTTCCGTTTACCGGATGTCTTATAGTCTAGGATCGTGTATTTGCCTGCATATTTACAAATCAGATCCGATGTACCAGCAGACCTCAATCTATCGGAATACAGCGGATATTCGATACCATACACCTCTTCTACGTTCTGGTCAACATAAGGCTGAATGTCTAAGAACAGAGATGTTGTTGTTGGTAGTTTGGCAAGAGCAAAGTCTTCTACGTTGGCGACGTAGTCCTCCATCATTGTATGGAGCTTTGTTCCTCTGCGTGATGCTGTTGATGAAATCCTATTTGCTTCTGCTTCTCCGACCTTCTCTCTCCACGCAGTTATCCCGTCCTTGGATAGCTGTGAGAGGATTGTCGTTACAGACCGGTACTTGTCACCGTTTGGTGTGACATAGTATCTCTTGCCATCTATCTCGGTTCTTGGAATCTCAAGACGAGGAAGTGGCTTATGCTCAAAGTATTTGTTTCTCAATTTATGATCTGTATTTGTTTACAACTCTATCAACTTGGGATTCTCTTACAGATCTCGATAAGGTCCTACTAGCTAGTTCGCTATTAGGATGAGCTTCCGCAACCTTGGACAATACTTCTTTGAATCCACTGTCAGTTTTGATACCACCAACGTTGGAAACAATATTGATTGCATCACTCGGTTCGTAGTACCGCTCGATCATTGGCTGACTTTCCATATACGAATCATAATCTGACATTCTCATTGAATGGTCAAACACTTCATTCGTTTCTTTATTTCGAAACGTGTATGTTGCCATATATTATTTTGTAGGTCCTTTTACATTCCACTCATTACCTTTGGGAGCTTTAGGAGCTCTCTTTACTGCAGGCTTTTTTACTGGACGTGCAGGCTCAGCAACGATGTTCTTAGAATCTTCCTCTGTGATTACCATATTAGGTTCTATCTTAGGAATATATTCTATCTCTGAAGATTCGTGGCGCTTAGCCCAAACCCAGTGTGTCAAATTAAGAAGTTGTTTCTCAATAACATCCATCAACCCACTATTCCAAAACCAATGACCTTTATCCATGTCTAGTCTCCTTTTCTTGTTTAGTATCTATATCCTCATAATAGAAGTGATCATACTTCTTGTTCTGCAGAGCTCTGTCGATATCTCTTACAGACCGATCAAAATGTTCTTTTTTGATTGCCTTAATTACGTGATGCTGTTTCTCGTCCAACGTACGAAACTGTTTATTCGTCTTGCCCATTTAGCCCTCTAGTAGTCCTGGATACATCTCTTCAACAAACTTCTTTGTAATTCCCTTATAAGGAAGTTTCTTGTCCTTAATTGTCGCAATCAATTCAGCATCTTCTTTATCAAGATTCTCTAGAAATTGAATGAACAAGTACTCGCGTCTTGTTTGCTTCAATGTCGGATGTCCACCATCAAGAAACAAATACATCTTACGAAGTTCACTATACAAAACGCTTTGAAGGTCAGGTAAGTCATTTAATTTAAAAGGAGGCTTACCTTCTGGTAGAAGGAATTTGATTCTAGGATCATATGCTAGCTTGAGTACGGTTCTCAATGCAACAGAGTCCCATTTATTTAACCAGTCAATCTTGTCCTGCTTCTTCTCAAATTCAGAAGCCTTCTTCAGTATCTCAGCTAGACCAATTTTCATTGTAGTTCCTATTAAAAGTCATTTGCGCTCTCCATTAATGAAGATAATTTATGTTGCTGGAAGTAATTTATAATATTTGTTTTCTTAGGAGTATTGAGAGCTGCGTAGTATTGATCAAGGATTTGATTAGTTATTCTATCAGGTATCTCAGATAGATCAATTAACTTTTTGTTCCTCACAATACCAATTTTGAATTCTGGAATATCATACAATGTATCCCAATCCAGCTTGACCCATTCATCTAACTTTGTTTTCATTATCTTTTTTTGTCTAACACCGTCAACCAATGAAGCATCTGGTGACATAGCATTAGGCACTCCGTCTCCGCTGTCTCCTCGGATCACCAACTCTTTCAAATATAGATCTGGTCGCTCTACTTTGATATTCTTTTTACGAATAGGATCAAACTGAATCACTTTTGAATTGTGTAACTGAATAAAGTCTTTGTCTGCAGATAGAATAAGAACATCCTCGTTTGATTCTTTTGCAAGAGTCGCAATGATATCATCAGCTTCTGCAGTTTCGACATGCAGTACGATATATGGTAGATTGTCTTTGATCTCTTGTCTGATCTTGTTAAGTATCTCAAACAATGCAGACCAGTCGATATTGCTTTCTTCTCTCATCTTCTTGCGACCAGCTTTGTAGTAAGGGAACAGAGCTTTGCGCCAGTAATTCTTATCATCACAGGCAATAATCATGTCCCCGTACACTGCTCCAAACTTCTGTTTATATAGACGGAGCGAGTTGAGGATCATGTGTCGAACAAGACCCTCCTCTACAGCTAGATCAGTATGGTTTCCGATCTGCGCCATCAAGTTAGATATACAGACCTGATTAAAATCTACGAGAATCATTTTAGTGGATATTCAATTCGTTTATGTTCTTGCAACATTGATACAAGTAGGTTCTGCCATTGGTTCTTTCTATTTTGCCAACCGTAGAATGCATCTATGTAAGCCTTCTGAGCTTGCAATGTCTTTGTTGTATCATTATGATTGTACATCCGAATTGCATTAGAAGTCAACTCATAGAACATCTTGGCATGGTCTCTTGCATTATCCTGCCATTGATACATCCAAGTCCAGTTAGCAGCAGTCTCGTACAATGCACCGTAGTTAGGATGAACACAGAATAAACCAGCTGACATTGCTTCTAGTAAACTAATACAAGAAGTCTCTAGCCATGTATTTGGATATGCGTAAATGTGAGCTTGTTGTAATGCTGCTCTGACTTCACTGTTTGGAACAGCACCGTGATAGTTGATCTTTGGATGTGCTTTACAAAAGTCAAACAACTCTTGATACGGTTCATCTCGTTGTTCCCAACCATAGATCTTGAAGCTGGAATAGACATCGAGTTCAATATTATCAAACTCTTTGCATAGATTATCGAATGCAGAAATAAGAATGTTTAGGCCACGGTGCGGTGTTGTATGATAGATCAGCTTGATCTTATCTTTTGGTTTCTCGACGTACGGTATTGGCTCGATTGCATTGTGAAGGACAACACACTTATACCAAGGTAATCCGTAATGCTTCTGATATGCCTGCATCTGCCAGTTAGATACAAATACGAGCTTATCAAACCGGTTCCATCCACCAGCTTTTAGATGATCTGATTCTGGATCACCAGGTAAGTCATGCAACCAGTATATTTTAATCTTGCTGTCATCAACTTCTCTGACACGAGAAGGAATGATTTGAAAATATTGTAAGAGATCTGCAGGAAGGTTGTTGTACAGCGCTTCTTGCATCAATTCAGTGCCACCCTTTGCGTTCTGGGCAAGCTCATTAGTTTCCATTGTAAGTTCCATGTTAGTTCAATAATAAGATCAACGTTAATTATATATGCGTTTTTGAATGCATAAATATCAGGAAATTGAAGTTTTTATTATATATCATATTCTTCTTAATGTCAACAATATTGGAGATATTTAATGGTTAGTTTGAATTTGTCATGGGAACTGCTCATGACCTAAAATGGATCCGTTCACCCTCTTTGCTCTGGCGAACGGCGCAGTTGCTGCAGTCAAAAAAGGATGTCAACTATACAAAGACATTAAAAGTGCTGCTGGCGATGTCAAGGGCGTCTTAAAAGATCTAGATGCACAATTCGCCAAGGCACACCCTCCTGATAAGCCAGCAAGCTCAGCAGCTGTCAAACAACTCAACGAAGAAAAAGCTCGTGTTGTAGATCTCAATAAACGCAGCGAAGAAGCCCCTAACCTTTACACTGAAATTGGTGAATATCTTGGCCAGTACTATGATAACTACTTTAAATGTGTTGCTGTCTTAGAGGAAGAAGAAAAGAAAAGTAAAACTGTAGTATATACAGGTGGAGATAGTCTTGCTAAGAGGGCACTGAAGCGTGTTCTGATGAAAAAGCAATTGGAGCAGATGGGAACAGAGCTCAGAGAGCTAATGACATATCAAAGCCCTCCAGAGCTAGGTGCACTGTTCTCAGAAGTCGAAGCAATGACAAAGGAACTTGGTAAGCAGCAACGGTATCTTATTGTACAGCAAATGGAGCGAGAGGCTGTTGAGGCTAAGAGAAGAGCTGTAAGGAGGAAGCACCACGAAATTGATTTTGCACTTGGTGTTGCTTTTTTGGTTATAGTTATTGTGATAATGTTTTTGTTCATGTACATATCACACGACGCTCAAAAGAGATGGCCTCAGCTAAATACTTCTAGCGGCCAAGAGTACAGAAGAAAACTAGAATTGCTTGAGATACAAGAGACTCAGCAAAAACTACAAAAAAGAAAGAAAGAATTAGAAAGAGAACAATAAATGACCATAGAGATCATCTTCTTGATGGTCTTAGTTGCATTTGATACCCTACTAGCTTTGATATTTCTTTTCTACCTACTAAGACAACTGTTGCGTTCTTTATGATTTACAACAATGCTGCTTCAAATAGTTGCTTGGTGATACTATCGCCCATCTGAATTTGTTTTAATCCAACAGGTATGTCAGATTCTTTTGGAACACAGAAAGCATTCCCCTCATATTTTAAATCTAGATTTTCTTCGTTAATAATATATCCTTCTGGCTCCCAAATATTTCTCATTTGTTTATTATGATTATTTGGATTGTATTTTGTGTATATGTGCCAAAAAGGAATATATCCTAGCTTATAAATCTTTTCCAATAGCTGATCATTACCCTTTTTGTTATTGAACTCAATATACAACAACGGCTTATGTTTCTTTATTAGCTTACTTGCACCGTTAAGAACATCTATCTCTAATCCTTCGACATCTAATTTAATTAGATCAAATTTATTTAAGTTAATATATTGATCAAGAGTAATAAGATTAGTATCAAGACCCTTGTCTGCACTATTATTTACTTTAAACTCGCCGTAGTTGATTTTATGATCTACAAATGGATTAATGTTGACCATCTTAGCAATACCAGCTTTTGATGCAGCACCTGCATGTACTGGTATTGAATTATAGCAACCATTAATCAAAAGATTCGCTGCAAGCATTTCAAAAATATAGATCTGAGGCTCAATGGCAACTACATTGCCTTTATTACACTTCCTTGAGAAGTATACAGCATGAGTACCAATATTGGCACCAACATCAAGGACGTTTGAATTTTCTGTAAGGAAGTGATCAAAAAAGTCAAACTCTTGCTGAGCCCACTCACCATAATAATGAAGACAAGCACCAATTGGATCATCATTCTGAAAATGAATAAATGTGCCGTGCTTGGATTGAGTTTGCGCGATTGGATTATGCATAATATAAAAAGTTGGTAGCGGGGAGTGGAGTCGCACCACTGACCTCGGGATTATGAGCCCCACGCTCTTCTACTGAGCTACCCCGCAATGTTTAATTGTAAATGTTTCCTGTGCACCTTGCACATGATCCATGAATTGTAGTATTTAGTTGGGTTTGCAAGGACGTCAAATTGATATTGATACTTTGCTTCGTAGTAAGTACATTCACCCTTGTTCTTACATAATCGAAGTATTTCACGTTTAAAGTGATCTACTCCAATTATTTCAATATCTTTTCGAAGTTCTTCATTCGATCCGAAGTATGACTGCCAATCAGACTCTGCTTTGTATCTCTTTTTCTTTCCTTTTACTTGCCTGGTCTTCATTGAATAAAATAGTTTCTTACCTATGTACTCACGACCAGAAATAGTATTGGTTATTCTATAGACGAACCCGTAACACCCTTCTGGGATCATTGTAACTGGTCCATCTTCAAATGTCCACATCAATCGTCTAATCTATCTTCGTCGTAAAACTCTTCATCAAATTCACTATCTAGTTCAGGATCAATTACTGACCCGCAGTATGGACAGTACATTATCTCTTCGTCTATATTATAACCTTCGACAGAGAAGTCTGCCTCGCACATTCTACAGCTATGTGATTTCATAACTCACTCCTTCTTTGCAACTCTGATATATATGTTCTGTCTCTTAGTTCAGTTGTACTAAAATTATGAGACCTTGAGTTGTAATGTAACTTAATACCTCTATCAACACATATTGTTTTACCTGTGAATGGTTTGTCTTTGTATTCTTCACCAAGGAAACGAACATTGATCGGAAGAAGCATCAGCAGATCTTCCAAGTCTTTTTCCGTATCATATACAACAAACTCGTCAACATACTTGACGGCTTGTATTTGAATACATCTCTCAACAATAGATTGTATTGGTTTGTTTTTTGATTTAGGTCTGTCGATTGTTGGGTCAGATTGAATCCCAACAATTAGATAGTCACAATGATCCCGAATCTCTTTTAACATTAAGATATGACCCGCATGAAGCATATCAAATGTTGAGCATGTAAATCCTTTTACTTCACCACTATACATAACAACTCCTAATATTTTAACTTCCAAGATCTGGATTACTTCCACCTTCACCAACTCCTAATACACATGCAAGTCTTGCATCATATTCTACAACTGTCCAGGTCTTCTTTGTTTTATTTACAAGCAAAGTAATATGTGTTCCACGGTCAGTCTTACCAACCCAGATTGGAGACTCTCCGTATTTTAGGGTAAACTCACTCATAATAAAGTCTGCATTACTGCATTTCATTTCTTTGGTTAGATGTATAACTTCCTGAGCATATAACATGCTAGAAAATAATGCAATCAGAAATACTAATTTACGCTTCATGATTGATCCTTAAAAAGAAAAAGGGGCATATAGCCCCTTTTATTGTTACTACACTATTATATAGTATTAGAATCTGCGCGTATATTGTAAACGCACTGCATCTTTTTCTTCATCACCCCAGCTACGGCTCCAACGAACTGCAACTGCATCTTGTTTTGTCAGTTCATACCCAACCGCAACATGAGCGCGCTGTGTTGCGTAGTTGTTAGATGTATCGATAGCATCACGGTAGCGAAAGCCAACATCACTAGTGAACCCAGCACCAAGAGGAACTTTAACACCTGCATCAATTGCATAGTGACTAAAATGAGTAGAGCTAGATACCCTTTCACCTAAACGACCACCAAGGTAGAAGATATCAAATGAACGTCTAACACGAACTTCCATTCCTTGTGAAATAGAACCACTACCAAGTGCTGTTTGGCTGTTTTCCAGTTTAAGGCTGTAATCCATAGCGCCTTCTTTGATACCAACAACCAAACCTTCTTTAATATTGTCTACGTCTGTTGCACGGTTTGTTTCATTAGAGTATTCCAATGATGTATAACCACCCGCCATAGCGGAACCAACTGCCATCAAACTTACAAGCAAAACTGCTTTTACTAACTTCATACTTACTCCTTTTGTTATTAGGCCGCCTTGGCCCAGACATTAGACCAATCTCCACTCAACGCGCCCTTTGCATAATCAGTTGCCCGATTCTCAAAGAAGTTTGTATGTGTAGGAGCATTGATCATCTCTTCAACCCACGGTAGTGGGTTTTTCTTTACCTTGAATATTCCCTTCAATCCAAGACTAATTAATCGACGATCAGCAATATACCGAATGTATTGCTTAACGTCTGCATTTGTTAGATTTTCCATCAGGTTACAAGAGAACGCAAGATCAATAAAGTTATCTTCCAGACTGACCATCTTCTCTGCAATTGTGTATATTTCACCTTTCAACTTATCATTCCATATATCTCTATTCTCTTCAACATATGTACGAAACAGTTTAATCATTGACTCTGCATGCATTGTCTCATCAACTATCGACCACGTGATGATCTGACCCATCCCCTTCATCTTGCCGTGACGAGGAAAGTTCAGTAGCATAATGAAGCTCGAGAAAAGTTGCATCCCTTCCGTGAAAGCAGAGAATGCTGCAATCTGTTGTGCTATCGTCGTCGCGTCCTGGCCCGCAAGAGACAAGAAATAATCGTGCTTGTCTTTCATCTCCTTGTACTGCAGGAACTCGTCGTACGTTGAGTCCGGCATCCCTAAGGTTTCGATCAAATGACTGTAGGCAGCCACATGAAGAGCTTCCCTGGCCGCAAAACCACTCAACATCATTCGAATCTCTGGTTGCGGGAAGTAGGGAAGATAGTTCTTTACATATCCACCCGCCACGTCCACGTCTCCTTGCGTAAAGAACCTGAAGATGTTTGTCAGGAAGTGTTTTTCTTGTTCGTTTAGTTTGTTTTTCCAATCTTTTACATCCTCTAGCATCGGTACTTCCGTGTGTAGCCAATGGCTCTGTTCGTGTTTCAACCACGCATCATATGCCCAAGGATAGTTGAAAGGTTTAAAATAGTTGCGTTCGTCTGTTAATTTACTTTTTGCTTTTTTGATCATTGGTTTCTTTGTTTTTGTTCTTCTAGTTCTTGTTGTTCTAACTCCTCCAATCGGCCAATCAATACGCTAATTGCTGTATGAATGTGACCAGTATCATGATCGAGTAACCTGCTTCTTAATATTACAATCTCCTCACTAAGACATCTTATTCGTTGTAATGTTGTTAGTGGGTTCATAGTAGCTCCTCCATTAGTTTTTCTTTTGAAAGTGCACCACCAATTCGCTTAACAATATTATTATGTTCGTCAAGCAGTATCAAGTGCGGTACACCTCTTATTCCGTATTCTATAGCAGCAGCAGTGTTCTGATCAACATCTATTACTTCTACAGGATATGGAAATTCAATATCTTCCATAGTTTTAGATAACATTTTACATGGTCCACACCATGAAGCTTCAAATTTTAACAGTCTCATATATTTCCTATCTTACAGGCCAATGTTTATTAAATTTCTCAAAGTAGAACATCAGTTCTTCTTTCTCATCATCATAGTACTCACCGACATAATCTGATTTGACACGTGCATGAATATTCTCACACATGGCAACCAAAGTAATATTATCTCTGATATAGCCCCAATCGTAGAGAACGTCAAGCATCCATTTCCAATTGCCGCCGCGAATGATACCTGCCTCCACCAATACTAGATCTTGGTATGGTCTAATGTCTCCTGATTGCATCACCATTTTTTTAATGTAGTGATCAGGGGTTTCATCAGGATATGTGACGTCAACTGGGATTATATTTAGCATCTCACCTTTGCGAGACCAGGAGTGTGCAAGGTGCATCGCAACGGTAGCAGAGTAGTCAGGTGAGGCCATGATTACTGCTGTTGTTTGAGGATCAAAATCAGAGCTATCAACGATTGTTTCTAACCGTTGTATCAGCTCCCATTCTTTTTCTCTTGTGATAAAGTGTAGTGGTCTTCTGTTCATTTATAAACTTCATTTAAACTGTAAAGCTACTACCGCATCCGCATGTTTGCTTGGCATTTGGGTTTTTAATAATGAACTCTTTGGTCATTAGTTCGTCTCTATAATCAATAGTTGCTCCCTGTAAGTATTGCATACTCATTGCATCAACCATAATATCAAACTTACCAAGACTGACGTGGAAATCATCTTCATTGGTTTCCTGGTCAAAAGTGAACCCGTAGCTAAAACCAGAACAGCCACCACCTTGAACAAACACTCTCAACCCCTTGATTGTAGGGTCGTTCTCGTCAATGTATAAATCTGTAATCTTTTCTTTTGCTTTATCAGAAATTGATATCATTTATTTTTCCATTAGCTTGTTGACAAACTCTAGTAATTTGGGTTGATGATTAACGTACTTGCCTTTCATGTATGAATAGCTACCGTACCACCACTCCTCAGCTTCCGGATGGCAACCAATCAATCCAATGTTACCTTGAATAGCAGCCATCACATCATCATTAGCATACTTAGAAACTAATTCAAACTTACTATAGTCTCCTACAATAGCACAACCATCATAAAAGAACATATTTGCCTCCTGACCGTGCCAGTACACTTTTAGGTTCTTTGCATGAGGTCTTTTGGTGTCTGTGTTTGGCCGTGTAATATATTGAACGGTATCGATTCCGTCTAAGATGTCTAGATAATGACTTCCAGCCCAGTAAGCACCCATGCAAATACCAATATATTTACCACCGTCAGTAACAAACTTCTTTACTCTTTCAGTATTATTCTTAAATAGTTGGTAAAATGTATCTGCATCACCTATTCCGCCAGGAACAATAACCATATCAACATCATCAAAGAAACATTCTTCTACTCTATTCTTAGAAAACAACTTTATATTATACTGACCGTCAAGTGATCTGATTACAGCATTACAGCACTGTACAGAACACTTGGGGTCATACACAAACAGTGCAATTGTTTTCATCTATCCTTCACAGGCCAAACAAACATCGTCGTTCTGAGCAAGTGCTTTCAGGTCAATCTCTTCAATTACTCTTCTTTCAATCTTCTTTGACACCTTATCAGCCTTGCCAATCTTCTCGCTTCTGCAATAATAAAGGCTCTTGAGCCCCGCTTTCCATGCCTGGAAGTGAACTGCATGCAAATATCTAATATCAACAGTTGGTCTAAAGAATAGATTGAGTGATTGAGCCTGATCAATATATTCTTGTCTATCAGCAGCATGTTGAATCAACCAGCGTTGATCGATCTCCATACTCGTTTTAAATACGTCTTTCGTCCAATCATCCATCCAGTCAAGATGTTGAACAGAACCGTCATTAGCAATAATCGAAGACCAAACCTCATCATAATCTACATCGTTCTGTTGTCTAATAATAGCATCTAGCCATCTGTTCTTATTCAAAGAAGATCCGGAAAGAGTATCTTGGCGATAAGCGTTAGCTCTAAATGGCTCAATACTAGGAGAAGTGTTCCCCATGATGATACTAGAAGAAGCATTAGGAGCAATAGCCATAAGATGACTGAAACGAAGACCGGTGCCTTCTGCATCAGGAGCTTCACCTCTTTCGCTACCGAGTTCAGCATTTGCCACATTTAGCTTTTCTCTAATATGTTTAAAGATCTGCTTGTTTCTTCCAACGGCATTTGCTGATTCCCAAGGAATGTTATTCTTTTGCAAGTATGCGTGCCAACCTAGAGCACCAACGCCGATAGAACGCTCACGAGAAGCAGAATAAGTGGCCCTTGCGACATGGACGGGAGCGTTATCGATAAAATACTGAAGGACATTATCAAGAAGCTCAGCAATGTCTTTGAGAAATAGATCATGATCTTTCCAATCATCGTAGTATTCGAGGTTAACAGAAGACAAACAACAAACTGCAGTACGGTCTCTGTCTGTTGGAAGGATGATCTCAGAGCAAAGGTTAGATTGACGAATCTTCAATCCTCTATCCTTCAACCACTTAGGCATCTTCTCGTTAGAAGTATCAATGAAGTGTAAGTATGGTTCACCAGTTTGCATTCTCAATTCTAGAATCTGTTGCCAAATATGCTTTGCTGATACTGTATCGCGTACTGTTCCGTCATGCGGATCAACTAGATCCCAACTATCATCAGCTTCTGGATCCAGCATACACTTCTCAACAATTTGCATGAAGTCATCTGTAATATTTATACCGTGATGCAAATTGGGTGCACGCATATTGGGGTCACCAGTTGGCTTCCTCATATCTAAAAAGATAGGTAGATCGGGGTGACTAATATCAAGATAAGCAGCATAGGATCCACGTCTTGTACGACCTTGACGATATGCAAGACTGCTGGCATCATAGATTCTAAGATGGGGCATCACTCCGGTACTTTTATCATCAGCAGAACGAATTCCAAATCCAATCCCAACACCGCCTCCCAACATACTCAACCAATTGGTTTCAGAAAGATTATCTACAAGACCGGCTGAGCTGTCGTGCATGTAGTTGAGAAAGCAAGAGATTGGTAAACCCTTTTGTGTTCTTCCGAACGATAGAATCGGCGTAGAGAGCGATAACCAGTGTAGACTAGCATAGTCATAGATACGCTGTGCATGAGCTGGATTACTTCCGAATGCACGTGCTACGAACGCAAATCTCTCCTGTGGTGATGCCTCACTATCCAACATATACGATTCTCTGAGTCGTTTCAGTCCGTGCTCATCAAATAATTTATCATTACCATAATTTAACCTAATGTTAAAGTTATTCATTGCTTCTTCGTTTCTAACGACAGACAAGTTTACCATTAATTATTCCTTTGTTATTATGTTTATTACTGTGAAAGGTTACTTAGTCTATCAGTCAGACCTTCGTTTTCGTCAAAAAAGACAGTGTATGTAAATCTGTATTGAGGGCCATATCTTGACTGAGATCTTATTGTGTGAGGAATTCCGCCATCAAATAATATAATTCTACCTGGTTTATATACTGATGTAAACAAGACCTCTGTCATCTCTTCGTTGAAGAATAAAGTCTCTCCTGCCCATTCTGGCTTCCAACTACTGTTTGCATAGTATAATAGAGTTGTATTGACGTGTGTATGAGCAAAGTTTGTGTCTGACGGGTGTGAGCAATTGATTATAAAGTTGTATGGGAATTTGTGTGTAATCAACGGGTATACTTCAGATTTTTTGAGTGTTTCGTATAGTTTCAACTCTTCAAACTTATGCAATGATACTTTTGAATGAAAATAACAATGTTCTTTATTTTCTATATCATTTGTATCGTTCCATCCTATTTTATATTCAGTCTCCATTGCAAACTGGTATAACGATGCACGAAATGAGGCTTCAAAAACATTATCAAAGACAAATATCTTCTTTCCCCGGTCAACGGTAATCTCTTGTTTCTTCATAGGGGTATTATTTAGATATGAATTCTGACGCCATTGGAAATATTTCCGAGATTGCTTTTGCACAAGCACGTGCTACTTCCATATGCTCTTTTTGTGTTCCATTACTGCTTCTCAATTCAATGTAATGTATCCATGATCTAATAGTTCCGTTCATATAAAGGCGTGAAACCGTCATTCCTTCCGGTAAAACTGCTCTTGCCTGCTCTTTTGCTATCCCGTTATCGATCGCCCATTGATACGCTTCTTTAACAGCGTATAACACGCGTTGCTGAGCACGAATCCATCCCGTATCAAGATTGCGTGAATCAGGATTATCAAGTACCAGCTCTATGCTATTTTGTCTATTTGATGTGTCTTGGATTCTACATTCTCGTATAACAAACGCATTGTCGAGCTCAGCCGTTGGGTCAGCGTAACGTTGGGAAAATTCCTGAAAAGAAAAGCTGCGATGTCGAAGGATTTGTCTTGCGATATCTCTTGTAGTTGTGATTTCGATACAGGCGGAGGCCATTTCGAACGGACTCCAGTGCTTGTGCTTTGCAAGATATCTAATGAGTCGTTCTGACGTTTCATTATTTGATTGATTGTTTGGGTTTGATACCCTTGCGCAGTAGCTGATGAGATCTTGTACATCTTTACAGTATACCTCTTCTTCTGTTGAAATAGCCGGCTTAGAATAACTTATCAACTTCACTTCCATACATCTTCTTTCCATTTTTCTGTTTGTTCAAATCTTTGCTCCTGAATTGTTTTTTCATTCCAAACTTTTCTAGGATTAGCACACATGAAGCATTTCGGGTCACCACAAGAGATGACACTTCGTTTAAGGAGCTTATGTGGCTCTTTACACGGGATACTGAATGCTTTAGAGAGCTTTACTTGCTTCTTTATCTTGTTTTCTTTTTGCTGGATACGTTCTTGGTGTTTGCTTTTGTCATTTAACATTTCTTCCATTGTGTTATCCTTAATTTAGCTTCTAAACCACAGACAGTATTACAATCGATTACTAGCTTAACATCTTCCGGCTTCATTCCCGCCAAGACCATCTCATTGATATCTTTTTGCTCAATGTGGGACGGCCATATGCATACATTATACCCTAAATCGATTGCCTTTTCAACGATGTTGCATATATCAATATTCTTCGGCTCATTGTCTAGTACGATCACAAACCTAGACGGATCATCAATCACTCTCTTCAACCCGTTAAGGTTATTGGAGGACCCCATTGCAAGTGCATTTGGTAAGAACAATGAATCAAGAGGACCTTCTGTTACATAGATCTTTTCCTTCTTATCAATTGTATCCAATCCAAATATGAAAGGCTTATCGGTATCTACGTGAATGCTGATGTATCTTAACTTAGTCTGCCCGAATGCACGTCCCTGAAACCCTATCAATGACCCGTCCATATCAACATAAGGAATCACCAGCCTTGCCTCATCAAAATCAGTACTCTCAAACTTATCAGGAATGATCGTGTTGACCCATTTCTTAAATTTTAGTGAAAGGAATAGTCTGAAGTGATGTTTGGTTGGGATCTTTCTTGAGTTGACATACCTCTTTGCAGGGTTATCATGTTCTAATGATGATATCTTTTTCAGTTTCTTGAATGCTTCTTCGCGGAGGTATTTAGGGAACCTGATCCGGGTAATATCCGGTTCGCGAGCGCTAACACCCACTTGAGTAGACAAATATTTTTCTGCAAGTCTTTCCTTTTGATACTCATCGTGTAGCTGAGGATCAATTACTTTTATGAAGGAGGAAAGGTTCAATGAAGCATGACAATTATGACAATAGTAAGTCGTCTGGTTATTCTTGGTTAGAATAAAGCCACGTGCTTTTCTTTTGTTTGTTTGCGAGTCACCGCAGATGATACACCGGAAATTAAAAGTCCCATCGCTCGTTTTCTTGAACAATGGGAGCCTTGATGAGATGAGCCCGATATATTTGTAATCAATTGGTAGCATATAGATCCTCTAAGACACAAGAGGATTATATACTGTTACTGATTAGTAGTCAACCGCCAAATATCTTTAATATTTTATCTGAGTGTCCAGCAAAGAATCCACCAGCAGCAATTACACCGGCAAACGACCATACCAATCTATCTCTTTGACTTTTGATATAGGAGATCTCTTTTGCAAGAGAGGTGTGCTGATCACAAGATGCTTGATACATCTCTTCCAGTTTTGCAGTAAGTCCGTCACGGGTCTTATCGAGGCAATCATGCATCTCCTTAACATCTACCTTGAGCTCGTCAAGTTTCTCGTTAAGGTTTTCGACTTTGGTCTCTACAACGCCGATTCGTTCTACTGTAGTAGCCATGTTACTTTTTCTTTTCGGGAACAGCAGTGCCATCTAGCTTCTTGTGTACTTTGATCATTTTACACTGTTGGGCTGGCTTGCTAGTCTTCTTATCGATGACCACATTACCGGCTTTATCCAGCTTGTCTTTGCACACCTCTTTCATCTCACCACCAGCAAAGGCAGTCAAAGAAGAAAGAGATAGAATGAAGGCAATTGATAGATTTTTCATGGAAGATCCTTTACTTACTTCGGTTTTCTTATTTAGATTTCTGGTTGTGGCGCGGGAGCTGGGGCTGGCTTGCCACCGAATCCTGTAACAACCTGAGGTGTAGGCATATCAAATCCACCACCAAAAGAAGGTGAAGAATCAAAACTTGGTTCGACTTGTGATCTCTGTGATCTTGTGGGAGTAGAAGGAGGTGTAGGAGGCTTGTCCCATCCTTTATTAGCTGCTTCTAATGCCTTTGCTTGAGCTTCTGGTGTACTTGCTAGCATGATACCAGACAATGTACCAGTCAGAAATGTTGCAATAGGAATAATCAATTCAAAGAACTTATTATCAACAGGACTGATTGCATCAAGTGGTTGTGTAACAAAGATTAAACTGTACAACACAACAAATACAATACCGAACAATGTCAATGCAAGAACAATACCTACAAAGAACTTTAAACGGTCCATCAGTTCTGTACCTGTATAACGTGGTGAATCGACAAATAGATCTCTAATCATTTACAATCTCCCTTTTTTTCAACTTTAACTTCAGGTGCAGGTGTACTTATTCTCTTATCTGTTTTGATAAGGATGTCAGGACACGTGCGTGTAATTTCACATGCAGGTTTTTGACATTGTGGGCTATTCCAATTTGCTGAATCTTGACATTCATATCTGAATCTATCACCACATCCAGCTAAACATAACAAAGCAATTAATATTATTTTTGTTTTCATTGCTTTACTTTCTTATTTTTTAGGTGCAAAGGCCTCTGTAACAGTAAACCCTAAACCACCAATTACAATATACATCATACTTTGATATATTGTTACATCCATTGTCATGCTCCAAAACAAGTTAGAGATGAATGCGGTGCAACACATTAAAAAAGCAAGAAAGGTAATTGTTCTTTTGCTACTTAATTCACCAGTTCCATCACCAAGCATGCTTCTTAAAAAAGACATATTATGCTCCTAGTACGTGTAGGGCATGTTCATAATGTTTAATTCTATCCTCAAGTCCAATTGTACCACCATTGATACGCTTAGTTAATGTTACAATATCACCTTTATCAGCCCATTGGTTTAAGTTATTTGTTTCCCAGAACCAACATGCAGACTGTGCTGCACCTTCAAATGTTGCAAGATACTCAGAAGCTTCGTCTGGAGTAATTTCTAATGAATCAGCAAAAGCAGTATAGTTTGACTTACCAGTCAATTGGATCAATCCACGACCACAATACTTATATCCATCTCCAGACGCTTCGTCTCCGTTACCCATACGACTTGCATAGATTCTATTTGCAATTGCTTCTTGTTTGTTTGGCTTAGATGCATACTCGTTTGCAATATCATCGTTATGAAAATACTTACCAAACAACTTACGAAGCGAGGCTGCTTTGTAGTTTAGATTCTCTTTAAGAACCATGAATCCACCAGACTCATGTGCGCACTGAGCAACAAAAGCAGCTATTCTCTTTGGTGCATTAATTTCGTAGTCCGGTAACAACAGAGACAGCGCTTGGTGCCAGTTATCTATATACGGGTTCTTTGGAAGTAATTCTTTGAGTTGTTGTTTTGTTAGTTCCATATCAGTTCCTTATAGTGTTATTGGTAAAAATAACCAAAATCCTTGCAGCATCAATAATATAGAGAAGATACCGGTGCCAATACTTATCCAGTACATTCTTATGCTAAAAGATAGCATAGCAGCAGCCATTATAACAATTGCGATTTGTAACAGAGCGTTGGCAAAAGTATACCAAGGAGCTCTAAGCTCACAAACTGCTCTATTAGCTTCAATTGCTCTTGCCTTTGCCATTAATTCTTTCTTACCCTCACCACTCTTTGGATCGCTTTCGTAGCGTTCAATTTTAGCAGCTAACTGTCTGATCTTTTCAGGATCCTTAGCATCTTCTAATCGCATCTCAGTCAAAGTCTGTTTAATTGACTTTGCTTGGTAGAATGCCCATACGTTATTTGCTTCGATTGTATCAGAAAGAATTTGTGATGAGTTACCACCGTCAAGAATAGAATTTAAAGCAAGGATTGCTGCAAATAATGTAATAATCCAACCAGCTCTCTCTTTAAACTTTGAAAGTATCATAATAATCTCCTTGTTTAGTTACACCAAGATTGTTTTGCGTCTCCGTAGTATTCCCGTGCAAGACCATTGCTGATTAATCCAGCACGAACACTTTGGCCGTTAACAAGAATATCACCTAGCACACGGCCACCAAATTTATCCCACCCATAAAGAGTAGCTTGAATCTTGCCGCCCTTTGCAATCATATTGTAAGTAAATTTACTAGCTAGCTGTGCTCGCTCATCCTCTTGAGGACATTGAGCTCTATGACCTTTTTCAGGAGTATCAACTCCGTAAATTCTAACTGCAAGCTCAGGCTTCAACGGTGCTGGCAAGAACGGGGCAGAGATTACAATTGTATCTCCATCACTCACTCTTAGCACTTGTGCATCGTATGTCACGCCAGTTGGTTGTTTTGCTGCAAATGCCAACAGAGGCAAAGCAAGTATCAGCAGTAGTATCTTTTTCATTTTATTTCTTTGAGTTATGTTTTACTAACGAGTCCCATCCAGCCTGGAACCAATCAATCCCGAACGGGTTGAATAGCTTCTCACCGTGAGTACCAATTACCTTCTCCATTAATAACATTGATGTGGTTTCATTTGTCTTTAGTGCTTGCTTAACAAATATAGATTGAGCATCGACGTACTGGTTCCATGCCTGACTAAGTTCAGGATGTTTCATAAACTTCTTAATAAATTGTTTTTTGCCGTGTTGAATTGTATCAACAAGTACTTCAGGGTTTGTCATTTTACACTTTCAAATATTTGTTTCTGGGTACCGTACCATTCAATCCATGATTCATTCTGGATTGAACACTCATGGTATTTTGTATAGTTATTAGTCACGTTTTTTGCCACGTCGGACAACTTTGCTTCTTTTTCTAATTTTTCTAGCTGAGGACATAGTTGCATTAACCTTTCAGGTACTTGTGGAAACTTTGCAGTTACTGGAACTGTAGTACTACATCCAGTTGCTAAGAATGCAAGTATAATCAATATTAATAACACAAAGCATTTAACTAAATTCATTTTGACTGCTCCGCTGCATCATTTAGTGTCTTAACAAAATCTTCTGGTATCTCACATCTGTCATTGTATTTGACTATTTCTTTGTCAATATACTTAACAATCTCTTCACCCTTGATTCTTACAATCTCTGTCTTCTTAACTATTTTTGTTACAATCTTAACATTCTCTTCTGCAGACTTTACTTCTGCAGCTGCTACCTTTTGTTCCATCTCTGCAACTCTATCTCTCCATGCCTGATCATTCCATGCTGCACCCAACATGAAAGTTGAACCCACAATAGCTACCACAGATACAATTTGGATTGGAGTCTTGTACATATAGACAAACGGAATGAACTTCATCAAGTATGAAGCAATCAATCCACCTATACCAGCCAGTAAGATGAAATGGAATATCCAATCAGGAAGGAAGTTTAGTATCCACATACGGTTTCTTTCTTCTTAACATATTTTTAGCTTTAGGAATCAATAAAGGATCGAATCCCTTTACATTACCACTACCAACATTATTGGCAGGGACTTCACCTTCTTCTGTTAATTGTGTATATACTTTCATGAACTGAGTCTCAAAATATACTTCGTTCATTAACAAATCACTCTTGTGCTCTTTAATTAATAGGTACGAAGCAACAGACGAACCAAGGATAGAGTTACCACCTGGAATCTTTGCTAGTAATTTTTTGAGATTGTTTGTCAGTATATCAAAGTAACCCCATGCAGCCTTCTCTTGGTCTGTCTTTAGAGTACTTTTCTTTTTGAGAACCTTGCCGCTCTTATCAATGATACCCAGCTTGTAGGCATCCGACTTCTCAAACGGAACAACAATACGCTTGAGGAACTGGTAGGTCAAGAACATATCCATCATCGGATTCTTAGTCAACGACGGGACGTTCTTTATGTTTGAAGGAAAATTAGCTTGACTGTTTGGTTTGTTCATTTATTGCTCTTAATTTAGTTACAATACCCTCATCCATAATTATGTGTGAGGTGATTATGTTTCTTCCCTCAACATTATATATGACATCAGGCAAATAATTAAGAAGCAACAAAAACGGCTTAAGATACTTACCGTATCCATCCATCTTTAAAAATAATAATCTAGTTGTTGCATCAACACCAAACACATTGTATATGATTGTAAGATGATTGAGAACCAGTCGTTCATTCAGCTCACCAGTCTCCTCATATCTACTAAACAGTTTCTTTAGATACTTGAACCTACTTAGATCCTCATAAAACTCTATTGTATCAAAGAAGTGAGGATTGTCATAATGTTTAGCAGCATATAGTAGGGCATTCGCCTCGTTCAAGTCATCAATGTTCATATTAGAAACTACTTAGTGCAATCCTTTTCAGTGTATTGTTTGCTGTTGCAACATACAAGTAGGAAGTATCAAACATCAATGTACCTTTTTTAACAGTTATTGTACTGTTAGCGGGTGTCGAATTATAAATCACTACGTTAGCTGCAGCATTACCAAGTAAATTACCTACAGTGACGTACTTGGTCACAGGAGTACCTGTTGGATCATCTACAATCACCAACAGGTCTACTGCAACCGGAGCTGTAAGTGCAGTCAGCTCCGTTATCTTTTTAGCACGATCACTCATTATGCATCAGGTAGGACGTTGTCATCAGATCCGTCTGTTGACATGGATCCCATAGCTACTAATGTTTCGTACTGAACACGTCCTGCACGACCACCGGTACCCTCTGTTCTCACAACCCAACCAGCGTGCGCAATACCCTTGTTCTTTGCACCACCAACTGTAACTGCACCAGTTGCTGTCTCACCAGTAATTGAATGACCAGCCTGTGCAGATGTTGGAACAGAAGAGATATTTACAGCAGCAGCTGCATTAGGATCGGACTTCAACTGAATTGCTGTGGAGTTAACAGTCAACACATAATATGCTGTTGCATTTGCCAATCCACCCAATGCAGTATTAGCTGCAGCAACCAAGTATGTTACAATATCGTTATTTGTAAAGAAGGGAGCATTAGCACCCAATGAAATCCAACCAGTGTTTGTTGTGTTACCAACTTCCACAGCTGTAGTGTTACCTGGGAATGTTTGAGCTGTTGGTGCAGTAATAGTAATGATAGGAGAGGAAGTGTATCCCGAACCATTTGTTGAAATGTTGATAGCACTAATCTTACCAGAAGCATTAGACTGTGCGTTAGCAGCAGCTGATGAACCTGTATTATTAGATGAAAAAGCAACAGTTGTGTTTGCTCTGTAACCAGAGCCAGCGAAAGTAATGATACCGTCAACAACAGGACCAGTTCCTACTGCCATCTCTGTTGTGTCTACTCCGTACATTCCAACTACTTCTCCAGTAACAACACCGCTAAGGGTTGTGTTACCGTACAATAGATTAGCGTTAGCTCTTGTAGGCGTTTGATTAAATTGCGCAGGTGCAGTAATTACTGAATTACCTGCTACGTCTGTTGATCCCCATAATGGCATTTTTGACTCCTTGAATTTGAGGTGATTATCTTGTATTTAGTCTTTAGAAGAACTTAGCATATCAGAAAGAAAGGCTGACTCCTTGTACTGGATTAATGTATCATCAACATCTCTCACTTTTTTAGGTGGAGGAAGCATACTTGACATATCATCAACTTGCTTGGTTAGGCTTGGTTTTTCAAGCTGTGCATATAACTTTTGCCTAAGCGCCTGGAAGCTTCCTGTACCATTTCTTTCTACTGGTTTAGGAGCTGATAGCGTTACAGTACCTCCAACAATGATATTAGCAGCAAAAATTCCCATTTATTCTCCTGTTTTTGCAGTAGCTGGAGGTTTTACTTTTGGAGTTAGTTTCAATGTAGCACTATATCCACCTTTATCATTAGGAGTTACTTTAACATCAGTTTCATCATGCTCTGGTACTTCTTTTTCTATAAAATTGTTACCATGAATACCCTGCATCATTAGTTTTTTTGCAGACATCCTAGCTTTATCGACTGATCTTTGCATATCATTACTATCCCCAGTACCAACGTACTGTTCACTCATCTCTGCAGTCATATAATCAGCAACAGTTGAAATATAGTCTTCTGCTTTTGTAATCTTAGACTGAACCCACTCAGCAAGATTAGTTGTATCTTTCAACATATCATGTACAGCTTGTGAATTAGCAATAATGCTTCTTAGCTGAGTCTTTGCCATGTCACCTTCGTAATCATATTCACGAGGATCTTTTGCTTCCACCACACCTTTTTTCTTGTTGAAAACTTTGTTTAGAATCTTTACACCATCCTTGACTGCTTTTTTGGGTGTGATTATTTTAGCAGGGTATTCTTTTTTGCCGCCTTCATCGTTGCTGCCGTCACGGCCTGGAGGAGTTTGTGATTTGTCCATTTCCATCACACTTTGCTTCTTAGGTTCTAAAGCACGCTTTTCGTTCTCTTTCTTTCTTGCTTCTTCTGTTTCGCGCTGTTGCTTAATCTTTTGCAAAGCTTTAAACATTCTAACAGAAGCTGATTGACTGGCTTCTATAATTTCACCACTAAGCTCAACACTGTCACCCATATAGCGACCTTGACCGTAACCACGGCGTTCGGCTTCAGTAGGTTCTTTTTCTACTCTTTGCTTTTGAGGACCAGAGTTTGCTTTAGCCATCTCTGCTGATGTTCTATCACCTAGTCTTTTTAGACCTTTATTACGAGCATTCAGCTTTGTCACTGCTTGCTTATCTGAGCCCATGCTAGACATTACCTTAACAGCAGCATCCATTCTGCTCTTAACAGCAGCTTTATGATATCCTTCAGTTGATACTTCATCAAGTTCAACTTCTTCTTTAGCTAAACGGTCAATTGCTTTATTAACACCTGATTGTCTTTTCATTGCAAGTTTATCGGATTTTAATCTTTCCGGATCTTTTGCTGAACGACTACCTGCAGCAAAAGAATAATAAGATGACTCATCTCCTGCTTTTTTCGCATATGAAGCCAATGTTGATTTCTTTAATTCGTCAACTTGTTCAACTTCTTCATCGTACTGACGACCAACAAAATTTTGAATCGAAGTCAGAACGTCAGGTTTATCTTCAGAGACATCCTTCTTTGGGCTGATAGTTTTGCGGTGAGCTCTGACTTTACGAGTAGTTGGTCTGCCCTGAGTATCGACAGAATTGACCAATTTAAAGTCAGAAGATACTGCAACACCTTCTGCTAAGATATCTTTTAGACTTTTCATTTACATTCCCTTTTTCTTTTTAGAGTGCATGTGCATCTCAGAAACAAGGATCTCTAATGTATCTGTTGGAACATATCTCTCGATACCGTGTTCGAACATAACATCGTACCATGCAATGTTACCAGATGCATCAGGATCAGCATGTTGAGTAGTGATTGTACGGCCTTCACCATATGACTCACTCTTTACGTGAACAGCACATTGGTGTTCATAGCTATTGCCCGGTGTATCTTTATTTTCTTTGATTCTCTTCTTGAAAGTAACGCCGCCGTTATCATTAACAGGAGCAACAGTTTGACTTAGTTGTGGTTTTTGTTGTGGTTGTTGTTTTTGTTGTATTGGTTGTTCTAGAGGATCTAAATCAGTACCTTGAATATCACTGCGGGGAAGTGGTTTCGACACTGGTCTAGCGGTGTTCGGGTTTGCAGCCCTGTACATTTGCACAGCTGTAGCATGGTCACGTGTGCCTGGAATAAAACCAACTGATGTCATTCTATCATCAATCTGGGCTTGAGACTTTCCGTGAGGATTGAGTTTGGGTGGTTGTCCATATACAGATGGGGCAACTTGATGAGCTTCTTTCATTGGCTTTACTGGAACAGGTGGTGTTGGCTTTTGTCCAGTTTGAGCAACACCCATATCCTTTTGAAGCTTCTTCAATAGATCTTTATCTGATCCACCTGTAAGAATAGGAAGAACCTTGTCCATAATACCCTCACCCATAGGCTTTGGCTTCTTTTTCTTGAAAGACGGATAAGGTGCTGTCTGCGTGAATGCGTTAGAAGACTTGGCCATGGCAAGCCTTTTTGCTTTAATCATTTCTTTGTCTTGATCAGCTTGATGGCTCGTTGCTTCATCTTGCTGATCAACATCTTCTTTTAAATGACCAGCATCTTCAGCAGCTTTAAGAATATCGGTACGATCTTTATAAGATCCATTGAATACATCAGTAGTCAAATGAGGCTTATACAGATTACGATGTTGAGGCTTGATCTGTTTTAGCAAAGTAACGCCAGCTGGATGAATATCATCGTTTGCTACTTCTTCTTCAGTGACACCACGTGCTTTAAGAACATCACCGTGAGTGATGCGCTTTGGATCTCCGTGAAACTTTGCAAGGTCTTTTTCCTTTTCATTACGAGGAACAGATCCTTTATCTTTCTTCATTACTTCCATAACGGACTGATAAAGAGCATCTGTAATATTAAACTTCTTGTTGATTGTTGTCATCCTATCTTCCTGTTGTAAAGAAATTGGTCTATCTGTAGGTTTTTGTTTTTTACCTCCCAAATCAACATCCTGTTTTGGGTATCTAGTTTTCCATGTTTCACCGGATGAATTTTTCCACTCTTCTTTATCACCAGAATTATCAGCGGCCGCTTGTGGTTTTGCTTTATTACTTCCAGAGAAAATGCCTTTGACGGCATCCCAATTTTTGTTTCCCTGCTGAACCTTAGCAGCAATCTTCTTATCCTCATCAGACTTGTAGTAGTCCATTGGTGGCTTCTCACCAGGCATTCTGTTAATAATGTATGGATCTTGACGGTTGGCTTTACCCAACCACTTTTCTTGTTCAGGACTAAACTTGAATTCTGTTGAAGATTTTGGAGCTTCAATTGATGCCTGTGGCTTCTTTTCTGGATCCCCATTTGTAGCGGGGCCAACAGTACTAGTATATGCACTATTAGGATCGCTTTGATTCATTTTAGAAGGATCTTTAGAAGATGATGCAGGAGGTTCTTTATCCACTTCAACAGACTTTACAGAAGGTGATCCATTATTACCAACATTAGGAGCAGGCTTCACTTCTGTAGAAGGAAGTGGTTTAAGGCTACTAGCTTTCTTTTCTGCTTCTTTTTCTGCAGCACGTTTTGCTTCCAACGGAGCATTTGCATCTTTTTGATCTGACCCATACTGAACTGCTTTATTAGAAGAAGCAATTCCTACCTTTGCTTTGTTCAAATCGGGACCTGATGTTTGAGGACCGGTAGCGTTAACAGCAGGTGCAGGTTTATTTGAAATTGTGGTATTAACATTAGCAACTTTTCCTCTTGTATCACCTTTACCAGGTACCAGTGGTTTAAATTCACGATTACCACGAGATTCTTTTGATTCTCTGTTTCTTAATTTTTCCGCTTTAGCTGCTTCCGCTTCAGCTTTTTCTGTTTGCTTTTTATCTATTTCATTATTTTTTTCGCCTTTGGCGCGCAGATCATCAATAATGCTTGCCTGAGGTTTTTTGTCTGCATTTTTGTTTTTAGCAGCAACTTCTTGTTCTAGTTGTTTTTGACGATCAAGAACTTTCTTCAAAGCTTTTGGATCAGTTGGAAGTTTACCTTTCTTGATGACGGCTAATTCATCCTCAGGACTTGTTCCGTAAGCCACCTCACCTAAAATTCTTCTGATAGTTGAATATGCTGATGACATTCTTGATTCGTTTGATGTTTTCATTCCTATTGCCTTTAAGTTTTTATAGTAATCTGCGGAGACCTTTGGTTTTTCTTGGCCAATTCCCTGTTGCTGCATTTGATCCATCCTATCATTCAAGTCTTTAGCCTTCTGCTGAGCAACTCTTTCTGGATTAGTTTTAAAAACTGCTGGACGGTCTACGGACGAAGACTTAGCTGGTGGAGCAGATAAAACCTTTTCAAGATCTTTTCCTGTAAGAAGGTTTGAATTATAAGGTTTACCATCCCTTGTTGCAGATGGAACAAAATTATCAGATGACTTGACTGGAGGTTTATCTGGTGTTCCAACTCTCAATGTACCAGGAACTTTGCTTGCAGTACCACCAAGAGAAAACGTTCCACCTCCGCCATGACCTTCTAGAGGTGGTAAAGATCTGTTGTCACGTGATGCTTTGTTTTGTTCTAGTATTGAGCTAGCTGATTTGTAAATTGTTTTCATTTGTTTTCCTGATTGTTCTTTTATGCCATTACCTTACTACCAGCTTCCCAATTACGGCAGCTCCAGTAGTTTGCTTTTGTCTTTGGACCCGGATCATCACAACCATGTCTTGCTCTGTATGCTTTTCTGCGCTCTGGATTATCACGTTTGATTGAAAGGTTAGGATCACCAAAAGTTACTTTCTTTTCACCACCGCTATCACTCCTTACATAGACAGCAAACTTCTTTGGACCACCAGGAGTTCTGAATGGCTTATTTAAAGTCTTCTCTTCTAAGAATTCTGTAAAACTTAACATGGCGTGACTTTCTTATATTTATTGGTAAGTTTTTTAGTTCCTTCGAACCCGGCTCCAATACCCTCTGCAGCATCAACAAAGTTTTGTTTAGTAGGAGCACCTTCTGATCCAGGTTTTCTCATACGCTCACCAGAACCAGACTTGATTCTTTTACGTTTGGCATGAATGTTATCCCAAAGACCATCTCCTTCAGTTGTCAAGTACGAATTGACACGCTGCATCGCAAACTGATGAGGAGTTGTTTTATTGTTTTGTACATAATCAGCAAGTCCCTGCTCAAACACATCAGTCACTTCCTCAAGAGAAGCACCATACTTATCCGCCTTCTTCTGAAGATGCTGTTCAGCTTTTTCTTGCAAATAAGATTCGTAGTCCCATTCCTTGTGATTGACTAACCCCATTTGTTGACGAGCAGCTTTTGCTGCTGCAGCTTGTTTATTCAATCTATTACTTGATACTGCTGGACTAGTAGATGTGGTAGTGTTTGCCTGAGCAACAGTAGTATTAGAGGTAGGAGTAGGAGTAGGAGTAGTACTTGATTGTGTAACAGGAGCACTTGCCCGATTACTTTGTGTTTGTTGTGAATTTGATCTTATAAAATTAGACAACGAGCCAGTTGGTTTATTGCTAACCATCTTAGCTTGCATTTGTTTAGTAGTTAGCTGAGCTTGCTTTGTCTTTTGTTTTGATTGGATTAGTGCTTGTTGCGCTAGCTTTTGCTGACTAGTCTTCATCTTATCAGCGTGCTTATCATCCTTATCTTTTTTATCTTTTTCTGGATCGTATTTACCAAAATTAGAAAGTTTATTAATTCCATATGCAGCTAATGCTCCTGTTGCTGCTGCAAGAGATTTATCTGATTGTACGGCTAGAGCAGTAGTACCTGCTGCTTTGGCAACGTTTGCAACTCCTCTGATTGGAGCTGTTACAGCAGATAAGAATCTTCCTTCATACATTGAAAATATTAAATTTAAATCTTCTACTGTAACCATTTCACCAAGTAACTTACTGTAAAATACTGGTTGATTACTTTGTGTTAGGTTTTGAACATTACCGTAAACACCTTTGGTAGATTTGTGACCTCTGACAGCATTAAGTCTCTTCATCTCACCAGCTCTAATTCTTGGCATTAATCTTGTTGCCATTGCTTTGAGATTCTTTGTTCTAGGCTCGACCTGTCTATCAATATTTATTTTTTGGCCAGGAGATAGATTGCTATAATTAGCACCTCTTGCGCCTGCAGCTCTCTTTCTCAACATAGTCTTTGCCATCCGCATAGCACGACGCATTAACTGTTCTCTTGTTGCTAGTCTGTTTCTTTTAATGTTACGAGCGCGAACAATTCTTGGCTTACTGCGCTTCATTTGCAAAGCTCTTTTACGTCTTTGCATTATGTTAACTACACGCTCAATAAGAGTCTGTTCGGATTGAAGTTCTGATTTGACTATGACTGGCGGAGCAATTACTATCTTGTCTAATGGATTACCAGTAGCAATAGCAAGTCCCTTTTTCGCGCGGGCGGCGATTATAGCAGGAGTTAATGTTTGTTCTTCTTCTTTTTTCATGTGTTTCCGCAGGTTTACCTAGGCCGTTTGACTGCTAGAGGATGATGTATTTATAAGTTATTCAACTGCAAATATTTTATCAGATCCTACTGACAATTTGAGTTCGTATCCAAATTGATTAAGCAGCATTTCTGTCTCACCATTTGATGTTTCTAGTGATATAACTGGTTTAAATCTTTCTATTGTATCCATTGCTCCGAGAATAATATTAGGCTCATATCCTTCACAATCAAGCTGAATAAGATCACAATGATCTAGTGCTAGTTGGTCAATAGTAAAAGTTGGAATAAATGACTGCTTAGCAGTATATCTGTCAGGATCATCACCAACAGTATGGCAACCAACGTTGCTTTCATTACCATTATATACATGCAACAGCTTATTTGTTTCACCGAGTGCTGCATTGAATTTGAAGATATTCGGCATCTGACAATTGTTAACAAGGCAATGAAAGTTCAACGGATCTGGCTCGAACGTATACACTCTTGAAAAGTACTGTGAAAATAACATTGGATACAATCCACAATTACCTCCAGCCTGAACAACAACATCAAACTTTTTACAGAATTTAAGGTATCCATCCTTATGAGAATTCACCCACTCTGCACTAGGGCAGTCCCATGCACCTGTATCTGTCTTTGGCCACATCCAGTGTGAAACCCCGTCGATACTTTCCTCTCTCACTCTCACCTTATCATCAAATATCTTCATATCAATCCTTTACATTCATCCCTTTACGGACATCATTGTATAATTGTTTTGCGTGAATCTCTTTTGTACCACCTGGAAGTCCTTCTTTGAACTTACCGTAGTTGCCAGTAGACGCATGCTCTCTCATTTTAGAAGCAGACATTCCCTCAACTCCTTCTGCATCCGGATCTCTTGCACCAGCAGACACAACAGAGATCTTTTTATAGTTGAAATGACCGTGAGCACCTTCTTGACCATTATATTGGTTCAACTTTTCTTTGTATTCTTTGACTCTATCAGATCCAGCAACCATCACAAGATGTTGTGTCCCACTCTTATGTAGCTCAGAGGCTTGATGTAGAAATGTTGGATGCTCTTTACTTGAAGATTTAACTGTTGTACCAGGAAACAAGTTCCTTGCATGAGTTACTTTTGCTTCTGGACTCAACGGATTCTTCTTGGCATCTTGGCTATGGCTGAGAACAACAACATGATCTCCGTTATGCTTATCAGCAACTTCCTTAACCTTGTTTATTAGCTTCTCATGGCCAGCAGTAGGTGGATTCATTCTTCCAAATGCCATTACAGTTGTCTTTAGTTTTTCTTCTGCGAGAAATTTATTGAATGATAACATTTATTACCTTAAAAAGTTTTGTCTACTGAACTCTGCTCTATCAACAATCTTAGTTGGTCTATTATTTAAGACAGCAACGAATCCTTCTCCTTTTGTTGGAGTACCTTTGATAGATGTCTCAAACCTTTGAGCAGGTGAAAGAGCTTCGTTATGAACATTCTTTGCAGCTTGCAAGTGGTGATGTACTTGAAGAACCTTATCAATAGAATCTGAGCTAGCTCTTATATGCCCTAGTTGAGTATTCATTGCATTGGTCTTTGCCTCAATAGTCTTTGGCATCTTAACTTTTTTAATCTCTTTCTCATGTGCTTCTTTGACGTGAGAATAAAAGTCATGAGCATTGGGGGTAGTACCTTCTCTTACTGTTCTATTGATATAAGTCTTCAGATGTTCTGTATGAGGTTCAACTTTTTTATATTCAGCTGGCTTTATTGTTCTTGCAACCCTGTCAGCCTCTGCCATATGTTCTTTGAAATCAGCTTGTTTTGTTGTTGGGTAATCAACCTTACTCATATCAACACCAACATCAATAGCATGAACATCGGGATGTTTTTTGAACTTGGATAAGTCAGGTGTGTAGTTCGCCTTCATCGATGTAATATCTTTACCATCGTAACCAGTATGAACGGCAACACCAAGACTAGAGCCAGCAAGCTTTTTGCCCTCATCAGAATGTTGATGAGCAGTGTACGTAATTGTATTTGGTTTAAAGTTTAACTTATTACCAGCCTTCTCTACACCACTAGCGTCATGCATCAAGTCACCCTGGAATACACCTGTCTTAGGCGTAATCTTAGGAAGATGATCTAATGCTTTCTTGAGTTTAGTCGCTAAACCAGGTGCATGACCATGATTGTTATCAATGTCTTCATGCGTATAGTTGATCTTTGGTTCTTTATTGAATGCAGACTTAGTTGATACAAAGAACTGGCCAGTTGCTGGATGATGACCAAAAACAATACTAGGACTTCCGTCATACTTCTCTGTAATAGAAGCACCTCCCTTTTGACCTGTCAGGGTTTTGTGAACAGCGTTCAACGTATTGGTTGCATGCTTATACCCAGCAGATCCAGCATTGACGATATGGTCTTCTGCATGCTCAAGATGAGTCAGCTTTTCTTCATTAGCAGCAGACTCACGTAGTAATGTAAAGATATGACGCATTATTGTTTTGCCTTAACTGTTCCAAATTTAAAGTTTACTTGTGGACTTGAAAAGGCACCATGAGTGGTTCTGTGTTCAGCAGTAGCAATATGTTCACCCTTTTCATTATGAAAGTGTACGCTACCATTCTTTGCGGTTGCAGTAATGGATTTTGATTTATTAATTGCAACAACAGCTGGATGGTTTTCAATAGGAGTAGACTTGCCACCTTTCTCACCTACAACATAATGATATGGTAGGTCGGGATTAGCTTTTAAGAAATGTTTAATATGAGTTTGTTTTTCTTGATGTGAAGCATTATTAAATGCCTCTACATGATTTTTTGCAGATGCATACTGAGCAGTGCGGTTGTGACCAATAATCGTTTCGTCTTTTCTTACTGCTTTAATATCTTTAGTAGTTTTACCTACTAAACCGGCTTTCTTTTTACCTTTTGCCCACTCAGCAGTTGTTCCTGTTGACATACCGTGCTCGGCACTCTGACGTTCAAAAGAAGCAGCTGGATTGTTGGACGCTGTACCACTTGTTGCTTTGAGAGAAGCACCATGCTCAAAGCTTTTCTTATTTTTTTTGCCCTTGATTAAAATATCATGAGGATTAGCGGCACGACTAACCTCACGACCTATATGCTGACTAATACCTTGACTAGTGTGGTGAATTTCATGTACGTGTTCTGGACTAATACCTTCATCGGTATGTAAACTCTTCAAGTAAGCGGTGGCAGAGTCTTTTGATTTTTTGGCAATATCAGTTTGTTTCTCGGGTGACAATTTTGATAATGCTTCTTTATGTTTGTTTTTAAGAGCTGTAATTTTAGATTGATATGTTTTGTCAGGATTACTTTTTGAAGCTGTTGCATTATGAATATGCAATGCTGTTCCAGCCTCATATGCATCGCCCATAGCAGAATTACTAGCGTTAGCGTCTGCCTCTTCGCCCAGGCTAAGGAATTGTTCTTGTACAAAGGTGGAAAAAGACTTCATTGGTACTCCGATAGATTATATTATATTTATGTCATAAAAAAACCCACCGAAGTGGGCTTGTTCATAAGATCTGGTCTGCTACCCCGAGAGTCATGCATTCCTCCGCGGATAACCAAACATCTGATGGTGGAAGCAGCTTACGTTTAATTGTTCGCTCATCCATATCTGTACTGTTCTTAATAATATCGAGCATCTTTTGCTTGACAAACCGTGTCTCACGTTCTGATGCTTTGATGTCGTGCTCCTTGCCCTCGTACGAAGTAGAAAACTGGTGACACATAATACTTGTGTTGTGTGCAAGTACCCGTCCACCTCTTTGACCTGACACAAAAATCATAAATGCTGCACTCATCAAACTTCCAAGACCAATTGTCTTAATTGGAATCTTACTAGATTTCATCATATCAATTACAGCAAATGCATCATAAAGATCTCCACCAATACTATTAATATAAAGGGTCAAATACTCTTTAGGTACTGCTCTTTTATTCTCACTTATGATCCACTGTATTACCGGTGTGGTATTAAATTGTCCAATCTCTCCAGTCAGGTAATGTATACCGTTAGTATACAAATCATATTCAACTTGGTCTTCAACATTACATATATTGTCTGATATCATAACACTCCTTATGGACACTTAATTATTCGAACTGCTTCACGAACAGATGTATCATCTTGATCATTATTGCGTAGATATTTAGCCTGCAGTCTATAGGCTTGTTTTTCATTTTTATACCATATGTCACAATCTACTGCAACAAACCCACTATTTGCTTGAATGTGGTGAATAAATTCATGGACCATAACTGATTTAGCATACATATCGTTAAAGTTTAAGTCTTGTCTGTAGTATACTTTATTAGAAGTATATACAGCATTAACAGGACAGTAGCTACTTCCGTTACATACCAGTGACTTCAGATATTCAAACGTTGCTGGGTATATTTCTGGGAACGGTATATCTTCTCTGATCTTCATTAGCTGTTTAGCTTCATTCATTAGTGAAATCATATTAGCATCAGGAACAATTGCTCCCTGATTCTTGGTCTGACCAAAACCAATACTAGCAGTAAGAGCAAATAACACAATCAAATTTTTCATAACAACTCCAATGTAGGAATCAATTATACAATAAAACCAGACCAAGGTCAACTAATCTTTATCTTTACCAATTTTTAATTCAATCATAGATTCAATAATATTTACTGGAAGATCAAACATTTTAGACAAATAGATGAAGATGTGTTTAATAGTTAATAGTACAGAAGTAACTACAAATATTACTGTAAACTGAATAACAAAATTAGCTGAATGAATTAAACGCATCTTTGAACTTGCCCTTTTCTGATTTGATTCTTAATCCAGAATCTGATTTATCGAACACTGGTCCATCATCAACAATATCTTGTTGTGCACTCTGTTCCACATCGTACAACTTCATCTTAGACTTATCAACACCAACAACAAACCTACGGTGTTTAGTTGGATCGCTGTACCTATTCTTCAATTGCTTGACCATGATCTGGTTAAGATCTTGCAACTCTTCTGAACTAATCAACGCAATCATAAAGTCAGCAGTAGCTGGTAGACCAAATGATTCGCTCGTATCTTCTAATCCTAGATCGCTACTTGTAAACCCACTACGTGTGGTCTGTGTGGCTGTGACAATAGGTACATCAAACTCAACAGCAAGTCCTCTCAACTCCTCTGCAATTGCTTTAATGTATGTGTACGAGTTAACATTGGCACCGTACTTCAATCTTGAAGAACTACAGATATTTAGATAGTCAATGTAGATGATTCTTGGTTTGAAGTTTCGTTTTACTTTCAACTCATTTAGCAAGTGCCTCATATGGCCGGCACCAGCTGATGCAGTTGGATATTCTTTAATTATTAGCTTGCCGGTTGTATTGCTTAGCAATCGTTCCATCTTCTTGTCATACGACTCACGAGGAAGTAGTACAAGTTCATCTAACGATACATTCAATAGGTTTGCATCAATACGTTCAGCAATTCTTTCTTCTGCCATCTCTAGAGTAATGTACAATACATCCATACCTGCAGCAAGGTTGGCTGCAGCAAAGTGACACATTGCAAGAGACTTACCAACCCCAGTACCTGCCAAGATAACATTCAGTGATTTATTTGGTAAACCACCTTTGGTTATCTGATTAAAGTAATCTAGATCAAACGGTACTCTTTCTTCTTTTCTATGGTAGTATTCATACCTCTCTGCAGCATCTTCAAAGAAGTCGTGGCCGATGTGTGAGTCAAATGAAACAGATAGAGCATCGGATAGAATCTGTGGAATAGCGCCCTTACCGAGCTTCTCCTTATCACTATCCAGAATCTGAATAGACTTCATGATAGCGTTGTATATTGCCTTGTCCTGACAGAACTTCTCAGTCTGATCAATCAGCCAATCATGATTCTCGTTTGGCTTTTCTTCTAATTCATTAACAAGAACTGCAATGTCGCTGTAGTAGCTTGATATTTCTTTGTTCTCATCAAGCTCAATCAATAATGCTTCCTTATTAGGAAACTTATTATACTTTTCAACGAACGCATCTATTCCTTCATAGAGAGCTTTTATTGATCGCTCAACAAAGTACTCACTCTTTAGAAAGGGAATGGCCTTACGGCCATATCCCTCATTCGAAAGTAAATTAGATAAAATTAACTTTTCAATCATTTAATGGAACCAATGAATACGATTTATGTTTAGTTGTCTCCACAAATTCCATAGCTTCTTCTACTGTCTTAAAGTACTTCTCAGCAAATAGTCTTGCATTGGAGTCTGGATATTCAATTGCCATATCGTTACGCTTATATGTTGTAGGTTCAACTTCTGGAGTGCCAACATATTCGAAGTAGACTTTATACATCACTCTCTCCCATTCCGTAACTGAATTCTTTCTTTGCACATACTTCTAACCGAGCCAATATCTCTTCTGTAAAGTAGAGCTCTGGACGAGTGTTGATCTCTTTACCAAATACCTTACGACCATCAGGTAACTCATACCGAGTAGATACCTTTTTCATTATCTCATACTTCTCAGCAAGCTCTAGTAATCCAAAGTAACGATCTAAACCTTTGTTGTAAGTAAGTAACACTGTTGCGTCTTGGTTTTCTTTGGACAGTCTTGATTTAAAAGTTTTAATCTTAATTTGGCTTCCAATGATTTCTCCGTCCCCGTCTTTCTCTTTTTTCTTGGAGAGCATAGCAATAGTGCTAGCTGCGTACTTGAGACCTGATCCACCGCTGATTTCTTTTGTCGGAACATATGAACCTACTACCTCATAAACGTGGTTTGTGACAAGCATAGGCACCTTAACCTTTGCCAACTTCAATGTCAGAACACGGAACGCAGCCTTGATTACTTGCGACTTTGTCATGTCTCTGACATCCTTCCCTTCTAAAGAATCTTCCATCTCCTTAGAAGTAGAAAGCAATCCCAGACTATCAAGGACAAACATCATAGGTGGACGTTGGTCTGCTGGTTGTTTCTCATATGCTTCGATCAGTTTAAGTGCGTGTGTCTTAAACTTCTGAATAGTATCTGGTTCTGCAATAATGACACGTGCTGTATCAATACCGCGTGACTCCATCATTCCCTTAGTGACTGCTGCCTCGGTGTCGTAGTAGACGACTGCTCCGGTTGGGTTCTTGTCAAGGAAGGCTCTAACGATACCAAGAACGAAGAAAGTCTTACCAGTAGCGGACTCTCCTGCAAAAGCAGTAATCTTGTTATCAGGTATGCCACCATAGATGCTACCAGAGAGAAGAGCGTTGAGAATGTAGCTGCCAGTATCAATATAACCACCATACTCAGAACTAGCAGTGCCGTCAGCGGCCAAGTAAGTATCCTCATCATTTAATTCCTTTAATAAACTCTTTAAAAAACTCATCACATCTCCCTTATTTGATTCTTATCAATCATGATTGTACCACCTCTGATCTTGCCAGTCAACTCTTTCAGTAACCTGGCACGTGATTCAATCTCTTGTTGTGTTTCTTGTTCGTCTTCAACCTTCTGCTCTTCAATCTTTATCTTACTAAGTCCAATATTAGCAGCAATCAATAAAATGATTGCAAGTGGATCAAATACAATAACAATAAGAATGATTACCCAACGGACTGTCTTATCCAGAAATTGAGAGTCGACTTTGTCGTAAAATAACTCTGCAATGAACTTAAGTGGTCCAACTTCTGCTTCTACTTTTCTGACTTGTACTGCGAGTGGTGCACGATCTTCATTAAGTTTACTAATTGTTTTCTGGTAGGTTTGGATTTCCTCTTGTAGGCGAGCACGGTCTTTTTGTTGTGAGCGCCGAACCACCACTGCTTTTTCCGCACCTTTTTCTGTATCACTGCGGCCCATGATCTGGTCCACAGCCTCATCGTATTGTTTAAGTGCTTTGCGGTTCGCATCTATGTTCTCCTTTGCTACTTTAATCTTTTCATCATATATTACTAGCTGAGCTATAACATCACCCGAACTCGTTGTCTGGTCTATGTGAGCTTTTGACAAGTAACCAAACGTTCCCATCGATGTAATGAACATCAAAGCAAGTATCGATGCAATCAAATATGTTTTAATTGAGAACGGTGCAATATCCCAATTACGATATGTCCACGATGCAGCAACTACCTTTGCCACTTCAAGTGTTCCACCCATAATGACAACAGGCCAGAATGATGCTGCAAATATAGTTGTAAGGCCTATAACAGAGAAGTAAGCTGCGATAGCTGATAAGCCAATCGCAACCAACAAGGCAAGATAGTTAATCATTTTCTACAATTTTGTTTACCTTATCAATAAACGCTGTCATCTTCTTTGACCTATCAGGCCATAGTATGTACTCTTTATCAGGATCTTTCTGAAGGTTTATCAATAAAGGCATAATTAGTTTATAAAGAGCTTCCATTCTATCTTTGTACTCTTTAGAAGTCAACGTCAATTGTTTTTCAGTTTGAATGACCTGTTGTTGCAATTGACGTTCCATTGACTTGAGCTCGTCCTCGCTAACAGCAGAGAATCCAAAGTCATTCTCAGTATCATCGAGTGAAATATTAATCTTTCCCATCTCTTTTCCTATTCGAAGAATTGTTCTAGTGTTTGTCTACGGTCTTTGATCTGCCAACCAACAGCATCGAGAATCGACTTGATTGGTTCCAAGAATGATTTATCAAACTGAGTTTCGTAGTCAACATACGGATGAATATTCAGCACCTTTGGTAATTCCCCAGGTGAAGATATCACAGAGTCACGAGCTGGGTTCGGTGTACGGAGATATGCAAACTTAATCTTGTCCCCGTCACGTATGATTGGATACTTTGTATCTAGCTTGTGCTCTCTTAGCAGTGCATTGTATATCAAAGAACCCTTGACGTGAATTGGTGTAGACTTTCTGTATATCGAGGATGCATCTTGGTACTTCTTTAAATCTCTCACACTTCTCGGAAATGCAATCTCTTCAAATGGCAAGGTCATGAACTCCATCTTAAAATCTGTGATGAACTTGATAGCAGCTTTCTCATCTTCGTTCATAATCACTTCGAGAGCCTTCTTAATGTTCTTTCTACAAGCAGCAGGAGTAGAAGACCGGACAGCCTCGATCCCTTGCATCTTCAACTTAGGCTCGTTGTACTGAACACCTTCGTTATTGTATACGTTCAGAATGTAATGCTTCTTGCCAGTCCATATACCTTTATTAGCAATTGCTTCACGCTTCATCACCATCTTCTGCTTCATCACCTGCATGTAGTCACCAAGCTCATCAAACGTCTTATCGATGAATGGTTGGATCTTCTTCTCACATACATCATCGAGGAACTTGACAATCTTCTGAGTGTCTTGTTGTTCGTCTCCGAACACACCCTTGACCAGTCTTTCCATGCGAATGTACATCGAGTCTGTATCACAAGCAATCACATAGTCTTCGTCCTCAGTCTTGAACAACTTATTCAAGTATTGGTTAATGTGCTTCTCCATCCAACGAATTGATAGCTGGCCAGACATTGTAATACCTTCAGCAAGGTTACGTTGGTACCATCTAAAGTAAACATTACCCAAAGCACCATAAGCACTGTTAAGCTGAATCTTCTTGGCCATCTGCATGTTGTTGCATCTAGCAATCTCGTTTGCAAGTTCACGAGTAGGAGTTTGTTCGTATTGTTTCTTTGCTTCGATCATACGCTTCTTCCAAACGGTACGATCGTTGTACATATTCTCCATCAACGTAGGAAGGAATCCAACATTGTTCTTACTAAACAAAGCACCGTTAGGACACATTGTCATGTTCTGATCTTTTAGAAGCTTTTCAAACTCATCACCGACCTGTTTGTTTAGACATCTTTCAATCGTTACTTCATCTACAACACCAATGTAAGTATCTGGGCTAATGTTGTATTGCATAATCAAATGTGGATAGAGACTATTCAAGTCAAATGAGCAAACCCAGTTATGTAATCCAACTTGAGGATCTTTGACATAGGCTCCAATAATTGGGCCCATCTCTCTATCAACCTCCTGTCTATCATCGAGTACGCTACGTTCAACATTATCAACAACAATACCACGATCCATCAAGTAGTTTGTAATAATGATATCCCAAATGCGAACAGTCGTGAATGTATCAACATAGTTGACCTTCGCATCATATGCAATAGCAAACACCTGCTCAATGAACTTCAGCTTCTCTTCTAACTTATCAACCAACACAACGTCGTGGATGTTGTAGTCAACAAACTTTTCAAAGTTCTGCATATAGAACTCATGCATCGACTCGTATTCAGAATAGTCTAGCTTCTTTTCACCAAGCTCATACTCAGCAATGTGATCTAGCTTATATGATTCTTGTGGTGTATAGGAGAACTTCTTATAAAGAGCCAAGTAGTCAAGAACAGCAATACCGTACAGGTCATATACTTTAGGTGCTGTTGGATCTTTACCAATCTGGCGTTCCTTCACAATGTTCCACGGTGATAATTTACTTGCCTGTTTAGCACCAAGTACATTGGTAATTCGTTTGTAAAGATACGGAATGTCAAAATACTCTACGTTCCAACCAGTAACAACATCTGGCTTCCACTTATTGGAGTTCCATACTTCCAAGAACTTCTCCAGAAGATCAATCTCGTTCCTGCACTGGATGTAGGTAACATCTTCACTCTTTGCTTTGTACGGTCGCATACCAAGAACAACTACCTTACCCTTCTTACGAATTGAAAGGGTGATTACTTCTTTGTCGGCATATTCCATACTGGGAAAACCATTGAGTGTCGATGTTTCAATGTCAAGTGATACAACATTAATTGAATCAACATCGTAGTTGATCTCACCCTTGAACATTCCGTGGATTGCTTGATATGTGTAGAGAGTAGATCCGTAGATGTCAAACCCAGCAACATCTTCGTATTTCTTTAGAAACTCTCTTGCACTCTTAACACTTTCAAAATCAATCTTATCGACAGTGCGACCTGTCAATGTTTGGTAGTTGGAATTGTTGTTAGAATTTACAAATAAATAGGGGCGGTAGGTATCACGATACTCAAAACGCTTACCGTTCTCATATCCTCTTGCATAGACACTGTCGCCGTAAACAAATACGTTCGTGTAAAACTTCATACTTCTTTCTCAGTAAAGAAAGCAATTATACAGCAGATCAATTAAAGATTCAACTGCTACCTAATTGATGATGCAATTTGGATACCTGAACCGAACATTCGGCTGTAGTTATTTTGAAGATCTACTGAAGGTTTGTATGTCGTCATTACATGCTCTTCTTTGAATACAAATTCATTATCCTCAGCATACGGAGCATATGGATACAACGAAACACCAACACCATCTTTTGTTGGAACCAGTTGGACGATGCCAACGTTGGTCAGTTTGTATTTTTTGTGTTCGTGGTTCAGAGTTTTAATCACATCGAGATCACCAATTAAATCTTCACCAGTAATCAATCTAACAATATAGAGGTTCATTATAATCCTTAAATTAAAAAGCCGGCCATTGCGGCCGGCGTACTTCTTAGATCAAGTTGGGATCTTGTTCCATTAACAACTCACCCATAGGTTTGGTATCTTTTGATTTGCCTTTTGCGGGCTTCTCATTGATCTCAATTTTCTTTGGTTTTTTGTGATCTGGAATGATTCTCTCCAAGAAGATCTTTAGCATTCCGTTCATCATCTCAGCATTCTGAATCTCAACTTGGTCGTTAAGAACAAATGTGCGATTGAAGGCACGGTTTGCAATTCCTTTGAAAAGGAAGTTTTCGTTTTCATTGTCATCAGTTGCCTTACCAGCAACCATCAACTTACCATCATCAAAAGTAATTTCGACATCAGTCTTTGCAAAACCAGCAACAGCTAGCTCAACAACGTACTTATTGTCTTCTACTTTTTTGATATTGTAAGGGGGATAGTTGGGAATATTTTTGGCAACTTCATCATGAAGTTTTGCAAGTCTATTGAATGGTTCGTCAAAACCAACAAAGAACTTATCCATATCCTTAGTTCCAAGTTTGAAACCAGGGCCAAAGGCAAATGTGTTTGCCAGTGCGTGTAGTGCATCAGTCATTTAAGACCTCCTATTAAGCAAGGTTAAGAAAGTGTGCCCCTAACGGCGGCACACTTCTATTTATACATCATCCACTAAAGGTAGTCAACTTTTTATTGATTCAAAGTGTAAATTTGCAACAATAAATTCTTTAACTAGATTACTTCTGACAATATCTTCAACATCAAATTCAATGTTTCTGAATGATGGCATTCTGTTAATGATCTGTACAAAGTCCTTTAGTCCAGATTGATCATGCTTTTTATTAAGGTCTGTTTGCTTGAAGTCGCCACAGAACAGAATTCTAGAACCCTCACCTACTCTGGTAATGATTGAGCTCAGTTCTTGGAAGTTCATGTTCTGACATTCATCAACAATAATAATTGCTTTGTCAATTGTAATGCCGCGAACAAAAGATGTGATCAAGAATTCGATATTCTTTTGTTCAACTAGTCTTTCATACGCCTGATCAGTATTAAACAGGTCTTTGCATATTGCTTTATAGGGTGCGAGATAAACGTCTGTCTTTTCTTTCTCGTCTCCAGGTAGGTGTCCAATCTCTCTAGACGGTACTACTGAGCGAACAATAACAACCTTTTCAAAATTGCTACGGTTATTCATCATATCTTCTAGTGCTTTATAGACCGAGATAAATGTTTTTCCTGTACCTGCTGCTCCGTGCAGCATTAATGCTTGATGTCCTTCATCATATAATTCGTAAAACTTTCTTTGGTTTCTAGTTAGAGGGTCAAATAATTGTAAGTCTTCGTATTTTAATTTCAGCTTCCTTCTGTTAGATTGATCTGGGAATGGGTGAACGGATGCTTGGGACACTCTAGCCTGTTTTCTCATGGACTACCCTTGTTGTTATAGTTAGAAACAAAAAAAGACACAAGTCTCTCGACCGTGTGTCTTTTGCTTATTTGACTACTTTTTTCTATCAGTCATCAAATTCCTTTATATTCCATTTGAAATTATTTATCATTTTAAAACCCTAAGATCGTCGGGGAGAATTTCAATGGCTTACCAGGTTCGTAATCTTTGGTAAAATAATCTACCATCATCTCAAACCTGAATGCTGAGTCTTCCTCACCAACATCAGCACATTTCTTTTGTGCATCTTGCAGAAACTTAATTAGTTTAAAGTGGTTGATACCAGTTTCCCGAATAGAAGGACCTTGAGAACCACGATGAGGACTAAACATTTTGAGGATCCTCTACAATTACTGCACTGAGAATACTATCAATACGAAATGAACGCCAAGATTGTTTTTCTATATCCCAAACAGCAATCACATCATTATTTTCTGGTTTTACTTTATCTGTTTTCTTCTCATACGGCCATGAGAAGCTCTCTTGCAGTGTACAAATCATCTCACGTACGTTTCCGTCTGTTTTTGTAAACTCAACCTTCATTACAGTCTGTTGCAGCTGCGAGCGGATAGATTCCTTCGTGTATTCCATTTTTCCACCTTTCATAATCATCATAAAAATATTCCGAGACTTCAACGTTAGCCTCTGATAGCATTATACGTGATGTATCAAAATTAAACAACGAGTCTCTAGGATTATTTGGCTTTAAGGTTACTACCCTTTTAATACCGCGTTGAATAATAGACTTGGTACATTCGTTACAGGGAAACAAAGTACAGTATAAAGTAGCACCATCTACGCTACCGGGACTGTTGTCTAGTGCGTTTCGTTCTGCATGACAGACATATAACAACTTGGTCTCTCTATTTGAGTAACGATATGAGTAGTCTTTGACACCGGTTGGAAACCCGTTATAACCAACGCTAATCACTCTTTTACGAGAATCAACTATGCAGCTACCAATTTTACGAGAAGGGTCCTTAGACCACGATGCTACTGTTTCACAGAGTTGAATAAATCGCATATCCCACATATTAAACCACCACGTTTCTTTCCCAAGGATTAACTAAAAGAGAAAATCTCTCACCTTTATAATCATTCACAACATGCATCACACCAGGAGACATAATAATAATTCTATTCGTCTTTGGAGATATTTTTATACCAATATCTGTGTGGAGCTCACCACCAACAAGATCAGAATCTACATACGGATAAAAAATAATAGAACACAATGGATACTCTAATTCACCAGTTGTATTAAATTTGTGTTCATTTTTATCGTAGTGCCACCCTGTACGAGTATTGTACTGGCTCCACACTTCAAATCCAGCACTTGCCGATATATCAATAAATTTGCTGGCTATTGATGATAGTTTTTGAACATATTGGTCTGCAACATCATGGCTAATCCAGCTTAACGGAATGGTTGATTTAGAGTTATTATATTTTTGGTAAATATCACTAAGTTCAATATCTGTAAAGATGTTATCACCAACAAAAACCATAGATTACCTTTTTTTGCCAATATTATATTTTGCAACAAGCTCCCACTCATCCTTCTCTTTATGGGTTATTACTTTCACTTGAGAGAACGGTGCAACAGGAGTACTAGACTTCTCTGCATTAACTAATTTAATCAATCCCCACTCGGCCAGCAAATTAACTATTGTGTTTCTTCTTGCTACATCATCTTCTGAGAAGTTAGATGGCTTACCATCCAATGCAAAGAGTTCTTTGAAGTGGACAATATAATACTTTCCTTGCTTATGAAGGATATGGCAAGATTGGAATAGTTTTTTATCTTTGCGCGAGGCGACACCAATACGAGTCAATGTCTCTTTAATTTTAAGGAAGTCCTCTTCAGAAGTCAACAACACTTCAATTAGACTGTCAATAGTATTCATGATTGTCCACCTTTTTCTAATTTTTCTTTTATAGTGATCAATTGATCAGAAGAAAGGATTGACAATGCGCTCTTAGCTTTTTCTGGACTGTACCCATAATATTCCATTACAGCTGCAAGATCATCATCTTCTTGCTTCTTCACCCACTTTGCAAATCGCCTGGCAGGTCTTACTGTATTTAGGAAAAACTGGAATTGGAGCTTGGAGTCAGTGAGATGGCGTCTATTCATCTCATTGGCATACATCACAGTATCGGGAAAGTAGGAAAGAGCCTTGTTAACAAGAAACGGCTGGTAGAGTCTTTCTACAGCCGGATCTTCCATTAGGTCTTTCTTACTTTGTGATATTGCATTAACAAAGTCGAACGGAGACATTACCAGATCATCCGCACAAGGCCAACTGAGTCAATTGTTACTAGGAGCATGTAGTTAGCGAGCATACCAAAACTTCTCCGAGTCCAAGCAGCCCAAGCGTACATAGCACAACCCACAATCCATATAGGATAGAGAACAAGTAGGGGTGGATTTGGTACCGTGGATGCCATCGTAATAGAACACCCGATAGATATAGCCCAAGCAAACAGCTCAACAGAAAAGCGAAAACGATTACTGTTCCAGTCATTACGAATCCATTCGAAGGTGGGTCTGAATAAATCAATCAAAACGGTGGCTCCTCAAAGCTGGCAATAGTTTCCTTTGATAGCTCACGTTGGTGTCTTTTATTGTCATCTGTAATAAACTCTAATCTTTTTTCACATATACGTTGGAATGGATCAATAGGGTAGTAGGGATTCTCATGACGAAACTTCTTCATATACTCGCCAAGGTTGTCAACCCATTCATCTTTTTGTACTGCAATTTTATTCTTCATTCTGTATCTACTTTGCTATCTGTTTCAACCCATACACGAGCACCACAGCTAAGTGGCTTATCAGGTGAGTACACGACCTTACTTGGTCCATGTATCGTCACACTGTTAGCATACACATTACTCTTATATGTTTTAACAGTTAGCACAGGTATTTTATCTTCATCAGCAGCTCTAATATTCTTGCGGATGTGTTGTTGATTGACGTGGATGATTGTTTTCATTCCCAGATCAAACAATCTTTTGCATATGTATCAGCTCTTGCGTAAGTATCAAATATTTCACAGTCAGGTTGATCTCCTCGCACAAATGCAAGTTCGTTTTGAATTACTACTCTATACTTTCCGTCTTCTTGAATAAACAGCTTCACTTCTACGTGAGGATTAGCCATTTGTTTTAATAAAATCATTTAAACTCTCCCTCTGCCATTATTTCTGTTAGGCAGGCTAGTATGTTAATCTCGTGATCAGCAACAAAGGCAGCCTTGTACTGATAATCTGCTAGCGTTATAACAAGCTGTGGAATTGAGTTTGGTTTCAGATAATGAGAAGCAGTATCGTATAGCTTACGGAAGAACACAGCTTGATCAAGATCATTGTTCTCTGCAACCCATTTACGAACCTCGGTAAAGTTCTTTGCTTTCAGTAGCTCTACCAATCCCTTCAAGTTCTCTTCTGAGAAGTTTACAAGAATACCAGAGTCTATTTTACCGGTAGCAGAGTATCGCTGCAACTCATTAAGCACTCTTCTCCAGTCAGGGAAGAACTTAGTGATCACTTCAATAACAGCTTTCTGATCATAATTGACACTCTCTTGCTCTAAGATGTTGCAGACTCGTTTATAAAATAAGGAAGCCATCTTTGGCTTGTCCTCTTTATCTATCTTGAATTCTACAACAGAACATCTAGAGTGAAGTGGCTCAATGATTTTATTCTTAAAGTTACATGTAAGAATGAACCCGCAGTTCCTCGAGTACTCTTCCATGAAGTTTCGAAGTGCGGGCTGTGTCGAGTTAGGATTGAGGTAGTCAGCCTCATCCAGAATAACATACTTACGACCACCAGAGAATGAAATAGAGGATGCAAAGTCCTTTATCTCACTTCTCAGCGTGTCAATGTTACCGTTCATCGATCCATTAATAATAATGTAATCGCATTGCAACTCTTCTAGCATGGCACGAGCAACAGTCGTCTTACCGATTCCTGCACGGCCAGTTAGAAGTAGGTTGGGGATATTCTTCTGATCTACAAACTGCTGGAATGTAGTTTTAAGTGTAGGCGGAAGAATGGCACTATCAATAGATCTGGGTCTATACTTCTCAACCCAGAGAAAATCATCACGAATCATATAAACCTCAATTATCCAACGTACGTCGACGTTGTTTCACATACTATCCAGTATTCTACATCAGTCCCTTTAAAATGGCAAAGGCCTTGTGGAGATATTTTAAGAACATACTCCTCATTCATAATCTTGATGTTCTCAGCTTTTAGAATCATCTTGAATGTCTTGATTGTCTCACCAATTATAATAGAGTAACTATTACTTAGTGTAACATCGTTTGGATTCTTTGGCTTGGTATCAAGTGCTTCAATTGAGAAGTTACCGTCCTTGCCAACAAAAGCAATCTCAGGTAATTGTAATACGCCGACTGCTTTCATTACAGATTGCAACGTTGCAGTCGGGAGTACCTTTTCTACTGCATCGATAGGAATATCTACCATCTTTTTAGGTGGCTGAGTAATCATATCTGGCGAACAGTACACATAGTCTAGCTTCGTCTTTCCGCTCTTGATTGTAATGTACTTCTCATTGATTTCGAGATCAGGATCATCGAACAGAGAAAGTACCCCTAAAAACCTTGGCAAATCCCAAATTGCAAACTGTCGCGGAATTGTTTCCGCAATACTTGCTTTCGCTACCATAGTCTTTAGGGGTGAAATCGTTTTCAATTCATTACCAGGAGCAAAGATCAACGATGGATTAATCTGAGCAAAGCTCTTCAGAATCTGTATCGTTCTTGCACTTAGTTTCATAATATACCTTGTTGGTTACTTAGATTTCTTGTGTTTCAGTTTTGACTGATCAGCAGTTGCCGATGCACCAATTGATGCAAGGTCAGCAAGTGATCCACCAAAGATGTAGCTACCAACGTGCTGCAATTGCATCCACGGGCAGAACCAAACCTTCAAACCCATCTTCTGCACGTTATAGCAGAACATATAGTCTTCAGACAAGTAACGCTTAGAGTCTGGATCGATGATACAATCGAACACAGCCATAATCTCACGAGTACCGTCAAAGTGCTCTGTGCGAACATGGTCAGGCTTGTACCACTGGTGTGGGAAAGCTTTGTGGTATTCTTCGATTGTCTTGCGACGAATCATCATAAAACCGGTACCAATCTCCAACACCTCTACTGGTTGATTAAGAGGAATCTCACGTGATGTGGTCTTTGGATTGAACACATAGTCACCAACATACTTCTCGAGGTTGTTGGGATCCTCATCAGCCATACCCTTATCAACTGCTTGCTTGATCTTTTCCCATGAAATACATTTCTTAGGATACGGGCCACCGATAACATCATACTCACTATCATCAGACTGCATTGCCAAAAGAGCAATAACGTCTTGTGGATTGAAGCCAATATCAGCATCGATGAACATCAAATGAGTAGCACTAGAGCGCATGAACTCATCGACGCAGTAGTTACGAGCTCGTGTAATCAATGACTCATTGAACAAAAAGAACAACTGCAACTGAATACCGTGCTTGGTACAGATAGCAGATAGGTCTGCAACAGACCGAGTAAACATACCAGCGCACTGGCCACCGTACATCGGAACAGCAAGAAACAGCTTACGCTTCTGCAGCTCTTCAATATTTACTTGTAACTTAAAACCTTCTGACATATTTACTCCTTAGTATATTTTTTATCATGCTCACTATTCAAACCATATGACCCGTTGTATAGGGTCAATGCTTCTGCTTTAAAGAGTAGGAACTGAGCAACACGTGTCCCTTTCTTGATTCTAACTGGGCCACCTCGGACATGCATTGCACCAGCCATCACACCGCTGTAACCAGAGTCATACAGTCCTGATGTAATGAATACACCGTTACGGTTCAGAGTTGATCTTGTGATTACCCAACCAGCCTCATCTGGACCAATCGTGACGATGTTCTCCATCACAACTTCGTAAGTGCCTTCTGCAATATGGTACCAGCCATCATCTGGCACTATCTCACTTGTTCCTCTGTGCTTCTTATCTGTTTCACTAATCTCAAACGTATTATTATTGATTGTAAATACTTTACCAAGTCTCAGATCAATAGCATTAGGCTGGCTATCGCCATCCTGTACAGCTGTTAATCTGGAGTTTGAGTTCTCACCCAATATATGAATCATAATATTGTCCCTTCCCGCTCTGGATCATCAGCGTACATAATTAACATAATATAATGAACTGCTTTCAGCAAATCTTTCTTGTTCTTACCAGCCTTCTTACCGTACCGGCAAAGATACTTTATTGCAGTATCTCTAGCAGTCGTGTCTAGCGAGTCCATCGATTCCCAGATATCAATTACTTGAATATCTTTTGCAACGTAGTGCTCGCCATAAGTTCCATCAATATAGTCAGCAACCTGTCTTAAATACTTTGCTTCATTGTATTTGTGAGTCATAGAGGATCTTCTTCCCAAGTATAGGCCTCAATTGGATCGGCCAAGTAAATTGAAACTAACTCGTCTATTGTCTCTTTATTTGATGTTGCAGTCAACATTGCTTGCTTAGAAGATGTACGGAAATGGAAATCGACTTCTTCTTCGTACTTCCCTTCAAGTATTCCTGTTGGTGAATCATCAAAGAACTTATTGGCATGTAGGCCGTACCAGATAGCTGCACTACTATCCCAAGTATCAATATAGTCAGCAAACTGAGACATCAAACGAATCTCGTTAGGACCATCTAACATACCTAGTAGGTGAATCTTCTTACCATTTGTTTTAGCAATATCAAGGATGCCGGAGTCATGTAAGTCTTGCATGAACATAAACCGACTAACAAACCGTTGCAGTTTGTTTCCTTTTTCGACTCCGTATGCATTCGGAATAGAAAGAATTGATACACCGATATAATCAACCGCATCAGACTGAGCAGCCCAGTTGAATGATGCAAATAGATCTTCCGGATCACCAATCTTTGATTGAGGACAGAAGAATGTACCGAATCCTTTTTCTTTCAAGATTGGTGCCATTATACTTGCTGCATTGATTGTCTTGGCACCCTTCTCATTAGGATAATCAGACATGACAACATAATCAGCACCTACCCGTTGAGCCATAGTAACGAGTTGAACTGAATCATACATTGGACGACCTTGCTTGTACATCTCAAACGCAGAGTTATCAAGAATGATTGTAGAGTCATTCTTCTTTTCGTTGATGTAAAAGTTGGTATACTCTTCACTCGTCTCGACTAGGTGAGCAAGTGTTAGGTGAGCTGGTGCGCCAGATACGAGATCTAAATGAGGGATGGGGGCAATGTGACAAAAACTAGCCATAATTATTTCCAATCATCATAAACATTACTAAAATATACACGGCAACCATTCTCACCGTCCTCACTCACTTCAATCCGGATATCACGTCTCGGATAGTTCTCTTTAATATAGACTGCAAGTTCACTTGCTAACATCTCACAAGACATATGATTAAGTTGCAATGTGCCTTTATTATATAGGCTTTCAAGCTCACGTTTCAGCAAAATAAATTCTACATCTCTATCATCATGGAACACCTCTAACTCCACTCTGAAGTGGAAGATATGGCGGTGTTCATTTCCCAAGAATGATACTGCGGCGAGCTTGGGATCAGTTGCTGCAGCTGGATACTTGTGAATTCCTTCCTTCTGGAACGTAACCCAAATAAATGATTTAGTCATTTATCCAACCTTTCTTTTGCTTATGAAGTCTAGTTTGTGACGTGTAGTCACTTCAAACAAACCATCACGAAGATGTCCGTTGTCTCGTAACCACTTAATCATATCTTCGCGAGCATACCACGCAATCCAACCAGTTTCAACACAAACGTGACAGATCCGATCACTAGTTTTTTTAGCTGCGCGCAACCATCCATCTGGTTTTGTTTCCACATAGAATGTTCCGTACTTGTTCATATTTGACTTAACGTCTATGGAATAGAAGTTCTTCCAAGTTGGTTTCTTGATCTCAACATCAATACCATGCTTCTGACTATCGAAGTCTGATTCGCGATCAATCACTTCATATCCCCATCCAGTGAAAGCTTCAATCACAAGCAATTCAGCTTGACGAGCTTTCTTAACCCCATCTCCAAATGCCTCAACAAGAGTAGGTGTCCATTTTTTAGTCAATCGTTTCATACTAATCTCCATAATAAAAAAAAGCCAGCCCAAGTAAAAAGGGCTGGCACATTCAATTTACCAAATTAGGCAAATGCTGAGGAACCACCAGCTGCATATGCCAACGCAACCATACGGCGTGATGGAGTACCCATACGGAATGCTGTCTTGCCATTCTTAGTTTTGTTGGTGTAGATTGAGTACCCTTGGCTACGCAGTTCAGAAACGCGTGCTGATAGGTTAGTTACACCGAACAAGCCAGATGCTTGTTTAGGAGTAATCTCTTTACCAGATTTGAAGAAGCTAATCAATTTTTCATGCTGTGTCATATTATTTCCTTTAAAGTTAAAAATCAAATCACCGGATCACCGTCTCGTAGAAAGAGATTAGATGCCAAGAAGTCGAGACGTTTAGATGAGGTAGTGGTATTAACCTCATCAATGAACTGCTGGATCTTGTCCTTGTGTTGAAACTGATCTAATAAGACGAGCATTGCACTCTTCTTAGTTTCAAGACTTTTTGCAGCCCATACTTCTTTAGCAAATGTTGATAAATCTCTCATTCGACTAGTATACTATGACCAAAGTATCAAGTCAACGCTTCATTGCTTGCAAGTTAATATTTGCAAAGAATTCTTGTTTAACGCTATCATTATGGAATAGACCGTGAACAACTGATGTCTGGGTCATTGATGAATGAGCCATCACACCTCTATTATCCATACATCCGTGAGTAGCTTCAATATAGACTCCAACGTTTTCTGTATCAGTTGACTTCATAATCTCACGTGCAATCTGGTTAACCAGTTCTTCTTGTAACTGGCCACGACGACTGCACCATTGTGCAATACGAACATACTTGGAGAGTCCAATCACACGACCAGTAGGAATAATACCAATGTAGCAAATACCCTTAACAGGCTGGTGATGATGTGAACACATTGAGCGAAGCTCAGCACGTGCAACAAGCATTCCCTCGAACCGGTTCTCACCTTCGTTAGGGAATGATGTTGTATCGGGTGCAGGCTCAAACCTTCCGGCCATCAGCTCATAGACATACATCTTAGCAAGACGCTTTGCGGTATCTTTAGAGTTAGGATCGTTGTCTGTGTCGATAAGAAGGGAGCTAAGGACGCCTTGAAACTTACCCGCTAGCTCATTTATTAGCTCACCTTTTGCTTCCTCAGGAACATACTTAGAAATATTATCACAAGCAAAGAACCGGTGGCCATCACTCTTCATCTTATCACGAATCACATCAGACAAATATTTACTCATTACAATCCTTCTTTAAATTAAACCGATGCCCACACTCTACTATGTTTAGGTATAAAGTTCAACAGAAACTTCATCTGGTCTGCTAATATATTTCTGTTCTGCAAGACGAGTGCTTCGGCTCTATCAGGAACATACGGAATGTAACCAAGAAGCATATTAGCTTCTTCTGGTGTTCTATCGTCCTTTTTACCGTTACATTTCTTGCAAGCTGTTACACAGTTCATCCATGAGGTTGGGCCACCTCTTGATTCTGGATGGATGTGATCTTTGGTCAACTCTGTGTCCCCAAATGTCTTAATGCAATAAGCACAGGTATGTAAGTCTCTTCTAAACAGGTTTCTGTTAGAGAAGACTGGGGTTCTTTTTTCGTATCTAAATTTTGATTTGAGAGCAATGATTGAAGAGACTTCAACCTGAGACTGTAGACCGGTCATACGAGAGATGCCACCTCTAATAGTGTACTCTTCTTCACCAAACTCCCATGCAATTAATCCTTTGCATTTAAGCAAAACTGCATCTTGCCAGCTCATCCAATTGTTTGGATATCCGGTACTATCAAGTGTAAGGATTAAGTTTCTCATAATAGTCTACATAGTGGAGCGGGGTAGGAGAATCGAACTCCTCGCTTTAGCTTGGAAGGCTAAGGTATTGCCACTATACGAACCCCGCATTATTTCTTTTCTTCTTTTTTCTTCTTACCGAAGATCTTTTCATAGTTCTCGTTGTACTTATCTTTGTCTGTAGGCCTTTGTTTAGACCCCTTACCACCATCCGACATACTCACTCCTAATACTGGTCCGGCGTACAGGAATCGAACCCATATTCAAGGTGTAGAAGACCTTTGCATTATCCATTATACTAACGCCGGAAATAATTTACTGGTTTTTAATTTAGTTTAGAGTCAAGAACAAACTCTTTTACATACTGTTCGTTTGTTTGATCTTTGACTAATTCAACATCGTTCAAATTGAATGTAATCAAGAATTCACCATCCTCTGTATGTTCTACAGTGAAACATTTGATCTCATGGAAGTGTTGATATATCTCAACAAACTTTTTAATCTGATCACGGGTTAATTCCAACTTTGCCATTACAATACTCCTTGGTGTGGGTAGTGGGACTCGAACCCACAGAACCCAGATTTTAAGTCTGGTACGTTTACCGATTACATCATACCCACAACATGATTATATAGTGAACAATCATATCAGTCAACTGGTACCTGGACACGGTTTCGAACCGCGGACATCCCACTTGTAAGGAGGGCGCTCTACCCCTGAGCTATCCAGGCAAAATTCTATGCAAAAACTGTATCAATATTATCAATGGTGATACCTCGATGTGCAAGCCAGTACATTCTGAGTATATGTCTCGACCTCGAAGGTTCTCTAATTACAACTTTATGTATCTCGCGCGTACTGAGAACAACTAATTCTTTTGCTTTTGCTACAAAGCTATCTACCTGAACCAAATCTGACTCATCATAGAATGTCAGCTCAGGTAATCTAATACCGTCTTCATTTACTTTTTTATAAATGTAAGTTATATCATCATCACTAGCATCTAGATAATAATTCAATGCAACAGGCCAAAGATCATGATGGCAAGAGGTACCTGGGTATGATATTATTGTAAGATTAGCATTATCAGGCGGTATCTTAAATTTAAAACAATCTAGAAATTTTTGTTTAAGATATCTTTTGTCCAAGAAAGAATACTCTACAAACGGTCCACTTTTCCACTGCCCTTCACCACGGATCCGGTCAATATCCAAGTCTGGTATATCTATATTAAGTTTTTTATACATCATAAAAAATTATCATTGAAGTTATCAAATGTAACCCCTGACTCTATACTCCATGCCAATCTAATTTGTTTTCTAATTGTTTTAGGGTTGCTGATTGGTACAGCATGAACTCTATGTGTGTTAAGAAGATAAACATCACCAACATTAGGAACATATGATTCAGTATGAATTAAATCATCCGAACTGTATCCTGTAGGGTTATAATTAGATGCTCCTCTTGGATCAATATGCACAACATGCTTTTTTTGTTTTAATTTATATTCAAATATTCGAGTCTCGCCTACAACTCCAACTCCTAAGTCAATATAATAATTGAGTATAACAGGCCACGGATCACAATGAGCAAGTAATCCTGGATATCTCATTTCATGATAATGATATTGTGTAGGAAGTATTTTAAACTTGAATTTATCTATAAACGCCTTTTTAAAATACTTATAATCTAAAATATTATATTGTGTAAATGTATCATCTTTCCATTCTACAATGCTACCTTTTATTCTAGCAATATCCAATGTACCAATGTCGATATCTAGTTTTTTAAATGATGGCATTTATTACCTATAATTAAATTTATCATACAGCGCTGTTGTAAGGATCTTTGGACCTTCACCTGTAGCGTCCATATGATCTGTATCAGCAAAGTGAATATCGTTAAACAATTCACTATTGAAGAAACTAACAGTGTCCTTGTAAAGATCTCTTGTTTTTCGAAAGAAAGTCATGTAAGGACCTTCAACAATATCAAACATTGCATTAACATAGTCAGATCTTGCTGGAGGAATGACAATTGTCAATGTTAGGTTTCTACTCTTAACTTTATTAACAAAGTCTAAGAATATCTGATCGTAATTTGTCATTTGGCCAAACTGATAATGAGCTAGTACTCTTCGCGTTACACTATATTCAGCTGGTAAAATAACTTGACCATTGTTTGGAGTAAACCCTCTATAATTATCAATATCAAACCTAGCATTATTTAGCTGATCTCTAAGTGCTTTTTGTCTAATTGAGTAATAATCTTCATGGACTTGATACTTAACATTAAGTTTAAATATTTCATTTAGATATAAACTAATCCAACCTTCATGCATGTCATATTGTATACACCAACCAGGAAAATAAATTGGGTAAAAGAATATAATGTTTTTTACATTAGGAAGAGAATCTATTACTTTATCATACAATAAATCAACATGCTCCATATCTGCAGATCTAAAGCAAAGATTAAAAGAGTTTGAAAAATATCTTGGATCAAAACTTCCATCACCATGACTTGATCCAATACACAACGTCTCAATATTAGAACTGTTTTCAATAAGCGATTCTCTTTTGGAAACTAATTGTTTACAATTGTCGTGAAAACGAAGAACTTCAAGATCCATAATGAACTTTCATTTGTTTGTTTAATTTGGTGGAGGGCATTCTTGAGGTCTCCCCATGAAGCAGATCACTGCTCACCTGTTACATCCCTCTTAGTACTGTTGCTTGCCCATAGGATTAGTGCACTACCTATGCGACTCATACTGGATAATGTAACTTACCCTCTGCTCTTGGTGCCCCAGAGGAGACTCGAACTCCTAAAATTTGGTTTCTAAGACCAACACGTATACCAATTCCGTCACCGGGGCAATAATAAATGGTCTCCGATGCAAGAATCGAACTTGCGCTCCTTGGTCCCAAACCAAGAGTGATACCATTTCACCAATCGGAGAAAATACTTGGTGCCCCACCATAGAATCGAACTATGTTTTGATGCTTACAAGGCAACTGTAATACCAATATACTAGAAGGGCAAAACTAAACTGGCTCCCCAACGTGGGATCGAACCACGGACCAAATGATTAACAGTCATCTACTCTACCGCTGAGCTATTAGGGAATTTAAACTTCTATAAACTGGAGTTTGAAGTTATCAGCTTCTGGCTCGTAATTTATATATCCTCTCGGATTACACACAATACGCGTGCTACCGATCATATAATCAAACTTATGATGAGTGTGGCCATGAGTCCACAATTTGATTTGTGGGTGGTCTAGAATAAATTCAGACAAGTCTGAACTGTATCCCCCATTCATAATTACTTCATCCTCATACTGAGGTTTGGTTGACAATTTACTCGGAGAGTGATGGCCAACAACAACAAATTTCTGATCGAACTTACCTTCAATCATTATACGAATGTAGTCAAGCATTGCTCTATGATCTACAACAGCATCTTCTGGTGTAAACATGGCAGCTCTTGTTTTGAATTGAGGATTATTATTCTCATCAAAAATCTTGTAGTTGACTACATTCTTGCTGTTTTTCACACAACGAAAGTCATTCATCATTCCCTTCATCTGCATCAATGTAATCGCGTCTTCTTTATTCATATCAGTCCACAATGTACCACCAATAAATGATACACCGCCCAACTGAACCATCTGCTTATCTAATATATGAAGATTAGCCAGATAACCAAGCCGATCACGGAGAACTGTAACAGTGTCATTGTAATCACCGTGATAATGTTCGTGGTTTCCCATAACATAAACGACTTGTGGAAATCGTAGACAGCATTCTTGAAAGAACTGATGTATTGAGCTATTGCGGTCAAACCTGTCAAATATTCCATATACATCCCTATCCATTACATCTTTAGCAACACAGATGTCACCTGATAGAATCAAGACATCTGCACCCTCTGTATTCTCTAATGAAATAGGTCCAAACTCTAAATGGACATCACTAGCTAATGCAACTTTCATTCGTTACTCCTTACTATTTGTTTAGTGTTATCTGTCTATTTGTCAACAATGTAGCTAGCACTGACAAGCGAATAACAGTTATATCAGACAGTGTCGGTCGCACCCTTACTGTCGAGTAGTCATAGCGTCCCATAACATACCTTGATAACACTAAACAAATGGTACTCCGAAGGGGAGTCGAACCCCTCTTTCCGCCTTGAAAGGGCAGCGTCCTAACCGATAGACGACCGGAGCAAGTGATTGATTACTTTTCCCATTATACGCGACCAATCAACGCGAGTCAACTCTATTATGCTTTACTCCTATGTATGTACCAGCAAATGCGCCAAGTACAGCAGGAATAATCATATAATGATTCTCAGTGTAACTAATTACAGCAACCACATTGAGCAATACAACTATTGATGCCCAAAGACCAGCCTTCACTGCTTTATCATTACCTACTGCTTTCAAGTAGTAAGCAAAAACAATATCAACAAAGAACATTGCTGTAAATGTTATAACATAATCCATACTTATCCTATTGGTGGACCGTAAGGGACTCGAACCCTTTTCTCCTACGTGCAAGGCAGGAATAATACCCCGTATACTAACAGCCCTATCTTTGGTAGCCAATGGTGGTCTCGAACCACCGACCCACGCCTTATCAAGACGTTGCTCTACCCCTGAGCTAATTGGCCAATTCTTCTTTTGATGCATATTCCAAATCTACTGATTCAGAATAGTAACCGTTTGATTCTCCTAACCAACGAACATCAACATATCCTTTGCGTGTAGCAAATTTGTAGAATGTCCATGTACGAGAATCAATGTATTCATCTTCTTTAGCTTCTGGTATTTCACCTGATACTTCTTCAGCAATCAAAAGTGGTTCATCTTCTAAATCTGACAACTCGCCTACAATACTTTCAATGTAGACTGATTCGCAACAATCTTGATAGTGATAAAATCTGAATGTTTCAGTAGCATTCGCAAACACCATCTCACTACCATCTTGTGTCACCGATGTGAACACTTTTCCAACCATATCATTTATATTCATTTTCATCTCCTAACAACATCTGGCGGTGCCAAGGGGTAACGATCCCCTTCTTCGAGCGTGACAGGCTCGTGTGCGTCCATGAACACTTTGGCACCAAATTCGTGCTGATTTTATTGGCGCAGTTAAAATCAGCAAACATTCAGAGACTATTTGTGCTAGTTTAAAGTCTTGCACCGGATATTCCTCCATTAAGACCTTTTTATTAGAATAGGCTACTTGTTTCCACACAAGCCCCTAATTGAGCAGTTACTCTGTCCATCCATTTTATTCTATATGTCTGTGTGCAGTTAGGATTCTGCCTATCAGAGTCTGCAAGGGTAGTTTCCATCCTCACGCTAACGGTCTTCTGCCACCGGATCTCTGTCGCTAATCAAACGCCATTATTAACGAAAATGGTAACGGGATCTGGTGGATGATGATGGTAACGCTCCACGAACCTGACTTCCGATCTCTTGAGGTAACGGTTTTACAGACCGCCGACCGGGGCATCATCCTTCTTATCTCTTGTCCCCATTATATACAAAGACCAACCAATTGTCAACTAGCTATTTGGTGCTCAAGTACAGAATCGAACTGTCGACTAATCCTTACCATGGATTCGTTATACCACTTAACTACAAGAGCTTTGGTGCCCCCACTCTGATTCGAACAGAGAGAACTACTCCTTTTGAGAGAGTCGACTTTACCAATTTGTCCATGGGGGCATATTGAATTTGTAAGTAGTTGCCCCTCAATTATAGCAACCATTTATCCGATTAAACAAGTCCGGACGGCATGAGGTACGTCACTTGGGCTCTGTCCAGTCAGTCACCATTACAGACCCCTGCAGTTTCCCGCAGGGTGGGAGTTGAACCCATTGACCTTTTACTACACAACGCCTTCGAAGAACATTGACAGTAGCGTGATTTTACTTGCTGACACTTACAAAACTTGGTCTGAGTGGCAGGAATCGAACCTGCACTACAAGGTTCCAAACCTCGGTGACTACCACTATCATACACTCAGAAATACTTTGGTGCAACCTAGAGGAATCGAACCTCTTTCACTGGTTCTTCAGACCAGCGCTATGACCACATCAGCTAAGGTTGCATTGGGGAGAAGTACGGGAATCGAACCCGTGACAGCGGAATCACAACCCGCGGTTTTGCCACTAAACTAACGACTCCATAAATGGCCGGTCCTGATGGAATCAAACCACCACTTCAACGTTCGTAGCGTTGTGTAATATTCATTTTACTAAGGACCGATATCTGGTGGTGATGGTAGGATTCGAGCCTACGATCTACTGCGTATGAGACAGCCGCTTTACCACTAAGCTACATCACCATATAGGAACACACTGCATGGACTTTTATTGTAAGCATTTTTATCTTACTTACCAGAAGGCAATATGTTCTTATATGGTAGGGGCACAGAGAATCGAACTCTGATTAATAGGTTAAAAGCCTACTACTTTACCGTTAAGTTATACCCCCTTATCTTATCGCTCTTGTCACTTTCCATTTGGAATCTCCTTGTGTTTTGATCTACCTATCCTACTTGCCTTGTTCCAATCGTAAGCGATCCCGTCAGGACACTTACCATCTTCTACGCTATCAACTCCGAACTTACCTACAATCGAACAGTCCGGACCTTCTATTGTCACAAACTGATTCAGCATCTTAGCATATTCCATCGCAAATGGCAACGTGCTAAATTCTTGTTCATTCACTTTATACATCTTAATCCTTTATTGGTGCGGGGTAAGAGAATCGAACTCTTGACAAGACGTTGGCAACGTCCTATTTTACCATTAAACTAACCACGCATTTGGCCTCGGTAGAGAGAATCGAACTCCCGCAAGCAGATTTGGAGGCTGCCGTACTACCATTATACTACACCGAGATAAATATACAACACAATCAACTTTTTTATTAATCCTAAGGACTAACATGAATGATCAAGTAAAAACAATATGGCTGAAAGAAGAAATCAGCATTGCTGATGATCTACTTTCTTATGCACCAAAACTACTAGAAGAATTCTTACAATATCATCCAGACTTTATTGATGGTGACTTTGAAAAAGGAGTAGTTAATACTAGTCCTCTTTACGATGTTGGTACATTGACTTCTAATAAAGCCGCTTGGAAAGTTGATGTCGTAAAATATTTACACAAAGATGCCGGTATGGCATTCAACGGTGAAGAAAATAATGAAATACAACTAAGATATCCTACAGCTGTCGCCCTTACAAAGAAATACGGAAGCGATTGCGACATCAGTATGTACAGTATTCTTGAATCCAAAAGTCTAATAAAAAGACACACAGGAATGGAAAATAGAGACGGAAGAACCTTACGTATTCATATTCCCCTTCTTGTTCCCCCTGGTGACATTTTCTTTGAAGTCGAAGGTGTCGAAGTTGATTGGAGTGACCTATTTGGATTCAACAATCAACATATCCACAGCGCATTCAACCTAACTCCAAAAAGAAGACTCGTATATCTCATCGACATTACTACAGAAAAATTAGGTATACCAGCTTTGTCTGGTGCTGATTTTGAAAGACAACATTCTATTCCTCTATTCAAAAGAGGAGCACTTCCTAAGCTGCTACATCCTCACCAACGTTAACTGGAATCTGCGATAGGAATCGAACCTACATATAACGGATTTGCAATCCGCTCCCTAGCCTTTCGGGTCACGCAGACATATATTTTGGTGGAAGACTAGGGAGTCGAACCCTATGACCAACTTTCATCAGTCTACGGATTAGCAATCCGCTGCATTACCGTCCTGCCCGTCTTCCTACTTTATTACTTCTGTGTCAACAACATAATTGTATAACACCTCATCAATCGCATCAGCACGTTTTTGTTTACTTCTTGCTCCGAGTACAACAACAACATACTTCTTTTCATCTTTGACTACCACTAATCCAACACACCATCCTGCTGAATTAGTAAATCCTGTCTTGCTAACTATTACGTTATCAAATTCAAACAAGATTGGCTTATTAGTATTATTAAGAACAATCTTTCTTACTTTCTTCTTAAACTTAGCATCTATTACTATTTGCTTCTGAACACTTGCATCTCTTATTACCCAGTAACCAGATGCAATCTCAAACATTGATACTACATCGCTAGCAGTACCGGTATTTTGTTTACTAAGGCCAGTTGGATCTACAAACTTAGCACTCAATTGCATTTGTGTTGCATGGTCATTCATTGCCTTGATAAACGCTTTCCTACCACCTGGATAGTCATCAGCAAGTGTTTCTGCTGCTGCATTGTCACTTCTTACTAACATTGCATTGATAAGATCTAGCCTTGTGTACTTCTGTCTAGGTAAACTACCACCTACTTTTAATGATAACATTAACTGTCTACTCAAATTCTTATCGTGATCCAAAGTTACCATCGCTGTCATTAACTTAGTAATGCTAGCAATTGGTCTTGTCACATTTATGTTATCATTGTATATGTGCTTGTCGTCTGTAGAATTATACAATAGGACACTGGGTCTTTGTGCTGCATAACATATAGAACTAAGCGCAAGTACAATTCCAACAATAATCTTCATCGACATCTCCAAAGTGATCTTACATTATAGTAGATCCAAATTGGACTGTCAACATTGATGATTCACGGATCAGTAACCTCATTACTATCCTGCCCATTCTCCAATTCTTCAATCTTATTTGCAGCCTCTTCTAATAGGTCCGCAATCCGATCAGGTTTATTTTCCTGAACAGACTTTCTATCTTTTATTTGCCTGCGTATTTCAGCACGCTTGCGTAAACGGTATACCAGACTTTCCATAATAACTCCTTATGTTGGCGGGGGGATGGTAGAATCGAACTCCAACCTCGTTAAAAGTCCATCTGTTTTCAAGACAGCGCAGGGCCCAGCCCCGATAACCCCCCATATAGAAACACATTCATACCCACCAGAGAATTTTATTCATACCCAGTAGAGAATGTGTTTTTATATGGCTGGGGTACCTTGAATCGAACAAGGACCTACGGATTCAAAGTCCGCAGCACTACCACTATGCTATACCCCAATAAAAACCAGTAAATTATTAATGAACTACTTCTAGTCAGTAAAGACCAACTAAAAAAAACCCCAGTTTGTTTAGGACTGGGGTTATAGAATACAAGTACACTATGAACCCCTATACGTCATTACTCCATGACGCAAAGCGATACCCAACCTCAATAGAGGCCTTGGGCGTCGACGGTGATAGATGGATACTCTGCATTCTTTTATTCCTTACAAAACAGATTGTACTTTACTTTATTTATAACGACAGGTCAACAGTTTCAAGAACTTTTTTGACTTTTTTTCTGTCGTATGCAATTTTAGATTCAACAACACGCAGTCTGTACTTAGGAGTCCGAAGATCCTTAGCTACTGCGTTTGCTTTTCTACGACTTTTTACCTTCTGCATTTTCTTTCTTAATTGATTGATCCAGCTCATCGAACTTGTCATCACGTTCACGAGAGCCCTTACGTGTATTATCTACCAAACGACGACTTTGGTCAACGTTCAACTTTAGCATCACATAAGCACGGAATCCGTCATCTTCTTTTACTACTAGCAATTTATCTCTAGTATACATTGAAAGAGATTGATTCGTTACCAACTTTGATACACGTTCCACTTCTCGTTCTACATCTTTCATCTTACCAGCACCCTCTTCAGTAACGCTTTCACGTACCATAGACTGTACTCTAATATTTATTCTGTTGGCCAACTCAACACGAGCATTCATTGTAGCCTTGTCAATAGCAAACTGCATCTCACGCGATGTGTCAGTTGCTGTGACAATAATATCCTTACCATCAGGAGCAGGACCAGTGACAAACCATTCTGGAATGGTCGTAGAGGTAGCGCTTCTAGGAGCTTCCTTGATCTCTGTCATCTTATTAGGATTGCTTGCACATCCTACTACAGCCAATGCAATAGCTGTCATCGCAAAATACTTCTTCATAATATAACTTTCAAAAAAAAGAGGTTGTAAACTAATCACAACCTCATTATATCAAGACCAACTTCTAATGTCAACATTAATCCCAAAGGTTTTGATAGTACTTGCCAAACAATCGGAATCCATTCTTAATTCGGTCTTCGACAACTCTCATACCATCATAGTCACACTTATATGTATTGTTTGGTCCTTCAACCCATTGATACATCGTAGCCTTACCATTATCATCCCAGGCACATGCTACAGTTTTCATATCATGGTCACCTGAACGAAATGCATCTTGCCATGTGTGATCTTGGTGGGATTCAAATGCAAAAATCATCTCACCCATAACATATTCCCAACGCTTGAAATGATTATCATCAATATCATATTCATTCACTTTGGGAGGAGCAGAGGTTGTCTTGAATTCTTCAGGTACATCTTCATCATCAACAAATCCGGCACCGTGTGTATTTGCTTTTAACTGCTTCAACATAGGCAGAACAATCTTACCCAATGTTGAATCCATTGACCACGTATCCCACTTATCGATCTTTACATAATCAATTTTAGGATGTACAAAGTCAAAGAACTTTGAAATAGCACCGCAGATCGGTGTCAAAAAATTAATCCACTTTTCATACGGTGCATTTGGTTTATCAGTATGATTGTAGAATACATCCTTATCTTTTTCCCAAAAGCAGACTTTTTCAAGAATAGTATAAGGACTAATCCAATGATCGCGATAATTGCTTATGTAAACTTTCAAAACGATTCCTTAACTTCATCTACACGTGTAAAGAAGTTCTTAACTTTAACTTCATCTGGCCACGTTTTACAGTAATCATTATCTTTATCACACATCTCAAGAGCCTCGTCATATGTCACAACACGGTGACTAAAGATCTGTTCACCTAAATGTTCTTGACTAAATTCTTTAGCTTCTTCCATTGTCACTGTATCAAGTGCCCATTCAGCCTTGCCTTTTGGCACCTCAACCATGTAACGCATACGGTATGTTGAAGTACACTCAACCAATACCCATTCAGTTTCTTTGTGGTTCTCTACCTTGCGAATCTCCCAAGATCCATCACCACGATTAAACCACTCAATTGGATCACCTTCTTTAAGGTTGATCGCTTCAAGAATCTCATCATTCAAAGGAAGAATCATATCACCAGAGACAGGATCTTCTTCAACAGTAATTACCCAAGATGTTTTATTCATAATATACTCCGTTTAAAAATGGTGCGCTGAGAGGGATTTGAACCCCCGATCAACGGATTATGAGTCCGCTGCTTTAGACCGCTAAGCTACCAGCGCATTGTATTAGAACTGTTTTGAAAAGTCAACACCACGTAAAGCATGATGCTGAGAGCTCAAAGTTCTTAACATACTTATGTCAGTTTCAGACAATACACCTTGATCTTTGTACATCATAGCGTCACGAAATACTTGTCCAAGCACTTTAGGCTTGTTCTTGAAAGCATGAACAGCTTTGATAAAGCAATCTCTGATGTGTGTGTTGTCCATAATGTAATCTCCAAAAATGGATTGTATCACATAGTTTTGGTCAAGTCAACTTCTTTGGTGGTTTAGGAGGGAAGTCTGGAAAAGTATTCCATGGTTGTCTGAGTTCAGGTGCTATCAGTTCTGGTCCACCCTCATCAATCCATTGCTTCGATATCACTGTTTTAGGATTACCATCAACAATGACATAACGAAGTAGATATTCAGTGTAATCGTAGGTGCCATCAGGCACCCATGCAAATTGTTTGAAAGCCATTATGCAAACAAGTCCTCATTCCATTCGCGATGACCTTCTCTGAAAGCCATATTGCTTTGGGTTTCACGTACCTCTACTCTATAGCACCATAGACGTTCTGATTCACTTGGCCCCCACATATCTGGAATGTAGACACCATTAACATACTTGTATAGCTGATCAGCAAGACCTTCACATCCTAACTTAGGAAGAATTGTTAGCTTAGCTAGCTTTCTTTCCTGTAACTGTAGATAGAAATTAAGTTCAGGATCATCTTCTGCTACTAACAACGTATGATCAAATTGACTCTCTAGTACATTCTTCAGTTCTTTTAAACCACCATAATCAGCAGCCCAATTACGAACATCAAGATTATCCGTACCAAAGTAAAACTTCATAGAGAAGCTGTACCCGTGAATCAAGTTACAGTGACTATCCGCTCTCCATTGTCTGTACGCACAAGGAAACGCATCGTGATATTCCTTTGTACTCACATACTTGTATTGTCTTGCTGACATCCAACGACTTGTTGTTTCATTCATATCATGTTCCCCAGGCATTGCGCCAAATATCAACTTGTAATCGTGGGCTATATTTCCAGCCCTTCTTCATTGCCATCTCAGCAACTTGCTTATAGTTGCTAAAGTATTTGACATCTGTTCCGCCAACTGGCATCAAGTAGACATCACACTCTAATCCTAGTCCGTATTCTCTATATGCTTTGACAGCTCGTTCAACCTCTTCAATGTCTGTATCTTTATCGATCACAAACTTGAGATACACTTGACCGTAGGTGTTGTATGTATTTACAACTTGCGGAAGGATTGCATCTTCCCAACTCTCACCAGAGGCACTCAGCTTTGCACTAACAGAGAATGTAAACTCTGTATCACCCATACCGTACTTGTTACTGTAGTTAAATAGAAACTTCTTAAATTCATCTGTTATCTTCTGAGTACCGTTTGTCTCGAAAGTAACATACTTTAAGTTCTTCATACTTTCATGAGTCAGTAACTCCGGAAAAGCACGTTGCCATCCAAGCAATGGCTCACCACCTGTAATCACAAGATGTTCTTTGTTCCACTTCTTCTCTGGAAGCATGTCAACAATCTTTTCTGCAATATCACCAGTTGTCATTAATGGAGATAGGTGTTTGAATCTAACATCCCAGCTTGCATATGAATCACATCCAGTATGTACAAGAGGTAAGTCATCATACTTCCTGTATTGTTCAGGTTGAATCTTGAACCGTTCATTTGACATCTCATCCTTTGGCATACCAAACCCACCACAGGTAAAGTTACAACCAAAAGTACGCAAGAATACACTAGGTGTACCTACATACTTTCCCTCACCCTGCAAACTGTAGAACAGTTCTGCTATTTTAATTTTCTGCATATTCTGGTACCTTATATTCACGTTTGTATTTCTTACGCTGTCTCATTGCTTGATCATAATGAAACTTGTTAGCCTTTGATGTATAGATTATACCATCAAGATGATCCATCTCATGCTGTACACATCTCGCTGAGATTCCTGTAAACTTATCTGTATGAGCCTCGCCATGTGAATCCATATAACGAATACGAATCAGCTTAGGACGCTTCACTTTAACGAATAAATTAGGATAAGTCAAGCATCCTTCTTCTAAAAGAATCTCTTCCGTCGATACATCAGCAATAACAGGGTTGAACATAACCTTTGTTGGATTCGACCACAGGACAAATACACGGTAAGGTAGTCCACATTGGTTTGCAGAAAGCCCCAACCCTTTATAGTGAATCATTGTCTCAATTAGGTTGTTAGCTAACTCATGAGGGTTAGTTGGTTGTTTGTTGAAGTCAAATCTCTCCAACTTTGTCCTCAATAAAGGATGATCAGGTTTAACTAAGTCTAGTACCATAATATGTTTATTCCTTCCAGGTTTTTCCGCACGATACACATCTCTTTACATTCTCTTCAAGCATCGGTATGTCAGATGATAAAATAGTTCGTTCAGAGCTCTGTATACGAATATCACAATCGTCTCTTATGCACTTAGGACCACCATCAACATATTCAGCTAATAATGTTTTTACAGGTTTACCAGATTCGAATTGGCTCATTTTGATATCCTTGAAAAGTTTTTATGTTTCTCGAATTTGATCAGAGAATGAAACTTATCAAACAACTGATCACCTTTGTGACTTATGATAAACAAATTAGTATCAGCCGTAAGTGTACTGATAATTTTAAGGAACTCCTCTGTTCCGTTATTGTCAAGTGAGCTGTCAAACACTTCGTCCATAATCAAAAGGTTGGTAGAAGCAGAGTTGCGCAGTTTACTAATTGCTCTCCAAGTGAAAAGAAGTGCTAAGTCAATACGCATCTTCTCACCTTCGCTAAATGACTCGTAACTAAAGTCATCTCTATGTCTAGACTTAATTGTTTCTTCAAAGTTCTCGTTCAATTCGAATGCAACAAAGAAGTCCATTGCAGCAAGATACTTGTTAACAAGTTTGTTTATTACAGGTATATATTGCTTGATAATCTTAGTCTTGACACCAGAGTCTTTGAGAAGAACAGACGCAACATCAAGTACTGCTTTCTCTTTTGTAAGATCTTCTTTTGATTGCAATGCTGCTCTTAGTTGCTCTTTAAGAACCTTTAACTCTTCAGTATTAGTATCAATCTGTTTGTTGTTTGTCTTTAGGTTAGTAATCTCTGTTTGAATACCAGTAGCCATTGACATCCATATTTTAATCTGAATGTTGCCATCTGTTACCCTTCTATTAAGAGTGGATATTTGAGTATTGATATTGGCAATCTCTGTCAATCTATTTTCAATTGCTTCTATCTCAACCAACATCTTTTGTTTGCCTTCTTCTATCTCAGCAACTTGTTTATGATTCTTTTCAACAATCTCACTTTTGTGTTGATGAGCAATTCCCTGACGGCAAGTAGGACAATCATCACTCTCGTAGAAAAAGTCAAGTTCTTTTTTGATCTTGTCTAGCTTGCTGTCTAATTGTCTATTTAATAATGCAAACTTATTTGACTTAGAGATAACTTTGTTATGATCGTCAATACTTTTACTGAGTAGATCTATCTGGCCCTGCAGGGTAGTTGCAAATTCATTAGCAGAATTAACTTGACTATTGAGCTCATCTAATTGTACTTGCTTTTGCTCAACAATCTGATCATTATTCTGCTTCAACGACTCGATATGCTTCTTGTACAATTCAATCTTCTCAGCGGATCCTTTGATCTCATAATCAACCTGATAAAGAGAAGTTCTGTTAATGGTAATCTTGTCTTTTAGCAACGAATTCATTGTAGAAAAGATTTGAATGTCTAATAGGTCTTCAATAATCTCTCTACGGTGCGATGCAGGTAGCTGCATGAACGGAGTGAAAGAAGCACTACCGAGAATAACAATCTGCTGAAACGATTTAAAGTTCAGCTTAAGAACATTACTCTCCAAGTACTCCTGATACTCTCTTGCTTCGGAATTCTGATTGATGATGTTACCATCTTGCAGTATCTCAAATACAGACGGCTTATGACCTCGTCTAATCAGGTACTGTCTATTACCAATCTTAAACTCCAACTCAACCAACATACCTTTTCTGTTAATTGAGTTTACTAGCTGTGGCTTATTGATCTTGCGGAATGGCTTACCGAATAGACCAAAGCAAACAGCATCAAGAATGGTGCTCTTTCCAGCACCATTCTCTCCCACTATTAAAGTAGACTTGGACTTTATAAAGTTTATCTCAGTCCATACATCTCCAGTAGATAGAAGATTCTTCCATCTTACTTTTTGAAACAATATCATATTATGTTGATTCTAAATTGATCGCCTCATTATACAGATCTCTTAACAATAAGTCAAGCATTTTCTTATCAGCCTTGGTATCGATCTGTGCACAGAACTTAGAAAGAAGAGTCATTGTATCCTCCGCACTCTCCAATATATCATCATTATCTTCAAGGTCCATGTGAAGATGGTCTTCAACTACTTGTAGATCTGCAGGACCAGCTTTCTCCAATCTATCAATCAGCATATCAAAGTTAGCTTGGTTCTCTTTGGTTTGAACAATTACTTTAACAAAGCAATCTTTTAAGTATTGATATTCGTATGCTTCAGCTTGGAACTGATCGTTAAAGAATATCTTATAGAACATCTTGTTAGGATTTTCTATGAATTCCAGCTCCCTAGTTTCCGTATCGAAGATGTGAAACCCTCTCGGATCTTGGTAATCAGCCCAGGTAAGCTCGTAAGGGTTTCCAAGATAATGAATATTCCCATTATTTGAACGATGGTGAAAATGCCCAGAACAAACAAGGTCAAACCTGTTGAATATCTTTGAATCAAATCCATGATCATTTACTTGCCCCTTATACATTTGAAAACCAGCTAGCTCTAGATGACCAAAGCAAACAGTTGCGCTTGTATCTTTGATTATCGCCATTGAATCTTCGTAGTTGTCAGTACAGATCCAAGGAAGGATCAGTATATCAAGACCAGCATATGTCAACTCTACCGGTCTATCATATCCAGATATATTATCATACTGTTGCAGTAACAATCCTGGTGAGTTGATGTCGTTAGTGTTTTTGTAAAACACATCATGGTTACCAATGATTACATCTAGCTTAATACCAAGATCAAACATAGGATCAAAGAAGTATTTACGGCAATTACGCAGCGTTAAGTAGTTTATATACTTGCGCCTGTCGAACATATCCCCAAGATGGATTACGTTCCTTATACCGCGTTCTACCAGTGTAGGAAAGAAGGTTTCTGTGTAGAATTTATCAAACTGTTTATCAAATGCTAAATGATCCCCTCTTGCCCCGAAGTGGGTATCTGTCACCAATGCAATCTTCATGTTACTCCTCTACGAAGTTCTCAATACCGACCTTTTGTGCTGGCTTACGTTTCTTTTCTAATCCTAATTCAAACGCTTTCACAAAGTCATCCATCTTTTCTGTATCCATCATATTGTTAACTGGCGAGCCACCAAAGTCATCACCCTCTTGTACATCGTACAGCTCATCCGTAATAGCAAAATTCCTAAACACCTGGTGCTTGATATACAGATGTTTCTTTTCTTTTTGTATTCGTCTTAGAAAGGCAAAGTAGATAATCTGTGTGAAGTAGGCAAATGGATTAGTTGATTTCTCAGGATCAAAATTATCAATATACATGATACAGTTCTCAACACCGTCCGATATCATCTCATCTTTGTAAGAGTAGTTGATAAAGTTAGGTTTAGTTGCCAACCTGTTAGCAATCATTAGGATACAGCTACCAATATAGTTTGGAATGATTGGCTTTGGCCTTCCTTCTTCTGCTGCTAGCTTAATATTCTCTCTGTGCTTTTTGATAGCTTCGAAGAACGTCTTATTGTCAATGTAGTGTTGAGCCATATCAGTGCATCTTATCGTTAGTGAAATTACTAAGGAGTGACGCCATTAATTCAGCTGGTGTCATCTCCGCTTGCTCTTCTATTGACTGCTCTTCAGCAGCAACTTGTTCGAGTTCTTGGTCAATGTTATCATCGACATATTTGATATGGTTTGTCATAACATGGCTGTAGTAACCAGCCATTGATTCTCTTGCTTCTACCGAGTTAATTATATCTCTGCTTTTAAAGGATAACTCTCTACTTTTAGCAAAAGGCATGTAGCGTAACAATCCAATGATTGGCTTGTCTGTTCTTTGAGACATCATGTAGTGGATAGAAAAAGGTTGGTTGATCACTATGTGTTCGGATGACTCTGCAACTACTTCACCAATAATTTCATGATCATTAACGAGCTTTATTATTTTTATCATCTTTATCCTTTGAGTGGGATTACGTACGTCTTATACTCAAACTTCTCTTCATTATATATTTTAATTCGCTCAACAAAATGATTTAGTGTATGATTCCTACTTTGCTTCCATTGCAAGTCGTCAGCTATATCGTATAGACATGCTTTCTCTTTATTGTTCCCGAGTCTAAGTCCCCGGCCGATTGATTGGAGATTCCTGACCCTTGATTTTGAAGGTGAAGCGAAAATGATATTGTGCAAGTTCTTAATATTGACGCCAGTAGAAAAAGTACCATAAGAAGCGACAATAATCGAATCAACTTCCAGCTCCACAGATCTTCTAATATCATCTCTATCCGCACCATTAACCGTACCAGAGACGAAGTAAATCTGTCTACCATCTGCTTTATTTTTAATCTCATCATATATTGCCTTACCGTGTTTGTCAACATACTGATACAAAACTAACGTGTTACCCTTCAACGATATCGCCAGGTTGCATATGAACTTGTTTCTCGGAAGATGATTGACAAGGAAATTCATCTCATCCGGATATGTAGCTTTCTTCATCAACTGTCTTGTTTCTTGATCATAGTCAAGTATTACAGCTTTAATTTTGAACTCTGAGAGGTGCTTCTGTTCAATCAATTCAGATGTTGTTGTTACCTTTTTAACTGTTCCGAATAATCCTTCTAGCACTAGCTTATGGGTTTGTGATCCATCTAATGTACCAGTAAATCCAAAGCGGTATTTGCAACTGCTCAGACTCTTCATTATAGTTGAAAGGGAGTTTGCTTTGAACAGGTGAGCCTCGTCTCCTATTACACAATCAAACTGATCAAACCACTTCTTGGGTTGCTTGTATATTGATTGCCAAGTTGATATGAATATTTGCTTGTCTTCATCCTTTTCTTGACCAGAGAAGATCATATGGCAGTTTTGTTTTGAATCGAATCCGTACTCTTCAAAGTCAGAATACATTTGATGAACAAGCGAGGTTGTAGGTACAATCAACAAAGTCTTTACATTATAGTATCTGCAAAGCATGTAGATAATTAATGACTTACCAGACGCTGTTGGTGATAAAAGCAATGATCTTCTTTTTCTTATTGCATGGGCAAATGCAGCAAGCTGATAATCACGTGGCTCTTTGGTGAGGTTGAAGCTGGAAACAATATCGGAAACGGTATCAATTACATCATCAGAGAAGTCTGTTAACCTCTCACACTGGTATGTGTTTTGCTTTGCAAAGTCTTCAACATATTCAATCAGTCCAGCATATATGTGATGGGTGCCAGAGTTGAATAGTCTTATCTTACCATCCCACTTCTTTTTTCTTACAGACGGAATAAAACGAGCACCAGGTACTTCAAAAGTAAAGTAATCACTAAGCTCTCTTGCAATATCATCACTGCAATGAATCTTATTGTACGTCTCGTTAAACTTTTCTATCTGTATCATAGACCCATCTTAAACCGTTCCCATTCAATCGCATTTTTTATTAAATATCCACGATTGTTGAGTGTTTTTATTATGTTCTCAAGAATTTCTATCTTATCTTCCGTTAACTGTATCTTATTTTTAATTAACTGAAGATCTTCATCTGACTCAATGTATACAGGAATATCTGCTTTCAAAATCTTTAATGGCTGGATGTCCCATCCATGCTCTTCTTGTTCTTCTTTTGAAAGAATACCCTGATAGTATTGATATTTTAATCTGTACGTGTTTTTATAATCTTGATTGAGTTTTACATATGTTGTCTTAGCCATGTAGAACTCTTTCAGGTATTTGGAGTGAAGTTGAGGAATCCGCAAAGACTCTTTACCGAGCTCGGTCTTATCAATCTCGCTATCTGTTTCCCATGCTGTAATAATTTCATCGGTCTTCATTTGTCCTCCTGCAGGACACAATTGTCTTACATATTATTATAAAAGTCAACTCAAATCATATTAATTGTGTACTTAATATACTCAAATGTAACAGAGGTTTCAAGATAGTTTACACCGGATGCTGTTGTGTTGAAGTTCAGTTCTCCGAGCTGAGACGGGAAGGCATCAGTAAAGTTAACTTCAATGTTCGGATTCTTTGAACTTGTAAGAATCATTAGCTTAATATCTGACCTATCTCTACCATTGACGTCCGAATCAATAGATGTCTGAGCTTGGTATCTTGCAAACGGTTGTAGATCTTTTGCAGCAAGAGATAACATCCAATTGTATATTTCTAGATAATTGGTCATATCTTCATCAACCATGAATGACACAGTTAGTGGTGAATACACAAGACGTTCACCAGGGATTGGAATATCAAGAAGAGGAGTTGGCATGATTACATTGCCAGCAAATGTCAATCCTGGAATGGATGCACTTTGCAAAAAGAAGTTAAGAAGAGGAGCTTTCTGCAGCACCAATCTAAAGTTTAGAGGTGAGAGAAAGTTTCTATTTGTTGGGGTGTTTGTTAATGCACTCATAGTAGTATTCCTTTCTACTATTTATGTTAGGCAAAAAAAGAGAGGACCCGAAGGTCCTCTCAATATCCCTCTGCGGGGATTCTTGATTACATCAAGTTGTCAACTAAGATTCTTCTGTAGTAAACGTTAGAGTCTTTTGTCAATGCGCCAAGGCCAGCTGTTGCGCCTTCTGCATATGGGTTTGCAACCATACCGTAACGAGTCTTGAAACCAATCTTAGGTTGGAAGCTATCTGGATCAACAGCACGAACCATTTGTAGAGGAACGTATGGGCAGTAGAACAAGCCAGCGTCAAATGCGCTAGAACCTTTGTAACCTACAACCATATAGTTGCCACCAGCATATGGGTCGATGTAAACACGAACACGTCCGTTTAACACACCAGCAAATGTATTGCCTGTGTCATCAACGTTCAAGTTGTTGCTGTTTAGAGCAGGAGTGTAATCTAGAACACCAGCCATTTGAAGAGCAGAAGCTACATCAGATGAACAGATGATCATGTTACCCTTACCACGTCTTGTTGCTTTAGCGATTTGGTTTGCTTCACGTTCAACTTGGAACATCAAACCTTTGAACTTCTCAACTGACCAACGACCGTTAGAGTCTGTATCTAAGTCGAAACGACCAACTGTTGTTGTATTCTCAGTAGCACCACGTGTAGCAGTGATATTGATTGTACGAACAACTTCACGGTTAATTTCAGCAAGAATCTCAGCAGATAGAATGTTAGACAATTCTGTTTCTGCGTCTAGACCATGGATTGCTTTCAAGTCTTGTGCAAGTTCCATTGTGTATTCTGCTTTCAAAGCACGTGATTTAGCTGTAACAGTAACTTTCTCGATAGAGAATGCCATCTCAGCAAATGCAACGTTGCCAGAAGTACCAAGTGCTTCTGATTGTGCTGTAGACATACCAGAACCGAAGTTATAGATGCCTGTTTCAGCCAAGTTAGCTGTACCACTTGTTGTGTTACCTGGAACAGTACCAACCATCTTCTGGCCAAGTGTGTTAGCACCTGAAACAACAGAGGTGAATGATGTGTTAACTTCGTTGTAGAAGTTTTCAACACCAGCGTTAGAGCTGTTGCTGTACTTAGAACGCATTGCGAAGATCAAGCCTGTTGGGCCTGTCATTGGTTGTACGCCGCAGATGTCATAAGCAATCAAGTTAGGCATTGCACGACGAACCAAGCTGATTAAAACTGGATCGAACGTATCAATGTCATTACCTGTTTGGTTAGCAGGTGCTGCTTCTGTCAATGTTTGTGGAACATAGTGATTAGCTTCGCGAAGAGCTTTTTCTGTATTCTCTAGAATAACAGCTGTTACACTTCTACGGTGCGTATCTTTGATAGGGGCCAAGTCTGGGTGAGCCAGGATTGGCTCCCACTTTCTTTGGATGTCTTCTTGTAAGTTCATGTGGATCTCCTTAGAGGGTTAATATGATTTTATTTATACTTTTGAATTTCGCGCGATTGAATTATAGTAGCGTTTAATTCCTGCATCTTGGAAAGAAACTTGAGTTTCTTCATTTAGATCGTTGTTACCAATCGCTTCTTCTTCTTCTCTGATGTCTTGAGCTGCTGGTTTTGATGGGAAATAGTTCTCCTTAACAAGAACTAACTTTCTCATATAGTTGTCTGATCCGTCAAAGTCAATACCCTCTGCTAGCTGACGAAGTTTTTCAACTTGTGTCATAACTAGGCCTTCTGCTACTTGATCAAAGATTTCGTGCTTTGAGTATTCGCTAATTGATTTAGACAGCTCAATGTTTTCATTAATCTGTGCATTCAATTTGTCTTCTAGTTGCTCAACAGTTGCTGTCAACTCTTCCAACACGTTCAATTTGTCTTCTGGAATCTCGATATAGTTTTCAGCAAATAGCTTCTTCATACCTTCCATGAACTCTTCTGTGATTTCTGTTCTTAGAGAATGCTCAATAGCAACTTCGTTTTCTGCCATCCACTGCTCAACACAATAGTCGAGATAGTCATCTAGTTTAGACGACATCTCAGTAGTAACTTCTTCAAGAGCTTCTTCTAGTTTTGTTGAGTATTGTTCTTCTAGATCTGCGATTTCTTCAGCAATGCGTACTTGAACAGCAGCTTCGAAAATAGTAGATGCTTTTTCTTTGAAGTCTTCGGAAAGATCTTCTCCGTTAAACATTGCGTCGATATGCTCTTTCATTGCTGCGCCTTTCATTGCAACGGATGCTTTATTCTGAGCAGACATATCACCAGTTGGAGCTGTGTTGTTTTGTGGATCAGTTTCTTCCTGATCACCAGCTACTGACTGAGGATTCATGTCGCCTTGACTTTTAGAATTAGGCAGTGTGGTTTTTTTAGTGCCAGCATCAGGAACCATAGAGACTCCTGTAGCGCCACCACCCACTGTTAATTCATCTAATTGTTTTCTTGTTGCCATTTATAACTCCTTAAATGTTCTTTTATTATTTATATTTTAAATTCTTACAGTGAGCGAAGGAATTCTGAGAAGACTTTAATCTTCTGTTCTTCTAGATTGCGGCTAGAAGTCTTTTGAATTTCTTTTTTCATTTCTTCAAGACGCTGTGCCTTGAGAATACCATTGTCCCAAACCCATTCTACTCCCTCCATGATGCCTCTTACGAATGCCTCAGGAGCTGATGGATCTGCAACGATATCAGCAGCAGTGGCAAGATGAAAGTCATCCTGTACTTCATTGATACCTTCTCTGTTTGCAACAAGAGAGCCCATACCTCTTGAAGAAACACCAAGCTTTGCACCTTCACTCATCAAGTTTTTAACAATTTGACCATAAGGAGTATCCATAATCTTTGCTCTGCCAACAAAGTTAGATCCTTCTTTGACTAACTTTTGTGTCATGTGCGAGACACGCTCAAGGTTAATATTAGGACCAGATGGATGACCTAATTCGCCAAACGCTCTGTTCTCTTTAACATACTCTGTATTATATCTATTGACTTCTCTCTCAAGAATGTTACTCTTATACATTCTACCGTTACGGTTAGGTAAGTCGGCTTGCATGAAGATGCCTTCAATAAAGTAGTGATTCTTACCTTCTTTTTCTTCTACAAGAAAATTTACACTCTCGTTAACTTCGCACATGAGCTTCATCTTAGTTCCTCTTAATATTCGCTAGTGAATGTAGATACTTTTTGGAAATCAATAATAAGTGTACTATTTGCTGATGTACAATTTACAACCACATTAGCTGATGGATCTACTTGAATAGATGCTCCGTTGCCTGCAAAATCTAAGTATACTGATGTCTCGGCAAAAAGTATATTATTAGCTCCACGTGCTATTTTCCAAAAACCACTATCTAGTCCATACCATACTTGGTTAATATGAAGACCAGTAACTGTTTCCCCAGCAATACCGGAGTTTGCTGAAGCTACTGTTAATTCTGTGTTAGATGTAAAAAGGACAACAAACTTGCCGCCCTTTTGGTTAATTAATGTTCTACTCGCCATCTTGCAGCTCCAATTGTTCTAAGAATTCAATCATTTGTTCTGGATCTTCGTCAAGAATCTGCTCAAAGATCTCTTTATTTTCATCAGATAGATTTTCGTAAATTGTATTGAGTAATTGAGTTAGTTCTTCATCTTCTGTCAACTCTTCTACTTCTTCAGCAACCTTCTTAGCAGTAGCAGTTGCAATAGCCATCTTTTTAGACATTGGCATGCTTGGATTATCACGCTCGATAGCTTTTGCTACTTCTTCGCGTTTCTTCATCTCTGCTGGAGTAAGAGTCTTTTCATCCAACTCTTCTTCTGTAATTTTGTTTCGGCCGATGACTGTAACATTCTTGATTTTTGCACCAGCTTCTGTGGCATCGTCAAGCTCTGAATCAGAAAGATGCTCACCCTTAGATATATGTTGCTCGAGATCTCTACCAACCTTCATAACATGGTATTTTGTTTTACCATCTTTTTTAACTGGCATTACGTGAAGGGCCATTGGGTGCAAACCCTTTGTGGCTTCTTCATATACCTTCTCATCATTACCTGGATTATATCCGTGCTCTGTCTCACGATTTACTGCTTTAATGTTTGTAGCATTAAACAGCTTATCATCTTGAGTACCACGATCGTCTAATTTATTCTTAGTGGTAATGTGTTTATCCATGAACTTTTTCTCGTCCTTGGATTTAGGAGCATATACCTCTAGAATTTGGTTAAGAGTTTTCGCCATATTCGTCCTCTTCTTGTGAGTTAAATTCTTCTGTGTCTTTGTTGAAGAAGCGCTGCGCTACTTCGACCTTCTTTTGTTGAATGGAGTCATAGATTCTGCCTGCCATCAATTCATTAAATACATCCTGCATCTTGGCAGGTTGTCCCTCGTAAGCATGTCTCACAAGGTCACTCACTCCATATTGTGTTGCTGTAGAATCCATCGATACTCCTATTTATTGTTGAGGTTCTGGCGGTGGAGGTGGATAGTAGATTTGATTGCTCAGCTCTTCTTTGATCTGCTCATCCATCTGCTCTCTATCTTCATCGCTTTGTTTGAAAATGTTAGATCTAATCCAATCATGCGAATAATACTTACCAATATATGGAGTCAGTAAACCAGCAACCTGTAGTCTAGAATTTAAGACATCAGTTTCTTTTAACTCTTCATAGTAGTTATCTTTTGCATAATCAAACTTAATAGCTTGGGACATTGACTTCCAGTCTTCAACTGTGACAATACCCTTCAACACTAACTGTTTTTCAAGACATTTCAAAAATAATGTAGAGAATTTAGCTCTCATTCTTGAGATAAATTTTGAGAATTTAACTTCGTCTCTTGTAATCTCTGTTGCTCTACCAATCGAATATGTCTGTTCGGTTTGTAATCTTGTTGCTGGTACATTAAGAGCTTGATATAATTTCTTTTGGAAGTATTCAACATCTTCCATCTTACCAAGATTCTCACCACCTGGTAATGTAGTAATTTCTGTACCCTTACCACCTTCACGACGAGGAAGCCAGTAATCTTCCAACATTGTCATGAACTTACGGTCATCTCTTACTTCACCAGTAGTAGCATCGTATACTAATCTGTTCTTATGGCGAACCATCATATCACGAAGATATTGTTCTGCCTTCATCTTAGGTAGGTTACCTACATCAATGTAAAATATACGTCTCTCTGGTGCTCTTGATATTCTGTAAATAACTGTTGCATCTTCAAGTACTCTCAACTGGTTCAATGGCTTAATTGCTTTGTGCAAATAAGATATAACCATCGTACCGTTTGTATCCATTAGACCGGACGTACAATGGACGATTGCGTCTTTTGCTATCTTGATACCAGTTGCAGAGTAAGCAGCTGCTCCGCTACCTATACCCTGTGCATTGTATCCTTTTTCATTGTAGATGTAATACTCTTTTGTGGTCTGAGTAACAACTGATTCTGACTTAGGATCTTTTTTCTTTTTCTGCTCGCGAATCTTTCTGATCTTTCTAGGATCAACGTTTCTAAGCTCTTTGATTCCTAAACGAGGATTCTTCTCATCTATAATTACATGGTAGTATAATCTACCATCAATATACCATCTCTTGAAAAGATCATATGACTTTTCTTCAAAATTCAAAAGATTCTTAACTGTATTAAACTCTTGAATAATTGCAGCTTTAATATTATCTGGATAATTTAATCCATTCAAGTTAAGTTCAACTATCTTCTCATCTGTCTCATGAACAATAGCTTCATTGACAATCTCTTCAACAGCTCTATCAATATCAGCTGTGATAGACATATCTCTATATCGTGTAACTAACTCTGCTTCTGTTCTTGCAGTACCTTCTAGATCTACATATGTTCCGTATGACCCTCCGGCTGCAACAACAACAGCACCATCGTCATTAGACTGTGGTGCAAAGGAAACGGGCGGCTCCTCAGGAGTAACCCGTTTGAATTCAAATCCAAATAGACTGGCCATATTTTATCCTATATTAGAAGAGGAGATAATCTCCCCCTCATTTCATTCCCAGTAGTCGTAAGACCAAGTAATACTATATTCTTCAATCTGATCCGCAGATCCCCAATCCAAAGCAATTTCACTAATATTTGTTGGGAAACATCCAACTAGCTTAACAATCTTCAGAGGTGGTCCTTTTTTGGAATACTGACTGACTGTTAAGTCAACTTTATATTCACTAGGAAATGCTCTGAAATTAGTTGTCCTCTGGTTGATGATTTCAACCCATTGCTCAACTGCGTTTCTGATAATGAACCCTTCGTCGTTCATTACTGTTGTTGACCAATCACCATATTGTCTCTCACCTGCAATTTTGATTGTTCTACCACCATAAGGAATGGATACCTGTCCAACTGTAGATGCTGGAAGGCTGGCAGAACGAACTAGGAAAGGACTGAAAGGGATCAGAGCAGGCACGCCTGGAGGTGTTGAAATAAACACCTGAAACAGCGCTGGTCTTGCAAAGTCGGTAGTGCTTACTAACGACTTGAATGCATTAATACTGAAAGCCATTTATTGTCTCCTTAATTAAAATCTACCAACAACTTCATCGAACGCAACACCAGTTCTTACTGCAACAAAGTTAAGTTGGATAAAGTTAATTGATTTGGCTGGCTTAACGTATATATCTCCGATAAATTCATTTCTATCAATCACTTCGCCAGTATTGTTTGTTTCATCACAAACAACTCTATAGTCGTAAATACCTCTACGTCCCTGTACATCTCTTAAGAATGGTTCTACAAGAGAAACAAATTGCGCTCTTGTGAACTCATCATTCAATTCGAATAAAGAGAATTTAGATGCAGTTGCAATTGCTTTTTCAAGCACAATAAACAATCTACGAACGTTGATACGATCAAATGCACTAGGCTTAGCCAATGCTGTCTTATCACCGTACAGGATTGTACCTTGTCCTGGGAATGTTGCAACTGGGTTGATACCGTTTTTATATAAAAGATCGCGGTCGGCTTGCTTAGGGTTATAAGCTAACTTGACAACATTCTTAATCTGACCACGGTTAAATCCAGCAGGAGAGAACCAGGGATCACGCTGTGCATCTGTACGAACACATAAGCCAGCAATGTCACCGTTAAGTGGAATCCAACGGAATATATCGTTGTACTTGTCGTACTGGTACTTGTAACCAGAATCGATTACCAAATATGAAGAAGATCTGCAAGAGTTTCTGAAATCAACGGTGTCTTGTGATTCATCTAGACCAGAGTTGTTAACAACGTCAGCCTTGTCTGGAGATGTTAAAACAATACAGTCTTTACGTACTTCTGCAATGTTATCAACAAGGTAGTTTGATAGTTGTTCACCATTTGTGCCGCCTCTTGACTTACCAGTCATTATCAAAGAGATATCTACATCTTCAGCAGATGTGAATAAATCATATCCACCAATAACAGTGCTGATAGCCACATCTGTTTCTGTGTCCCCGTCTTGCCCCAACTGAAAAGACAAATATAATGGATCTGTATCGACGCTAGTAATATTCAATGCAGTATTTGATAGAACACCTGCTCGGTCATTTCCAAACCATATGTGTCTACTACTGTCATTAATAACAGTTTTATAATAGTTAGTAGAGCCATCTGTCGTTTTAGCATCTGTTGCTCTAGACAGCCCAGAATATACCTCTAGTATTGTACCAGGAACACCTGTAAACTTACCGTCTTGATCAGATACGATTACATGCAACTCATCAACAGCGGAAGTGTTTCCATATGTTGATTGGTAATCAGAGGTACCTGGAGCTCCAGGAACATTACGGAAATATTCCCAATACTTTGAAACACTATTACTTGAGCAGTTTACAGATAGCTGAAGAGAGTTATCTGTTGAGATTGTAAAATATCTATGTGTCAAATTTGCAAATGATGCGTTTGTACCCATTGCTGTTGGTAAACTTGTAATTTTTAAATACTGCTTGCCAATAGAAGTATTACCAACTTCGATTAAATCATTCACTTGTAATGAGCTAAGCACGGACACTAATCTTGTGTTTGCTTCAGCTAATGTCCCTGTAGCGGTATTAGATACTGCAACTGTTATTGTATTTGAACCGACTACGGCAGATACTGTACCTACAGCTAGGTTAGCATCACCATTCTTAATATCAATGGATTTACTGAAAGCATTACCAGAATCACAAACTGAAATCTTTAGTGAGTTACCTATCTCACCAGGATATCTAGCAACATACAATACATCTGTATCTGTGCTCCATGTAATGGTGTCATATGCTTCTTCGTTCTTTACAGTGAACACTTGAGCATTAGCCACTGTACCAGTAGTATTAGCAATAGCTGAAATAACACCGTTTGCAAAGTTGACAGTGTTTGCTGCTCTTACTACATAAAGTGCATTACCATACGCCAAAAAGTTTGCAGCTGTGAAAAATGTTTCTGGATTGTGATTGGTAGGCTTACCAAACTTTGTTACTAGATCTGATTCAGAATTTACAAGGGTTCTTTTTCCGACAGGACCCCACTTAAACACACCAGAGATTGCTCCAACAGAAGTAGATACTGCTGGGACAACGGTTGTTAAGTCGATTTCTGAAACATTTACGCCTGGGCTAACTTGAAATGCCATTTTTATCTCCTAAAGACTAGAGTTTCTTTCTATTTATAATATTGCCAACCGTCACTAGGAATTCATATATCTTGCAAAATTATCAACATAAACTATTGGTTGGTCCTCTATTGACTGTCCATCATATATGATACCAAAAGGAGTGATCTCCTCATCAAGCATTCTTTGTTTCTCATCAACAAGCCTGCGTCTGATATCTAAATTTGTTATCTCTTTAATGAATGGCTGAGTCATCGTCCACCCAAACAGTACACCACACATTGCTAGATCGTCATTACCATCTTCTGCTTCGTATGTGTTACCGTTACTTACGAATCTGTAAAGCTCTGAAATAAGATCAAGGTCATTCAATTCAACCTTATCATTCTCAACCAATGCTTTAAAATTGTTACATCCAATTTTCTTGGTTGATTTAGTTGTTCTTAATCCTTTAACAGACGTCCCACCAAACCCCTGAGATACTTCAACTGATCCCTTTGGATTTTTGGACGTGTATACTATATTTTCATACTCAAGCTCTTCATGTAGAATATCAGCTACTTGCTGGCCAATATCATTCGTTTCAATAAGAACATGAGCATTAAAATACTTCAATGCTGTATTATATATTACTTCCGGAAATAGGAGAGGTGAGATGTTGTTATTTCTATATGTTGCAACTACTTTGTAAGGTGCATCAGATATATCATATACAATAAATGCTGAATAATCTCCACCCAGCCCTCTTGACACATCCACCATTATAATATATAATCCCATTTGTCTGGGTTCATAGAATAACTTAAAGTGTTCGTTGCTACTGAGTGGTTGCTTGTAAACAAGTCTTCTGAGTACTTCTGGCGAAATTAATGTATTAGAAGAACCGAGAAACTCACATTCAAACTCTTGTCTGAATTGTTCTTTAGAAGTGTTTCTAATAGTTTCTTCTTTCCAGGCTTGATCTCTTCCTGGAACATCTGACCAATGAACATCAATTCTCTTGTACGAGTTGTCTCCGTTCTCACTATCTACCCACAATTTATAAAATAAATTCAACCCGTTAGGGGTTGATGTAATCAACACTTTAGTAGTTGTACCTGATGAGATTGTAGGATAGACAGAAGAGAAGAATGTTTCTTGTATACTATTTGGAACAAAAGCAAATTCATCTAAGTAAATAAAGTTTTGAGATGTACCACGAATAGCGCTTGAAGCTGTTGAGCTGGCAAGAATAGTAGATCCATTTTCAAGCTCAATAGACGTCTTATTCCATTCTTTTACACCTTGTTGTAGCCATTTAGGTAAGTGCTCATATGCAAGTTGGATTCTACTTAGAATCTCCTGCGCTTGCGCTTCCTTATTAGCAAGAATAGCAACAGAATATAACTCGTTAAAAAGAATCGAATGAAGGAGAATACCAACAACAGCTGTTGTCTTTCCAACTTGTCGCGGCATTTTACATATAACAAAACGCTCTTTTTCATTTAACCTTATAATATCTCTTTGATAGTCATAAGGAATAAACGGGATGAGACCTCTATCAACGTTTACAATCTTTACATAAGTCTCAATAAAATACTCAGGACTACGTGCACATTTGATGTACTCTTGAATCTCTTCTCTTGTAAATTCTACCTTTACATCAGTACGCTTTAGATTCTTATTACCAAGATAGATATCATTCTTGTTCATTTTGCTGTTTAATCAATTTTTGAAGTTCTGCAGTCGACCCAACAAATAAATTATTGTTAATTGTTTGAGGTGTCTGTGGACCATCCATACTCTCTATATCTTTATGTCTCTTTTGAAGCTCAAGTAAATCTTTATTAGTATCAGCTATTGTCTTTAAAAGAGTAGCAACTACCTCATAAGCCCTTGGCTGTTGACTTTGTTGCGCAACTCCGAGCATATCATTAAGTGCTTCGCTTCCTTTTTCAATAACAGAAATCATACTACCACGAGCATACTCATAGTCTGTTGGCACCAACGACTTTCTTTGTGCACTAGTTAGTAGAGGTTGTAGTGGGTTCATATTCAAAGCATCACCTATTGGATCATTGTTCATAAAACTGCTCTATTGTCTGACTAAACGTATAGTCATCATCTGCTTCAACTTGAGCGAGAGTCTTGCCTGTTACAATTGGAATAGTTGTTATGGTATCCTGTATCTGAGTATTACCTATTGCAGTTGTTAACGATCTAGCACTATCAACATTATAAAGATTGATAGCAGAAGTCTTAATTTGTTCGGATTTTCTTGATGGTCCAAATATATAACCTTTGAGAGTAAAATTAAGAGTCCAAGTAAGAACTCTTCTTTCTATAAAATTACCCTCATAGGTATCTTCGGATCTAACATCATCTAATATTATAGGTATATCATATTTATGCTGCATGGAAGAATCGAGATTTAATGTAGCAGTCCAGTCCGGTGTAAAGAACGGTAGAATCTGCTCAAGTATCCTTGTTCCGTCATTGGCATTTTTAACAAGTATGTACATACTGAAATTAAAATCATACGGCACAGGCATGTATTGATATTTTAATCTATCTGGATTAGTTGGATCTTGAACTGCAACTCTGTTAATAGTTGGTAGCTTACGCTCTGATGCATAACTTATATCCGTCATCTCAAAACCTATCCTAGGGAGCTGGATAGCAACAGGTTTTGTTAGATCTGGATCTTGTGTAAGTCTAGAAATGAATTTCTGCTTTGGTCCGTACGATACAGGAACCTTTATTGTTTGTGTAGTATCTGTACCATCGCCTTTAAGAATATAGATGTCATTAAATATTGTTCCAAACAAAACAACATATTTTTTTATGGTATCGTGATAAAAAACTTGATTAAACATTAGTACGTTCCCTCACTGAAAGGATCAATTTCACTGAAGTCTAATATACTATCACCTTCAGATTCCAACTCAACATTATCAGAAATTGGATCTTGTGTATCCATGTTGAACGATTCTAAAACAAGGTCGTATCCGTCCTCATCTGCAAGTGCAAGACCGGTCTCTAACTTGATTGCAAAATCTGTCAGATTAAAGGTTAGATCTCTTTGCTTATCATCAATTAAAGATATACCTGTGTTAAATATTTCATTACTGTATTCAAACAACTCACAACTAATATCAAAAGTCTGAAGAGACCCTAGTTGATAGAATATTGCTTCGTGCTCAACAAACTTAATCTCAAACAACTTATTATTTAGAGGGAAGTATATTAGATCACCCTCTCTTGGCCTTACAAATGAAGTGTAAGCACCAACTTCATTACTAAATGTTCTTCTTGCTACTGTGAATGTTACCTGGTCTCTTATCTCTAAATTAAATTTAGAAAGAAAATCACCTTGACCAGCAAATCCTTCTACATTCTTAATATACATCTCAACAAAATATTGAGTGTTAAACTCTGAGTACGAGTCCTCACCCAGAATTAAGTCGTCATTAATTCTAGTTCTTGGAAGATAATACAAATCATGTCCGTACATACGGATTGACTCGACTACTAAATCTTCAATCAGTAGTTGTTCTTGGCTGGCACCAAAATTATTGAAATAGAAGGAGGTGGCGATTTTGTTACCCCTTAACCAATCATATCAAAAGCTGGAAGCGAGTAACTGCTACTCATCTCTTTTTCCATTGCTTCAATTTCATTAACTGCATCGTTGTAAATCTTGTCACCGTTGAATTGAACACCACCAGGTAACTGCAGACCACTAAATTTAGTGAGGTTAGATCCCCATTGTTTTTTAATTAGTGCAGACGTATAAAGAGATAGCCACCTGTCCCCCCACACATCAGTATACACGTCAGGATCAACAACTTGATATGCTTCAACTATTAAATAATTACCAGCGTTAACTTTATTCCAATCCATATCAACAAACATTCTATTCATATGTCTGTTATATCTGATTGGTTGCTGACCTACGAGCATTTGTTCTAGCAGCTGAATGTGCTGGAACATCATGTAGTAGGGAATCATTGAGACCGATGTAAGAGTATACAGGTCGTTAAGAGCAATTTGATAGCGGATATCAAAAAGATTATTGGTAACCATTGGATCACCAATGTTAAATATTCTTACTGCCCCTATAATATTTTCAGGTAAAGTAATATACTTGTCTGTAATATTAGTTGAAGTAATCAGATGCTTATAGTATACTCTCTCAGTACCATCAAAATGGTAATCCCAGTAATACTTTAAAGCTTCATCAATCCGGTCTTCTACTTGATCATCATCAACGTTAATTTCAATTACAGGTTTACCTAGCTTGCGTAAACAATATTCTTTAAAAGTAGATCTTGAGGTTGGAACAGCCATTATTACTCCTTGTTCTTTGGAGTATTTATGTTTATTTAATTAAGAAAAAAATAGCTACTAGGGTTTAGGATATTTGATCTTTATCTCTTCAATTGATGCTTTCCAAACATCGTACCCACCGTGATATAGCAAATCAAACTGATCAGCAAAACTAGGATATTCTTTTCTTCTATCTCTTTGATATTGTGTATTTATTCGAGCTTGAACTAACTCAGCAACGGTATCTTCAACTTCTTGTCTAGTTGGTTTGCTTTGAACTGTGTCTTTCCAGTTGATATTATCATATACATCATCACCAATAACTTCCCATGAAGAACCCGGTCTCAATTTTACTAGTGCCTGTGCAATCATCCTGCAATCTCCATTAGAATAATAGAGGATGTTCCTCTTTCAAAACCAACAGTAGTGGCAGCATTAACAGTTCTATTAGTATACAAAGTTTCAGTAGATTGTGGTGTATAATAAGCCCTGTATGTAACCGTAGATGTTGTACCAGGTGAATCTATATAATTATAAAAAACATTTTCTGGTGTTGAATCTGCATTTGCAGAATAATGTGATAAAGAAGCCATTGACATACCTAAAAGATTGCTACCCGGTTGTGCAGGTAATCCTATTGCCGTTCCATCTCTAGTTATTCCAAACATACTCTCCCAGTTCATACCATCTGTACCGTGTTCACCAAACCAACGAACAAAAATTAAAATTCTACTGCTAGTTGAAGTTGGTTGTATTGTTGCTTGTAGACCAGTGATGTTGTTGACAGCAGCACCGGTCATTGATTGTGATACTGGTGTTGTAAAGTATGTGTCTACAACTTGCAACACAGACCCTGCAGGTAGTCTTGATCTTGATATTGTTCCAGAAGAGATGTTGGTTCCATTCAAAGATGTAAGTGAGGCACCTGAACCGCTGAATACATTAGCTGTAGTGTTACCAGTAACAACAAGGTTGTCACCAAACATTCCGTTTCCGGAAAAATAAACACCATCCTGGGATGCGTCTATTTGTCTTTTACCGACAAGTAAACCATCCTGATCAAGAACTAGTTTATTAAAAACAGGCATATTACGCTTGTGCTTCTGTCCAAGACATACGACTAAAAATGTTGAATGCTGTTGACGGGGTCAAGTTTCTAACAACAACGCTTACAACATCTGGACCGTCTGGAAACACAGCAGCTGCACCAGTAAGTGCTGTAAATGTAGAGTTCGAACTTCCGTATGTTGAATTCTGGCCGGAATATCCACCAAGAACAGAGTTACCTAAGTCTCTAACCAACGGTAATTCTTGACTTGTTGTTGTTAGGTTAGTAGTACCACCAGAGCTGTTTGTGAAGAAACCGTAAATAACTTCACCACCAGTAATCGTTGTTGCAGCAGAGTGATTAATGTATTGAGCCAAGCTTGATCCACCAGCCGGCAACCATACTTGCGCAGCAGTTGATGCACCTGCGTTTATACTTCCATTCAGAACTAATGTTACAAGGAACTGACCAGCAGATAACATATCTAGCTGTCTCAACACCATCTGCATTCTATTGATAAGTTCTCTTGTACCTTGAGCACCAGGAATACCGTTATGAACACTCGGAGCTACTCTGAAGCTTTGCAACACATTGGTTGCTGCTCCAGCAACAGATAGACCAGTTGTCATACCCTGTGTAAATATGAATGACTTATCATCATCATACCTACCGTCCATAATCACACTACTACCCCAGTGACTGATTGTCGGGGCAAATGCAGGTGCATGAAGTTGAACCTGAACAGGAGTTGTTGTTGAGAATGAGAAAGTTTGAGCTGCTGACATACCAGAAGAAACAATAGCAGCAACGTTTGCGGATGTTGATTGTAATGCTGCCTTACTAGACTTAACTGATGCATTTGTCGTAACACTAACAACGAACGAGTCAGGCGGTACAATCCAAAGTCCAGAAGCATTATTAGATTGAATATACATCCCTTCACTGATACCAGTTGTATCCGACATTAATAATGTAGATGAACCCGCAGTTGTCGTAATAGTAGCTACAAGATTACCTTGACCAGTTCTTGTTAGAGAATTAAGTGATGTATTAGATCTTGATGCATACTTAATAAATTCACTCTGCGTATCATTACGAACCCATGCAATACCTGAATTTGGCCAGTACATTGCATTTGCTACTGCAATCGATGTTGTATTACTTGCATCAAGAGTAGCAGTCAACTCTGTATATTTTGCATGAGTATGATTTTCATATCTTGCTGGTAAGTTACCAGATCGCATGTATGCTTCGTAGTTCTTGTTATTGTTAACAACCTTGTGACAATAAACTATGTTACCATCAGGTCCTCTGAACCCCCATCTAATGAATCCAGCACCGTACCAAGAGTAATCGATATAGAACATCTGCATCTTAGATGCATCAAGATTGAATCCACTTCTTCCACTTCCATCACATGCATCAATGTTCCACTGAGACTGAGGAATTCTAGTGTCTATCGTTTTTGTAACAATTGCATATGAAGGAGCTGATACAGTTGGTCCTTTATATGGGGGGTTAATTGTCATTGCTATATCAGAAGTAATCGTATTTATTTTATAAGATTGACCTCTGATTACTACCGAATCTCCAGGTACTAGCTGACGAGCAAATCTAGTTGTTGCTCCGTTGATAAGAGTGGCACTTGCGACAGCTGCAGAGTTATTGGTTAGTGTGACTCCTCCAGATAACTGGAAGACACTTTGCCTGATAACTGCATATAGCTGCTGACCATCATACTCAAAAAAGAGACCGTTTTGATCGTCAAACAAACCAATACGTGATCCAGCACCGTTCCACGCTGTCACGTTCAGTCTATAATCACCAGAAGCAGTTGCATCTGTTGGGGTTGATAGAGCAGTATATGTAAACCTGTAAGGAGTTATTACATCAACAACTGTGAATGTTCCGTTATACGCTGTTTGATCTGCCCCAGCTACTAGTATCTCTGCTCCAGGATTAATGTTATGAAGTTCTTTAGTTATAAGTGTAACTGTGGTACCTGACGAAGTCAAACTATCTATTGTTATTTCAGGTTTTAGAATAGTACCGGTACTCATCTGAATACCCTTACCAGACTGGTATCTAAAATATCTTCTCGTTTGTCTTATTAGCTGCTGTCCATGACTTTGGCTGAATGTACTAAATTTAACACCACCGTCAAACGCTCGGTGCGCAACACCGCCTGAAGGTTGATATGCTAGCTGTTGTGAAGTAATTGTACCCGGAGCTGATGTAGGCACAATACTAAACATTGTACTGTTAGCAACAGATACCACGACGTGTGTGTTGCTAAAAGAAGCGGTAGCAACTGAATTGATAACCGCAACCTCGTTACCAATTGATAGTCCGTGAGCCTGTGTAGTTGTCACGTTAACCATCTTAGTACTAAACACAGCCATTGTGTGAGCAACGTTGGCGCCAACGTACTGTTGGCCAGCATATCCAACAGTAAAAGCACTTAATATATTATTTGAGGTTGTATTGGGAAATGGATACTTAGCATTCAATGTGACAGCTGTTGAGTTAGCAACAACCACATTAAATGTTCCATCAGAGCCGTGCCATGCAGTATCATACAAGAAAACAGGTTGGCCCTGTACAAGACTGTTGTTTGGTGTAAGAATTATAGTTTTACTACCGTTTGCTGCAGCAGTTAAAGTTGTCAGAGTAAGTGTCTGTGCGTTATTGACATATCCAAACGGTTGATAGTTGATCATGGCAACTGATTCCCACTTGGTAGACTGAGTACTGTATTCAAAGTCAGTATCAATCATTGATTGTGGTGTAGAAACACGCATCTTGTTAACTGGATCTGTCAACTCTTCAGATGCCGTTATTGCCGTATCAGTTTCATCAACAAGCACCTGAATTACATCGGTATTGCTCATTGAAGCTGTGTTGTAGTTCAATGTAATAGTAGTGGCGTTTGTATTACTATTAAACACAGCTGTAGTACCTGCAAATGTAGAATCTGCAAAATTATACATTACCAGATTATCTGTTACGTTAGTTATCAGTGCTAGTTTTTCTAGAGGATAATAACCACGAACAACAAGTGTCTGAGCTACCGTGTTGAAAGTGTATATAAAGTCAGGAATTACTCTTCTTGCCATGGTTTTATTTCTCCGTTATTCTGATAACATAATGTTGATCGGGCTGAATGGGATTAAGTTGTTGAATACTCTCTGTGTTTTTGGACTAACATCAGAAGTACTTATCCTTCTAATTTTAAGGTTTGTGTTGTATTTAGTAGGCGCGCCTGCAAAGTTAATTACAGATACAAATGATACTGATAGGTTAGCAACTACTGCTGACCCACTTTTTCTACTAACAATAGTACCACTTATTACGGGCGATGTATTTGTTGATATGATACTGCCGTCAGTTCTCACATTAGTCAGTGTCAATGATGTTGGACTACTCTCGACTAAAGTTGCTGTGAATACTACACAGTTATTAGAATCTAATTGATAAACTTCTGAATCTCTTGATATAGAAGTACTTACAACATTTACAACCAACGCGGATCTATCTAATCTATATCCATGTGTAAAATCACTATAAAAGACAGGAGAGTTGAAATAATCTGTCTTTGTATAATCAACATTGTCTAGAGTTGATCCACCAGAAGTAACCAATAGTTGATCATCAGTATAAACTGTAGATACAACATTGTTAGCTCTCAAAACAAAATCCTTTGTAATTCCATTAAACTTGGAAACCAACGAATCATATTCAACAGGTGCACCTTTAGTAACTACATCAAAATATGATGACAGCTGTGATAAGTCTGAGGATCTTGTTGTCATTTGATATTATTATCTTTTAATATTTTATTTATGTTATCTTGTAATTGATTGATTTGGTGTTGTTGTTTTTTCATTCCTTCAATCAAGAATCCAATAATACTATTGTAGGATACGGATCTGAACCCTTCACTGTCAACATGGACCACCTCAGGAATAATCTTCTCAATCTCCTGAGCAATAACTCCGTAATCTTTAACACCAGTGTCTATCCTATCAAAAGACACCCCACGAATACTACCAACAACCTCTAGTGGATCCACAATAGTTTCAATATTGGTTTTAAGTTTCTGATCAGATGATGAAGTAACTACAGTTGAAGTTAGTGTTCCTGATGATGGGTTATACAATAGTCTCGTACTTGAAACATATGCGTTAGCTATTGATCCGGATGTTTGGTTTGCAAATAATACATACCTCGTACCGTTCGTAGATGTATCATCTGAAGCAGTTGCTCCACTACCAGATGTTACCCAATACGGAGAACCTGTTGTTCCGTTTGATGCAAGTACTTGGCCAGCTATTCCTGTTGTACCATTTGCTGTCAGAGGATCAGCAATAAGAACAGCAGTTGAGTTTGCAATAAAGGAACTAGATCCAATAGTTATACTGGCTGCATTAATAGTTCCAGTGTGATATACACCTGTCGTATTAGCAATCAACGTTGAACCAATAGTGTGGCTAGCAGCGTTAATGGTACCAGTATGATATACACCTGTTGTATTAGCAATTAGTATTGATCCAATAGTGTGGCTAGCAGCATTTACACTACCAGAAGAATTTAAAACAGGAACATTCAGCGTTCCTGTCATTGTATCACCTGCTTTTAAAACAGCATCCAGAAGTACAGCATCATTGTGATATGCTACTAATTCAATATTATCACCGTCAAGAGGTGTTGACAGTATCGATACACCTGTACCGTTTGAAGCTGTGTAATCTGATCCAAACTTGTACTTAACACCGTTAACATACACATCAAGATATCCAATATCATAATTTATACCGTAATTGGTTGTACTACCGTCTCCAGTATAGTACGCAACTGTTCTTATCGATTCTCCTCCTGATGCAGCCCAGTACGGAGCTCCAGATGTTCCATTGGAAGTTAAAACTTGGCCAGAAGTGCCTGTAGTGCCGTTAGCAGTCAAAGGATTAGCAATAACAATTGCTGTTAAGTTTGCAGTAAACGAACTAGATCCAATAGTTATACTGGCTGCATTAACAAGACCAGTATGGTAGGCACCAGTTGTATTTGCAATGAATGAAGTACCAACAGTTAGAAGTGCACTGTTAACACTGGTTGATATGTTAGCAAAACCTGTTATAGTTGTGTTACCAGTAGCTAGTGTCGTTATACCGGAAACTGCACCACTAAAGTTACCAGTATTAGCATTTACCACCCATCTGGATATTGTGTTACCTAATTGAGTTCCAACAGTATTGGAAGCTGGAAATATCCCCGTAGTATTTGCAACAACATTAGTACCAATGTTGATTTGTGTATCAACATTAGCGGTTCCATATATTCGGGTTCCTGAATTGAGCTTAGCCATTTATTGTACTTACCTTAATATTTAAACAAAAGCATTTGGAAATGTAGGAGCACTTTGTCCATAGGCACTATAGAATATTTTTATTGCGCCAGTGGCACCTGGACCACCTGTTCCTGTTGCATCATCCGACCCGCCGCCACCTCCACCACCGTATAGGCCGCCTGCTCCACTTACGGCACCGCTAGAGCCGTCACCTCCACCAGAGCCACCACCACCTCCTCCACTACTATTAGTAGTGTTAGCCACTCCATTAACCCCAACTCCCGTTCCACCAAGTCCAACTCCGCCGCCGCCACCGCCTCTAGTATTTGATCCACAACCGCCAGCACCAGAACCGCCACTGCCACTACCGCCTGCAAGGCCAAGCGTTGCACCAATTGCACCAGCACCTCCAGTACCCGAATATCCTCCAGCACCACCTCCTCCTGCACCACCTGATGAGTTACCAGCGCCACCAGCACCACCAGTACCACCTGAACCAGTTACTACATTTCCACCAGCGCCACCATTATTATTTCCACTAATTGCAAAACAATTACCTCTTGTTCCACCATCTGCTTGTAATAGAATTGTAGCAGCTCTTGCAATACTAGAAAGTCCACCAGAAGTTCCAACATTCAATCCTGCTCCACCAGCACCACTTGTTCCTACTACTACTGTTAATGTTTCTCCAGGTGTTACTGCTATATTATTAATGTAAGCTAAAGCACCACCGCCACCACCACCACCACCATTAGTAGTGTTTGTTCCACCGCCACCTCCACCGCCACCGCCAACGGCAACAGCAGAGATGCTGGTTATGCCATCAGGTACAACAAATGATCCGTTTGTTGTAAACGTGTTACTAACTGTGAGATACTCTTCAAATTCACCATTAATCAATAAAGTTCCATCGCTCAATTGACGTTGTTTTACTGATCCAGCACCAAGACTCACTTCGTCAAATTCAGAAGCAAACACCGTGTTTGATGTAGTGCGAAACTTTGATGGGGCAATAGAAGTATTCTCGTCAAGCTCACCGTTGACCATCAATGTCCCTGTGCTGAGAAGTCTAGTGGCTATTGGCATTATCCAAACACCGTATCTAAACTATTTGACGTTACATTGTAAACTTGATAAACTACACTGATATTAGTAGAATTAGTAAACCCAACTCTATTCTTAACATATACACTATCTCCAACACCAACACCGCCTGTGACTTGTAAGGCACCGGAACTATTGTTACCTGATGTTGTACTACTTGTTATTACAACATTTCCTGATATATTAGCTAATCCTGTGATAGTAGTGTTGCCAGCAGCTAGAGTTGTTATGCCCGATACTGCTCCGGAGAACGAACCCGTATTAGCTGATAATACAAACCTACCAGTTGAATTACCTAATAGTATAGTATTGGATGTTGGAACAATGGCTGTTGTATTTGCACGTAATCCACTAGTAGTAAAGCTAGCAGCATTAACAGTACCAGTATGATATACACCAGTTGTATTTGCAATCAAAGTAGATCCAATTGTAAAACTAGCAGCGTTAACTGAGCCAGCAACTACCAAATTACCAGTCGATGAAAGAGTCATCCAGCGTGTGCCGTTAGTATAAAACGCCAATGGGGTTGCTGCTCCATTAAAAATAACAGCAGCATGTGTACCTGCGCCAAAATCACCTGCGTCATTATCGAGACCTACTTGGAAAGTGCCTCCAAAATTTGTGGCTTTGAACATTGCTTCTTGTGTGTTTACTACCGGAACAGTTGAAACAAAATTACCCGTAAATAAACCATTACCAACAACTTCTAACTTTTGGGCGGGAGAATTAGTACCTATGCCCACATTTCCAGATGTATTGATTGTATTGGCTGATATAATAAATCTACCAATAGTATTACCAAGTAATATTGTGTTTGATGTTGGTACAATAGCTGTAGTGTTTGCAACTAATCCACTAGTAGTAAAGCTAGCAGCATTTATACTATTGGCTACAGATACATTGTTACTTGTCTTATTAAATGTAAATCCCGATGTTGCATTAGAACTACCAGAATCATTAAACTGTATTTGTGTATTAGAACCACTAGCACCACCTCCTGCTACGGTTACCCAATACGGGGAACCAGAAGATCCATTAGACGCTAGTACCTGGCCAGCAGTCCCTACCCCACCATTAGCAGATAACAATACACCAGCTGCTATAGTAACCTGTGTAGTATTAGCAATAAAATTAGTACCAACTGCGAAACTAGCTGCATTTACGGTACCGGTAACAATTTGGTTAGCTAGGTTAGCACCAACTTCAAAATACACTGTTCCATTAGACGAGAACATCTTACCATCGGTAAGATTGAGCGCCAGTTCGCCAGTGTCAATGAAATGAGTATTACCAGAGTTGGTAGTGTTTGGAGTACGGCCGGATACCGTCGTACGTTTGACTTGTAATTTATTAGCCATGTGGCCCCTCAATAACTCTATATAGAGCTGTTAAAAGTTAGTGTCAGAATTTTCTGACTTTTTTCTCGATGTTTGTTTTTCTAACTTATTATTTAGCTGGGCTACTTGATCAGCAAGTTGTGCTGCATTAGCTTCAGCCATATGTACTCGGACTTCTAATATAATATGTTTTGCAAGTAAATCTTCAATCCAGCTTTTTTGTTTAATTATATATGCATTAATGAATTCAGGTTCCAATTAGAAGGTTCCTCCGTCTAGTGTTGAGTAAATAACAGCTGTTCCGTTTGATTGAAGAACATACCCATCGGCACCCAGTGCAAGTTTTCTGAATCCGTTTGATGAATTAGCAACAAGAACATCTTCAGCTGTATATGATGCAAGACCAGTACCACCACTTGTCCCGACTAAGGCAGTTGTTAAAGTCAGAGAGTTGGCTGTCATATTAACAGCAACGGTTGAATTTGCTGTTAATGTTACAGCTGTTGAATTAGATACAAGGCCATGAGAAGATAAAAATGTATCTAATGTTCCTTTTGTATAACCTGTTGCAGTTGTATTGACAGTTGCTGTAGGAGCTGATTGAACATCTTTAAATACTTTAAAAATACCATCAGAAGCATCTCTGAAAATACCAGCATATGAAGCAGTGCCTGGATTATAAGTTCCAAAGAAACCAATATCCAACGTATCAGAAATTGTATTATTAGAAGCTAATTGAATTAACGAGTCTGTTACAGTCAATGTAGCAACGTTAATTGTGACTAATGATCCAGAAACCACCAAGTTACCATTGATCGTAGCATCCGTATCAACAGTTAGTGTTCCAGTACGGGTCGTATTAGCAAATACGTTATCCCATCTAAGAAGGTTTGTACCTAACGAAACTGTTCCATTAGTAGACGGAATTATACTGGAATTGACATAACCTGTAATACTAACTCGATCAGAAATAGAATTTCCAAGTACTGTGTTACCATTTATTGTCAGATCATTATGTGTAACATTGTCTGTTGTTCCAATTGCTTGTCCAATGTGTACACCGGTTGCATTAGATACTACACCAGTTCCAGCTACAACATGAACACCGGTTGCATTAGAGGCAATACCATTACCAGCAACAACAGCAATTGTGGGTGCAGATCCTTCTGTTGTTGCGTTACCAGATAAACCGTTACCTGCTGTTATTGTTGCAACGTAGTTGCCAGTTGTATCTGTACCAAGAGCAACAGAATCAGCTGCAATTGAAACAACACCAGTAGCAGAAACAGTAATGTCACCAGAAAGAGTGACGTTATTAAAAAAGCTTGTTGAATTAGCAATCAGTACCTGACCGGCTGACGCACTTGTAACTGCAACGTCCGATAAACCATCGAGGTTCGTTACAGGAGCAGCAAAGTACACACCACCGGTTGAATTAGATGAAAGAACTTGACCAGCTGTTCCAAACGCACCATTAGCATATATCTTATCAATTGTTGCATTTGCAACTTTGATTGCATCTAAGTAACTGGTTGCGTTAGCAACAAGTGCTTGGTTTGCTGTAAGGGTACCAGGGGTTCTTTTACCGCCAATAGCAAGTACTGTAGAGTTACTACCAACATAAAGTACGTCACCGTTAGCTGTAACAGCTAATTCACCGTTTGCAAGTGAAGCTGGTACGCTTGTAGAAAGTGATCGTTTGATCTGAATTAGATTGGCCATTTATTATTTTTCCTCTATTAGGCAACCATATTAAAAAGAACCGCCATCAAGTGAAATTTGTTGTACTACATATTTATCGTCTGAAGATCTGTAGACAAGGGTCGACCCATCTACGGGAGAATTTTCAACCACATCTGCAAGTGAGTCTAATCGATTACCAGTAGAAGTAAGCGTAACAGGCGCAGTCGATTGGATCTGCCCACCACCGGTGTTAACAGATGCTTTAATGTTTGAAGAAGTTACCAACCTAACGGTTGCTGAGTTTAACGACATTGTCACCTCGTGACTTCAGGTGTTACTGTAACAATTCCTTCAACTATTCTAGAAACAACATTGGCACCACTAGTTACCTCGACATCATAAACATATCTACCTGCTGTTAAATTTGCAGTCTGACCAGCAGTTAAACTCAAGGTAACGGTTCCATTATTACCTCCAAGAGATATTGAAAAACTTTGAGAATTAGATGATGTATAGTGCTTACGTATCTCAGAGTCTCCAGTGTAACCGGTTAGATCAACAGGATTTCCAGCATCATCAGTTAAATTAATGACTGTTGAGAATGTAGTTCCTTGATCAATTAAAATATTAGCTTTTGTTGCCATTTGTTATCTCATTGTTATGATGGTGAAATATATGGTCTTATCCCATTTGTTAACTATTTATATTGTTGAAAATACTAATATTTAATCATCCTTATCACCCATACAGTCGGATCAATCTCCCACCATTTTTCACCATGATTCCATCTTGAGGGATGTTTATGGTGGTTATTGTGCCACCCATTTGTACCTAGACTAATGATTGCACCAAAAATACTGTTTTTTGATTTACCGGCCGTCTTATAATTTTGGTATCCAATTTGGTGTGTAATTATATTAGATATACCGAGCGTATGAAGCACAAACCCGGCAGGGATAACATACGCAGCCCAAAAGAGCATTGGATCTATACATGCAAGAAATATAACATATAGCATAATAATCTTGATATAGTTATTATCAAAGAATGTGATTATTTTATCACGTCTCACATCTTTTGTATGGGCAACCCACTCTCTTGCAGAATGAATTATTGGAAAATTGTTTGTGTAAAGACGCCACCAAGAAACATACTCATACGATTGAGGGTCATACACAGTATCTTGATATCTATGATGAAGTCTATGTGTTCCTACTAAAACACTAAGATTACCAATTGAAGCTAACCCTCCAAACATAATAAGTATAAAATTAAAAAATTTATTCGTCTGAAAACTTTTGTGGGTCAGGTACCTATGTACACCGGCATCCATACCAATATTATTAAATAAAAAAACAAAAATTAAAGTTACAATAACATATACAACAGTATTAGCTGTCAATATTTTGTACACCCCAATAAAAAACAACAGAAGAACACAAAACTTTATGAAATTTATTCTTCTGTTGCTTGCTTGTAAGGATGGATCAAGGAATAACGATAATATATGAATGTTCATATGATTTAACTATAACATTTGGCGGACATGTGATTTCTGTTTCTTCATGGTAATCCACACCACCAACCACCAACTTCCCTTTACATAGATACATTTTGGTTTCTTTTTCAAACAATCTTGTTTCACCTGGATACATTACCAATGTATCGTAATTTAATTTTCTACCTTCATTATTTTTTGAGTCATAACAATAAACTACCGTATTTCCGTGTGATAGCGTATTATATATTCCATGTGGCTCACTATTAGCATATACACATTTACCAGCAACACTGTCGTTAACTTGACTCAGGTTACCGGTATTTTGCTCTACGAACTCTTGTGTAATTTTACCACTTACAAAAAAATACTTACTTGTTGAGTTATGGTCAATTTCTCAAAAAATAATTACCAAAAATAGAAACTTTTTTTAATTTAATCATAAGATATTTAACTATGCATTGAATGTTTGATTGTCTGGTATAGTAGCACTTCCCTCTGCCAGTAATCTTTCAAATTCAGACATCTCATTGGCAACTGCCGATAGTTCTTGTTCTTGTTGTTGCGCAAGTGCAATCAAATCGCTGTATGGGCTAATGTCGGTTATTTCTTCGTTTCTAGTTTTTTTCCCAGTAACAACATTTTTATATTCTATCTCTCCTATATTTCCATTCCACTGAACAGCATGAATGGATGGATCTAAAGAAGAACAGTCAACAGTTGCGTTGAAGTTATCTAGATAAATCATATTATCAACTGGTACAATTGTTACTCTCATCGAAATTCCTTTAATTTAAATCTATATCGTACGATACTGGTACAAAGTGAAAAAATACAAGGTTACAAAATTTACCTTTAATTTTCTCTCTGTAGTGTGGGCTATCTGTTCCCGAGTAACAAACAGCATCATTTGGTTCTAAAATATAATCTTGATCTTGTATGTTAATTGGCCAAACTTGATCTTGATCTATACAAAAATCAATAGTATATTTACATTGAGGCCTATCAGTATGAAATGGACATATCCCTTTTTCATTATACATACTCAAGAAACTATAAGAAGGCTTTACTTCTTCACCAAAGATATTACAAGCATCTGCTGTAAGTTGTGGATGAATAGTTCTCATCATAAACTCATTATGGTAAAATGTACGATGAAAATTATCTGTATCCACACTTCTCATCGAAGTATTTAGGTCATTATATATGTGATGTTTAATTCTTTGATGATCTTCTTTTTTGAAGAAGTTTTTTACCACAACTGGAGTAAACACGTTTTTGTTAAAGTTCAATATATCATTGTTTTCATTAACAAATCCATCTTTTGTTCTTCTAATAAAGCAACTAGGGTTAAGGAATTTGATATCGCCTTCTTTAAGATCAAATAAACTCATAGATATATCTCAATTAAACCATGAAACTATTGAATACCTAGTACCAGACATTACTGGTAATATTTGATGAGGATATATAAAAGTAGATGGAAATACAATAGCAGATCCTTTTTTGGGTTTCAATATATACTCACCATCAAAGAAAGCCCACTCTCCACCTTCATAATTATCATTCAATAGTAGAGAACAAGATACCATTCTGGAAAGATTACCAACATGATCTGTGTGTTGCACATATCTTTGTCCTACTTCATACCTGAGAAGCTGGTATCCGTCATCTTTAAATATCTTACACTCTGGAAATTTATTGGCGTACCTTTTTATTATATTACCAACACATGCAAATACCCTGTTATCAAGTTCTCGTCTTAGTAAGCTGTCGACAATAACTGACTCATGGGATAAAGATATTTCTTGACAACTTCTAATGTTTCGATTTACAACTGTCGAACCAGAATCATATCCAACAGTAGTATTACTCCACAAATTGCAATCTTTGTATTCTTCTATAATATCATCACACAGTGAGATTGGGATCACATCTTCTAATACAACAATATAATCTTTAATATTATCAGGATATTTCATTGTCTATTTCCTTCAACATCATTAATTAACTGATCCACTACAACGTGTGTATTCCTCAAATAGTCTTTTACAACAGTTTGTTTTAAGACATTGATATTGGACTCATTAGCTTTTACCATTTCATTTCTAAATGATTCAACGGCCGCGCCTGTTTGTCGTTGTTGCTGACTGTTTTCAATCATTAACGTTGGTAGCCATGCAATTGCACACTCAAAGGAATCTATCTCTTTTCCTGTATTTGGATCAGATCCTCTGATTTGGATAAACCAAGAACATTCTAAACCAATACATTTCTTTTTCAAAAGAGGACAAAAGTCCCCGCGTTCAAACTTCATAATAAACTCCAAATGATAAAATAATTAAACAGCAGGATATGCATCCTTTGTTGCAATGATAACATCTACATACTGAACAGCAAGGTCAATAGCAGTACCTGAAAAAGTTCCAGTGTGATTGTGAGCCCCACCACCACCGGTAGGACCAGATGACTGTGGTGTTGGGCCAGAGGCGCCGCTAGCGGATCCCGAGGTAGCTTTTCCGGGACCAAGTAACGTACCCAGCGTGTGGGTGTGCGCCGGTATCTGTGGTGTGGATAGTGTTGTATTATCAACAGTAACCGAGCCGGCTACCGACTTACTAGCAAATGCTGTTGTAAACGCCACCGTTCCACCAGGAGTAACCGTTCCTGTAACCACACGCAAAGCTTTATTATTGTGTGTTGATACATCCTTTGTCCATCCTGTCGGAGCTGCGGTTTGCACAAACAGCATAACAGTACCAGCCGGGATCGGATTTGTTGTTAAAACTGTTGTATCATTAAATGTAATACCACCAGAGCTTACGGTTGTTCCCATTTACTTTCCTTCAATTATACTATTGTTTATTTTGCTAGACAACGCGTCTATCTGAATTTGTTGTTCTTTTATTGCTTCAATTAGTAGACCAACAATGTGACCATATGAAACAGATTTCCATCCTTCACTATCTGTGACCACTACTTCCGGAATTACTTCTTCGGTTTCTTGCGCAATAACACCGATGTATTTACCTTTTGTTTGCTTATGGGTATACGATACACCTCTTAATCTATTTACTTTATCTAAAGCATTCGGAATTGTAACAATATCATCTTTTAATCTTTCATCAGATGAGCTGACATGAGATGTTGATGTCAAAGCACCTGTAGATGGGTTATACGTAAGTTTTGTTGTACTGACATTCAAACCAGTAGACTGGCCACTAGATGAGCTTGTAAAGGTTACATATCTTACAGCCGCAGTAGCAACATCATCGGTTATAGTAACACCAGCATCTGCCCAGTATGCATTTGTAGAAGTGCCACCAGAAGTCAACACGGCGCCAGCTGTGCCTTGCGAGGCATTGGCGGATAGGAAATTTAAAGCAACATTACTTGCATTCAACGTCCATCTCTTTGTACCTGCCCCAAGTTCACTACCAACTGTATTAGATAACGGATAAGAACCAGTATTATTTGCAGTAAAGTTAGTTGTTGTAAAACTAGCTGCATTAATGGTACCAGTATGATATACCCCAGATGTGTTTGCATCAAACTGTGTACCCAAATCTATACTTGTTGGTGTTATAGCAACATTGACTGATGTGTTACCAACAGAAATTGAAGTGGCATTGGCAAACAAACCATTCGATGCAGCTCCGATGGTTCCTGAACCAAACCCAGTGCTTGCATTAACTTGGCCGGTTATTGTTGTGCCGGCTGTGCCAGTTATCAAGCCAGAGAAGTTACCAGTGTTGGCTGTTAAATTAAATCTGTTTGTTGCACTTCCAAGTACAATTCCTTCTGTGTTAGATAATGGGATTAGTCCTGTATTATTTGCTTTTAAGTTGGTGGTTGTAAAACTTGCAGCGTTAATTGTACCAGTATGATATGCACCAGATGCATTTGCAGTAAATGCATTTGCAGTTAATGATGTTATAACATTCAGCGTTGTTGTTACATTTGCAGATCCAGTTACTTTAAATGTCGAATCTGTTTGCTCTGCAGAACTACCAACA
>Ga0255066_1000005_pt1 | contig 51238 bp, 48 predicted proteins | sample Colum_Cont_RepA__2_FD_188465 | JGI IMG/M metagenome (GOLD analysis project Ga0255066, IMG submission 188465) | Freshwater microbial communities from Columbia River, Oregon, United States - Colum_Cont_RepA_8h | ecosystem: Environmental > Aquatic > Freshwater > River | place: USA: Oregon...
AATAAATTTAGATGGCAAAGGCAAAATCAGCTGGGGATAACCGCAAGGTTAAGTTTGGTAAGAGAAGAAAAGGTTCTGCACAGAAGTCATTTAATAAGCATGATAGGAAAGACAGAAAGTATAGAAGGAAATGAGTACCGCAACAAAAACAAATCCTGCATTATGGAAACGAATAGTATCAAGGGTAAAGTCTGGTTCTCGTGGGGGAGATTCGGGGGAATGGAGTGCGAGAAAAGCACAATTAGCGGTAGCCTTATACAAAAAATCTGGTGGTGGCTATCAAGGAAAGAAGTCAAGCTCAAATTCGTTGTCGAAGTGGACGAAGCAGAACTGGACGACTTCATCTGGGAAACCCTCCAATGGGAAGATGAGATACCTGCCAAAGAAAGCTTGGGAAGCCCTAAGCCAAAAGGAAAAGGCAGCAACAAACAGAGCAAAGGCAGAGGGGGACAGAAAGGGAAAGCAGTTCGTGGCACAGCCAAAGGAAATAGCAAAAAAGGTAAAAAGGTATAGGAAATGATATCAGGAGTAAAGAGAGTGGCTGGCGGTATTATGTACCGTGGGGAAAAGTTTCCCGGCTTTAACAAGCCAAAGAATGCTCCTGCTGGTGATAGCCATAAAAAAGTGGTACTAGCCAAGAAGGGTGATAAGGTAAAAAAGATTAAATTTGGTTATAGAGGTATGCAGGATTTTACCCAGCACAAAGACCCGAAGCGTAGAAAAAACTACTTAGCTCGGTCTGGCGGGATTAAAAACAAATCCGGTGCCCTAACTAAAAACGATATATTCTCAGCTAACTACTGGGCGAGACGTGTTCTCTGGTAATCTAGCTTTTTTCATGTTTGATTTTTTGGTTGAAAGAGCCCTGTTTCTACAGGGCTTTTTTGTGTATTTTTGTGGAATGACACTCTATAAAACCTTCAATTATAAGATTCCGATTTTCTATGTTCCCCTCAAGATTGTGGTGGGGATGACGATGAGGGATGCCCTAAAGAGCAAGGTGTTTAGTAAAGAGGATAGGGAGGAATGTAGCGACTCAGGTGCTCTGGCGTTTACACAAAAGGACTCCATATATCTTGCTATCCCATCTGCTGACGAGGACATTCAGTATGTCGTGCATGAAATAATCCATGCCAAGAACTATTTATATAAGATGAGAGGTATACTTCCAGATGTAGAAAACGATGAGAATGAGGCATATCTGGTTCAATATATCTACGAGAAATGTATTGATGCAAGAAGAAAGTTCTTTAACTTTGTATCCAAACAAAGGGATAATGAAGCTATTGCACAACAAGGCATTGGTTCTGGTGGACCCGGAAGCCAAGTCGAAGAAGAAGATTAGCACCCCGATGGGTGATATAGAACTCTATATTGCCAGCGACTATTCATGGGACAGCAGGGTTTCTTCAAGTACAAGCGGTATACTTCTTGAAGATTTTAAGGGTGCACCCAAAGGCTCAGTAGTTATATTCAACCACAGGGCAACCACACAGGATAACGAGATTGATGACAAAATATATTTAATTGACAATGCATTCATATACTTCTACCTTGATGGGAACGACCCAGTTCCCTTCGCAGGTTATTTTCTCATTTCCCGAATCAAGAAACGCAAGTACTCCTCAGAGCTGGTGCATATACCAGACGGATGGGCTGAGGACAACTACGACAATATCTTCAGAATTGAGAGAACTCCGAGAGGACACACAGATTTTCATGCAGGTCAGGAAGTGATAGCATATAAGTATAGCGACTACGAGATACCCTATGCTGTAAACGGAGTCCATGCAAGTGTGATACGTCTTAAAGAGGATGATATATTAGCTTTATCATATATGGAATTATAATGGCAAAGAAAACACTAGAACAAGAACTAGAGTTTTATAGACAGGATGGGATAGTCGGTCTATACTACTCGCTAAATAAAAAACTAAACGAGCTATCTAAAGCTATAGATGGTTCCACTATAGACTTCTCAAGCAGAGATGATAAATCATTTGAGAGGCTCATGAAAGCTATGGTGGAGTCTAAGCTTATAGCCGAAAACATGAAATGGCTTCGTACAGAGTTCGCCCTAACTGGGGATGAAGAAAAGGATAAGACTGCAACAAGAAGACCATTGATTGAAGAACTTTCAAGAAATGGAAATTAATTTAAAGAAGCCAGAGATACGAAAGATGGATAAGCAGATGCTAACGAATCACGTTAGTAAGATGCAGACGTACCATAAAGATGTAGTGAGGGGCATGATAAAAAAATCAGATGTCCTTAAGAAAAGGATTCGTAATAAGGATGAACTGATTAAGAATTTAAGGTACCAAGTTTTTGTGATGACACGAAGGCTGTATGCACAGAAGCTAAGGTATAGTAAAGAGAAGACGATAGCTAAGAATGCAATGTATGATAAGGCTATAAACAATATCGTTAGCAAAAGGAAAGAGCTTATTGATATACCTAAGTATCACATGGCTTTGTTTGAGCTAAGTAAAGTTTTTGAAAAGCCTGAAATGTTCATCATACTTTTGCTTTGGGCAAGTAGATACGAGTACTATTCAAAGAAAGAGTTTGAACTAAACTTCAAGAACTCACCCATTCGTTTCACTAAGTATAACAGGATGCTTCTTCGTGAAGGATACGCAAATAAGTGGGAGGTAAAAAGAAGTAGTTACTTTATTTCTGCGAAAGGTAAAGAGCTAGTAGAGAAAATAAACAAATTTGTTTACAATAGACTGAATGGCTAAGAAAATAGAGATATATGGCACCAAAATTGAACTTCCTGAAGAAAGGAATGTATTCAAAAACTCGACCAAAAGGGATGAGCAAAAATTTGTTAGAATTTCAGTTCCGGATGACTTTTCTTCTTTGGAGTTTGATTCTGAGGGGATACCTATTTATACAGACAGTCAAGCTTCTTTTGTTAAGAACGAATACGAAAAAATAAGGAACGGATATTGGTTCTATAATAACGGGGAACCAACATATATAACTGGTCTACACTACTTCTATCTTAATTACTGGACGCTTGAAGATGGCGGTAAGCCAGATTATAGGGATGCAGACAGAAGATGGTTTTTATTCAGAAATCATTGTGAGGCTTTACCCCAATGCTTTGGTATCATAAGAATAAAGAAACGAAGGGAGGGTGCTACATCTCAAGAGGCTTGTGCATTAGTGTATAAGGCTATTATGCGACCTAAGTCTAACTGCGGTATAGTGAGTAAGACTGGTAACCCAGATGCTAGGGATGTGTTTCAGAAGATGATTGTATGGGGATACAAGAACCTACCAGTATTTCTAAAACCTTCTATAGAGGATGAGACCTCTAAGACGAGCCTCGTATTCTCTCCTCCAAAGAAAAAGAACAAGACCGTTGTAAGGACTAAGGGAAAAGTGTTTGATGATGACATGGGTCTTGAGTCTGTTATTGATTACCGTGCAACAGCTTTAAACTCGTATGACTCAGGTAGGATTACTGCGATATTGATAGATGAGGGAGGTAAGTGGCCCAAAGACGTACCAATCAATAAATACTGGCCCATCGTAAGAAAAACGCTAACGAGGGGTATGATTAAGGTTGGATTTGCGGTAATACCATCTACGGTAAACGACTCAGAGAATGGTGGTATAGAGTTCAAGGAACTTTTTGATGGCTCAGACCATCTAGGTCAAGATATTACGGCTACTGGATTATTCCAATACTTTACCCCAGCCTATGACGGGTATGAGGGATTTATAGATGAGTACGGGATGTCTATTATAGACAACCCAACAGAAAGGCAGAAGCAGTATATAAAGAAGAAGTTTGGGGTGGATATACAGATGGGTGCAAAGGATTTTCTACTAAAACAAAGAGAGATTATTAAAGACCCTACAGCACTTTCCGAAGAAATACGGATGAACCCATTCTCTGTTGAAGAGGCATTTAAGATAGATGCTAAGAAGTGCTATTTCAATAGCGACAAGATATACGAACAGATAAACTTCTTGTCAGAGAATCCTGTAAGGATGAGGAAAGGTAGCTTCTTCTGGAAGGATGGGCATAAGGGTGGGGATGTTTATTTTCAGGACTCATCTGAAGGGATGTGGCATATACTTGAGCTACCAACTGTTGAGAATATGTCACAGGTTGGAGATAGGGGTAGGGTACCGGGGAATACACCAATCTACACCATAGGTGTTGACCCTTTTAGAAACTCTATGGCTAGTTCAAAGTATAGTTCTATGGGTAGTGCTTGGATTTGCAAGAAGTACAATACCACAGACCCAGAAAATACGGGTATGCCGATAGGTCATTTTTACGGAAGACCAAAGCTGAAAAGTATGTTTGATGAGGAAATGCTGAAAGCTGCGGTTTATTATGGATGTAAGTTGGTGTACGAGCTTGATGCCGGGGATGACGTGGTTAGGATAGCCTTAGAGAATAAGTTGATTAATTACATGAGCAAGACTCCTAGCTCCGCCATCAAGCCGGGAAGGGAAGGTCAAAAGACAAAAGAGTGGGGCGTAAAGAGTTCTGACCCATTTGCGATGAGCCAACAGCTAGAACTTGCTATTCAGTTTATTGAAAACCATTGTCATAAGATTTATTATAAAGAATTACTGGAGGAGCTTCTGGTTTATGACCACATGAATAGAACTATCTTTGATAGAACGGTAAGCTTTATGATTAGTCTTTTGGGTATGGTAGAACATAGGGTCGTGGAGGAGTCTAAGCCGAAAGTGCTCATGATACAAAAATTTAAGCTTAATTTGTAATATCTTTGTACACTAAAGGGATGTAATGTCTAATTCAAACGCATTGCTCAATTTCCACGCTGCACCTTCTAACAAGAAGAAAAGCAAGGACTTTGGGCTAAAGATAGCTAAACATATTGAAGCCCACTTTGCTGGGCAATACTATACTGATAGGAATAAACGTATAGAAAAAAACGTAAAGTTTGCTATGGGTAAACAACCCATGCAGGAGTACCTATCTCAAATGAATATTGATGGTAAGGATGTGTATATCAATCTGGATACCACTCCACCACCCATCGCACCAAAGTTTGTAGAGGTTATTGTGGGTAGCTTAATGAAAAGACAGGAAACTCCAAGAGTTTCAGCTATCGACCCTATCTCCGTTAAGCAGAGGTTTAATGAGATGGCTGACGCTAAGTTTAGGATGGAAAACAAGGATTTCATTTCCAGCCTAGAACAGCAATTGAACCTAAAGCTAACAAACGAGCAAGAATATACTCCAGAAGATAATGATGACCTTAAGTTGTATTTTGAGCTTGAGCATCGTTTGCCGGAAGAGATTTTCTTTGAAGAAGGATTGCAATATGTATTAGATAGCAACTCTTCAAACGTGGTAAAAAGAAGGCTGATTTTTGATATTATAACTGCCGGATATGCTGCCACCAAGTCTATCATGGACAGCAACGGAAAGATTAAGATTAAGAGATGTATACCTCAAAACATGGTGTACTCCTTCTCTGAATATGATGACTTTAGAGATAGCTCCTTTATCGGTGAGGTAACTCCAATGAAGATAAGCGAGCTTCGTGTTTTATACTCAGAAGTTGATGAGCAGTTGTTTTTTGAGATTTCTCAGAAAGTAAAGGCTAGAAATACAGTAAGCAGATGGGATGAGAAATATCGTTATTCAGATACTAGACCATATGATGAGCTTACAGTTGATGTACTTCAATTTGAGTTAAAGACAATAGATAACTTGTTGTATCAAGTTAAGAAGACATCCAATGGCTCTATCGTTGTTGATAAGAAGGAAAATGCACCAGAAAAGATTGGTGATAATAAGGAGATGATTGATAAGAAAATCTTTGTTATCTACGAGGGTGCGTATGTGATGAATAGTGGCATTATGCTTGATTGGAAGAAGCAACAGAATATGATTAAGCCTTCTATGCCAGAGAAAATGGCAGAAGCTTACTTCAGTTATTCCATCTTCATGCCAGACAATTACGAGCTGAATAATCTTCCAATGATTCAAAGGATGGAAACCTCTATCCGTCAGATGACTTTAACTCATATGAAGATTCAGCAAATTGTAGCTAAGATGAGACCCGCTGGTCTTATCATTGATGTTGACGGTTTGCAGAATATCTCTCTCGGAGAGGGTAAGTCTATTTCTCCACTTGAGATTCAAAAGATTTACGACCAAACTGGTAATATATACTATCGTTCAATGACCGAAGAGGGTCAAAGAGCTGGTTCTCCTATCGCAGAGATTGCGAATAGCGGAAGCGTTCAGCAGTTACAAGAGCTTATTAATATCTTCAACTATTACCTTAATAGGCTTCGTGAGGAGACTGGTATCAATGAGCTAAGAGATGGGGCTGGTATAAATCCTCGTCTTGGTAACAAACAGCTTCAGGCTGGTATAGCTGCATCTAATAATGCAACGGACTTTATTTATGACTCGTATATCAACATCATTGAGAATACGATGATGAAATGCGGTATCCTTTTAGCTGATGCTGTTAATTATAGGGTTGCTGAATACGCCAAGGTGGTAAAGGCGAACATAACTGGTAGGTATTTTGATATCAAGGTTGATATGTTGCCAGATGACGACTACAGACAATATTTAGAGGGAATGGTTCAAACGGCTCTATCTTCTGGTCAAATTGACTTTGAAACTGCATTTAATATTAGAAATATTAAGAATATTAAGCTAGGTGAACTATATTTGTCAAGAGCTACGAAGAAGAAGCAGAAGGAGGCACAAGAACAGGCTATGCAGAATAGTCAAATGAATGCTCAGTCACAGCAGGAGTCACTACAGTTGAAAGCTCAGATGGATGCTCAATTAGAGCAGATTCAGGGTGAATACAAAGTGAATACTGTTAAGACTGAACAGGCTATGAGAGCAGAGAGTGATATGCAGATGTTCGTTATGGATATCCTAAAGAAATCCTACGAAATGGATAAGCCTTTGACTCCAGAACTTCAAAAAATAGTAGACAACTACTTCCAAGCTCAAGAAGCTAGGGCTATTGCTATGCAACAGCAGATGGCTGCACAGCAAGAGGCTGAAGCCGAGCAAGAGCAAGAACAAGAGCAATAATTGGGTAATTAAATAAAAACAAATCTATGACTTCAAATGAATTCAATCCGTTTGCGGAATCCACATGGAATGAGGAACCGCAGAACGAGCAGACAGATTCTTCACAAGAAAAAGAATCACTAAATTCGCAAGAAAGTAATACTGATGACTCAGAAAAATCAGATGTCGAGGGTAAGAATGATGACGGACAGCCAGAAGGGAAAGCTTCGGATGATTCTGGGCAAGAGCCTTCAGGAGACGGCAATGCAGCTGGAAGCGATGATTCGCAGGAAGAGGATGAGGACTTTCAACCTGAATTAGACTTCAAGAACGAAGTTTCTAAGAAGGTATTCGATTCAATAGTATCCGGTAACTACGCAGAGGTTGCTCCTATCATATATGAGCAGACCGTATTATCTAATCTTGATAAGCTATCAGACGAAGAGGTTTTGAAACTGATGATTCAGTACGAAAACCCAGACATGACTGATACCGATATTCAAAAGGAATATAACGACAGATATTCTCACGAAGAGGAAAAAAAGGATACATCCTTTATGACCGAAGATGAGGTGGCAGAATACAATAAGTCCGTTGAAAGAGCTAAGAAAAGAGCTCTTAAAGAAGTCAAGAAGGATGCAAGAGATGCTGTAAAATACCTATCAGAGAAGAAGGTTGATATTGAGCTTCCTAATATTTCTGAATACATGAAGTCTATGGCTCCAAAGTCTGTAGATAATTCAAAAGAGGTAGAAGAGTATAATAAGTACATCCAATCTGAAAGAGCTAAATACGAGTCTAGCATTGACAATGGATTAGAGGCTGTGAAGCCTTTTGAGATGGATTACAAGGATGATGATGTTTCCTTTAAGGTAAACTTTATACCTAACAAGGAAGACCTTACTAGCATGAAGGATGACCTAAAAAAGTTCACTTTAGAGGACTTTTACGGACCTAGATACTATGACGCAGAAAAGGGCGAGTACAAGACAAGTGCACTTGCCGAAGACATATATTGGCTAAACAACAGGGATAAAATCATAAAGTCTATAGTATCTCAGGCTGTAAGCTCCGCTAAGGCTAATATGCTGAAGAACATTAAAGGTGTTTCTATAGGAGATTCCCCTTCATCTAGGTCATCTTCTCAGAGTACTAAGAGTGACGTTGATGCTTGGGTTGAGAAACTTTATAGCATGTAAACCGACCCCTTCCCATGCAATATACCCGGTCTGCAGGTGCAGCCGGGTTTTTTGTTTTATAGATATAAAAAAAACATCCTATATTTGCATTATCTATTTGGCAGTACGCCAAGCTCTTACGACCAAGTGTGGTCAGTTTTACAAAAATCATTTATTGGATGTGCGGTTTCGCATGCGAGTTCGATTCTCGTAAATGAACCAATTTTATTTTTAACAATTAAAAGTGCATAAAAATGCCTATTAATCAACCTTCTGGCGTACAACTTGGTACTGGTGTTGGTCGTCAGTTTGTGAGTGACTTATCACTCTTAAAGCCACAATTCTATGACAAGTTCGTAGAAAAGTATGGCAACCAGAACTACACTCAGCTTCTTGAGATGATTGGATTGAAAGCTGTAGTACCGGGACGTGAGTTTTTCCACTTTGAGTCTTACGGTAAGCTTCATTCTTCTATCAAGATTACTGCTGCATCTACTGTATCTGTAACCAACTCTGGTGTTACAGTTACTTTGACTGCTGGTTCTCACTACAATAGTGGTGCTCAATCTCCAGTTCGTGTAGGTGAAGTTGTTGAAGCTGCATCTTCTGGTGTTCAGTACAAAATCACAGGTGTTAACAAAACAACTGCAGGTGCTCACACAGCTACTATCGTTCCGTTGAAGAATGCTTCTTCTACTTTGGCTGCTGGTGAAATTTTGTTGTTCCGTGGCGTAACTGAGGCTGGTGAAGCTTCTTCTGCTGCTGACACAATTGCTAACCTTACAGAAAAGAAAATCTTCACAACTACCGAGATTCGTGAAGATTACAAAATCACAGACCGTGCTAAGATTGAAGAAATCTACCTGAATTTTGAAGGTGGTTCTTTCTACACTTACAAAGGTTTGGATGAGGCTGTAAGACGTTTCATGAACAATAAAGAGTTCAAGCTTATCTTCGGTTCTGATGCAGATAACATCTCTGGAACTGTAGGTGCTAAAGGTCTTATTCCTCAAATTGAGGCTGGTGGACAAACTTACCAATACGATATCGCTGGTAACACAGTTGGTTTCGGAATGGAAGATTTCCATAACCTTGTTCGTCAAATTGACTTTAATGGTGGTGCTCAAGAATACCATTTCTTGATGGATTCTTACTTGAGAACTGCTGTTGATGACTCTTTGTTCGCTAAATATCAGAATGGTGCTATCGTTTGGGCTAACGCTGGTGGTTCTCAGGATTTGGCTGTTAAATACGGCTTCGATTCTTTGAAGATTGACGGTGTTACCTTCCATCTGAAGAAGTACTTGCCTTTCAACTCTGAGGCTATCTACGGACAGTCTTTGGCAAGTAACGGAAACAAATTTGACTTCTACGGAGCTTTGATTCCAATGAAAGAAGGACGTGATGCTCAGTCTGGAGATAAAATCCCAGCAGTTCGTATCGTGTCTAACGAAGTTGAGTCAGGTAAGGAAGTTAAAGTGTGGGAGACTGGTGCTCTTGCTAAGGTTCCGACTTCTGACAAAATGGAATTGAACGTGCATCACATGGCTTACTGCGGATTGCAAGTTTTCGCAGCTAACCAGTTCATCGTTGTGAAGAAGTAATAGTGTCATAGTTTAATCCCAATGTACCCCTGCAGGTTCTCCTGTGGGGGTTTTTTTATGCATTATTTTGTAATAAACCAACAAAATGACTATCTTTGTTAGTATTAAACTAAAACGCTATGGCACAAAAAACTAAGAGAACCTTAGATGATAATGGTAATCTTGTTGTTGAGCAAGAGCCAACAATGGAAACGGCACTAAGCTCAATCACCCTAGAAAAGAAAGAAGTTAAAAAAGAGCCTAAGACTTACGTCTTTAAGCTTATCACAAATGCTTCACCTAATGACAAGAAGCAGTTCCCTCCAAGATTTATGTTGGCTAATACCGACATCGTTTTTGATGAGGAGGCTGGTTACAAAAGAGCTATGCGATATCTTCCGGGAATCAACACCTTATGGGTTGACGAGCAAGATAATCTCCCTGAGAATATCGTTAACCGCAGACCTTCTATCACTTTTGTAGACGGATTCTTATATGTACCCGCTACGGATAGAATGCTTGTAGAGTTCTTGACAAAAAGTAACAGGTGCTTGAATGCGGAGCATAGAGATGCTAATATGCCAGCAACATATGAGATTATGAACTTTGAGGCTATCTCAAAGAAGAATATCCAAAATGTAAAGACTAAGCATGAGGCTATGAAGATTGCACTCTCTGCGTCAGAGCAGTCAATGCTTGAACACATTGATTATCTTGGTATCACTAAAATCAATGCACAGGGGATAGAAAAAGACTCTGATGAGCTTCGTGTTGAGTATGTATCTGTGGCTGAAAATAGACCAGAATTGTTCCTTAAATCCTACAATAATCCGACTACAAAGGCGTTCCATTTGGTTAAAAATGCCTTGGAGTCTGGAATCCTCACCGAGAGCATAACTCCGGGTCAGGTTCATTGGGCAGAAAGTAGAGGTTTGGCAGCTGTAATCCCAGCAGGTGAAAAAACAGTTGAATACCTTGTTAAGTTCTGTTTTAAGGAGGGAGAAGGACAACGCTTCTACGAAAGGCTTAAGGGTCTGTAATTTGTGGTATATTTGCCTTATATTACTCAATAAAACACAATTTTTATGCTTAATGACATGTTAGCAAAAATGGCATCAAAGCTTGGAGCACCCAAGTCAGATGACATGGAACGTGAGGATACGGCTCCAGACCCTAACGGAGAAGATAATCCTATTGACAAAAGATACAAGGCTGGTGCAGTAATTTCTAGTTTAAGACCAAAGCTTATTGAAGCTCTTAGAAAGAAAGACCCTAAGAAGTTCGACTCTTTCATGGAGCAGTATAATACGATACTTAAAGACCAGACTTCTTTGGTTAGACAAGGAAAGTGGGAAGAAGGAAAGAAGAAGCTCATGGAAGCTCAAGACTTCGCACAGAAATCTGACCTAGAAACATACTTGTCCCCAGATGAAATCAAGAAGACTTTAGGTAATGATTATGATGCTTTCCTAAAAGCTACTATAGATATGGGGCTTGCACAGAACCCAGAAGAAAAGAGTAAAACTCTTGTTGGCTCTAAGGAGCAAGGTAAAGTAGGTGGACTAGGAGATATTAAGTTTGGTAGAAGATTTGCTACTATGTTGGCTCCTACTGGTATTGCTGGTGAAGGTTACAGAAAGACATTCAAGTATGACCCTTCAAAGAAGACTGTAGAACTTGACACCGAGAATACATTCATCTTAGACGATGCTAAGAAGAGAATGAAAGAGTTAGGTCTGTCCAATTTGGATGATTTAATTAAAATGGATGTTTCTGGTAACAAGCCTATGATGTTGGCAGGTGAAAGAGAATAATTGGCTTTCATATTATTAATTCAATACGGGGGGCATTGCCCCCTTTATTGTTAAAAATGTTAATTTTGTAGTAATGGCAACAGTTCAGCAATTATATGACACGACCCAATACCTTATAAACAAGTACGATGGGTCATTTATGTCTCAGGATGAGTTTCTTCAGGCATACAATTTAGCATCTACCGATTATTTCAATTACTTGATTGACATGTCTTACGCTGTAATGAGTAGAAATAACATATACAGCACTCCGACAAATGCGGATAATCAGACTACCGAAACATTATCCCCTTTCTTAGTTTTTGAGCAATTATTAGCTTCCCCTTATAACAAGCCAGCAGACTATGCTAGAGCCATCTATTTAAAGACGGCATATCCCGGTCAGGCTCCTATGAATGGCAAATTTGCAACTAGGATTGAACCAACTGTGCTTGATAGCAAGTTGTATTCCGATATAGATTCTCCTAATGCTGAAGACCCCGTATATATTGAGTCTGGTGGTAGTTTTTTCTTTTATCCATCTAGCCCCTCTGTTGGTGTTTGGCTTACTTATTACAAAAAGCCTATAAGGAGAATTGCTGTAGACGGGACATCTGTTGAATGGGCTGATAATAAAATTAACAATGTTCTATTTCGAGTTCTTGGATACTTAGGTATTAACCTGAAAGACCCAAGTTTGATTCAATTCGGGAACATCAAAAAGGTTGACGCATGAAAAGAAGACAAGCTATAGAATTGATAAAAAGAACCCATTATGGTGGGTTGGTTCCAGTTGATGCATCTCACTCAGATAGAGAAGTCAATATTCTGCTCAACATGGGTATAGCTATTGCTGCCCAGAGAGCATACATGGGTAATATTCAAGTTGATAATGAGGAGTTTATTGGGGATGCTTTTTACATAACAATTACAGGATTAACTATAGAATCAGATAATTCTGTTGAGCTGGCTTATACTCCTATTAGTGCTAAAATCGGTGTCGCTATCTCAAACATTAAAGTAAGCGGTCTTGAAAAGCAGCCTATGCCTATCTCATCTCACGAGATTTTTTTATGGGATGAACTTCCTGTAGAAAAAGGACGTATAGGATACTACATAAACGGAAGTAGGCTTCAGTTTTTATCTAAGATTCCGTTAACAGATAAAACAATGTCTGCAAGACTTGTAGGAACCCCGGATTGGAATACATTAGAAGAGGAATTAAATATTCCTGCAGATAATATTCCATTCGCTATTGACTATGCAGTTGGAATGCTTGATAAAAGAAGACAAGAAGATTTAGCATCAAGAACAGGTAAAGAATAAAAAATGAAAATATCAAAGGCAATATACAGGTATATATCTCAAGCTGGCTATAATAATGGTCACTATAGGAGATTGTACGACATAGCTGTACGGGGTACCAAAGAGATAGGTCTTGATGTTACATCATCTCCTAAGACCATAAGACTTAATGTACTGCCTAATAAAACGGTACAACTCCCAGCAGATATGCTAAACGTATTGAATGTTGGTGTTGTAAACAATGTTGGTCAGATAGCGTCTATAATGAGAGATGATACTGTTACTGCTTTTAGAAAGTTACAAACGGAGACATCAAGATTTAATGACAATGATTTTGCTACAGCTCCTATTGACAATACACGATTAAGAGATTTTGCTTACTTAAATTCAATAAACGGAAGCTCAGACTACAAAGCATTCGGTGCATACACTAAGACTACGTTTATTGGCACATATACCATAGACGAGGACACTATGATTTTAAATCCAGAGTTCCCGTATGACTATATCATAGTTGAGTATATGGCAACAATAGATGAAGAGGATGTGGAGATTGCGGATATTGCTGAAGAGGCTTTGATAGCTTATATAGCTTGGAAAGATTCTCAGTATATGCCTACTGGAAGAAAAATGAACTTATCAGAGAAAACAATCAGAAGGACAGAATTTTATAACCAGAAAAGACTTCTTAAATCTAGAGTACATCCTTTCCTTCCTTCCGAAGCTAGAGATGTTTCTTTTGACAACGAGAAGCTTATCGTTAAATAAATATGGCACAATTTTCACAGCCTAAAAGCATTAATGGTGGTCTTAATACAGACTATGACAATGAGTTATTGCCATCTGGTGACTACATTGATGCTAGAAATATAAGCACCTATGGTGGCGTAAATAATATAGTTGGTAATGCCGAAATTCAGTTAAAGGATTTAGACGGCTCTACGAACTTTTTTTTAACAAGCAGCCACGTTGTAGTAGGCTCTGTTACAAATACGCTAAGAGATTCTATTATTTATCTTATAGCTCATACGGGTGGGAATCACTTAATAACTGAGTATAATCAGATAACTAATATCCACTCAATCATTGTAAAGTGTGGAACAAATGCACAGAGTGCAGCAATAAACTTATCAACAACTGTTCAATGTCATAACCCAAGAATTATCAATCGTGCAGATACTTCAGAAGAAGGTGATTTGCTATTCTGGCTTGATAAAGACGGAGTTCCAAGAAAGCTAAATATAAGAAAAGCTAAGACGCTTGGCTACTTTGGCAACATCATTGAGGAGTTTACAACGGTTATAAAGAAGCCACCTATGTTCTCTCCGTCAAATGTAAACCTAGTTAGGGTTAGTGACGGAAGCTTGATTGTGCAAAATAAAATGTACCAATTCGCATATAGGTACATATACGATGATTATGAGAAATCTGTTTTTTCACCGATTTCAAATACTCTTATCCCATACTACATATTCAATGAAACCAACATTATACCTACTGATACTTCTATAGGGTACAATGCGGTAAGGTTTACAATACAATCTGGCTCTGCAAACGTAAAGGAGATTGAGGTAATCTATAGGGAGTATTTTGATGGAATATGGAGCAACTTTTACACCATAGATACTATAGTATCAACTGGCTCTCCTATAACATACACCTTTACTGGTGCTGGTCAGAAAATACCTTTAGATAATTCTGAGGCACCAGATGTTTTGCAGTTTGACTATGTTCCTATTTCAGCTAAGGCTCAGGAAGTAGTAAACGGAAATGTTATAACATACGGAAACTTTAAAGAAGGATATAATAAGTCAAACATATCTTCTACTGTTGGTCTAACATCTTCAAATTACGTTAGTGATAATAAGATGTTCTTTGACGACAACTTGAATCCAGCATCTAATATGATACTGAATCCGGGCGGTAAGTATAAGATTGGAGTGGTATACCTTGATGAGCATGGAAGAAATGTGGGTGTGTTTACTGGGAATAGCATGGTTGTTGATGTACCACATATCCATTGGTCTCCATCTCTTTTAGCTGCCGGAACAGGTACTGCTTGGTGGAATACAAGACAGACTTATTTACCATATATTCAGATAAGCTCTGCAGCACCATCTTGGGCTAAGTATTTCAGACTAGCTATTACAGAAGATAATAACTATGAGTCAGAGGTTATAACAGATGTTATAGATTTTAAATATGGGGCACTCAGTACAAGCGGTTTAACCTGTAGTCTTACTAACATAAGCATACTACCTCAGCCTAATGGCGGACCTGCTGCCGACATACCATTTTATAAGTCTTATGGAAGTCATCAATTCTTAAAGGTAACATATAGTAATTGTGACACAAATGCACCAACAACCTCATATTACGATATAAGTCTAAATCCGCATTCATTGACATATAGGAATAAGCCTATCAATGACCCCGGAAGGATGATTTTTGAGTACAAGAAGCTTGTTTCTGCTGTAGAGAATACGGATTATACTGTTACCGTAAATACTCCACCACAAGCTGGAGGATATACAAATTCAATACCTACTAATGATTTTCAGCCAACTATAATATCACCATCTGGTCAGTCTACAGTATGGACAGTAGAGTGGAGGTATGTTGGCTCTACTAATACATATCAAGATGTAAGATTACAGGTTTACTATACTGGTAGTATATATGGAGCAGCAAGACTCCCATCTGACCCTACCGCATATATAAATCTTACCAACCCAGATACAATAGTTCCCAATCAGAACTTCCTGTTCTATACAGATTATAGAGTACTAAACTCTGGTGACTATATAAGTCAGGCGTTTATTTATTCAGCAAATGAGTATGCACAGGGGGCTAGTGGAACTGTTACTGTTACAAACACATCAGCAGACATTATTTATGTTTCCTCTGGTGGTGCTTCAGTAGCTATAAATCCGGGTGCTTCTGCACAGATTAGTGTTCAATACGGATATACGATATCTGCTTACAAATATCAGACAGTTACTGGTTCTGTGAGTGATTCATATGTTACTGTTACTATTGTAAATAGCGGTGTTCTGCCGTCTAATGACCAAACGGTTCCAAGACAGTTGGCACTTAGAATAAACAATCTTGGTTATACTTTCCAGAGTGGTGATGAAATATCTATAGTTTATGATTACTATAAGAATAAACTACAATCTGGTGCGTATGATGGTATAGGTATCAACGAAAAGGTTTTCAAAGTAATAGACCTTCTTATAGACCCAGAGTTTTATGAGTCTAATGGAACTACTGTTACACTAGATGGTAATTGGATTCAAGTAGATGAGTCTGCTAAAGACTTTATGACTGCATGCGGTGATACCTCTGGTGCTACACAAATTATTGGTCTAAAGGCAAAGATTCTTAGAAGAAAGAAGATTACTTCTACAGGCTCTCAGGGTGATGTATTTTACGAACTACCACATACGTTCCTTTGTAGCTCATACGTTGCTGGAACGCAAATTGAAATGACACTAGCTGGTGATTCCATGTTTAAATCTGATTATGTGGTTCTTGAGGGTTCAACGGCTACTCCGGTTGGTGGAAAGACGGATTCGGTTCAACGTGTGTTCTATTCAAGTGTACCAACTAAAAACTACTTGATTCAAGAGGACAATCTTTCTCCACTTTTCTTAACTAAGATTAATAAGAACGGAAGACCAGCCGTAGAAGATAAACAAGCTAGACAAAGAGAGTTTCCTGCAACTGTAAGATGGTCGCAGAATCTTGAGTTTAATAGTAATGTCAATGGATTGAATAGGTTTTTATACTTAGATTTTAAAGACCTAGATGCTTCATTTGGTCCTATTAAAAGATTAAGTGTTAGGGATAGAATGCTGAGAACTTATCAAGAGGATAAGGTTGGTATGCTCCCTGTCTATCAGTCAATTATTACAAACGCTGCTGGTGGAACGGATTTGACACTATCTACCGAGCTATTTAATAATGTCCAGTACTATGCTGGTAATTATTCTATAGGTAATGCTACGGGAAGCTTGGTGTCTGATTCTTATGCAGATTATTTTATAGATGATATACGAAAAGCTGTTTGCCGTCTTGGATTAGAAGGTATCACACCGATATCCATTACTACAAATATGAACTCTTGGGCTACAGAAAATATCCTTGATGATGCTAAGTATGTTGCTGGATACGACTCTTCTAACAGAAGTGTTATATTCTCAAGTGAGAAGGGTAGTAATAAGTTCACTATATGCTATTCTGAGAGAACCGAGAGATTCGATTCCTTCTATACATACTACCCGTACACAATTAATTCTCTGAATAACAGACTGTACACTTCTTTTAATACTGGAACTTTATGGGAGCACAAGAGTAATGTTAGCTACTGCAACTTCTATGGAGTTCAGAATGATGCTAAAATAAGGGTGATTCTAAATGAGAATCCTATTGTAAAGAAGATATTTATGACCTTTACGGAAGTGGCAAATAGTTTATGGGTTGCTGATTATGTGAAAGGGGCTGCAAACGTGCTAGATTCGTCTATACCGTATTCATTTTTTAGAAATCAAGAAGGGTTCTTTAATGCTCCTTTCTTGAGGGATAGCGGAGCTGCTACGCCAACAACGGGTAAGCCGATAAGAGGAAACTGGTGTATTATGGAATTAAAAGCTTTAACCCCGTCTAATTATGTAACTTTGCTTATGCTCAAATATGGGTATAACGAATCAAAGATAAATTGATGAGTGGAGACATCATCATAAGGGAGAACGATGACAGGGTGGATGAGCTTGAGGCTTTTATGGCTGATAATTATCAGACTATAGATTTGCCTCTTGTACATAGGTTTACCTCCGGCATGTATATCAGAGAGATATTTATGCCAGCAGGTAGCTTAGTTACGAGCAAGATTCACAAGACCGAACACCCGTTTACTGTCTCCAAAGGAAAAGTGGCTGTGTCTATTGATGGAAAGGAATGGGAGGAGTTTGAGGCACCGTACACAGGGATAACGAAGCCGGGAACGAGAAGGATATTGTATATCATAGAGGATTGCATATGGACGACATATCATGTCAACCAAAGTGATTCTCAGGATTTAGAGGAGATTGAGGAGAGATTGATAGAAAAGAGAGAAAATGATTTGTTAAAAACTGTATTGGAAAATAAAAAAATAGAGTTATGAGTTTCGCAACAATAGCAATAGTAGGTGGTGCAACAGCACTTGCAGCAGGTGGTGTTGGAATCGCATCTGGTGCTTCTAGAACAAAAAAGGCTAAGAAGCAAATTGCTGGTCTTGAGTCTAAGGAGCCTGCTTACAATATACCAGACTTCTATAAGCAAAACATTCTAAAAGCTGAAGAAGCTTCTAGAAAGCAAATGGATTTAGCTAACCAGATGGCTGGTTTAGGTACTGACTTTGCTAAAAAACTTCAAGAAGACCAAAAGAGATTTGCAGAGCAATATACCGCTGGTGCAGAAAAAGGGGCAGCTGACATAGAAAGACTGGGCAAAATGGCTATGATGAGAGGATTAGGTCCTGCTGGTCAGATGGGTGCAGATATTATAGCACAACAGGGTGCTGGTGCTCTTAAGAGTGCTACAGACCGTAGAATGGGTGGTGCTATGGCTGGCGGACTTCTGAGACAACAACAACAAGGAATCAATTCCTTAGTAGGTCAAGCATATCAAGCTCAAACTGCAGGATTAGGTCAGTATATGGGTGCTAAACAATATGGAGTTGGATTAAGACAGCAGGCTTTAGGGCTTGGATACCAAACCGGAGTAGAGGCTGGAAGGCTTGGATTTGGTGCACAGATGTCTGGATTAGAGGCTGTTCAGAAAGCCGGATTAACTGGATTTGGATTAACCTCTCAAGCTGGAAACATGTTGGCACAGGCTGAACTAATGAAGCAGCAAGCTGATTGGGAAAAGTGGGCAAACAAATATCAATCCGCTAGAGCAGACTTAGCTCAGGGAAGAGCTCAGACATCTTCTGCTCTTGGTGCTTTGACTCAGCTTGGCGGAACAGCAATGGGAATGTATAAAGGCTAATAATATGAGTAGAAGACTTGAAGTAATACCAACTGGGTATATAGACTATGGTGCTGCTGCACAAAAGTTCATGACTGGGTTTCAGCAGGGCAGAGCTATGCTTATGCAAGAAGAGGAAAGACAAAGACGCTTGCAGGAACTTGAGAATCAAAGAGCATCTATAGCTAATACTATATTCAGACAGCATCAAGCTGACGTAGAAAGATTCGGCACAGACCTTTCTACTTCAGAGAAGCAAGCTTTTACTGCTCAGTTTGATGGAATTATGGAAGCCAATCGTGGCGTTCAAGATTTTATTTTGAAGGGTGGTAAGGTTAATTCATCTGAATATATAGCACTTCAAGATGCTATAGAAAAACAGAAGAAAGACTTACAGATGCGAATAGGTGCGATAAAAGAGATAAAAGACGGCATGTCGCAGATAGTAACTCTTCAAAAATCAAAGTATGAGGGATTTGATGGAGACGCAGCTACCTTGACAGATATGTACAACCGTGTTCTTAAAGGAAGCTATATACCTTCTATAGATATTCCAAATAAAACATCTATTACGCAAAAAGCATTTGTTGCACCGGGTGTTGTATACGAATCATATATTCCAAAGATTTCTGTTAATCAGCAAGACCATGTGGTAAAAGATTCTAATAAAAAAATTATAAGAACAGAGAAAAAGCAGATGCCTGTTTATTCTGATTTGGAGACAGTTGCATATGATGCCGTAAATGCTCCATCTGTTAATTCGTCTGGTGTAATGAGGGATTTCAATAATTTCAAAACATTGAATAAGGATGGTCTGACTAAGGATTATCAAACCAGATACGATTTGTACAAAATGTACATGAAGGACAGCAACAAGCCTGAGAAAGAAATTAAGGACTTCCAGCCAGTTGACTATGTAATGATGGAGATGATTGCTAGGAAGTATAAGCCTGCACCAGATGAAGCGGAGAGATTCTATAAAGAAAGCTCTGGTCGTGGTGGCGGTGGTACTATTTCAGCTGAACAAGCAGCATTAATGAACAAGATGATTGCAGACTATTTTAGCGGAGATGCTAAAAAGAGGACTGGCGTTGTTGACAAACTAGCTGGAGGATTAAAGACCAAAGGATGGTCTATGGGCTTCAAAAATAATGCATTCGATGCCAGTAAAGGAGCCGATGAGTGGAATGAAAAGGGTATAAATTACAAGATTGGTATTAATGAAAACAACGAAAATAGGTCTGCATTGATGGCGGTAATTAAAGCTTATTTCTCCGCAATAGGAAGTGCTGGAGTTATGCAACGATAAATCTACTATCTTTGTTAATATAACAAGGATATGAATTTTGAACAAAATTTTAGCCCTTTAGACACAGAGAGTTCCGAGTATCAATCTATAAATATAGTACCACTCGTAGAGCCTATTTCTAATCAAACAGACCAAGAGGAGCCTAAGCTACCTTCACTATCTGAGAAAGCTAAAGGAGTAAAGGATACTATGCCCCCACAGGTTAAGGCTCCAAACTTTGAGAACCTTAAGCTGACTACATGGAAACAGACTGGTGGTCAAAAAATAATTGATGTTGTTATTACTCCTCAGATACAATCTGTATACGATTCATTTAAGTACTCTCAGGATTATATCAATGCTGTAATTAAGGATAAATTAGATACCCTACCACAACAATCACAAGAAAGAGAAAATCTTAGAGGATATATCTACAAAGCCAATGAGGCTAATACCGTAGAAACAGGTGCTGTCAGAACAGAACTCGTTTACAATATGATGAACGAATTTTCTGACATTCAAACTAATAATAGAACAAGAGATTCATTTATAAGAAGCCAATATAGTCCAGCGTATCACTCCGAGTCGAAAGCACTCAGGGATGAGTACGAATCTTCTGAGCTAAAGGGTTTGCTTTCAAAAAGACAATACTCTGCCCTTAAATCTCTTTCATATGGAAAGCAGGCAGACTATCAAGAATATATCAAGGTTATAACCGATGATAAAGCTTCTGCAGTAGACAAGGAGTTAGCGTTACTTAACCTAGATAGAATAGGAACAGGTATAGATTTAGACGCTTCTACTAAACTGATATTTGACGCTAAATCTGGTCAGATTGATAAATCAAAAATCAATGAAGGAGTAAATCTATACAACAAGTCTACATCAGATTTTGCATCGGTTGACGAAAAGATAAAAACACTTGAGCTTAATAATCCATACAATCTAACAGTAGCTAAAGGGATATTTAATCGTGCTATTCAAAGAGGATTAGCCGTAGGTGCTTCTGCGGATATATTAAACGTATCATCAGAATCAAGTGGAATAGATTACAACAGACTTGCTGATTTGCAAAGAATGCAACAGGAAGCAAGAAGTTCAAAAGCATTTGAGGATTGGCATAAGAACCCAACATTTGAAAACTTCTCTAAGAACCCAATAGGAATCATTGCTGAGATGTCTCTTGAGAGCCTTGTGGCAATGTATTATCATGGTGCTTCAAGGATAGCTGCTGGCGTAACCGCTGGTGCAACCGCTGGTAGTGTTGTTCCGGGTGCCGGAACTGCAGTAGGTGCTGGGTATGGAGTTATGGCTGGTATGGGTGTAACGTCCTTGAATCTTGAGTATAGCGGTCAAATACTTGAGGGTATAGCAGCTGCAGGGTATAACACATCATCTGCGGAGGATTTACAAAAAGCATTTCAGGATAAAGCATTAATAGATAAACTAAAGGCAGACGGATATAAGAAGGGTATACCAGTAGCATTATTGGATATGCTCAGTATGGGTGTGGCTGGTAAAATAGTAACTAAAACTGGTAAAACTGTAGGCGGTAAGATTATCGGAGGATTAGCGGAGTTGGGAATGCAAGCTACTACAGGCATGGCTGGGGAAGCTACAGGTCAATTAGTGGTGTCTGGTAAGATTACCAGCATGGCTGATATATACGCAGAAGGTATGGGTGAGATTGGTCCGGGTGTTGTAGAAACTGCATTTGGTACAGTTCAAGAAAACGCTAAAAATAATAAGCCTATTAGCAAAAAAGACTTAGCCATCGTAATAGATGGTATGGGTCTTCAAAAGGCATACGATAATATAGATGTATTAATTGGTTCTGGGCAAGTAACTGAGCAGGCTGGTCAGCAGTTAAAAGATGAGGCAAAAGCTTCATTTGAGAAAATGCAGAAGATGCCTCAGTTGCTTTCTGTAGATGCTAAGTCTAAAATCATGGACTTGGTTGACAAGAGAGACGACCTTATTAAGAAGTCTGAAAATCTTGATGATGTATTTAAGAAAGAAGCAAAAGATTTAGCAGAGCAGTTAAATAAGAAGATACTAGAAATAGCTAACGAAGATATTAGTTCACAACAAAAACAGAAAGAAAATGCCATTAAAGAAAGCGGTGGGACTCAGCAAAAAAGCGTTCCAGAAGGCGGTATCAGCCAATATCCGGGAACTGAAAAAGTCCAAGAACAAGCGACCACAGAAACAGATATTAGCAATCGCCCTATCGGCAGCACGGAAGAAGTAACACCACAGTTTCAAAAGACTGGTCCTATAACTATTCAATGGGAGAAGTCCCCAGAAGGGAAGGGAGACCCAAGTATTTCTTCTAGAAACCCAATAGTAGTTGAGGCAGCACAGAATCTGAAAGCAGGTAAGATTAGCAATGAGGAATATCGTGCTACTGTATCTGAGAATAGTCCAATAACGCCTATAACTAGGTTCTTTGACCCAGCTACTGAGCAAGAGGTAACGAATGCATTAAGCAAAGACAAAGTTGCTAAAGTAAATGCTACTATCTTAGATAATACTACAGTTGGTTTAAGGTTAGACATACCTGCATACTCTAATAATAATACATGGGTGGTATCTGTGCATGAAGGAGATACTAATGCTGGGAAGGCTATTTCTTATAGAAACGTAGCAAGAATTACAGATGTTACTTTTGGTGTAGAGCCAAAAGCTGCACTATCTATAGCCTCTGGAGTACCTAAGACTACTATCGGTAGAATGTTTGGGAAGTGGCAGAATATGGAAGGTGCTAACATGGAGCAGCAGGGTGAGAATGCAAAGAAGATTGTACAAGAAGTGGTAAATAATCCAGAGTGGGTACAGGTTGGAATGAATCCATTCCGACACTCCTATTTCTATGATAGGAGCAGTCAGCAGATGGGAAGACCTATAAAGTCTGCCCAAGAAGTTGTTCAGATAGGAGGACTTGTGTACGCTAAAAATCCTGAATACGGAAACTGGACAGATGAGTCTTACAGGGTAAAAGGAATGCTTGATTCAAAGGGTGCTCCTATTCAATTCCAGACAAGTAATACTGGTGCCAATGAAGTGTCAGATATTACCACACAAATGAATAAAACGGGTGAGAATGCGTTAGACTTTAAGGTTGACGATGCTGTGAAATCTACTGCAAAGGCAGATGTAAATAATTTGGTTTCAAGACAGGGTAATGCTGCGACTCCAGCAGTAGTAAATATATCTGACTTCATAGGTAAGCCTATCATGGTAACTATATCAGATGAGCTTACTACAGGTGATATTGTAAATCCAGCTACAGGGAATGTGATAAAGGGATTGATGGGTGGTATTGGATTTAACTACACACAGGGCAATACTGGTTTTGCTTGGGCATATACAGATGAGGCTACTGCACAGGATACTCTGAATGCAGCTAAGGAGATATATAAGAAGAATCCAAGCCTATATCCAGATGGGATAGTCCCTGTTGCTGTTGTTAAGATGGGAACAGAGGCTATAAACTCAAATGAGGCTGTTTTTAGGGTACTTCTAGACAACCTAAACTCTTTACCAAAGGCTAACCTAAAGAACGCCTATAAGGCTCTGGTTGATGATATAAAGCTTAATTTGGACAGGCTTTCAAATCTAGCTAAGACAAAAACATTATCTCCTAGTGAGAGAAATGCATTAAACGGATACAGACAACTAGCACAGGAATATCTAAAGCAAAATAAGTCCATTCAGGAAGTGGTAACAAATATTGCACAGCTCAATATTAACACAAGACCACTAATAATGGACAGAATAACCGCTGGTGAGGTTGGATTGCTTACGGATGTAAATAGGCTACGAGCAGATAAACCTGTTACAAAAGCATTGATGCAGGGGCTAGGAAAGGAAGATATTAAGAAAATACACTTAGGATGGATAACAGAACCACTTAGAGACCCTGCAATCAAGAATGTACCAGCTAGGCACGTTATAGGGTTTGTTGGCATAGACGCTACCGCTGAGACAATAGAAAGGTCAAACCATCCTAACTACCCATTCTCTTTAAAAGGAAAGGGGCTTGGAGTAGTTGAGAATACAGCACATTTAGCCTCTGTTATGCCTACTGCGTATGGTAATGCGGTAAAGAAAATAACTGATGCGGTGGCTGGTAACAAAAAGATTACACCTGCTGAATCTGTTAGTAGAGCTATGCCTTCTGGACTTGCTAATGCAATTTTCAGAGGAAAGAATATAGTGGAACAGGAATCAGAACTATCTAACTTGATGGGATTCCTAAACCTATCATTCCCGAATGTTACATTCTTTACAGACCAGCAATCATTTGAAGATATTATCGCATCTCCTGATGTGAAGAAATATGTTAAGGAAGGGGAGATTATTTACGGACTAACTACAGATGGTAAGATTTACTTAAATCCATCTATAGCTACTGCAAATACTGCAATACATGAGATGGGTCATATCTGGGTAGATTATATCCAGAACATGAAGCCTGAATTATTTAATAAGGGTATAGAATTAGCAGAGGGAACAGAAGAACTGGAGAAAGCGAAAGCACAGCTTGGTGACAACATAAACGCTAGAAAAGAAGCCCTTGCTATGCTTATTGGGAATCGTGGAGAAACGATTGTAAACGCTGCAAAGAAATCTAAGTTCAAAGAATGGCTGGTTGGTGTTTGGAAGTTCCTGCAAGAGCAGTTCCCTTCATTAAGAAACATGAATCCTGAGCAGATTGAATCTTTGACACTTGAACAATTTCTTGGAGGTGCATTAAAAGATATCTTATCAGGCAAACCAATCTCTGAGGTAAAAGAGGAATATGTGCAGATAGGTGCTGCAGCTCAGAAGATGAGTGATATTGTTCCTTTTGAATCACAATTACCAGAGGGCCCTCAAGGACCTAAACCAACAGGTGAGGTTGGTCCTGTAAAACAACCTTCTGGTGTTCCAGCTAAAAAGAAGTACGAGTGGGAATCATTTAAGAAACAACCGGGCATTCCGGGTGAAGAGATGATTAAGACATCCACAGGAAGATATGTGGCTACAGAATCTATGCGTGGTCAGATAATGGATAGAGATAGAACGCTGAAGGAAATTAAAAAGGCTACTCCTTCTCTATTGTCCAGAATAGTTGCTTCTGTTAAAGTCGGCATATTAGATAATCAGTATAACGTAATAAAACTACTTCAGTCTGTTGGTCGTTCTGGTGAGTTAGTCAAAGCATATCTTTTGACAAGAAATAGTGCTAGTACTACTGCTATGGCTATGGCTGAGGAGGCGGTAAAAAATATATTTGGCGGTCTATCCAAAACTAAAAAGTATGTCTTTGGAGATACATCAATATCTGAATATGTCCTATTTAATCAAATGATAGGATACCAAAGGGTAATATCTATTCAGAAACAGATGGATGAGACTTATCAATTAATGACTCAGGCGTACAATAATATTAAAAGTGCTTTAGAAAATAATCCTAATGCAGATATTTCTCAAGATTTAAAAGAGTATAATAGGCATAAAAATAGACTTGTTGAGAATGGAATGATTGATGAGAAAGGTAATTATGTTGGAGAGTCTTTGGATACCGAGTTTGCACTAGGTCAGGTTACAGCTACACAAGCTTATAATTTATTACAGGAGGTAAGAAGTACTATTGGAGAAGAGGATTTCGCACAGTTGATGACTCGTTCTGAGGCATATAGCCAATACTTCAACTCAATGATGAAGAGTAGAATGGAGGCTGGATTAATTTCTCAGGATACCTATAACTATTTATCTAAATTCTTCTACGCACCAACAAGGTATATAAGCTCTATTATAGCAGACCCTATCTTATCTATGGCTCGTCCAACGACCTCTTATTCTAATGACAGGAGCCTTAAGATGAAGCAACTAAAGGGTGGTAGCGAAAGACTAAACGCAAGTGATTACGAGGGTTTATTAAAAGGAATCATATACGCTTCAGAGTATTCTATTGCCGAGAATAGGGCAACAAACAGATTCTACAATTTAGTTGATGAGAACAAAGATGCATTTGAAGAAGCTGGAATACGAGTAGGCACTAAGTATGTTTTGGTTGAAGAAAGCAATCAGCTTCCTGCTGAAGATGCTATAGACCTGAACATGAAAGCCATCTCAGAAGGTAAGAAACCAGAGGGGACTAAAGAATTACCATCTGGTCAAAAGCAACTGCCTTACAAGGGAATAGAAAAGGCTGGTAGTAATATAGTAAAATCAAATGAACCTACTACTGGTATAAAAACAAAAGGAGCTGAAACTGTAGATGCTGAGGTTATAGTGGATGAAGATGGAAATAGATTTTACGCAGTTCAGGTTCCGCTAAAAGAAGGGGAAGACTACATAAAGACATACTTTAATGGACAGAGAAAAGATATCATTGTACCTAAATGGTTTGCAGAAGCTTGGAACAATGATAACCTAAAGAGTTCTCCTACTATTACTTGGGTGGGTAAACTAACTGGTGCTAACTTACTGAGAGTTATCGCAACTGGTATCAACCCTGTCTTTGGTGTGGCACAGCTTATACCAGATACCATTTCTGCTTATGCTGCAACAGTTGGTGAGAGAAAATACTTACCATTACTTATAGATTATCCTAAGTTTTTCATTAAAACACTTGCAGCTGGTAAGGATATTAGCAAGAAGACCCCAGACTACATAGAGGCTACAAAATATGGTGCCACCACAAATTTCTATAATGGAGGTTCTGTAGAGTTTGAGAGAGGTCTTCTAGGAAAAGAAGATAAATCTCTTGAGAAGATTATAGAAGAATGGAATGTTCCGGGACTAAAGCAATACATACTTGGCTCTAAGAAAATTACAGAAACTACGGAGCAGATGACTAAGGTTGCTTTATACAGAAGTATCAGAGATGGAAAAATTGCCGAGTACAAGAATCAGTTTGGCTCTGAGCCTACTAGTCAGGATTTAGAAGATATTAGAATAGAATCTGGTGCATTAGCACGTTCAACCGCAGACTTCCATAGAAAAGGTACATATGGCTCTGACTTGAATAAAGTTATTCCTTACTTGAATGCAGCTATTCAGGTTCAACGAGCTGTGCTTGGTTCAGCTAAACAGAATAAATCTAAGACCTTATACTACAGTATGGAGTTTGCAGCGTATACTACACTACTGCTCCTTTCGGCTATAGGTATGGGTGATGACGATGAAACGAAAGAGAAGAAGCGTTTAGCATACTCAAAATGGTCTGATTTTGATAGGGGTAATAGGGTTCCTTTATTCTTCATTGAATCACAGAATAGATTTATAAGTGTAAAACTCCCTGAGTTTTTAGTTCCTATCAATACTTTAGTAAGCAAGTCTATACAGAGAGGAGTTCTTGAGCAAAATCTTGAGTACTCTGATGTAAACTTCGCAAAAGACATGAAAGAAATCACCATGTCTGTTATGGAGGAGTTTCCTGTAACACAGTTTGCTAATGTAGAGAAGGTTCTGTCAAGAAACCCAATGTACTCCGGAATGAGTAAGTTCTTTATGAACAGAGACCCATATAGGCAAGAGGAAGTTGTTGCATTTGAGAAGTCCACTAAAGACTACCTTGAAGGTGCAAGAATTGGTGAAAGAAGGGCAGCTGATATCTACCAAAGAATTGGTAAGGCTAGTATGAGTCCTATACTTCCAGAGGGTATATCTCCTAAAAGATTAGAAGCAGCGGTAAATTCTATACCTTTTGAAAACAACCCATTTAGTGGCGTACTGGTATATGCAACTGAACTGGCTACAGATGAGAAGAAGCTATTTGAGGAGAGATACGGGAAAGGTGCTCTAATGCAAATCCTTAAAGCTTCTGGAATATCTCAGAGATATTTCAAGGAGGGTTCTAAGGTTAATCAAGGATTGACAGACAACTCAATAAACGAGATAAAGGATAGAAGCGAATTCAAGGATTTACTCGCTAAGTCTATAATACCTAAGTTTGATAGCCTAGCCACTACCATGACTCGCAGAGAGGCGTATCTGGCTGTAAAAGATGATTTTATAAAGAGCCAGTATAAGAGCTTAGACCCTGAGCAAAAGAAGATTGCTAGGACTTGGTTTGATGGGGAATTTGTGAATATGGCTAAACGAGATGTACAAGACCCGATGATTCAGCAGATTCTGGGAATGACTACTGCGGATGCCAAGCTAGACGCAATAAACGAAACGCTTCAGACTATTAAGCAGACAGACTCATCTAAAATAGAGTTTCTGAAAACCTTGTACGATAAGGGCCTTATGAAGACGGGAGATATAGGAACAAGGTTAAATCAAAGGGGTATGAGGATTAAGAATAATGGAGAACCGAACCCTTACTTTGAGCCAGAGATTGGCTATATACGGGATGAGATGAAAAGGATAGTGGAACAGCTAAGAGCTAACAAGTAGTTAAAAAGTATATTAAGTATCTTTGTAAAAACGTAAAAAATGGCAATATTTCAAGCAAACCTGACAGTTCAGGTTGCATATGACGCAACAAAAGTCACCTTTGTAGATAGCAGTAATTATGGTGGAACAGAGACTGCCGGAGGTGGAGCCGTGGTTGGTATATCAAATGCCACTACAAGAGTGGTAAGAGTTTACAGAACTATAGATACATCTACACCTTGGAAGACATTTACATTTGCCAGCGGTAGTTTAATATTTGAGGCTACGGGAGCAAACAATCTACCTAGTGCTGCATATAGATTTGAGTTTGAAATCACCAATACGACTGGTGTTACCTTAACACCTTCACAGAAGCAAGACTATGGCGTATATCCAGTAAACGTAACAGAAAAGGCTAAATATCTAAAGTATGTTATGGATATGAAGAATAACCCTAAACTCCGTGAGGATAAGGTGTATATCAAAAATCTTAGCTTGTTTGCTGCAGAACTTGACCTATCAGATTTCATGGCTGAACTTGGTGATATCCAGTCTAGCCAAGATGCAATAGACAGAATTAATAACTATGTAATAAATCTATTCTAATGTATACCCAAGCAGAACTAGCAAATATCAGAAATTCAGGTGTTCGCCTTTGGTCTTCATGGGCTGGGATAGGTTATTCAAAATTGACAAATACCTTAAACCCAGACGATTATGAAAAGCAAGTGCTTTTTTATATAATCAACAAGGCGTTAAAGTTTGCCATGGATGGTGACAATATCAATGATTCTGTATTATTAGCTAACCTTCTGGTGGGTGTGGATTCGATAGCTGACGGAAATAAACTATCTCTCTCAATCATATAACATGCCATCACTAAACATTCAAAATAGCATACTGGTACCATCGGAGGACGCTTCTATAACGGGTCACTCCAACTCGTCCAGCTTGATACCTGAGAGGATTGACCTTTCTGGTATTGACCTGTCTGGGACTGGTGGTATTGTGCCTGATGTGCTTATTGACAACATATACAATTCCAACAAGATTAATGAGTGGAATTACGCCTACCAAAAAGTAGTGCAATCTGTAGATGTAAGTAATGTTGGGAATCTATACACAATCACGTTAAATTTCTTAGACGGCACTTCCATATCCGACACCTTTACGGTAATTCAGGACAAGAACTATGTTCATGACCAACAAGTAGCTTCTGATACTTGGGTAATTACGCATAATTTAGGTAAATTTGCTTCCGTTGGAATTGTGGATACTGCTGGGGATGAAGTAGAGGGGGAAGTAAGACATAATTCTAATAATCAAATAACAATAACATTCACAGCACCAGTAAGCGGAAAGGCTTACATAAACTAAAGTAAAATGGCAAAAAAAGTACTCGTAAACCTAGACCTCAGTAAAAATCAGATACTGAACGTAGCGTTACAGAATTTAACATCTGCACCCAGTTCACCTGTAACTGGTCAAATTTATTACAACTCAACAGACAAGGCTGTCTATTTTTGGGATGGTACATCATGGATTAACGTATCCGGTGACATCACAGAAGTTGTAGCCGGAAGTGGTCTAACTGGTGGTGGTAATAGTGGTTCAGTTACGCTGGATTTGAATCCAGATAACGTAACTATCGAAGTAAATAACGATATCGTTAGACTTAAAGACTTAGGCGTATCTACTGGTAAGCTTGCTGATGGTGCAGTAACCACAATTAAGATTGGTAACAATCAGGTTACGTTTGCCAAAATGCAACAGATTTCAGACCTAAAATTGATAGGTAATGTGTCTGGTGCTACAGGTAACCCTGCCGAGGTTTCAATCATAACAAGTACATCACTTTCTGGTGCTAGTAACTCTAATATCCCAAGTACTCTTGCTGTTAAAACATATATTGATAGTGCAATCGGTGGACTAGGAAATCTTGAGGGTGCATGGGATGCATCAACAGGTTCTTTCCCTTCAGCGGTTGGTGGAACAAAGAAGGGTGACTACTGGTTCGTGAGTGTTGCAGGAACAGTTAACTCTGTTTCATTTAATGTTGGAGATGTAATCATCGCAAAAGTTGATGCAGCTTCTACTTCCTTAGCTACAGACTGGATTCAGCTTGAAGTTAACAGAGACCAAGCTACAGAAAGCACATTAGGTCTTGCTGAAATTGCAACACAGGCTGAAACAAATGCTGGTACTGATGACCAGAGAATTGTTACTCCTTTAAAGCTTAAAACTTTATTGGATGCCCGTGTAGGTGGATATGCAGCAAACGTAGGTAATGGTGCTGCAACTTCATTTGCTGTAACTCACAACTTGGGTACAGTAGATGTGATTGTAATGTTGAAAGATAATACTACTCTTGAGGAAGTTTTAGCTGATGTGGTTATCACAGATGCAAATACCGTTACGGTTAGTTTTGCAACTGCCCCTGCAGCAAACGCTTACAGAGTAATTATAAAGAAATAAACATATCTCTAAATGAGAATTTTAGCTAACTTAAACGTAGTTGGCACGCTGGACTTAGATTCAGTAGCCAATGCTGGTGTAGATACAGATAGGTTTTTAGTACAGGATTCTAACGGTGTTGTAAGATATAGGACGGGTGCGGAAGTAGCATCCGACATTGGAGCTTCCAACCTTGCTGCATCTGTGCTGAAGCATCAAGTAAAACTCGGAGAAGCTATAGCTAAAGGTCAAGCAGTATACGTTTCATCTTCCGATGGAACTAATATGATTGTATCTAAGGCATCAAATGCGTCAGAAGCTACTTCATCAAAAACGCTTGGATTACTAGAAACAGGGGGTGCATTAAACGCACAGGTGAATGTTATTACAGAGGGTTTGCTGGCTGGTCTAGATACATCTACTGCAGTCGCTGGAGACCCTGTATGGCTTGGAACTAATGGTAATCTTATTTTCGGTTTAAATAATAAGCCTTACGCACCTGCACATTTAGTGTTTGTGGGTATTGTAACAAGAGTTCAGCAAAACAACGGAGAGATTTTCATTAAGCCACAAAACGGCTTTGAGTTAAGAGAAATTCACGATGTACAGATAACTACTACTCCTAATAACAATGAGGTTTTGTCTTATGAGACATCTTCTTCATTGTATAAGATGAAGTCTATCCCAACATTGCTTGGTTACACTCCGGCTGATTCGGCTAGGATTTTAACAATAAATGGCACAGCACACGACCTATCGGCAAATAGAACATGGAACGTAGGTACAGTTACATCTGTCGGTCTCTCAGTACCAACTGGATTTGCTATAGGTAGTTCACCTGTTACTGGTAGTGGAACTCTTGCTCTATCATTTGCAGCAGGATATAGTTTACCTACAACAGCATCTCAGTCTAACTGGGATACAGCATATAGTAACAGGATTACTTCACTAACTACAACTGGTACAAGTGGTGCAGCTACTTTATCAAGTAATGTATTAAATATACCTAACTATACACTTGCTGGATTAGGCGGTGTTAGCGGTTCTGGTACAACAAATACATTGCCTAAGTTTAGCTCATCTACTGGTCTTACTGATAGCATTATAAGAGAAGTGAGTGGTAGTAGATTACTGATAGGTACAGGTACCGTAGATGACACTACAAGCATTATTCAAACTAACGGAGAGATAAGAGCTGTACATTTAACTCTTAGTGGTGCAGTAAGTAGTAATACTAACCTATGGATTAAATCTGTAACAGGATTCTTAGGACAGATTATCTATATGAATAATTCTAATATGACATTTGCCCTACGGGACAATGCTACATATTGGGATGTTTATTCTTATGTTACTGGTAGTGCTGGACAGAAGCTCATTGTATATGCTAATGGTACAGTTAAATTACCGGGCTATACTTCTAACGGATTTTTAAAGACATCAGCTTCTGACGGAACGCTGGTTGTTGACACAAATACATATTTAACGGGTAATCAGAGTATCACACTTAGTGGTGATGCTACAGGTTCTGGTACTACTTCTATTGCGGTAACACTTTCAAATAGCGGGGTTACTGCTGGAACATATCGTTCTGTAACAGTAGACTCGAAGGGTCGAGTAACTGCTGGTACTAATCCTACTACAATATCTGGATATGGTATCACAGATGCTTACACTAAGACAGAGATAAACAACTTCTTCTCTGGTACTACTGCAATTACGGGGTATAATAAATCAAACTGGGATACTGCATTTGGTTGGGGGAATCATGCCTCACAGGGGTATGCTACTACCAGCTATGTTACAACTCAGATTAATAACCTTGTTGCTGGTGCACCCGGATTACTTGACACTCTGGATGAGTTAGCAGCAGCTTTGGGTGATGACCCGAACTTTGCTACTACAGTAACTACTGCTCTTAGCAATAGGCTTCGTGTAGATACTGCTACTCAGGGGTTGACTAGCACGCAACAATCTAATGGTAGAACTAACTTGGGACTTGGTAGTTTGGCTACCTTAAGTTCTATAGGCAATTCATATATCACAGACCTTGCTTGGTCTAAAATTACTGGTGCTCCTAGCTTTTTAACTGCTGAGGCTGATACGTTAGCAAGTGTTACTGGACGAGGTGCTACTACATCTAGTGCAGTTACATTTAATGCAGGAATAACTGTTAATGGTACAGCACATAGTATCTTTAATAAACCATCAACATCTGCATATCAGACGGTATCATTATTTGGGACAAGCGGTGGAGGGGTATTTATAACATCAGATAATGCCATTGTGGGCAGAGGTGCATACTATAATAGCGGTTGGATTGCTACCGCTACGAGTGGAGCAGCCTTAGATTTTACTGCCATTTCTGGAGGGGTAGGAATATTTTATTTTACAGGAGCAACTGTTGGTGGTGCTCCTACAATGAGTGCTACATATACTCTTTATCATACTGGTAATCTAACTAACTTAAATCAGTTAACAAACGGTCCGGGTTATATTACAGGAAACCAAAACATTACTCTAAGTGGTGATGTAACAGGAAGTGGAGCCACATCTATAGTAACGACTATTGCAAATAATGCAATAACTACTGCTAAGATTAATAATGGTGCAGTAACCGCTGCAAAACTTGCAACATTTGGAGCAGGTGAAGGATTATCTTGGGCAGCTAATACAGATGGGGCTTCTATCATATTTGAATCTACTGGTGATGGAGCTAGTGGTGGTAGGGCTTTGTCAAACCTTCTTATTGCTCTTACTGATAATGGAGACGAAGGATTAAAAGTTACCTCAGCTGGTGCAGAGCTGTTTTATGTAAATACTAACCAGCTTCAGTACAAGGGGAATAATATATGGACAGCTGCAAATCTTACTAACCTTAACCAGTTAACGAATGGTCCGGGGTATATCACATCTTCTGGTAGTATTACAGGTTCAGCTGGGTCTTTATCTGATGACTCTGGATATATTAGAACTAGGGGTGGTGGTACTGAAGCAAACATAGATACATATACCGACAATGGTGTACGTTCAATAGCATTTACAGGTTATTCACAGCATTTATTAAGCTGGAATGTTGGCGGTTCTCCGGGTACTATTCAGCAGATGTTTCACTATAATACTCCAGCTAATGGATGGAGAATAAGGAACAAAACAGACAATAACACTTGGTCTTCTTGGGGTTATGTAGTTATGACATCTGCAAACCAAGGTTTGATTAGCGGAACTATTGCTACACAGTCTTGGGTACAATCTCAGGGGTATGCGTCAGGTGGTCCTTTTATCCCGGTATCTGCTAATACAAATGCTACTGGTTGGGTTTCTTTCTCTGCTTCAACTCAGGGTACTCCAATAATCAAAGCTATTCAACAAGATACTGCTTCTGGATATTATTTATTCCAAGGCGTAACTGGGAGTACAGAGGTGTACAGGGTGGACAGGGGTGGTAGTGCTTATTTTGGGGGTACTATTCAAACAGACGGTAACATCTATATATCAAACAATGGTGGGCGTTTATATTTCGATAGACCCAATGGAGCTACTGTAGGTGCAGTAGGTTGGCATACTAACGATGTGTTTTATTTAGGAGGTCATCCAGATTATGGACCCGGAGCAGGGAATACTGTACGAGTGTACGGATTTGGCTCAGACCTTAGCCTTGGTAATGCAAATGCGGGAGATGTTATAACTATTAGCAATAGTGGTGCGATAACAACCAACTATGCTATTACTGCTAACAATAAGATTTACCTAAACAGCAGTAATACTGCTGGAAGTTGGGGGTATGCTGGCTTATTTGTAGATAGGAATAACGCTGCCAATAACTATATACCATTCTCATTTGAAAGCCAATACGGTAACCACTCTTGGGGTATTGTTGCAAGATACCATATACAAACAGGTGGTCAAGATAAACCATCTATTCAATTTACTTCAACTGGAAGTAACGACAGATGGAGTTTAGGTTTTTGTTCAGGTAGTGACTGGAATTTCCGTATTACTCAAAACCAAGGATATAGAACTGATAATTCAGGACAAGATGGTTGGGGTACTGAAAGATTTAAAATAGATACATCTGGTAATACATATGCTGCCATAGGAGGAACATTATACGCAAACGGTACGCAAGTTATAACTAATAATGGAGGTACTTGGAACATTAATGTTACTGGTACAGCTAATTCTGAGACTCTTGCTACAGTAGTATCAAGAGGAAGTTTAACTACAAATACAATAAATGTTTCAGAAACTACAGGTGGAGGTTTTATGTACCGCACAAATAGTTCATGGGGTGGATGGGCTAGACATGGATTTTCGTTTGGGAACGGTTCAGGTACAGTAATGAAAGCATTTGGTGCATATGGAGATTCCGGTGCATCTTTGTCTTATATGTACTTAGGTACAGACTATTCAACTAACACACTTCGTGTTTATGATAACTATGTGTATATACCGGGCCTTGACTTAGCAATATCCAATGCAAATAGTAGTCACTCAAGAGGAAATTATTTTAGAGGTAGCTCAAGTCATTTAGTTATTGGTACAGGTGGAACGCTTTACTTAAACTATGGTAATACTAGCGGTGAAACACGCATTGATGGAACTACATATATCAATAATGCAATAGCATTACATGCCAATAACTATAACTCCTACGCCCCTACATTAACTGGTGGAGGAGCTTCTGGTACTTGGGGTATTAGTATTACAGGAAATGCTGCTACACTAGGTGGATATGGACCTAATCAAACTGGGGGAGCCTATACTATAGTTCAAAGAGATGCAAATGGATATATACAGAATTCATATTTCTATATGTCGGGTGGAGGTTCTGAAAGAAACTCTTCCGGTCTTGGATATATAGCAGGTTTTAACTCTAGCGATTACTATGTAAGAAGTTATAACTCAACAGCAGTAGCTTCCTTCTTGGGGCTTGGCTCAATGGCATATCAAAATACAGGCTCCTACTATACTACCTCTAACTCAATCTATACTAATGCTGGTAATTTTACAACAGCTGGAACAGGTTGGTATAGGGTAGCGACTACAGGAAGTGATGGAAGGGGAACATATTATGTTGAAGTATATACTACTGGAGGAAACCATAATCCATCTTATTTGAAGATATTAGCTCATGGTGATTGGGGCAATGACAAACTGGTTACCGTAGAAACTGATGGTGGATTCCCAGCAAGTGCGGTAAGAATAACAAGGGGGGCTAGTAATACATTCTTAGAAGTATACTTTACAACCACAATTCTAGGTGCTAGTTTAAGAGTTAATAGATTAGGATTTGATAGCTCTGTTCAGATATATACAGGAGCTCTCCCATCTGGTGGTGATACATTAAAAGACCAACTACCAGTTGATTCTAAATTTATAACCCAATCTATAAGTGCAACAAGTAGGATATATGTAGGAAATGGGGGAGAGACACTTGGTCTGATTGGAATGGGAGCTTCTAATCTATATGGATTAGGTATTTCTGGTGCCTATACTTCTTTATATGGACATTATCAAGGAAATGGTGTTCAGCTGGGTTATTATAATGGTTCTTCGTTTACGCCTAGATTAATTGTAAATAATGGTGGTGATATAGTTTTAACATCCGGGACTAGTGGTACAACCGGAAAGTTAATCTTTAAAACAACAGATAACTCAGACCTGAATAAATACATAATGCAGGATGGGTATTGGACTGTAATAGGTACACACTCTAACGAAGGATTAAGAGTAAGAGATTCTGGTGGGAATATATTGATAAATATTGCTGGAAGTACAAATGGATACCCAAGCAGAGTTGGTATTGGGACTACCACTCCATCGTATAAGCTTCATGTTGCAGGGGATATATATGCGGATGGTGGTTGGATGAGAATATCTGGTACCGCTGGTTTATACTGGGAAACTTATGGTGGTGGTTTTAGAATGACTGGTTCTTCTTATGTAGAAATGTATAATAATAAGAGCCTTCATATGCAATACGGTTCTGTAGATTATGTGGGTTCTATGTATTTAGAAAGTGGTGGACAAGGCGTACACCTTCAGCCTAATACAAGTGGTTCTTACGGTTCACTTCAAATAACAAGTTCTCGTAATGGCTGGCCCGGGATATACTTTACTGTTGCGGGAACTAGCTTGATGGTCAACTCAAACGAAAGTGGATTCTATCGTCAAGGTTATGGTTGGCAAATGAGATGGGAGAATGGTACTGGATATGTTCATAAAAACGGACAGGGTGGTGGTACATCTGCTACTATTTTAGATACAAGTAACTATACCACTTGGGCCCAGCCAAAAGTATACCAAGGACAAAGTGGTGGAGATTGGCAGAATTTTACCAATGACGTTGGAGAGTTCAGAGTAGATGAGGTTCTTAATATAACAAGCGGTGCTCATAGTAATTATCCTCCTAACGTCTATACATACGGTGGTGTACTTTCTTGGAGACTTAACAACCATAGCTTCCAGCTTTACGCTTCTCATACAGGAGACCTTACATTCAAAACACAATGGGGTAATGATAACTACTCTGGTTGGAGAAGAATACTACATGAATCCAACTATAATAGCTGGGTTCCTACACTTACAGGTGGAGGAGCTAGCGGTACTTGGGGTATTAGCATTACGGGTAATGCTGCTACTGCTACTAACTCTACTAATTCTACAACATCTACTCAAACTTATCGTGGAATAGTAGAAGACACAAGGGCTGCACAAAGAACACCAAATAATTATGATGATTATAGGGTTAGCTGGGAATTTAGTAATCAAATTACTGGCGTAAACTATGGAGGTAGTTCATGGTGGTCTTTGATGACAATACAAGGATGGCATGATGGATACTCTGCTTGGCAAATAATAGGTCCATCATCATCTGCTGTTGACAATTTCTATTTACGAACAGGTAATAACACCAGCTGGAATACAGTTAGAGAAATTATTCACTCTGGTAATATAGGTTCACAGTCGGTCTCCTATGCAACATCAGCTAACTCCGCTGTTAGAGTAGACGGAAGTGCAAACGCAGCAACTTTATATGCTAATAATTCTTCTTATGGTTCTTGGAGAGTTGGAGGTAGCAGAAACGGTTGGTATGGTATAGAATTTGAGAATCAGGCAAACCTGATGATGAATACTGATACAACAGGTTTCCATAATAATAGTTATGGGTGGCAATGGAGATGGGCTCAGGGTACTATATATGTAAATAGAAGCACTTATGGCGGAGGTACTCAGTATACTGTATTAGATAGCGGTAACTTTACCTCATGGACTCTACCAATAGGAGGAAGCTGGTATGGTTCAGGGCTTCCCGGTTCTAGATGGAATGGATTGTCTGTAAATGGTGGAGAAATAGTATTTGGTAACGGGCTACCTAACGCCAACCAGATGGGTATCCTTGTGGATGGATGTTATGTGGCTGGCGAGAATAATGGTTTCTGGTCCATGGATGGTACTAATACTTGGGGTAGCAGAAGGGGTATGTATTGGGATGGTTCTTATTTAAATTTCACAACCAATACTCCTACTGCTAGATTTCAAAACGTATCTGTTGATGGGGAAGTTAACTTTAATCAAAATAGCAACAGAAGGTTATATGGAGCTTCTTTAGGTTCTGGCTATAATGCCATAAGAATGGCTGGCGAATGGAACACATTTGATGTGATGGGTCGTGTTTTAGACTGGACTGGTTCAAACCTGCATTTTGGTAATGGCTATAATGGAGAAAGCCATGCTAGCTATTATGTTGTGGTGGGTAACCCGGTTTCCTACTTTAAAGTAGAAGGACCTATTTATGCCACAGGGGATGTTATTGCCTACTATTCTGACAGAAGACTAAAGCAAAATATTCAACCTATAAATAGTGCATTAGATATAATTAATAAGATAGGTGCCTATACGTTTGAATGGAACAAAAAGTCTGAAGAAGTGTGGGCTAAAAAAGAAGGTGATAAAGACTTTGGATTAATATCGCAAGAAGTAGAAGCAGTTTGGCCTATGGGTGTTGCTATTCAGGGAGGTAAAGATATTAATGATAAATATGATTATGGTAACCCTGATTCAGAGCACTACGACCCGTTGCATGTGGAGAAAAATCCAGATGAATACAAGACGGTTAGGTACGATAAAATGGTAACTCTTGCTATTGCTGCTATCAAAGAGCAACAATTACTTATAGATAATCAACAAAAACAGATTGAAGAACTAAAAGCCCAGATAAATGGCACTTCCAAGTAGCGGACAATTAGGAATGAGTCAGATAAATACTGAGCTAGGGCGTTCTAGTACTGCTCAGATATCTCTGAATACTGCCGAAGATGGCGGATACGGAGCTATTAATACTAACTCAACCTCAAGGCCTAACTCATCTAATCCAGCTGCTATAAGTGAATGGTATAGTTATAACCATTCTGCTGCTGGTGCTACATGTCCTGCACCTACTATTAATAATGTAACAAGGTGTAGTACTTATGCCATTCTAGACATTTCTTATAGTACATGTACCAATTTAGAAGTTGAATACAGTTCTAATGGAGGTGCTAGCTGGACTACAGAAGGTAATACGGGTTGCGTTACGACTAAGTATGTATATAATCTTAGTCCATCTACCACCTACCTATTTAGAGCTAGGGTTTGGTGTGCTGCTACAGGAACATGGTCTAATAAGAGTAATGTAGCTAATACTACAACCTGTGCAGCATACGGAACATATATTTCACAGTTCTGTTCTGGCGGAGCTCTTTATTATACATACGCAGATGGATGTTGTGGAACATATAATACACTTATAAATTCTTGCGACTCAAGTTGTGGGTGTTCTACAACTCCATGTACTGTAGAAACATGGTATGCACAGCCTGATGATATAACAGCTTGTTGTAACCCCGGTTTTGGTAGTTCTTATACAATAAGTTATCAGGGAAATATAAGCCTGATGACATCCCCTCCAACTATATACCTTGGCAGTAATTGTGGTACTGGGATGGGTCTAACTGCACCTGAAGGATATTATTACACGGGGAATGCTAATTACCCAGTTGTATATGTAAACAGAGGTGATACTGCTGATTTAGTTGTGTGTCCTGTATGTCAAGGCGGAGGAAAAGAAGAATAATAAATGAATACTATGCTATACTTTAAAAAAGAGAACTATTTTTTTTACAGGCTAAATCCAGAGACTTTTACTTGCATGGAGTTATTTAGCTCTGGACTGCAAAAAAGACTAATGGTTACCAAAGACCAGCAGATTTACAATGAAACTTTAACCAGAATTCAAAACGCCGGGTTTGAGCCGTGCACAGCAGATGAATTCCAGAACCTTTTAACCCATGTATTAATCAAGCTATCAGCCTAAAATCATACCCGTAAAAACAAGGTTTTCAATATATTTTAGTAATTTTGTTTACAACTTCTAATTAATAAAAAACGTAAAAATGAAGACAATTTTAGTAGAGGCAGCATCTGTAGAACTTAACGGAGCCACTTTGGGAACTGTAAATCAAGTTACCATCAGCGGTGCTGTTGAGCTTTTCGGTACTTCTGGAAATGCTTGGGTAAGCCTTATGGGTAATGGCGTTAGTCTTGCTAACAAAACAGTTACTATCTCAGAAGGTCTTTCTGAGGCTGGTGCTGATTGGGCGTTAGTTGAGGCTGATATCTTAGCTCAACTTGGTTTGACTAAGGCTGCTGACCAGAATCCAGCTCCAACTCAACCTTAATTAGCTATACATAGCTAAAAATGACTGACGAATAATCAGAACGGATATACTATGCATAAAATCGAAGAGATAGTTAGGTCTTGGGCTAGTGCTATTAAAAGCACAGAAGAGGAGGAAAAGAGGGCTTCTGTAAGGTTGCAGATATGCTCTATCTGTGAACATAAAAAGGAAGCAGTATTCGGGAGCTATTGTGGTAAGTGTGGGTGCCCTCTAAAAGCTAAAGTCTTCACTCCGATGATTCCGGGATGTCCTGAAAAAAAGTGGTAATTTTTTTTGGTTGTATAAAACCACATTATTACTTTTGTAGAAATAAAAGGTTAAACAATGGCTAAAGTAAGTAAATCGTACAGAGACCTGCTAGGTCTAGTTCAAACACTCAACATTCTTTTAGGTAATGAGGAGTTCGTTAAAAACGAAACAAAAGGCGTTAAAAAGCTACAGAAGGTAGGAGAGAAGATGAAATCTCATCTTGACACTTACAATGAGAAATTAGAGGAGATTCGCCTTGATAACGCTAATACTGATAAAGACGGAAGTCTTTTATTGGATGAGAAAGGTGGATATAAGTATTCAAAAGACGGAATTAAGAATTTGAATAAAAAGGTTAAGGAGTTGTTAGATTCTGAGTTTGAGTTCTACCAATTTACCTTTTCAAAAGACGGAATTGATAACTATGCATTCCTGCAAGGATGGGTTGAAGGGTTAGAGTTTCCTGAGCTGAATCAAAATACTGAGGAAGTAGAGGAGGCAGAAGTTATCCCTATGGATGCCGAATAATTGTGAGAATGGGTTAGAATGAATAGGGGTGCCTCTGGCACCTCTTTTTTTTGCCTTGCACCTACTTTTTAACTTTGCATGAAAATTTTTTGAAAATTCATGCATTTATTAACTAACCTTTATATATTTGTGTAAACAAACAATCTAATATGAAACAGCATGTCATTTATCTAGGCGTAATCATCCTACTTATCCTTATTCTTTTTAGGGCAGAATGTGGGAGACCTGCCACTAAAGGCGAAGATATTAAAGTAAATGGAAAGAAGTATGAGCTAGTAAAACGGGAGATAGATACCGTATTCGTAAAAGTTAAGCCAGATGTGGTGTACAAGCAGGGTAAGACCATCTATCGTGATACCACCATCTACCAAGAGATACCATATTTAGGAGCTATGGAGCTTGGTGATGAGCTTATGCACAACTACTATGACTCAATCTTGATGTCCCACTTTGCTAAGAGGGTGTTTACAGACACGATAAAGTTCGGGACTAATGGAAGCGTATACATCAAGGACACCCTTCAGGAGAACGCCATTCTATCTAGAACGACCAATTCAGACCTTATTTTCCCAACTATAAAGGAAACCATTACCGTAAAAGAGAAGCCCAAGAATCAGCTCTATTTAGGTGCTAAAACGATTCTGGGCAATAGTAATATTAGTGGTGTTGGTACAGGGCTTATGTTAAAGACAAAGAGGGATAGGGTGTATGGTATCGGTGCCATGATTGACGGGCAAAAAAATGTTAATTTTACAGTAGATTTTTATATAAAACTGTAAATATGAAAGCATTTTTTTCTTGGATTAAAGGATTCATCTCTTCTAACGGAGAAGCTTCTAGTAAAAGATTGGTCGGTGTATTATGTGCAGGATTTCTTTGCTGGGCATTAGTTCAGGGGAAAGAACATCAGCCTTCAGATGCCTTAGTTTGGGCGGTGGCTGGTCTGTCAGCAGCAGCACTTGGTTTTACATCATACGAAAAAGCTTTGAAGGGAAATGAATCTGGAAAGGCTTAATTCCATTTTACCTGCAAAAGTAGCAGAGCAGATACCTTCCGTAGTAGAAAAGTTTAAGATTGACACTACGCTAAGGCTAGCCCATTTTTTAGCCCAATGTGCTCATGAGAGTGGTTCATTCAAGGCAACAAAAGAGAACCTAAACTACTCTGCACAAGGTCTTTTAAAGACTTTCCCTAAATATTTTAAAGACTTAGAAACAGCAAAGCAGTTTGAAAGAAAGCCAGATGCTATTGCTGACCGTGTTTATGGTGGAAGGATGGGTAATACAGAGCCTAATCACGGAAGTATGTACAAGGGAAGAGGATATATCCAGCTTACAGGACGCACAAACTACTCAGCTTTTGATAAATTTGTTGAGGAAGATATATTGGCTAATCCAGAATTAGTATCAACAAAATATCCAATGCTTTCAGCAGCTTGGTTCTGGGATAGCCGTAAGCTAAATGCCATAGCCGACACCGGAAGTACTGATATTGTTGTCACAAAAATTACAAAATTGGTGAATGGTGGTACGCATGGTCTAGAAGATAGGCTTAAGAAATTCAGAGTGTTTTTCTCTACGTTAAGCAGTTAAGAATAATTGGTATATTTGCTTAATGTTTTTAAGAAAATGCAAAGCAACACAGATACAGGAGGCGTTATAGGGATACCAGCTACGGTTTTGACGTGGCTAAATTTCATTAACCTAGTTAAATTAACACCCGTTTTGCAATTCGTAGTTACCTTATTATCATTAGTTTGGCTTATAATTCAAATATCAAGTTGGTCTTCAAAGAAATTAAAAGAATTAAAGCGTAAAAATGCCAAAAAATAGATACGCTGGGTCTCACCCAAGCTACAAAGCCTTGAATTGGTCTAAAGAATCCATAGAACGTAAGAGAAAGTACGATAAGGAATATTCTGCCTCAAAGGAAAGAAAGAAGTATAGAGCAGAACTGAACAGGGCTAATAAGAAAGCCGGAACATATGGTAAGATGAGAGCACTAGGAATGGATAGAAGCCATACAAAGACGGGTGCCTTAGTCATGGAAAGAGCTTCCGCAAACAGGGCTAGAAACGGAAGAAACGGGTCGTCTTCAAAGAAGTAATCAACGAATATTTAGTATCTCTTTTAGTGGTATAAGCATCATCTTAGAGCTTTTATCATCCCCACCCATTATCACTTTATAGTTACCCATATTATCTTCTACAAACTTTCTGAGCTTTTCAGTACTAAATACAATAATAATATCTGGCTCAATTATTTTATACACCCAATGCTTTGATTCTGTTTTCCTTATGCCAGAATCCTTGCCTCTGCATTGAAACTCTATGGCTATATTACCTGTGCGGTGTGCCATAAAATCTGACTTAATCTCAAAGCTATCCCCCTCAAATACATCCATCACAAGGGTTTGCTGTTCATTACCCCTCTGAATATCTTTTCTAAAATTCTTTTTAATGTCATACTGCGAAAAAGCTCTGTCTGGAGCTGTTTCAAAATGTTGACTCATGACGATAGACCTTTTATTTGTTTAATAATTTCAACGGAAACTACCTCTGCTTCTTTCCAACTATCATATTTTGTTTTCTGCTTCGGTGTGATTCCTCTGTCTTCCAGAGCTCTCCTTGTTTGATAATCATTAAGCGTTTGAGTATCTATGGCTAACTGACCCACTACTACCTCAGATGTTATAGTATCACCTTTTTTATTCTTCAATGTGGCGTTGGCTAGATAAATCATATACTCTAATTTTTAGGTTGTCGGTTATTTGGTTGTGCTTTTTATATTCGTATAGAACGGACTTAACCGTTTTTACATTGTCATCTGGGATAGTCTTAGTTCCCTTAACATAATCTAGGAAAACTTTGCTCCAGAATCCTAATCTGTTTTCAATATCAAAGGCATTTCTTTTGGACTCGTAAACATATGAAATATGTAGCTCTTTAGCCTTTTTTGTAAACACTTTTTGGTTTACGAATGCCTTCAATGTCTGCTTTGCTTTGTCTACTATCCCCTTCCTCACAGACCAATGTGTGTTTGAGTAAAAGAGGTTCATAGAGGTATATCTCTTTTGCCTACCGATAAGGTAGTAATTGGGTACGGGTGATATATTAAACTCGTAAATTAATTTCATAAAAAAATAGGAAGGGGAACTAATCCCCCTCCTCTATTTCAACTAATCCCAATGCATCTATTAGTTTCTGAACTAACGGATACCTTTCTACTAAAAAGGGAGGTCACTAGCGTATTGTTTTGCTTTAGGCTCCTCTTTTTTAACATTGTTCTGATTTGCTTCAGCATCACTCACTAGACCACCTAGATAAGCCTTGCCGTTTTTAGCCTGTTTAACCCAAAGGGCTACACGGAATTTTTCACCATTCAGCTCAATGTTGCCAGAGTAGTCTGGGCTTTTCTCTGATTTCTTTTCTTCATTCTTGAAGATGGAAATCGTGTTTTTGGTTTCTGCCATAACTGTTTATTTAATTGTGATTGAAAACTTTTTTCCAGATGCCTCAAGGTATTCTAGGATAGCCTGAAGCGAAACCTTTCTTGGCTTACCATTAGCGGAACGATAATTCCTAAAGAAGTTCACATAGGTATTATAGTATCCCTCTGGTGCACGAAGTTTCTCTGTATCCATCATGGCTCTATAGACATGAGGATGCTTATCTTTTAGTGTGTCTTGTGTAAATCCCTCTTTTGCCATTATATTTCAGTTTTATAGTCTTTGATTCCCAATATTTTTATACTATCTAGTATCCCACTTACAAGCTTTACTTTTATTTTATACAACTTTGTGTTAGGTTTGGAGTAGCAGATAAGTGAGTCATCAAAGTTCTGTTTTATCCTCCCAACAAATCTAGGTACCATTACCACTCCAAACACTCTATTGGGTGCTGGCTCCAAGTCATACACATAATCAAACATAAACATCTGCCTAGATTCATTAAATATGTATAAATCGTATTCATTACTTAAATCTTTTGTCTGCCAAATAGAAATACCCCCATCCCACCAATCTTCATCTTGTATTGCTTCCGGCAACCAAGAAACGGGTATTTTAAGTTCATCATGCCTTGCCATTATCACGGGTTTAGTTGTTTACAAATTTATAACTAAACCTTATTATTAGCAAATTTTATTTTTTAAATGTTTCTTTATAGTATTGTTCTGCTTGTTTAGTTGCTTCCATTTCAAGAGGTCGTAACAATCCAGATAAATGAGCATTTTCTATCTGTTTTTGCTCCATTGATTTTGATGTTTCTTCAAGAAACTCCCAATCAGTTGGCAGAAACTTTTCTTTAATGTGGTATATCTCATCAAAGTGATACAATAACCATTCTACTGCTGTCATATTATCTATTTTTAGTTGGTGTTCTAATTGCAGTAACTGAGCCAACCTTGTCAACCTTAATATCATTAAAACCTAAATTATCCCCGCATGACTCACAGGTGATAATTTTATCGTGTATTTCGGAATCCCAAACATACTCTGTGATTTCCTTCCCACACTTGCATTTGTACTTACGGGGTTGAAATTTATTTGACATATTCATTGTTTTAAAATAGAGTCCCCATATAGAAATACAGGGACTTGATTGCTTGCCATATGAACTACTTAACCCATCCGGGTAATGATAACTCGTATAATTCCTCAGACCCACTCTTAGAGTATCCGACTGTAGGGAATCCAATAGCCTTCCACTCCTTAAACTCATCAACCAATCTATTGAACTCCTTAACACCATGACTTACATATTCATCACTAGCCATAAACATACTAACAATATGCGGTGCTCTATTCTCTACAACGATATACACTACTGGACATTTATCAGATAAACCCATCCTCTCTATTGCAGTCCTGTATATCCCAGCCTGTATGTGATATTTCTTATTATAAAAATCCTTTATCACATCTGTTGGATTGGCGGTAACTGACGTTTTTATTTCTAACACAAAGGGTGTATCATTCTGCTTCCCTATCCCATCAATGTATCCGTTTACAGGCATACCTTCATGCTCGAATCTAAAATGACATTCTCTCGCATCAAGTTTAGATAGAATATTTACAGCCATAGGAGAATCATAGACAGCAGATGCTATATTCTTAGCAGTCTCCCATGTCTCAGGGTCTATAACTTTCTTGCCTTCATTATCCTGCTCAAACTTAATCTTCGCCTCCTTATCCTCTTTCTTTCTCATGTCAAACTTTGGAGCAAGAACATATTCATTATCCACCTCATCCGGCTCAAGAATCATACAATGTACGAGTGAGCCTAACAACATCTGCGGTGTTTGTTCTTTCACCTGTGTTATATACTTAATATAATGCACAGGGGATGTATCAAACTGAGAAAGAGAGCTAAAAGAAAGCGGTCTTTGATTTAAATCTATCATTAGAAGAAATCTTTTGTGGCAACTGCTTTGCCATTGGTTGAAAATTTTGGTTTCTCTGCTGGCTCTTTCGCTGGTACTCTAGTTTCTTGAACACCGGAAGCATCAGTATCTTTATCAGTCACTAGACCTAACGCTGCAGATAAAGCATATCTTCTTAGATAAGTTATAGCAGAGCCTAGTACCTGAAAGTCATTCATACCTTTTAATTGGACACCGACAGGTATGGCTACAGAAGATTTAATATTCTCTCCGCTTTCAATATGAAAAATTACCGTGTCAAGAAATTCTCCATTTAAAAGTTGAGTGAAACCCAAGCCATGCTTTTTCATTAATGGGTTAATCTTTTCAAAGATGGCTGGTAAATCTGCGTAAGAGTAGCCATAACCTGTGGTACCTTTATGAATTACAGGTACTTCTTGCTGAAATGCTGCGAGTGCAGTAAATAAATGTTTCATGTTATTGATTTTTTACAAAGTTAAAGTATTGTTTGAAAACAACCAAATATATTTTATTGTTCAACGTGTTTTTTTAACGTCTCAAATATTTCTTTACAAGCATCTGTGTTAACAGAACTCATCAATAAAACAGTTTCTGCTATGTAATGTATCTTATCATCTTCCATCTCTGATTCTATAATCTTAGATGCGTCTGGATTAACAGATTTTAATTTATTCTCAAGAAAGGTATGCGTCTTTATAACATTCGTGCATACATTCTTGTATTCAAAAGATACGTTTGTAGCCCGTATTGATTCAGCATAAAGAGATGCAGCCTTCATTAAATTACAAAGAGAAGCAAACTCCATTCCTAATCTTCTAATATCCATCTTAGTTAATTAATTCGTCAATGATAATACCTTCTTCTTTTACTATATCCCATATTGCATCGTATGTCATTTCAACTGCATCTATAGGTGTAATGTTTTTATCATTCTCTATTGCTCGTTCAACCTGATACATCATAGTCTTTTTAGAATTATATAATATATTCCATAAAGCCATAGCCATACTAAGGGACTTTACTGCCCGTAAATGTGCCATATTATCATCTTGGTCATTTAAGTCAAACTCAAGAATTGCTTTCATTGTTCATGTTTTGGTTTATAATACTTAATATGTTTTGCTTTAATTTATCTACATCACCATCGTTTACAATGGTTGCATCAAACTTATATCCATCAAGTGCAGTTTCTGATGGGTGTGCATTGACTGGACTTACATTAGGTCTTTCTATTCGGAAAACCATTCCACCAAAGTCCTTAACATATGCATACTCATTGGGGAATCTACAGTCTGTTATCAACCATTTATCATTTGAATGGTAATCGGAAAATAAAGACATTACCCAAGCATCTTTATGCAATCCATCTCTTATTGCATCTGTTCCAATTTTCTGTAGCATTTCCCTTCCTGTCATACCCCACCCAGATATTTCTGCATCTTTAATAAACTGCTGTTCAAACATTGAAGATGGTATACCCGTTAGAATACTTGCAATATCTTTCAATTTCTGAGAAAACTTCTTTATCTGAAACGATGGATATTCTGACTTTATTATTTCGGCTGCAGTATCTTTCCCAGATTTTGCATAGCCAGAAAAAGCTATTATCATATTTCACTTTTTATATTAAACAATACTGAAACAGGTTCATCAAAACTATCTGCATGTTCTCCATTTCTCTCAAGTATTTTTATACTTTCTACAATCCTATCAAAACCATCATGAAAAAACGACTTCAAGTTGTCCCCTATTTGTATGTATGGTCCACCAGATGGGTCAACCATATTTACCTCATACGGCTCTTCATCAAAACCATACCGCAAATACTTTCCACCATCCATAGTAACTGTGCCGTCACCATTATCCGTGAAATATATTTTATCACGGTACCTGTTGTTGTACTCTGTTGTCATAACTTAATTTTAAATATTTTATAAATTAAAAAAAGAAGACATCCTCTGTATATTAATTCAATACATTTCTCTTGTGGGTAGTATCCAGCATTAAAAATACCATCCGTTGTTTTTAAAATCTTCCAATATATAACCTTATCATTAAACCAATCATCGCATGAATTAGCAAACTCAATAGTCAGGCTATCCCATCTCCCTCTAAAGAAAAAGTAATAGCCTAAAAAATATCCTTCAGCTTGGACAGGGCATATACCCATCGGTTTGTACGCCCATTGTATAGGCAATAATCTTGCTAATACTTTTTTCATTGTTTTAATTTAGAACAAATGTAATCATAAATTGTATACAAACAAAATATTTTATAAAATTTATTTGTTCTCTGTTTGAGAACTGCAAACAAGATTAAAAATCTAGCTTCTTCTGATGTGCGTTATGGGTACTATAAGGGAACAATCCATGCTTATCGGTAAATCCTATTCTAGTGTACCTCAACTCTATTGGCTCCTTGTATTTACCCTTAATCAACCCATACAGCTGGTCTCTGTCTGTCTTAGCAATATAGACCTGACATCCATTGTTTCTAATCGTATGGTCATCATCTTCCCAAGTAGTTCTGTGGACACAAATGAATTGGTCAGCCTTGTTGAATAGCATGGCTCCCATCTCAGCCTGCGCAGCCGTAGGCATCTTGTCCTCTCTCTGTGCCTCTGTATTGGTATGGGCAGTAAGCCATAGGTTAATACCCGTTCTCAGGCAATAGTTACGAAATAGTGTATACGCTTCTATAACAGAATTATATCTTTCCTTTCCGGGTAACTTCAAATAATTGAACGGGTCAACCAGACAAGCATCAATAGAATACACAGACCTAACCTTATCCATCAAGTCAAGCACTTGAACAGGCTCTAGCAAGTCCTCGTTTCTTAGTATTACAAACTTATTACTTACCCACCTATTAGACCTTTCAATCTCCAGCTCTGTTGCATCTTCAATACGCTTACCCATATTGTACTGATTCAGAATAAGCCTTACTGATTCAGTTGAATTCTCACCGCAATAGATAGCCCATTTCCAGCCATGCGACTTCGCTGCAATAATGCAAAACCATAAAGCAAAGGATGTCTTACCGCTATGACCATGACCAAGAACCACCGTTAAAGCCTTCTTGATGAATTTAAAATGTGGGTCAAACTCAATATAGCCCGTTTCTAGCCCCTTTTCAAACTCACCCCTCTTGTACTTCAGTAGAAAATCTAAGCCCTCCTGTTCGCTTTGTGTGAACTTAAGGATGTCTTCCTCTTTAATAGCCTCTGCAAGTGATATTTTTAAAAACTCATCTTGAATCTCATGGATGGGAGAAAGCTTACCATGAGTAATTCCATTCTCCATAGTTCTTATGGCATCCCTGTAGTCTTCTTCACCAAGCTCGTATCTACGATGTTCTAACGCACCAAGTAAAGCAGACCTTCCAATATCTTCCTGAATGATTCCACCTGAAATAAATCCACCTAAAAGCCTACCTGCACGAAGCATCTTGTCATTCCTCTCACCCTGCTGTGCGTTTAAGAAAAGGTTACATACTAGCTCTAGCTTTCTAAAATCTGTCTTACTAGCCTTAGTAGGCTCAGATGTTAGGGTTAGAACTTCTTCTGTGATTACTTCAGTAAACTCAAGAGCATCCTCGTTTATGTATAACTCAGGGTCATGACTAACAAAAAGAATTCTTGAGATATTACTGCATTTCTCATCAATTCTAGGGTAATTTTTTATGATAGCCCTGTAATGGTCTCTGTAACTTTCACATGAATGGATACGCATTAATGCGTGTATACCCTTGCCAGATGCAGATTTCCAGATTGCGTAGATGTGTGGGTCTTCTTTCAGCTCCTCAATCTGTGCATGTATATCATCAACAGAGCTATCCTTCATATCAAAATCCATAGGTGCAAACCCTGAAAACTCTGAAATACCATTCTCAGTTCTGCTTCCCTTGTTAAAAACTCCTGTCCAAGTTACACATGGTAAATCACCTTTTCCTACCCCCGTTTCCCGTATTGTTTGAATTAACTTAGCCCACCTTCCTAACTTAATCCAATTAAGCACATTGGTTAAAACAACATTGATTGGCACATCAACTGAATTCTTGTTCTGATACACAGAGACATATCTCTCTAAATTTTTTTCACTATTCATGTAAAGTACTTTAAAAGTATAGTTTATCTTGTATTATTACTTGTATTATTATACTGTATTATTATGGGTGAAAATTTTTTCATCCCCCCATGAAGATTTTTTCATACCCCCCTAGAAATTTATTTCACCCCCTTTGGAAGATTTTTTCACACTAACCCGACCAAAAGGCATGTCACCTGAAAGCATAATAA
>Ga0255066_1000015_pt1 | contig 34350 bp, 63 predicted proteins | sample Colum_Cont_RepA__2_FD_188465 | JGI IMG/M metagenome (GOLD analysis project Ga0255066, IMG submission 188465) | Freshwater microbial communities from Columbia River, Oregon, United States - Colum_Cont_RepA_8h | ecosystem: Environmental > Aquatic > Freshwater > River | place: USA: Oregon...
GCAAAACTCAAAACGGGGGGTTATGGTGCGTCACGGGACGATTACATGGCCCAACTGATTTGTGAGCGTTTAACGGGTGAAGTAGCTGAGTCGTTTACCAATGCGTCAATGGCATGGGGGACAGAGACCGAGCCAATGGCCCGAGCGCACTACGAAATGGTCAATTCAGTGTTGGTCGATCAAGTGGGGTTTATCAGTCATCCGGACATTGAGAAAGCCGGAGCCTCACCCGATGGCATTGTGGGCAATGGAATCATTGAGATCAAGTGTCCCAATACTTCCACCCATATCGACACACTGCTAAACAAAAGAGTCCCCGCAAAGTACATCAAGCAGATTCAGTTTCAGCTTAGATGTACCGGAAAAGAATGGTGTGATTTCGTTTCCTTTGACCCGCGACTAAAGGGGTTGGAAATGTTCACCAAACGAGTCGAGCGAGACGAGAAGCTAATCAGCGAAATGGATACCGAAGTGGTGAAATTTCTCTCTGACCTTGACGAAAAACTTGAACTTTTAATGAAAGAAAAAAATGGCACTGCTTAAAGAAGTCACCGTAGTTGCGGGCACATACACCAACGCAAAAGGCGAAGAAAAGAAACGATACATCCGCATTGGGTCTGTCATCGACACAAAGAATGGCCCCATGCTGAAACTCGATGTAATGCCGATCTATGCGGGGTGGGACGGTTGGGCATACATGAACGACCCAAAGCCCAAAGAATATAAAGGCTTACCGGCTGATAACGATGAGGACATTGGATTTTGAGTCCGGAAGATGAAGCGTTTGAAGAACTCAGTCGCAGACAAGGCGATTGGGGTCTTCAAGGGTCGCGCAAACACCAAATAATCCGATACGCTGAAAACAATGCGCGAAACGAAGTGATTGAAGAAGTCGCCCAACACATTGAGAAATGCACTCTAGCGTTTGGCAAAGACACTATTCAATCGTTTACTGCTTATGTGAGAGGAATGAAAAAATGACTAAAGAAGAAGCACTCGCCATCATCAAGTTGTTATCGGCATTGGAGTCATGGGCATTTAGCACAAAGAATCTGCTCCCCGACTATCTGCACGATGACCTTTGTGTGGCGGTAAAAAAACTTGAAAACATTGTTTTGGAGAAGAACACATGACAGAAGGTTATTACTGCATAGTGTGCGGCAGATTTTTGCTGGCAAATGAGTTTGGCGTTATTGTCCATGATGACATTTCACATCCACCTGAAATGGCTTTTGATGACGAGAAGAATCCGCAATGACTCCATTGGTTTGCAAGGCCGTCAAGTTTGCGCCTGAGCCAGAAACTGCTTTGTGGTTTGATGTTGGGCAAATGGAGCCTGCACTTGACACAAAAGTTCCCGCAGATTTTTTGATGAATTTGCCTTCAAAAAGAACGGGAATTGTTGGCTTAGATACGCAAGGAAAAGACTTTGCTCTTTGGCTTTTAAGGGGCGATGATTCAATAACTGTGGGCGGTTGCTCCATGTGGCATGGCGGCAAATACTTTTCTCCATATGCTTATGTTTCTACCGGAGAAGGGTTCAGAATTTATCAGAAGGACAAAGAAATAACCCTTGAAGATGTTAAACCTGTCCACCGAATGGTGCTTGCAGTGTTGATAAAGTTTGCTCATCAATCGCAGGGTTATCGCCCCACACCAAAGCGCACATTTATCAATCAAAAGCGTCAATCAAAAGGCAAACCCGCTTTAACTTTTGACTGGCATACAGTGGAAATTGAACCGCCTAAACCAAAAAATGATTATCAAGGCGGAACCCACGCAACACCACGCCGTCATCAGGTTCGTGGACATTGGCGCACTTACAAGTCAGGCAAGCGGGGATGGGTAAACGAATGCTGGAAAGGCGATGCAAGCAGGGGAACCGTCTTTAAAGATTATCAATTCAAGGAGAAAACATGAAAGCAAGACAAGTATTCCACGCACTTATGTCCTCTAAGGGCTATACAGAGGATGATTTAGCCATGAGTGGCGACAAGTACATTAGCCCTGCTATGCAAGGCAGATGGAACTACTTTATAGCCGGTTGGGAAATGAGGGGGGTCATGTGATCGAGACAATCATCACTATCTTTGCCCTGGGCTTTCTAGGCATTGCGTTAGCCATTGGAGGCGTTTGCCTGATGGTTTGGATGGCTTTAAACGAGGACTGAAATGCCAAGACCCAAAAGTGAGTTAACCAGCGTTGCAAAGACTGTCAGCATAAGACTTATTCCTGCCCATTATGCTGAATGGAAGCGACTAGAAGGCGCGAAATGGCTACGCCAGCAGCTATCTGAAAGCATCAAGAGCCAAGAACCACAAAAGCCTCATTTATATGCTTTACGCGATCATCTAGGCCAATTGTTCCGCCGTTAATCTTCTTGGTCAAGCCTACCCAATCAGCCGCTTCTGCAAGATTGTTGCAATTGTGGGTTGACCAGAACCAACCAGCAGTCAGTGCCGCATACTTTGGCGTTGCCACAAGGTCAGGCTCCATCACAAAGTCAACTCCCAGGGCTTGCCCAGCATGGAAATAGTTTGCATGGCCCGTCAACTGGATACAGCCACGGCCTCTGAACCGATACCCGTCACCAGATGCCTCATCCCTGTTGCCCATGCGTGAGGAATACACCTTGTTGGCGATCTTTTTAGGATTTTTGGAATACTGATTGGCAATCTCAAGGGTGGGAAACCTTGCCTTCCACAATTTCATTAGCGTTTCAGCACGATAGTTAAGGTTTTCTTCAAGGATTCTGAAGTGACCACACTCATGTCCACACTGCCCGATAAAGGCTGCTTGCTGGCGCTGTGTGTTAATGCCAAAAGTGTTGAAGGTTTCATTGAGGGCATCAACCCACTCAGCCCCAATGTGGAGTTTTTTCAGTTGTTCAGCGGTTACCATTCATCACCCCCATTACCTTGTTATAACTGTCAATACACGCATTCAACTGCGCGGTGTTTCTGTCGCCTTGGGCGATGATTTCGGCAATGGCTGCGAGGGTTGCTCTGTCGGAGTCAGAAGTTTCATAAACCTGTCTGACAGGTTCACTTCTTTCTTTTGGGCTATCTCCGGTGGGAGTGGGGGCATTTGCGGGGGCTTGTACACAACTTGTGGTTTGGAGCCGCAGCCTACCATCACGAATAGCACGATCAAGAGAAGACTGTTTTTGATTGATGACATTGTTGGCCTCCGAAAGTTTGGTTGATTGGTCATTCAGTTGTTGGGCAAGTTCACGCTCTTTTTCCCGTGATTCTTCATTCTTTTTGGCAATCTCAACTTGCATTTCAGCGTCACGATCACCCCATCCAACATGATGCCCATAGCCGTAGGCGCCACCCACAGCAATCATTGCCCCAATGATGAAATAGGGGTTAAGCATTCTTCACCTCATGCCGAGCAAGGGCGATTTCTTCCCGCACAGAGTCATGCTCAAGGTGGTTTGGTGGCGTTGTAGGAGGTGGTGGCGGCGTCCAGGTTTCATCCAAAGGAGGATTAACCCAAACTGGCAAAGCGCCAGATGGTGCAGGAGGTGGGCTAGGAGGCGCAGAAACAGGCGTAGAAGGCGCTGAAACCTGAGGGGCAGGAGTTGTGCTTGTCACAGCACCAACGGCCCGTTTACCAACGATTCCACCGATGCCACCAACGATCAACAACACTATGTCGTTTAGCATCTTGGTATAGGCTTGGTCGATGGGAGCCATGCTCTTGATGGGTTGAGTTACAAAAGTAACAGAGTAGAGTAGGGCAATCACGATGCCAAACAAAATGATGGTAATCATCACCACCACAAAGCCCCAAATGCGAACTTCTAAGTCTTCTGGGGTGTATTTATTTTTTGTCATCATCGGCCTTCTTTTCTTCAACCTTTGGGGGTTCAATTTTCGTGGTCAAGATAGGTGCTACAAGGTATTCAGGACAGGTTTGGGTGAATAAGCATCTGGGCTTTTGGCACTCAGGAAGGTCAAATTTGTCAGGATTCTGGCAAACATAGCGATACCTGTCCTCGCATCCTGCCAACAAAATAACGCAAGCCAATGAAATGACAATTACGCTCCACAGAAATCTATTTTGACTCATTACGATGCTTCTCCATTTGTTGACGCTCGTACTCTAATTGTTGGCGCAGTCTTTCCATGCGCTCAATCTGCATTTTGCTTTCTTTTTGTGCAGCTAGTGTGTCATAGTAAATGCTTCCTATCAGCGGAAGCAGTAGTACAAAGACCAGCACCATAGCAACTAATGCGACTAGAAACCCCATCTTACCTTTCGATCCATTACTAGGAGGCTGAAGAATAGGACTAGGTACAGGACGAACACTAAACAAGCTACCCCGTAGATTGCCTTGTCTTGGATTGCGCTGATTACCCTTCTGCGTTGCCATTCAACCTCTCGCTGTTTCTTTTCCTGGACCAACCTTGCTTCTTCTTGTTCAGCAATGATGATGACCCTCATTTGGTTCACCCTGGTGTACAAGTTCCCCAACTCTGGGGGCGACTGATACACCATAATCTCACGAATTTCTTTAGCTAACTTCTCAAACTGCGTCTTTGCAAGTTCTCTGTTTAGCGCCGACTCCATAATGTTCTGGTTTGGGTCATAGACAGTCTTAGACTTTTCTTCTTCTTCTCGAATGTGGTCTGCAAGCTGTTGCTGAACCTTGAAAAACTGCGACAGATTAGCCGCCAAGTCAGAGACAACCTTGTTCTCATCCCAAACCTCTAGTTCAGCTTTCTTTGCTTTGGGAGCAACAACAGGGGCTGTTGGCTTGGGTTTTTTCTTCTTGAAGAACCCAAAGAAGCCACCCACTTCTTCAGCAATAGCCGTGACCTCTTTAACAGTCTTTTGGGCTGCGGCAACAGTTCCCTTGACCTCTTTATAGAGTTCACAGCCTTTGCGAATAGCTGCGACACAGCCATTTGCCATTGCCAGAAGGGTAAGAGGGTCAATCTTGCGCTCCTTATTCGGCAGGAACTGGCTGCTCTTCTTGTTGCACCCCTTGGACAGCGCCTCTTGCCGCACCAGTTTTCAGGTCATTCACAGCATCTGCAACCCACTGAATTCCATACTTTTTGCCAATATCAATGGCATCTTGTATTTTCTGTTGGTCAAAACCAGAAACCCTTGGCTGAACAGCCTGGAAAACCTTTACAGCATCAGATGGGTTAAGCAACAATGCTTTCAGCTTTTCCTCTGTTGCGGCAGATGCTTTGTTGGCCCAAAACTTACTAAACAATGAAGTCATGGCGTAGGTTGCGCCAGATACAGGGTTGTAAATGCGGGAAATAATTTGCTCTGGAGGGATGCCTGTCAATTGCTCCACTGGAGTCTTTGGAACAGTCTCGCCTCTGAATGGCACATTTGTAATGTCTTTGACCATGCGCTCAGAAACAGTTGCAAAATCCTGCACCTTTTGAGCATAGGTTGGCCCAAACACACGATTGAAGATAGCGGCCTTGTTTCTGTCATTTAAAAGCGCAACTGGGTCTCCTGATTGGACAATATCGTCAAGCATATATGAACGCACAGCATTCACAGCATCTTTGTTTTGCCCATAACCAGAGTTAGACATGAATTTGTTGGTGAAATTTATATCACCATACATCTTGCTGACCAACTCTTGTGGGTTCTTAAAGCCCTCTTTACTGACAATCTGTTCACCAGCAACGCGCTGAAAGTCTGCATTCAATCGATTGCGCTGATTGATTAAACTTTGTACATTGTTTACAGATGCCCGTAACTCATCATCAAGGCCAGGAATCATTGAAACACCACCTTGATTGGCCTTCAACCACTTGTTTGCCGCTTTGGGATCGATTACATCGTTCTTTAGCGCAGCTTTGGTGAAGCTATCAAGGAAAGCATCACGGGCAAGACGCTGGCCTTCTTGACCAGTTGCATCAATAAATTGACTGACATTGGATTTGTTGCCAATCAAAGCAGGAGTGATTTGCTCAACAAACTTCTTTCTGTCAACAGACTTCAAAGTCTCAGCAGAAAAAGGCAATCCAACCTTCTGGAGATATGCGTTATCTGCATTGCGGTAAGCGGTAACAAACTCAGGGTCAAGATTATCAATGTGACCGCCAACACGACCTTTTAGTTCTGTCAACAAACGAATGTCAGCAGGGTCATTTGCTTTACGCAACTGAGCGTTGATTTCACGCTTTAATGAGTCCAAGTCTTCAACAGTGGCAGCAGAGAATTTAACGCCTCCAGGAGTCATTGGAGTGCCTTCTGCGGTCAAGATTGCGCTTGGCTCAGTTGTTGTTGGGCGAAACTTGGCTCGAACTCTGTTGTAAATTGATGGGAATGTTTTGAAAATATCAGACGCTTGTTCTCCAGCAACAAAGTTATAAATGTCATCAACAGACCCAGAGGGCAACTCAACATTGTTCTGTTTAGCTAAGTTAAACGCTTCTGCATACAAAGGCTGAACATCTAATCTAGCAGCTTTTTCTTTCTGAGCAACAAGATTAGAAACACGCTGTCCAAACACAGTTGGGTCAATGGTTTGATCTTTTGACAGGTCAGCAATCTGTTCATCAATAGAACGAACGCGCCTAGTTTGCACCTTCTCCAGAGATGGGCCAACAACACTGACTTGAACCTTGCTGGGATCACCAAACAATCTCATTTGGTTTTGGGTCAAAGCCTGTTTTGCAGCGTCATATTGATTGCCATACTGCGCCCGAAATACAGGGTCTTTTGCTGACAAACTTTGAATAAAGTTGTTGATAACAGGGTTGTCTGCAAGCAATGCGCTCAATGGCATCTGTACTTCAGCGCCGCCTGGAGCCTTTAATGACACGCCTTTTTGTGCCTTGGCAGCATCTTCAAGCGTTTTCATAAATGCAGGGTCAGCCGCACCAGCAGCAATGAAGATATTGCTTATGCGATTATCTACATCTCTCAATAACTCATCTTCAGGGACAGTTCCACGAACCTTATTCCACTGATTCTGAGCCAACTCAATTGCTTTTCCAGTGATTGGCGCAGTCTTTGCCACAGTACCAAAACCATAACCACCAGCCATGCCACCAAACAAGCTACCAATAAATTGACCAACTCCAGGCGCACCTGCTTTTTCGCCAGCAGCTTGACCAACTTGTCCACCAGCTTCTGCCCCGCCGCCAACAACAGCTTGTTCAGCAGGGCGCATTAGTGCTTGTCCAAGCATACCCAAGCGCCTAACTGCCGCAACAGGAGGGAATAAATATGATTCTGGAGAGGTGGCAGCCTTAACAGCACTTGCGGCAATTCTTTGCCCACTGGTTTGTGGTTGAGCGCCAGTGGAACCCATTGTTTCCATCAGTCCTGTATATACAGGCTCACGACCAGCACGATATGCCTCTAAAACAGCTTGGTTTTGCTCTTGCGCTCCAGGTGGCGCAGCAAATGGAGTCAGTGGATTTCTGCGAGTCAACTGACCACCAGTTGGCCTTAAGACTTGCTCTCGCATAACATTGGCTGCGCCAGTAAGTGCGCCAACAGTGCCAGCAAAACCCTGTCTTGCGGCTTCTGCTAAGTAGCCTTCAGAACTAGGCGTAGGAGTGCTTCCACCCGCTAATTCCTCTAGTTCATCATCAGTTAAAGCAACATCTGTTTTTACAGATTTACCATCAATTATGTAGGTTGGCATCTTATTCCTCTACGACTGTTACAGTTTTTCCGCTTTTCAGAGTTATGGTGCGAGAGCCTTTTGGCTTGTTCTTAAACTCAGGAAAATCCAATGCAGTATTAACATCTTCAGAGTTGTAATTCTTGTTTCGCAAAGCTATTTTGCGTTGACGCTCAATTTCATCATTTGCTTTGTTAACTGAAACAGTCCTCAGTGCTTCTAATGTCTTTTTAAGTTTCTGTTGCGTATCTTTTGATGGAGTGCTTGTAAATGCAGTTGAAATAAAGTCTTGAGCGCCACCCAATAACGATGGGTCAGCACCAGCCGCCAAAAGTTCTTTTTGACTCAAATCTCCACCACCAGAAATTGCTCTGGCAAATTGCGTTTGTGCCGCCTTAAAAGAAATAAAATTTCCTGTTTTAAGTGAATCATCAATGTTAGTCAAAGCATTGTCTGTAGCAAGCACAATCTTTGACATTGGCTCAACAGTCTTTTGCACACTTGACCTAAATGCAGGAATATCAGCAAATTTCTTGTCCCCAGGAAATTCAGGCATGATGTTTTGAACAACTGTGCCTCGAGGAGAAGAAGCGCCTTTGATAATGGCATCAACTTCTGCAATTTTAGAGGCAGGAGCATTACCATCAATCAATCGTTCACGATATAGTTGTAGCTTTTCAATCTCTGTTGGAGTCGGCCCTTTTTCTGGCTTTTCAATAAGTTCCAAGTCTTTTATGTCACCACTCTTGGCATACAAAGAAATGCTTTCTGGAGTGTGTTTTCCAGCCCTTATCAACTGTTGGATTGGATCAACACCTTGTCTCTCACGCAATCTTTGTTGAGTCAATGCCATTTCACTAGCAGCCTTACGAGCATATTCAGCTAATGCACTAGCAGTAGATGTATCACCCATCTGAGCAGCCATTTGTGCGCCACGCATGATTGAGTCAGGGTCAGTCATATCAATCTGTCGTGCCAAAGCATTGCGCTGGCTAATCAGACGCATCTGGGGGTCTTCTACACCCATTGCAGAGGCAAATGCACCACCCAATTGCTGACCAGCCCTGGCAGCACCATAGGATGCTTGCTCAAGAGGAGCCATTCGTGCCAATTGCATAGCCCGTTGACGAGCCATCTGATCCCGTTGCTCTTGGTACAACTCAGGAGTCACACCAAACAAACTTCCAACAATATCTGCCATGACTATTCCTTTATGGCTTAACCGCCAGTTAAAAATGATTGAACTGCCGCCTTAAATTGTGGATCATCTGCAAGGCTTGTAAACAACGAACTATATGGGTTAACAGATGAGGTTGGCAACAAAGTGGTTGCCGCATTGCTTGCCGCAGTAGTCCTTCTGCCACCCAGTGCAGTACCCACATCCAATGCGCCAGCACCCATTGATTCAACAGTGCCAGCGGTACTCAACAGAGTCTTAAATGGATCATAGGCAGAAGTCTGACCAGCAGTGTACTTACCAAGGAACTCGCCACCAGCACCAAGCAATCCCTTGCCAAACAGAACACTCTGTTGACCAGCTTGCTGTGCCCCTGCCGCCAAAGCAGCATCTTGTTGAGCCAATGCGTTGTAGTAGGCTTCCATCTCAGGAGTGGTTGCACCAAGACCTCTGGCGCCACTAGGACGGGCACTTGTTGCACCAACAGACAAGCCACCGCGACCCGTTTGGAACAAGGTATTTTGCAACTGAGACAGTTGACGCTCACGGCTAGGAGCCAACAAGTCTTGTTGCTTTGCCATGTAGTCAGCGGCAACTTGCTCTGGAGTTTTAGCCAGATAAGATGTACCCAGGTCAAACAGGCTTGTAGATGCCTTTTTCAGTGGGTCATACAGGTCTGCAACCTTCTTTGCCTCATCAAGACTCAGGGTTGCACCAGACATCAACTTATCTTGGATTGCCTTCAAATCTGGGGTCAGCGTGTAACCAGCACTAACAAGATTGTTGTCAGCATCGTATTTATAATCTGTGGTTCCAAATCTAGTGGTTACACCAACAGGCTTGAACTTCTGTGCTTCAGCGGCAACTCTAGCGGCTTCTCTAGCAGTGTCAGTAGCCAACTTAGTGCCAAACAAGCCAACACCACCAGAAATCACACTGGTTGCAGCTTTGGCAAGATTAGGATTATCTTTAAAGAATTTAACAACATCTTTGACCGATAGGCCAGTTCCTGTTGAGTAATCCTGGATAGCCTGACTTAACCCCGCAGACATTGCTGCGCCTTCTGGGTCTAAATTCAACACTCGTTGAATGTCAGCATACATGGTAGCGCCCTCTGGGTTTGCCAAGTATTCACTCAGACCAGCAGACATTCCAGCGCCTTCATAATCAATTACTTCGTCATCTTCACCCATGGTTTTTACTCCAGTATTTACAGCAGTTTGTGTGGTGTCTATTTGAGTTGCGTCTGTTCCAACAACATTTGCAACAGTCTGTGCAGGATTTATTACTCCTGAATCTATGATTGCTGGTGCAGTTGTTGTTGTACTAAATCCAGAACCATCATTAATAACATCTTTTGTGTCAAATGATGATGCAGTTGTATCCGCAGGAATTGTTGACTCATAAGGAGCCAACTGATTCATCAAGTCTTGCTGACCAGCAAGAACTTGTTGTTCAGTGGGAACAGTTGCAACAGAACCTGGAATAAGAGAATCCAGCTTTATGTTGCTAACACCTTGAGCCAATGACTGGTCAAGCGTTTTACCAGTAAGCAAACCAGCAGTAGTTCCTGCCGCTAATTGACCAGCAGCCGCAGAACCAGTTGCACCAGCAACAGTTCTTCCTGCAAGACCAGCACCACTGCTAGTAATGCCAGCTTTAACAGCATCCTCTGGGTTCTTGCCAGCCAAAAGATTGGTTGATGTACTAGTGACAAAATTCTTTAGTGTCCCAGGGTCACCAACAAGATAGCTTCCAACAGCACCACCAGCAGCACCAACAACACCAGCTTTCAAGGCATCTTCTGGAGACTTACCTTGAGCAACCTGTAAGGCGGCATTTGCCAAACCACTTCCAACTGCCGTAGCAGTAGCTACAGTAGTTCCAGCAGGAAGAAGTCCAGCACTTAGTAAAGAGTTACCAATGGATGCACCAACCCCAGGCAATGCAATGGTTGCGGCAATAGTTGCAATCAGTGGTGCATTTTGAGAAAGGCTTAAATCTTTGTCTAGCTGGGCTAGATTTGTACTAATTGTTTGCTCAACAGGTTGAAGAACATTTGTAACTGCTTTGCTGATAGCAGTAGTTGGGTCTATGCTTGCAAGGAAAGAACCTAATCCACCACCACTATTTTGTGATGCAGTAATAGCGTCTGATGCTTGCCTGTCTGCCGCCGCTTGTGCTATCAATGCGTTGTATGGAGTACCAAACGTAATCACATTGTTTAGCATTCCTATTTCGGCAGACAATTCTGGAGGAAATCCAGACTTTCCTTTTCCCGCACGGGCAGCTTCTTCTTGAGCCTGATTAGCCCAATAATATTTGTTATATAAACCTGCTAATTCAGTAAGTCTATCAGATGCTTTTTTTCGCTCTTCTGTTGTCAAAGCCATATCACACCCCCAATGACAAAAGAACCTGCAAGCACTTGCAAGTTACATTGAGATTGTTTTGTACTGCTTTCATTAAACAGTGCCATTAGCCACAATGTTGCCCAATACAGTCAGGTTCCCAGAACTGTCAATCTTCATTACATCAGTCCCTGAGTGACGAATAAGCAGATTTGTGCCGCTTTCAACAAAACTGAAGTTTGTGAAGGTTCCATCTGCCTTGGTTGCAATGGCAGTCTGAATGTTGGTGAACTCAGTATCAATCTCAGTTCCCTTGACAACCTTGCTTGCATTCCCTGGCGACAAAGCATCTTTAGCCGCAAAGTTGGTGGTTTTGGTGTAATTTGCCATGTTTCTTCCTTAAACCAGTTTGCCATTCTTGGCTTGAATCTCAATCTTTTGAATGCTCACAGGATACCCATTGATCTGCACTTCATAACCTGTCTGCACAGTCTTGCCAGAGCCTGATGTTTGACCAATCAAAGTCTGCAAAGAAATACCATCTGAGTAGTTAGCAACAGGAACACCATTTGCCCCATACTCAGCAGTCCCATATTCAGACACAGTAGACTGAGGAATTTGCAATGTAGTGGCGTAATACTGCCCAGTAAAGTCATATCCCCACTTGATGATAAAGCCTTGGTTTGAGCCACCAATCACCACCACAGCAATACGCTTTAGGATAGATGTGACATTGGGTGCGCCCAGGTCAGCATAAGTGGTGAAATACTGTAGGCGATATGTGCTTGTATGGTCAAGATAAGTCCCATACTTACCAACATAACCATTCTTGCCAATCAACAAATCTCCATTGCGTTTAGCAAGGAAAGCAGTTGGAGTGATGGAATCCCACACAGTTACCCGTGAAGAACCATCTTGCAAAGCCGCCTTGGTATCAAAGCAGTAGGTCTGGGTAGCAAGAGGAAAGTTAATCAGGTAAAAGGCATTTGACTCTGAGTAGACTGCCTTGATGTTTGCCAATGTCTCAGCATTCACAATCGTCATCAAGTCATCGCGCACATTCTTAGACAAGTCACGCAAAGGAGCAGACTTCTCCTGAATGGTTCTGAGCAATGACCGAATACCACTGTTTGACAAGAACACCACATCACTGCCCGTGTTGGCAATGGAGTCCCTTGCAATGCAACCAACATTGCTGATAGTGTCACTTAATGTCAAACTTGATGGGGTAGTTGCATTTGCATAAATCAAGACTTGGCGCTTACCAAAGATAAACAAGAATCCATTGTGTGCCGCCAACCCTGTGATCTCATCAGACCCATTGGGCCATACCCGTGAAATGTCCAAAGAACCAGCAGTTCCTGTTGACCAGACATGACCAGCAAGCAAGTCAGAGAAGTAGACAGTTACAGTGTCAGCAGTACTACTGGCAGTCCATAAACGACCATAGGCAGAGATAACAATGTTGGTCTGGGGAGCAGTTGCAACATAACCAGTTTTCTCACTAACACGCCTATATGTGGTGGTACTTACAGCAGGGTCATAGATCAGTGGGTCATAGCCTGACTGAAAGAAATATGTGATTCCATTCAAAGAAGCACAATGCCAGTTGCTTGCGGTAATGGTGGGGCCAGTACCTCCCCCCCCATAGGTCAACTCAACAACACTTGTGCCACTGAGTTTAAACAGCTTGTTGTTTCCAGCAAACAGAACAGTCAAAGTGCCATCAGTCTGCACTAACTCATGGATGACACCAACATTGTTAGCACCCAAGTTACCAGAGGATGTATTTACCCTTGACCAACCTTTGCGAGAGCCAATACGACCATACTGGTCAATCACGCAGTTTGTAGCAATCGCAGCATATCCAGCCGCTAAATCAAGCGGAGAGTCCTGTGTGTTCAGCCCATAAAAGCCTGGGGCTGAAACAGAAAAGGTCTGAATTTGCTGTGTCATTGCGGAACAAACTCTTGATTCTCAGGATAACGACTGCCCTCCAAGGCAATGTAATCCGACAACATGGATCGAAACAGTGTGTAAGCCTCAGAGGAAGACAGTCCCCCATCTTCACCACGCTCAACCAATGCCCTTGCATAAGCGCCTTGAGCAACAACTACATCAGGAACAAGAATGACAGTGCCATCTGCCGCTAATGGAGCCTGTGGAACTGCCAAAGCAAACATAAGGCTATAAACGCCATCTGGCCTTGGATACACTGTTACTTTGGCGTTGTAGCTTGCATCCACGCCATCAAAGTTGTATTCGCTTGGGATACCTGTCATAACCACAGAAAAGTTCTGCTTACGATTCATATCCACAAAGGTGGTGTTTTTCAGGCCAATATTTGCAGTTGCATTGATGGCATCCATCACTTGGAACTTTTGTCCAGCGCCAGTTAACCCATATTGGTATGTACCAGCAACAGTGCTAATGGTGACTGTTTGACCAAGCGCATTCCAGCTAAAAGCATCTTCAACCTGACGCTTTGTGTCATTGACAAACTTGGCAATCAGAGTGGAATAGGTGGTTTCGTTGTAAGTGGTTACAACAGGTTCACGCAAGCGGATCAACACATCGTTGACAAGTTCTAGTAGTGTCATGCTCTAGTCAACCCTTCTTGTTCAAATGTTGCTATAAAACTGAATGTGCTTCCTGCTTCAGTAGTTATTTTTAACTTGTCATCTTCTTCTAAAACAATGTAGGCATTGCCATCAAATTGCAAATAGAATTTTGATGTGAAACTATACTGAGTCAATATATCAAGCGTAGTATTAGCACTTGCGTCATACCATTGAACAGTTATATGCTTGGTAGAGCCACCTGTATTGTGTATATACATTACAGTAAATTTGGCGTAATAGCCCTTTGGACAGGTATAGACTGTTGTGTCTACTGCCGCTGTAGGACTAACACCAACTGATAATGCTCTCATTTCGCCTTTGCCTTGTTCCTTGCGGATATAGCTTTAGCTTTTGCCTTTGCGTCAGCCTTGGAGTTTGCACCCCATGCCTTTAGCGAAAGAAGCAGTCTCGTTGGTTCACCATTCTTGAACTCAGGGCCATCCATGTTGCCCATTCGAGCCAAGAAACTTGCTCTACGGGGATTATCCCCTGATTTGACAGGAGGTTTTAAGTCCCCGCCAGTTGCCGCATTATAAGATGATCTGCCCTTGGCATTCAAGCCGCCTTTTGGATTTTGACCAGCTTTTGTTTGCCAAACAGGAGATTTCATCTACTTCACCTTTTTAACCTTCTTTGCAGTCTTTGCAGCTTGTTTAAAGTCAGCAGCAGTAGGCGCACCCTTAGCTCCTACCTTCCGCATCTTCTCGCCAGAACCAGCCTTGATACGGGCTTGTTTGGCATTGATGTTGGCATAAAGTCCAGGTTTCATTTCTTGGCCTTCTTCTTAGGTTTTGTCATGCCAGCTTCAGACAAGGCAATGGCAATGGCTTGCTTACGGGAAGTCACTTCTGGCCCCTTTTTAGACCCAGAGTGCAATTTCCCAGCGCCAAATTCTGTCATCACCTTGCTAATCTTTTTTTGTGCTTTGGTCTTCATTTGCCACGACTTGATTTCTTCATCATATTGGTAGCAGTGCGACCACCACGCATAGGCAAGCCTTTTGGTTTCCCAATTGCTACCATGATGGTTACAGGAACACCCTTTTTCTTGCCGTACTCTTTGGCTTCTTTCTCGCCTTTTTCAGAGTAGGGAAACTTCTTTTTTCCGACCATAGGCATAGCGTTCTCCTTTATTTCCAGACACGATCAGCAACAAAGGTAATCGCACCGCCCATGAATGACGCGATAGTCATACCCATCCAAAACCCACCTTTGCCTTTGTTGGCAAGTTCAAGCAAAGCCTTCACATCTTTGCTCAAAGAGTGAACTTCTGCCTGGAGAGCCTCGACTTGGGCCTCCAGTTTCCCGAAATCTCTAGCGTCAATATCAGACATTTGCAACTTTCCTTGGGCGACCCATGCGCCGAACAACTGGCGGTGTGAAAGCAGTATCTGTTCTCACGGCATTGGCATCATACGCATCAGGTTCCTTTTCTTGCTCGTCAATACGAACATAACCTTGATGACCCTTCATTGAGTCAATGTCATGTTTCAGGGTAAAACTTACTGTGTTACCAGACTGAAGACAGCGAAAAGTTGCCATTGATTAACTCCAAAACAAGAAAGGGGGGCGAACCCCCCAATCTTTAAACTACAGCACGACCAATTACAAGTTGCATATTGGTTGAATCTAAGTTGATAGACCCTGCTGTGGGATTGTAGGTAACGATAGTCACTGTGTCAGCGGCTGAAACATAGGCACGGCGAACCAAGCCTGCTTCACTCACTTTGATTGACATACCAAGCACCATATCACCCAAAACAACGCCTGGAACAGTTACTGTGTCAGTAGCCGTAGCAGTAGTAGCGATTGAAGCGCTATCTAGCGTACAAGAAACATCCCAAGTATCTGAAAAAAGACCACGAAACTGGTCATTGCCCCTACGGGAAACAACTGCGGTTGCTGCTGCCATTTGATTTCTCCTAAATTACAGGTTAAAAAAAGACCCCCCCACTAGGGAGGGGGCAACTGCAATCAGGTAGGCACAACCAAGGCAAACATGGATGCGGCATTCGGGTCAGTTGCAGTGGTAGAAGTGCGCAGAGCCTTCACACCATAGAGCGTGTCCGAAGTGAACAGCGTACCCAAGTACTCTTGTTTGTACTGAGTTTGTGAACGGATGCCCACTTGCTCAACCAAAACCATAGAGTCTTTGTGACCCATCAAGCAAACACGGGCGATTGCAGTGCCAGATGCGGGGAAAGTCGCAGTGGCAGATGCAGAGTCAGCGTTGCTGGAAGTGAACACGGGGATGCCGTACAGGTTACCGATCTCACCATTGCGGATAGCGTTACCATCACCCACAAAGGCTTGCTCAGTGTAACGAGCCAAACCCATCAGCGTGTTACGGCTGGACGGGGGGATGATGAAGAAGCGACCATCCATAGGAGTGTCGTTGTCATCCAAACGCTGAATGGTGCGGCGAATTGCAGCATCAGTCAGAGCAGAGGCGTTACCAGTGTTGGTGTTAGCCGTGTAGTCGAAGGCAGTCGTGCCATCACCACCGATGAAGCCACCAGCATAACGAGCGTTGTCAGCAGTACCGCCGTTAGCAGAACGACCCAACTGGATCAAGTCAGTATCGACTTGTTTAGCCAGGGCATAACCAGCATCATTGGTGTAGAACTGACGCAAGCTGTTCAGGGCTTGAGCCTCAACGATGTCTTCAATCAAGCGGCTATATTCATAGTGCTTGTTGATCGACACTTGAACTTCAGTCTCAGTGGCTGCAATCAGCGTCACTGCGGTAGAAGCGGCCTTGGCAGAAGCAGAACCACGATAAGGTGCAGGAATGTGAACAGTGTCACCTTTCTTGCCCTTGAAGTTCATCTTCATAACCAAATTTGCCAGCACCAAGTTTTTCTTGTATGCGGCAACAATTTCATCACTCCAAATTTCAGGAATGAATGTAGCGGCGGTAGTCGTGGTTACCGCAGGGGTAGGAAATGCCATGATGTTTCTCCTTAGAAACGAAAGTTAAGTTACTTGACCCGACCTTCAGAATACGCAGCAAGAATTTCATCATTCAGTGCCTCGTATCGAGCCGGATCGGTCATCTTCAGCCGAATCAGGTCAGCCCGTCTGTAAACCCTCTTTGAACTCTCACCAGTTCCACCAACATCCACTTGTGCGGCCTTCATGCTCTGCTTCCTGGCGGTTTCACCCGCTTGCTCAGTCTGCTTTGACTTGACACCACGCAACTGCTTGTAAGTAGACAACAATTCATTAGCACTATCAAAATCGAACTCACCATCAGCTTTTGCATACAGACCAAGGCGAATAGGCGAGGATTTCACCCAATTCACAAAGTCTTGATCTTGAGCAATCTGAGTGTAGTCAGGATGCTCTTGCCCTAGCTTTTGCTGAATCTGCATCCTTTTGAAATCTACACCCGCTTGACGGGCTGCGAGAACATCGGGATGATTATCAATAGTCTTCTGAACTGCCTTCTGTGGATTCTCAAAGAAATCTACTTCAGGTTCTTCCTCTTTAATAGGTTGCTGTCGTGAACTGAGGTTCTGCTTAATGAGTTCATCAGCGAGTTTCCTTACCTCTCCCACTTCTTGCGCTTGCTTGCCAATTAGCTTTTCAGCCTCTTGGTGCATCCGAACAATATCTTCCAGACTTTTGTCCCTGTATTTGTCAGGGAGTCCAGGCGCTGTTGGCGCAATGGTGTTAGATAGCTTGGATTCTTCAGCTTCTAACTCACTTTTCATCTCAGGTTCGTTATCAATCAACATATTTTCCCTTTTCCTGCCGTTTCGGTTGTAGGAGAATCAACTCGACATTTCTGTTTAAGAGTTGGCTTTGCGTTCAGATTTTAGCTTGTCAAGATGGCTTTTCTCGAACTTTCCATGCGCTGATGGAAAAGAACCAGACCATCCCTCTAACCTAAATGCTGGCGCACTAAGAATGCGATTGGCTGTTTCACCGCATTCACACCTAAAACTCTGAGCCTCATAAACACAGAGTCTTTCGGTTTTATGCCCGTTTGCACAGGCAAATTCAAACATTCTTTTCATTTAGTTCCTCGTATGCTCTCTCGCTGACCTGTCGTAAGGTTTTCAGCCAAGTAAGTATAGAAAGTTCACCTTTTTTGAATTGTAGGCTTTGTTCATCAGGAATCACAGATATATTATTCAAGGATGCAATCATGGTGTCAATATCCTCCACCAAGTCTTTCCACCCATCACTTCCCATCATAGAGAAGCGATCCGAATAGTATTTGTCAAGTTCAGGACTCACCAAGGCACTCCAGTAGCAGTCACAGGGTTTTTCTTCAATTCAATCTGAGCCTCTAAAGAAGCCTCTACAGCCGCTTTATCCACACCATTGGCCCAAATCCAACCCAACACTGTTTCTTTCGTTAAATCAGCGTAGGGAATGGTTGCAGTGCCATCACTCCATGAGCAAGTGCTGTAAGCAGATGCGGAGTAATTGCCATCTGTTGCATTTGCTTGCCAATGAGCAACTGTTACAAAACCATCTGAGGTTTGTCTGTCTAATTGGGAAATGTTCCAAACGATTGTTGACATGGTTTACTCCTAAAAAGATTAGATGCCAGCGGCGGCAAGGCGTTTACGAAGGTCTTGGATTTCGGCCCACATCACAGGGATAAGGGCAGAAGCATCCATTTGTTGATACACGGGCTTGCCATCAGCGTCCACAGCATCCTTAACGCCAGTATGAGCGTAGTTGGGTGTTTCGTGAGCAAGGAACATTGGACGCTCTTGTGTTGCATCTTTCATCTTGCCCATGTAAACAGGAACAGAGTCAATCAGTGCGCCGCTATCAATAATGGGGCCGCTAATGTCTTTTGCTCTGTAATCTGATGTTTGGTTGTACATAACCAAACCACCTGCTCGGTTGTATGTGATTGAGCCTCGTTGATTTGGCGATGCTTCAGTCCAAAAAATAGCAAAACCATTGTCACCTGTTGTTGCAGAATTCCAGCACCCAATTAATTCACTTCCACTAGAAGAATTTTTAAGTACAGCGCCTCTTTGAGAGCCAGAACTTATTGAAAGTCTTTCACCACCAACAACACCACTCGTAGCCCCCACCAGCAAGTTACCGCTGGAGTCGAGGCGCATACCAAAAACATCAGCGGAATTGTATGTGTAGAAATCTAGGCTGTGGATATTAGAAGATGCACCACGAAAGCCTTGGATACTCGCACCTCTACCCGAGCCAGAGCCAATTCTAAAAATGCCTGTTACTGAATTGTTACCAGCGCCGCCAGTCAAAAATTGATTAACTGTTGCACCTGTAGCCGTAACATCTAATGAGCCTTGAGGCAAACTCGTCCCAATCCCCACATTTTGTGAAGTATCTACAGTAACTGCATTAGTAGTTCCATTACTTTGTAAAGTTAATGCGCCGCTACTGGCTACGCCTGTTGAATTAAGTGTAATTTGTGCCATGATTTACTTTCCTTTAAGGTGTTCCATTTGCAACTATGTTAGTTACAGATGTAATGACTCCAGTTGAAGACATTGATGCAATAGTCGTTGCCCCATACTTGAACAACAACTTTCCACCACTTTCTTCAATCGTGAAGTTTGTAGTCAAGAGTTTAGGGGTAGATGCCGCAGTTCCAGTGGTGTTCTGGTTGAATGTTGGAAATGAGGTCAAAGATGCCGCTGATCCATTAGGAGCCAACACATCAGTACCAATCACCAAACCAAGGTTAGTTCTTGCCCCAGATGTAGTAGTTGCACCTGTACCACCATTCAAAACCGCAACAGTTCCCGTCACATTAGATGCTGTGCCAGTGGTGTTCTGATTAAAAGTCGGGAAAGAGGTCAGGTTTGCAGCCGAGCCACTTGGAGACAGAACATCTGTCCCTATTACCAACCCTAGATTGGTTCTGGCATCACCAGCAGTAGATGCGCCCGTACCACCATCAGCAACTGCTAAATCTGTGATACCTGTGATTGAGCCACCAGTGATAGTGACATTGCTTGCCGCTTGGGTAGCAATTGTTCCCAAACCACCAACATCAGCAGTGGTCAGAGTAATAGCACCAGTACGCCCTGCAACTGAAGTTACAAGGTCAGTGTTATCAACTTTCTCCCAAGCAGTACCATTAAAGATGGTCCAATCACCTTGAGTCCAAGTTGTAATGCCATTGAGATTGGTTGAGCCTGTTACAGAGACAACATAGTAGTCTCCCTTTGTTCCTACGCTAGAAACAAGGGTTGGCGTGTTGGTTGATGCGTTCCAAGTGCCTTCATAGTTCACAAATCCAGCCATAGCTGTAATTTGAGACTGAAGACTTGTCAGAGTATCAAGTACAGACTGAGAAGTACCGCCACCATTGGTAATAACTTTGATGCGTTCAGCAACATCAAAAGGAACAACCTCACCAGCATTAATTTCACGACCATCATCAAGAGTGATAATGAGGCTACCATCAAAATCAATACGAGCAGCGGCAACACCAATGCCATTGTCGCCATCAACTCCATCACGCCCAGGAAGACCATCTCTACCTGTTGCGCCCGTTGCTCCTGCTGGCCCTTGCTTGCCATCTCGTCCATCTTTGCCATCTTTGCCATCCTGTCCATCTTGCACAGAGGCAACTTTGCTCTGAATCTCGCCATTCAACTGAGCAAACTTTTGCTCCATGTCTGACTTGATCTTCTTCAAGCCTTGGATAACAAGTTCAGCACCCTTACCAATAGACTCACTCTTGGCCTTGGCAATCTTCTCTGCGGCAGACTGTTGCAAAGCAGTAATGATCTCCATCTGCTGTTCAGCAGAGATTCCATCAATTCCTAGCTTACGCTCAAGATCGGCAATATCCATTATCTGAGTTCCTGAGAAAGACGATTGAGAAATTCATCTTCAACGCTCGACATTTTGCCCTTCTTGTCAGCCATTTGCAACTCGACAATCTTGGATTTGTTCTTAATGTCAGCTTCTTTCAACATCAACTCAGCAATCTTAACCCGCTTATCAAACTCTTTAGAACCAGCATCGTCTTGGTTTGGCAGGTTCTTGGTCATTGCCGCCATGTTCTTGGCCTGAATCTCTTGAGGCATCAACTGAGTCTCTACCTTCAGCTTCTCAGCTTCTGCCCGATTCTGTTCAGCTTGGGTTGCATTCACGGCAATCTGAGCCTGAGCAGCTTGCATAGCCAACTGTTGTTGTACTTGAGCCATTTGCTCTGCTTGCGGATTAGGTTGGCTCATCTTGTCCAACTGCTCCATCAGTTCATAGCGGTTGGTCAGTGAAGAATTAGCCAAAACACCCTTCAGAATCAATGGCAACACAGGGGTGTTAGGGCCAAGGGTCTGGAGCAATCCAATGAACATCTGTTGCTCATGCTCACGCGCAATGATGCCCAAGGTGGCAGTCGGAATGAAGGTCATGTCCACAGAGGGATAACGCTCTGGGTCAAACTGCATATAGCGGAACGCCGCCTTCTGGATGAATGGAATCAGGAAGTCTTCTTGGAAGTTCACCAGAGTACGCTTGTACTTCTTGATGATGGTGGCGATAGCCATAGACATACCACCCTGGCCCATGTCTCTAGCGCCAGCAGTAACCATGCCTTGAGAATCCAAAGTTCCGGTGGATTGCAGGAGCATTCGCTCGAAATCCTTGGCAGTCGCCATGTTGTTGCCGTCAGTCTGCCCAAACTTAAATGGATACAGAATCTCTGAAGGTGCGCCATTGGTGAGAATAGCTTTCCCAGGCTTTACTTCAAACTTAGCACCACGGGGCAGACGGGTTGCATCCATTGCAATCATGGGGCTGGTGGTCAGCGCCAATGAATCCAAATGAGACCGAATCTGAGCATCAATAGCTTTTTGCATATTGAAGGCTTTTTCCACTGTGCCACGACCCAAAAGACGATTAGGAATCGTGTCATCTTGGTAGGTCAGAACAGGGCGATCCTTCATCATGTAAGGATTTGCCTCTGCTTTCAGCAACTGCCCATCGTTGGCAATCACGACAATGGCCTCAACCATGTCTGTGTATTCTTCAGCAGTAGAGTTCTCAGGGAACAACTCGACAATCTCTTTGCTTTCCTTGAGATTTTCCAAGTATTCACGCGGGACGAGACCATAGTAGGTCAGCAAAAGCACTTTTTCGTCCTGATACTGGCTCACCTCTTGGGTGGGTTCCAAGTCAGTGTCTTCACCAGCAGTGCCAATGTCTACTTTTCGGTAGATTCCACGCTCAATACCTTCAACAATCTTGTGGATAGAGATGTATTTCTCAATTGCCACCCCCATACAGTCATCAACTGAGGTTCCATTAGGGTCAAAAAGGAAGTTTTTTGGATTTACAGGTGAAATCTTGACTGCAATGCGGTCTTTTTCCACAACTCCAATGGCAGCTTGGCCCATTTGCCCAGGAATTGGCTGAGTAGAGGGCACATACTGCTTTTCTGTCTTAACGACAATCTCGCCAATGCCTGTGCCGTAGATTTCTGCCATCAACTCGATCTGGTCAATGGATTTGCGAATCTTGTCCCGCTTGAAGTCTTCCATCAATTGGGCTTTGATGATGCCCACATCAATGGGGTTGTTGTTCACATCCCGAATATCATCTTGAATGTCAAAGAATTCGCCTTGACCAAAGATTGCTTCCATGATCTCAGCATGGCGAGTCTCTACGGCTTGTTGTGTGGCAGGGGTTACGATGCGTGAACGCTCAGAGTCACGGGTTTTGTCTTCAACAGCCCACTGTCCACGAAAGATTCGCTCGTATTCAAGCCAATCTGGAAGGAAGTTGGTATCCCGATAGTCACGCCAGCGATTGCAATGGTCAACAACAAAATCAGTCAGTTCTTTGTCAGCCTGTGTAGGCTCATAGAATTGATTTTGCTCTAGCTTATCTTGCTTATCTGTTGCCATTAAACCCCCGATATGATGTCTACAGGCTCCCACTCATCATCTTCTTCACCCTCAAAGTAAGATGTTACAGCCAATTGGTCAATATAACTCAAAGCATCAGGAAGGTCATCATGTACGCCATTGGCAGGAAACATCAAGAGTTGATCGGTGAATGCATCCCAATCTTCTTCAGAGTTCAGCACAATTCGCCCATGCTCAAACCGCCCTTGGAGACTCCAGATAATTCTGTCTGTCTTTTTCCTGTTGCCATGCGTTAGGTCAACTATGTGGGAATATACATTATTTTTCCGCATCAGGTCACTGAGGTACGGCAAAACAGCGTTTTTTAACGCTCCACGCTCGATTCCCACCGAAATTGGCCTGTAATCCCGCATCTTCATCAAGATTTTGGCAGCAGTTTCTCGAATGTCCCACCGCCCGTGATCGATCTCTTTGACAAACCACTTGCCATCATCAGTGACTTTGACCACTGCAATGGCACTCTCATCTAGTCTTTTTTTCGCGTTAGCAGCTTGTTTAGCCACTTCTTCAAATCCTGCCAAGTCGATTGCAATGAAGTAACTACCATACTCAGGTTCCACGCCATATTTGATCCAATCTTCTTTAAAAACATCGCTTCCTGCGTTGTCAAAGGATGCTAGGTACTCTTGCTTGAAAGCAAAGGATGACAGGGTTTTCTTGGCAGACTCAATCTCAGTTGGGTCTATCAATGGGTTGTCTTGGGTTGTGAAGTGCCAGGACTTCCAATCAGGGTCATCGCCTGACTGACCAAGTTTAAAAATATCGTAGAAGAAGTTTCGCCCCTTGGGGGTTCCGATGAATATGGCTCTGCCCTTCTTGTCTGACAAAGAAGCACGAATCACCTGTTCCCAGGCTTCAGGCTTAATGTCCGCAACCTCGTCTAAGACCACATAGGTAAGGGACACACCCCGCAGGGTATCTGGTCTATCAGCGCCACGAACATAAATCTTTGCACCATTTATCATGGTGATATCCATGTTATTGATATGACTAGATTGGATAACATCCCTGCCAATCTCTAGCAAAACATCCCAAACAATTTGTCGGGCCTGTCCGTTTGTAGGAGCCACATACATTACCGCACTGCCAGCAGGACATTGCAATGCTTCAATAATTAGCGTAGTAGCTGCTAACCTAGATTTGCCACACCGCCTACCTGCCGCAATAACCTTGAACCTCGTTTTGTCAGCAAAAACAATTTGTTGCCAAGGCAGGAGTGAGAAATTGAGGTCAGACATTTTTTGGTTCTATATCTTCAGCATCTACAGTATTTTCGCCAATGGTAACGCCGCCAATGCCGGAGATAGTGATGTTTACAGCAGAACGCTGTTTGCCTTCTTTCTCAAACAGGCTGACAGGAAGCATCCTATCCATACAGAGTTTGAGCATAGCCGCTTGTGCTGGGTGTTCATCATTCATGGCAATCTCAATTGCTTTGTGAACAACATTGGAACCTGCACTGTTTATCAGGAGGTCTTTGAGTTCTTTGATGCGCTGAACTTCAGTCTTTGGCAGGAGAGCCGCAGGTCTTTCAGCATAGGTAGACATAGTGAACTTCTTGTTCACAGCACCTTTGGGGCGACCTTTTTTCTTTAGGTTGTTTGGCAGTGCATCAATCACATTCATACTTTACCCAGTTATGGAAGTTTGGTGAACTATACATTGTTTGACAAGTGGGGTAAACCCTTATAGAATCTCACCATCTGTTCGCGTCAGATGAAGCCTTTTAGAAGTGGTACAGCCTCTGGCACTACAGGGGACGCGACTGTATCACCCCTAAAGGGCTTTTTTCATGGCAATTGAACTTACTCCAGAAGAACAAGCTAACAAGCGTAGGATTACAAATCTCAAGGTGGCAATCCACCACTGGAAAGGCACTATTTCAAACGCTGCGCTTGGTCTAGCAGTAGAGAAGAAAGGTCTTACAAATCAACAGTCTATTAGAAAACAGAAGCGCAAGGAACGAAAGAAGGCTCAAAAGACCCTAAATTCGTTTGACAAGGGTTTCCGTTTCTAATACATTGTCAACAAATGGGTGTCGGTAAAGCTACCCGACTCAACAGAGGGCGAACCTGCAAACCCCTGTTATGACCGCAGAGAAGCTAAGTAGAGAACTTAGAGTAAGCCTAGAAGTAGGCTCTCCCTGTGGCAGACACCCAAGCGGCTATCTGCTAAGTTTTTAAGCACTCGACATACCTCGGGTAGCCACTCCGTGCACAAATGAAACTTGTCATCCAGCTAGAGACAAGACCATCCTAAGACTCCACCAACTCCTTTTCTTACCAAAGATTAGGCTCGTTGTTGGAAAAAGCCAATTTAGCTTTTCTTGTGGATGGGAGGCACCACAAAATCTCTCACACCACACACACCCCCTCCCCCCCTACAAACCCTTAAGGGTAAACCCTAATAGGGTAAGTCCTACTAGGGAATACCCTGAGAATTAATTAACCGTCCAGTCGGTCGGGTAATGAATGTCGTTGCGGGTGCCTTCCGATGACACTCTACGGGTTAACCCTAATCGATATCATTTCACCATGTGGAATATTTTAGAGTTACATTTCACATCGTGAGATATTAGATAGGGGTTATTACTATTAGGGTTTTCATGTTACTGATTTTCTTGTTTAAAATCAACGATGTATAAAAACTGGCACGATTCTATTATGCTATATAAGTGAGAGCCTCGAAAGACTCTCAGTCATCAACCATCGAAAGGCGTTCAATATGACAAGCACCATCACCAGGGAGCAATGGCTCTCCAAGGCCACCGAAGAACTCAGGGCACTGTTTAAACAGCACGGCGAAGCTCTCCCACACGAAGTGCGCGCATCGTGCGGCTTCCCCTCAAAAGGCGCACTGGGCAACCGCAACCGCACACTGGGCCAGTGCTGGTCAGCCAGTGCATCCGCTGACAGCCACGCCGAAATTTTCATCTCGCCCACCATCTCAGACAGTTCGAGGGTGCTCGACATCCTGGCCCACGAACTCATCCACGCCATCCACCCAGGTGATGGGCACGGCTCAAAGTTCGGGCGCACTGCGCGGGCCATCGGCTTAGAAGGCAAACTGACCGCCACTGTCGCAGGGCCTGAGTTCTTGGCCTGGGCTGGGCCTGTGCTGGCTCGCCTGGGTGTGTACCCTCACGCTGACCTGGTGCCCGCCAATGCCATCAAAAAGCAAAGCACACGGATGCTCAAATGCCTGTGCACTGAGTGCGGTTACATCGCTTACACCTCAGGCAAGTGGCTTGCTGAGATGGGAGCGCCTCACTGCCCTGACCATGGCGAGATGCAAAGCGTTTAAACAGTTCAGCGTTAAGCCCTTCGGGGCTTCGCGGTGCACTGTTGCACTATTTCAAAAGGCGTTGACATGACACACGAAGAACTTGATTTATTTTATGCGGCTCACGAGCTTGGCACTGGCTTACACGGCAAGTTCGCCGCCCTCATTGGTGACGCTTACCTCCTGGCTGACAGGGCCAACAGCGAAAAGCTAGTGCGAGCCTTCCCCGCCAAGCGGCGCATCCTAAGCTGGCTCGCCAACGGTTCGAACAACAGCAAGCTGGGGAGAGCCAAGATGCTTAATTCCAACACTGACAACCTGGGCGAGTTCCAAGAACGCGAGCGTGGGCGTTGGTTCACCTATCGGGCCACATCGAATACCTGGGCGTTGGCCCATGGCCTGACCCATGAGGTTGATGTGCTCGATGGCGTGCGGTTCGCCATCGTTCGCAAGACCTGCGCTCAGATGTGCTTGAGCGAGGGCGACTCAGGCGAGCCACTGCTAGAGCGTTGGCAGTTTAAGCGCCATAGCGTTTACCACTGACAGTTCAGCCCACAAGCTCCGACCTGGGGCTTGTAAGATGCACTGTCGCATCGTTTAAACATCTTGAGAGGCGTTGATATGAACACTTATTCAATTATCTGCTGGCACAACTCAGCCACTGAGGGCACCCACGAGAGGGTTCTGTTTAGTGCTCGCACCAAGGAGCGGGTTCTGCGTGAGTTCGAGCGTTATTTGTGCTTGCATGAGCGTTTGCGCTCGTTCACCAAGCACAATTTAATTCAACTTGTGCATATCGACCAAGGTGTTATTGCCTCGTTTCCCGCCTCACTGCGTGGGAGCGTTTAAACATGATGACACTTCAACAAAGCGCCGAACTTAATTGGCCAGAAGATGAGGCCAGAGCATTGGCTGATTTTGCTCTCGACCTGTTCGAGTCAGATGGGCATGACCTGTACCATCGTTGGCTCATGCGTGAGCGAGACCACTTATGGAACAAAGTATTTGAACAAGACGCTTCGCTCATGGGCAGGTTTTCCGACCTGTTTAATGAAATGACAGCAAAATCAACTAACCTATACATTTAAAAGGCGTTACATCATGCACCCATCTGACAAAATCGTTGTTATTGGCTCTGCCCTGGCATTTCTTGCCCTGGCTTTCATCATGTGGACAACTTAAAAGGCTTAATTATGACCACCGACACCACCACCGAACTTGAAATCAAAGCGACCACCATTGGAACAATCGACAATGGTTGCGATGGCTCTCAACAGTATATTTTGCTAACCTGTTTAAACGACTCATTATTTGAACACGAGGCGTATGCTTGGCTCATGCCCAAGGTTTATCGAGATACGAACACGCCTGGGGGCTATTTCTGCAAAATTGTCGAGACAATTCAAAAGCGTGATGACCAAGTAATTTGCATCGTGCACCACCAGTTCGACAATTAAAACCAAGGCTCAAGGGGATTATGTCCCCTTTGGCCTGGGCTTTGCCTGGGGTCTCATTAACTTTTTAAAAGGCGTTCAAAATGTCAGCTTTCATCGTCACCGACACACACATCAATGCTCTGGTTCGATATGCTTCACGGCATAAGTTATCAGTTTTTTTCAACAGGCAATTAGGTTTCCCGTTTGGGAAAGAGCAGTTAAAAACTTATGATAATGAGCAAGCCATTGCTCAGATATTACTTGACGAAAATGTTAAAAGCGTAAATTATCGTTATCGTGATAATGAAATTATGACCATAACCTATGATCCCGCTGCACCCATATTAACTGCAATTCAGGCCATTAAAGCGGCTCAGTGCTTGAAATATCAATCAAATGAATGCGATGATTTTGAAGAGTCCATTGCGTTTAAACTAATTGAAGCGATTATTTCGGATGCCATCCCACGGCTTGAGGGTTACGAGTCAGCAAGTTGGGCCATTGCAGATAAGGTGACAGCATGAGCAAAATAACTATAACCATTTATACCGAAAACTCCGCATTTGAAGATGATCCTTGGGGTGAAATTGCGGATATTTTGCAAACAGTTGCCCATGATGCCAGACGATATAATGAGCTTCAAGACTTCATTCGGGACAGCAATGGCAACAAATGCGGAACGATAAAACTTGAGCAAGGCGTTTAAACATGATATACGCGACCTTGGCTCTTTTGCTCCGCATCCTAACCCGCAAAAAGTAAGTCAGTAACCACTAACCTAGACCCGCCAAGTGCGGGTTTTTCTTTGTCTGTTTTAAGCCCTTGCAAGCCCTTCAACATAGGGTGCATTGGGTTGACCAAGAAAAGCCCCTTAAAGCCCCTTTTAAGCCCTTTGGCAAGCCCTTTTGTGGTCAATCATCATCCTGGTTTGGCAGTGTAGTTACCAAACCCACATAATTTAGGTTCATTTCTGGGTCAAGCCCACAATTGTAGAAATGCCCAGCTTGATCGATGGCAACCTTCAATCCCTGCGTCATGTTTCCATTCCCGATCAATTCCAGAATGGCCCTCTGTTCTGGGCTTAAATCCAGTTTAAAGTCCGTTTGGGTTCGGTTTGGGTTTATCTTGTTTGCCATTAATCTGCTCACGCCAATATAGTGCAATTAATAATGCTTCGGCCCTGTTTCCATCTTTTTTCCTGATTAACTTGGCTTCAGGCCAAAATGATCGGGCAAGGTCTAGGCTTTCGTTTTTATCGCTTGTCAAGTGGAAATACTTTTTCCATTTCTGAGGGGTTACCAAGTGGAAAGGGTAACGAGTTAATTCAGCAACGGCTGAGATAACACCAACAGCCCTGCCAAACTGAAAACTACTGGAAACCCCTTGCCCTGGCATTGAATGCACTGATTCCATGCAAATCTCTGCACCTTCCCTTGGGTCAATGCAACGCAGAATCATGTTTTTAAATACAAGGGGCAATATATTCTTGTCTTTATGCTCAATCATAAAAGAGTCTAAATAATCGCCATTTGCATCTAATGCACCAACTGCGCCGCTTATGGAACCCGGGTCCAGCCCAAGGTAAATAGTCATTGATTAACCCTCATCTTGAGTTTTGTTTGGTTTTTAGCTGGCAACAATTCCTCTGCCATAACTTCTATGTCATCAATGACATAACTGACCCGACCAAATCGGTTCATTTTTATGCGCTTAACTTCACCAATAAATGGTTCTCTCTTGAATGGATAAACGGGCACTCGTTGCCCGACCTTGCAATGAACCTTTGTCCAATCAATATCGTGTCTCATATCAAAACTCATTACATTCACAAACAAAGTCGTAGCATCGAACGCAGTAACCCGCATCAATCATTTGCATTCTTACCTCGTGCTTAAGAGAACAATAGTCTGCCCATTGTTTATCTGTAATATTATCTGAGGGCAAGTCATAATCCAGCAATCTAGCCATTGCCTCAAACAGTTCTTCATTCTGTTTAAACACCCTGGCAGACCTCTCAATCAGCTTTTTATTTCCTTCCAAAAGGTCATCAATACGCTTTTGCTGTTCTTCAATTACTCGGTTTAGTGCTTCGCTCATTGTGTGCCTTCATTTGGTTGATTAAGTCCTGGGTTATCCCTAGCCACAAATGGGTAGAACAACTCTCTAATTCCTTGGCCCTGTGCCATGCTTGGCCCTTCCACCCAGGTTGCTTGGCAAGGTGAACAAGCCATTCCAAGGTCTCCTGATACAACCAAGGCTCTGTTGACAAGATACTGCGAGACTGCAAGTCCTTGTTTTTGTTGTTCAAGGATTTCATGGGCTTCTATTTTGTTCATTGCCGCCTTAATTGAGCCAAACGCTCTTTGATGTGATCGGGCATTGGTGCTGCTTTGGCAATGTCTGCTTTGATCTTGGCTAGGGCAGGGTCTACAAGCGGTTTAAACGCCATTTCAGGCACTTCTGCGCCATCCCAGCGTTGTTGGTTCAGATACACCAAAGGGGCAGGGATAAACGCCCCATTTGCCTTTAGCCACTGCTCTGTGGTCTTCATCCAGGCTAGGTGCTTCATTATCTGATCTGCTTGGGTATCGCAGTAGGACTTATCCCAAACCTTCTTACAGGCTGATTTAGCCCCTTTTCTGGGACTACTAGGCCATGCCTTCCAAAAGTCTTCAAACATTGTTTTTTTCCTTCAATGCTTTTTCAATGCTGTCATAAAAAACACCCCAACCATCAATTCCTCCCCATTGATCGTATAACTGTTGTTGTTCTTTATTGGTCAAACTTACCCATGCTTGTTTTTGTTTCTCTTGTTTAAGAGCTTCTTTAAGGGCTTTGATGGCATCGGGAATTACATGATCTCGTAAGTACCATTCAGCTAAATAAGGCTGAAATTCCAAAGCCTCTAATGCTTTTTCCATTGCTTCTTTGCTCATTTGTCACTCCTTGTCATGTGATATTTGAAATCATCATAGAGTTCATTTCTTTCCATCAACCTAATCAGTATCTCTCCATTACCAACTGATCGGTGATCCATGAGGTACTCTGCATATTCATAATCAAGTTCACCTCTGTCCATTTTCTCCTCAAACTCTTGTTCAGACATAGGTTCTCCAAGGGTGGATAGACTGAGTATCCTTCCCTCTCCAGACTTGTCAGTGTTCATTTATTGACTCCTATTAAGATTGAAAAACTAAAAAAGCCCCAAGTGCGCTTGACGGATTTGTTCGCTTATACACACAGCCTTGTTTACCACCGATGTACTGTGTGCTTTACCAGTCGCCAAATCAACGCTGGTCACATTTTGCACAAGGGGTGTACTTGTGTGCGGTGTTTTCTTCCAAGCCGTCCATGCAAACGCTCTGCTATCGTGTGGAGTACGATCAAGAACGCAAAAGGCCACTTACTACTGCGTTCCAGTGCTGACCCACTGTCCCTTTCGGGGTGAACGCATGAGTAAATGGCCTCATGTTTCGTCTATGCGGGTCAGCGCTTTTGACGAACGAAATGTACACCATAGAAAAACCCGCTGTCAAGTAGGTGTTTTCCCTTAAAAACAGTTTGTTGTGCAATTACTGCCATAACAGCAGGTTGTACAAGTGACGATTCGCCCACCAGACATGATGGTGTGAGTCGTACATGATGCCCAAACCATAGTCACTGCCAGACTCAACCAAACCCCAATAATTGCCTTTTTCATGCTTGCTCTCCTTTATGGTAAAAAAGATTGTCGCCAAAGCGACTTGGATACTTTAGAAAATCATAACAACCACGGCGAGAGATGTTTCTCCGCAGTTCTTTGCCATCATAGGGTTCCCTGACAGACCCATTCTCAATCCGCATGGCTGCACCACTGATGGCCCGATTCATCTCCATGCGCCCGTACTCAGTTAAATGCCACTTCTCCTGATGATTGATAACATAGCCAAATTGCTCTAAATCAGGCAGGTACTTGGCATAGTGGTATGACACAGCATTGTTGTCTGTCGCACTGTGGGTCATGTCGAGCATTGACCTGGGGCCACCTGATAGGCGCTTGAGAATGGTTCGATGGGTCTGGTTTAAACGCATTTGATTGTCTCCAAAAACCTCAGTATGATGGGTTTTCTAATTTTATGTACTAGGGAAAACACCTATTCCCTGCATCTTTTTTTTGTGCGACAGTCCTATCACTGCTATTTGGCAGTGGTCAACAGGAGTTACAAATGCCAACCGATGAAGAAAGATTTAAATACGAGTGCTGGGCGATTGTCCAGGAGTTAGACCCAGAAGACATTGCTGATTCCATTGTGGACAGTGTGGCTCTGGTGGAGGCTATCAAAGCAAACCATGCTGAAGATGTTGCATCAATCGTGATGAAGCGTGTAGAACTCAAGGTGCGCCGCAGGGCTGAACTGCGAGTGTTTGATGTTGTCAAGACCCCTTGGATTGATGATATTGAAGAACTCCAGCACTATCGCAACCTGCGAATTGAACGAGTCCAAAAAGCCCTTGATGAGCGCAAGATCACAGCGGCTAAAATGGATGCCCCTTTCAAAGAAATGTTTGACGAGTGAGGACAACATGAAAATGAAATCCAGACTGCAAGACATCATTGGAGACAATCAAGATGAAACTTTTGACGATTGCGATCAAACGAGTCCTATCCTATTTCGAGATTGTGATCTCGCAACCCAGCTTGCCCATCTTGCTGAGAGACAAAACACCAGCAAAGAAGACCCTGCCAACACTGGCAATCACAGACCCTAAATTTGTCTATCAAAGTGCAGCTTGCACAGACATATCTCAAACATTTGAAAAGGCTAAAAATGAGCGACTTCAACGATTACAGCACGATGCTGATGGCAATCGAAAACAAGACCAAGGAACTATCCCACAAGTGCCTAAACAGAAACTACGCAGGGTTCACGGGTGACATTCAGGCAATTCAAAGCCAACTGACTTTGCTGACAATGTGGATCACACAAGCACAGGTAGAGCAAATTAGGGAAAACACCTATAGAATTCTCAACAAAGTCTGACACAATTAAATCTCACTTAACAGGAGTTACAAATGAATGTATATCAAAAACTGAACGAGGCCCGTGATGAATTTCACCAAGCCAAACTCAAGAAATCAGGTCACAACAAGTTTGCAAATTACTACTATTTTGAACTTGGTGACTTTGTAATCCCAGCACTAGAAATCTTCAAGCAAATTGGTTTGACTTCCATCATCAGCTTTGGCAAAGAAGAAGCCAGTATGACGATTGTGAACAACGACAAGCCAGAAGAAAAGATCGTTCTGACAAGCCCAATGTCTTCTGCGGCTCTCAAGGGTTGCCATGAAGTGCAGAACCTGGGTGCAGTTCAGACCTATCTGCGCCGTTACCTCTGGGTGGCTGCCCTTGAGATTGTTGAGCATGATGCCTTGGATGGCACAGTTGGTTCAGAGAAGAAGACCATCAAGCCCACTGATGGCGTGATTGTCTCCAAGGACAGGCAGAACATCATTGCAGATGTTGCCATTGCCATTGCCGACAGAATCAACGCAGATGACTTGATCGGGGCTTATGAGGAATACCTGGGAATCCATGACCAGGAGGAAAAGGTGGCGTTATGGGCATTGCTTCCAAGTAATGTTCGTAGTGCATTGAAAAAACATGGTGAAACATTGAAAGGCTTGAAAGGCTAATATGGAAAAGAAAGACAACTCTGGCGTTTTGTTTAAGAACGACAAAAAAGAATCAGCTAACCAACCTGATTACAAGGGAAACATCACTGTTGATGGTCAAGAATATTGGCTCTCAGCATGGATCAAAGAAGGCAAGAGTGGAAAGTTCATGGGCTTGGCAGTCAATCCCAAGGATGCACAGCCTCCAGCAGCTAATCCTAAAAAGATAGTTTATGCGGATGACGATATTCCCTTTTGATAAACCTCACGGGGCTACGGCCCCAATTTAATAGGAGTTAACATGACAAAATTAGACAAAATTTGGTTTGGTGGTGCAGTCGAGAAGTTTTTTGGAACTGCGCCGTTTAAACTGTCTCGCAAAGAAGACCCTGCCACTTCCCACATGGCAGCACAGGCAATCGACACCACAAAGATGGAGTCCTTGGTCTATGAAACCATTGCGGCCTATGGCCCAGATGGTTGCATCTCAGATGATGTACTTTCTAAACTAGCATTTCTGCCCTATTCCAGCGTCACAGCCCGATACAAGGCGCTGATTGACAAAGGCTTCATCGAGGTCATTGGAACCCGTAAAGGGCTTTCTGGGCGACTCCAAAGGGTTATGCGAAAGATAGGGTAAATCCCTATTCCAATCTCTGTTAGACAAGGCAGAATTGGCGCATGAACCAACAACAAACCAATCGTTTAAACGCTTTCTGGCAGGATGTAGAGGCTCACAAGGCTGTCAATCCATCCTCGCCAGAGAGCGCCCTTGTAATCCTTAAGTCTGTGGCCTTGGATGCTCTCCTTGCCGCACAAGACATTGAACAGATAGCAGATAGGAGTGAATGATGCAAACAATTGAATTTGTGCCTTTTGATTGGGTAGACGATGATTTCAATCCAGAGATTGACCGCATTGAAGTTGATTATGAATGGCATGAAGCAGATGATTCTGTTGGCTTAATCGCATACTGTGAGAAAACAGTCAAGTGGATGCGCTTTAACCTGCAAATCAAGGACATAACAGATGAGTTGTCCTATGCTGACTTGGCGTATCTGAAGCATGAAATCAAGCGCAACGATCAGGAGATTGCAGATGAAAGAACCTGAAGATGAGGCATTTGATGAACTCAGTCGCAGACAAGGCGACTGGGGTCTACAAGGATCGCGCAAACACCAAATAATCCGATACGCTGAAAACAATGCGCGAAACGAAGTGATTGAAGAAGTCGCCCAACACATTGAGAAATGCACTCTAGCGTTTGGCAAAGACACTATTCAATCGTTTACTGCTTATGTGAGAGGAATGAAAAAATGACT
>Ga0255066_1000024_pt1 | contig 28035 bp, 51 predicted proteins | sample Colum_Cont_RepA__2_FD_188465 | JGI IMG/M metagenome (GOLD analysis project Ga0255066, IMG submission 188465) | Freshwater microbial communities from Columbia River, Oregon, United States - Colum_Cont_RepA_8h | ecosystem: Environmental > Aquatic > Freshwater > River | place: USA: Oregon...
AATCGTAACAACGAGTTGCCGCCCAATTTGGGACGTAGTAGCATTGGACGTTCAAGTCCCCGCATTGGGGGCATTCCTCTTCCCAAGAATCCTCAACTTCAACCTCGTCGTTGTTCGTGTCTTTCAGTTTCATCTTGGGAATATCCTATCAGGTTTTTCCGCACCGTAAAGAAAAATTGCTCTGGTTTTCATTTTTTGTTCAGCAGGTCCAGACCCCATTTCCCAAGCCGCATCACCAATCGCCCCATGCTCGGCATTTTTTGATTGGCACTCTCTTGGTTAGCTGATTGATTTTCAACTCTTTTAGAGTCTAGCGATCAATAGTTGATTTTCAACTTTTGCATAGTCTAACGATCAACTAAAAAAAGGTTATCAGATTTTTTATGGGCAGTCAATAGGTTTTTTTCACTTAACCATTAAAGTCTCCCGAACAGTCAACGGAGCTTTAGTAACCTTATAAACACCCGCACCAAGATTCTTGATTTTCAAGAAAAAAACATTTCCACCTGAAATAACCCCTTTGTTTTCAAGCAACCACTTTTTAGCAGTTTTCGCATCTACGCGAACACCCACTCCATCGACAGGTTCAGAGCGAAGGAATTCAAAAGCGTCAATTTCGTTTTGCATGGGGAAAAGTTAGCTGATTTTTTCGCGCCTGTCAAAGATTTTGTTTATTCATTAACTTCTTCGATCTTTTTGACAATCTGCTTTGCAAGTTCTTCGATAGTCTGACTACCATATCGGGGCCAGACAATATCAGAACTGCTTAAAATGTTTTCTATCTTTTTTTGCAATTCTTCGTTGTTCATATTATTCAAATTTTTTTGATATCTTTGGGGTGAACTGCTGTCCACTTGTCGAAGCGTTTAGCATTATACTCTTTAATAGGAATGTCAAGAGCAGAAATCCAGAGAGACTCTTTCCTGCCTACATAAACTACTCGGCCTTGCTCATTGCCTTGGTAAAGGTATTTTTGTTTTTTACAGTATTTGAATTTCCCTATCTTGGTTCCATAGTGATCAAATACAAGATAACCTTTCTTGAGAAGACGATTAACTTTTGCCGCCTTCTTCAAGATATTACGGTATCGGGCTTTCTCTAGCTTATTCATTTTTGCTAGTCTCGCTGGTGCAGAACCAGATTGCAAGCGAAATGATCGAAAATTTCATCAACCAAATTGAGAGTTGACAATGAACGTAGCCCTGCTTAGGGCCAACAGCCAGCAAGGTCGCGCTTATAAGCCCCGCCAAGCCCACGGTCAAGAGGTTTTTTTTGTTAATTTTGAGGTTCATGGAGCAGGTAGCTTTCGGAGCAAAGATCACAAAAAATATGCCAAGCAGGAATCAAATGAATCTTACCATTATCTGGGGCTTTAAACCAAGCATTATTAAAAATACTGCCAATTGCAGGGCTTCTTTCTTTGACGCACCTATCTAATTCATTTTCATCAAGCAAAGTAAACATCAAAACAATATTCTTAATCTGGGGCCAATACTTATCTACAATTTGCCAATATTCTTCTTTTGTAGTTGGGTAAGAGTAACTGCTGAAGTCTTTTTGGGCTTCAGTTACTTTATATTGAAAGTTAGTTTGATCTTGCGGGGCAACGCCAATGTAGCTCATATTATTTATTCTACTTCACCATCATTAACAACGCCATCATTAAAGTGACCAATGTACAACTCACCATAAGAACGCTCATTTGGATCATTATAAGCAAACATAAGATCAAATCCAAGCGCATAATCTTTGCAGATCAACTCAATATATTTATAATCAGAAGGGCTATATTCAGGATCATCAGTTTTAAGGTTAGAATTCAAAAAACTTTGAAATTCAATAGCGGATTTAGTCTTTTTCTCTTCAGGTTTTCCAATAACAATAACTTGTGTATTCATATTAATTAAAATTAGTGACCACCGTAACACCATCTTCAGTCACTTCCCATAGAGTACCAAAGTTTTCAAGTTCCTCAATAAGTTTCTCAAGCCCCTTAAACTCATAAGAACTAGCAATTAAACTTTTGTTGCCGTCAACACAAACAAACATTTTGTATTTCATATTATTTATTCCACTTAAAACTAACAACACCATTAGTATCTACTTCATAATGCGCTGCACCATGAGAGATCGCTTCTTTTTGCATCTTTTGTTCCATTTGTTTAGGATTAATGTTTAAAAAAGTTAAAATCAAGCACAAAGAAAAAATGCCGAATAAAGCACCAATAAAAAAGAGAGGGATTTCTTCTTTCATATATTATTCCTCAACAGTGATCGTATCAATATCAAAAAAGAAAAACCAATCATCAAATCCTTCAAATTTGAGAGCAATTCCACAACCGCCGCCACTATAAGCAGAGGTATAAGACTCATCTATTGTTTTTCCAATTAAATCTTTTGTTTTTATTTCTCTCTGATTACCATTAGAATCACAAAGAAATTCATCTGCTTCATAGAATTCAGAACTAATGAACTTCTTGCCAACAAATGCGTTTCTAACAACGTCTTCGACGGATTGTTTAATTGTCATATTAAATATATTTTATAAACCAAGTGCGCGTTTTTCTTCTTCACTCAATTTGTTTAGAGCGGCTTCTTTAATACGCTTTTGCTCTTTTTCTAAACGCTTTTGTTCCTTCATCTTGCGTTCATTCTCTTCGCGAAGAGCGTCCATACGTTTATGCTCAGTCCACCATTCAGATAAACCGCTAACATTTTTAATTAGCTCGGTTGAAATGTCAGTTGATTCAACTTCATGCATTACTCCGCAAAGCAATCGCGTAACATTATCAATACGGCTTTTTTGTATTTGATATTTATTTTGAAGATTTTTGTTTTTTAATTCTTCACGTTCAGCTTCATAATCTACGCAAGGCATATTTTTATTATATATATTTATAAAACTCTTCTGGTAAAATTACGTTTTCAAATACTCCTGTTGTTTTAACTGTTTTAAATAAGGGAGCAATATCTTTTGGTTGGTATCCCGCAAGTCCGCAGCCGATTTTTGAAACAAGAAACTCATATTCAGGGTGAGAGAATGCCGTTGCGAGGAAATCATTAACATGAACTTGGATCTTGTCAAGGGGCAAGGTTTGAATTTTTTTGTCTTTTGTGGGAATGCCGTAGGTCTGACCGTTCAGGCCGTATTCTCCCATCTTTGCGCCCCAACGCAAGGCTAATTTTGCGGCTCCTGCACCATGTCTGCCGCCGGAATTCGCTCCGTAAACAAAGATTTGATTTGGTTCAAGATGCGTGATATTTTCTGGAGTGTATTTCATGTTGATATTATTATTCAGTTAATTCACGCTCTGAATAACAGTCGTAGTTTTACCATAGCCACCGCTCTTCATTTCTTGAAAACCATCCACAGTAATATTCATGCCTTTGTCGTTGTAAAATACATTGACTCCAGAACCGCTTATAGAAAAACCTTTCCAGTTCTCCTTTGGCCCATCACTAACAGGAACAAAATCAAATGATCCTCTATAAGATGCCATCCAATATAGTTCTTTTGTTAGATAGCTATCGCTATCGTAATCGTAGTATGTTACTTTATATTTCATATTTAAAAACTCTTTGTATAATCAATACCATCGCCGCCTTCATTTGAGAATTGTTTTTTACTATTTTCTAATCCGCAAATGATAGTTTCCATGTCGCTGCCCTCACTAACGAGGCTGATTGCAGTGTCTAGTCCTTGGTTGTAGACTCCATTGAAATTCTGACGCGAAGATACATCATACAATGTCCAACTGTCAATACCTTGTTTTTTGAAATAATTTCCAAGCAGGATGGCAGCGTTCTTGACTTCTTGAGGGATTTCTGCCCACAAGTTAGGATCTGGATTCATAGTTAAATAAAATCAACTTCACCTTATTTACTTTAATACCACATCTTTTTGCAATCTTATGATATGCCATATTATGCTCAAGTCTGAGATGCAATACGTTCATCATTATGATTAAGTCTTGTGCGTCTTTGGCTTCGTTATAAGCTCCACTAGCATGGGAATAAAGATTAGAGAGTGCGACATCGTTCATTCTTCTGTCCTTTCCATCTTCTTCACTTCTGTATCAGTAAAAAAACAACTATCTCCTTTATCATCTACAAAAAACTCAAACTCACAATCTTTAACTATGCGTCGAGTTCCGGTGTATGTTACTTCATATTTTCTGCCAACGATGTCAGTGTGGATAAATTTATCGCCTTTTTTCATAATTATTCCCAACTACGATGACACTCATGGACGCTTTCTAAACCATCATAATCGTGAATATACCATTTAACATCATCAGGTACTTCAACAATCTTCAATTTAGCATAACGACTATTAGCTAAATCGCCAAGCTGTTCGACGACTTCGACGAGGATTGGATCGTTTCTTTCAATCTCCCACTCACCGAATTGATTTCCATCTTTCTTTTCGTCTAAATAATAATGAGTAATGGTTTTAACTTTTTCATCTTGTTGGGCTATGATGTTAAGCCCTTTTTTATCACCATATAATAGAACAGCTTCTTCACTAAGGCCAAAGCCGCCGTATTTTTTATTAATTACTATTTTCATTTTTCTTTGAGGGCTGTTTGGTTTGCTTGCGACTTCCGGTGATTTCGTAGACTCCCCAGTCAACCTTATTTACTCCAAATATATAATCTTCTGGGATAGTTAGATAATGGACTTCAATGAAGTGCTTGATTGCTCGCTTGGCGTTGTTATCTGAGTGGTAACGCTTGCCAACAATCGGCGGGGAGAACTTAGTATTCTTTCGAGGATCTTGCAAGCCCTTTTTCTCATTTTTCTTTGCCACCTTTGCGGCTTCCTTGGCAAGCATTCTTTCCTTGCTTTCTCTGGCGAGCTTGTTCCTCAGAGCGTTGCCGCGAAGAGGCTTGACAGGTTCAGGATCATCAGGATTCTTTTCTTCATCATTTTTGAAACCTCGCCTCTTTTCCCATGCCTTGAACTTTTCATCGAAGTCTTGGAAAAGACCAATTGGCAAGTCTGCACCTTTAACATCCCACCATGCGAAGCTCTGGCGGATAGTTCCTTTGTATTGTGAATCGCTCATATATTAAGTGTTAGTAATTAAGTGTTTTATTTTGTTCTGTATCGTTGTAATTATAAACTACACCGTCTCTACTGCTTATTATCTTTGCTGAAATTAAATCTTTTCTAATGGATTCTATTACATCCATCGCTTGAGTAAAGCCCTCTCTGTTATGAGGAAACTGGAGTATGCGGATGTTAGAATGAGTGTCAAGTTCCAACTCATAGTTCAAAAATATTTCATTCATCACGAAAACAATTTACAATTGATAAAACCGCAAGTATTCCAATTGCCACAACAGGTGGTGCAATGTCTACCCCCAACTTAAAGTGAAGAAGGTAAGAGGTCAAGCAGGAAAAAAGAAAAATTCCTGCGATCCAGAGGAAAAGTCTTGATTCTTTCATGGGTTAAGGCATGATTCTATACTTTTTCAGCTTTTTCTCGCACTCTTCAATTCGGGACTTTAATTCTTTTATCATTTTATCAGATCGCTCTGCGTGATCACAGATGAAATAAAGATCAGCAGTTACTTGCGCTGGAACAATTCCTGCTTCTTCCATCGTCTGGTCAGTCTTGCCGGTGCGCCAATCGTTTAAAATACGCAGCCTAGCTATTACTTCTTTAATCATGATTAGTAGAAACTAAGGTTTTCTTTACTGCTATACCCTGTTTGGACTTGTCATGATATTTGGCTCCATAATGCTTTTTGCTTTCAATGAAGTCAATAATATCTTGTTTGATAGTATCGGCATCATCAGAATCAAAGTGCTTAGGGAGTTCAATTGATATGTAATAACTAGGCTTGTGGTCCATAAAGATAATTACACTTTACTGTACCATCAAAACCGAAAAGAGTCATATACGAAACACTACTCAATTTTATGCTTTATATATGACTCATTAAGATTTCACTTATCTTTCGGCAATCGATTTGAAACGTTGTGAGTCTTTCGCTTCGGCTTGTGGTTCTCGTAAGAAGACCTATAGATACCTCCTTGCGCTTCTTTCCAAGCTTGAAAGTCCGCAAAGAATTGCAGAGTCTGCGACATCTGTAAAGAAAAATCTGTCGAATGGTAAACTATTCCATCAGAAGGCTTGTCAAATGGCTCGCCGCACTTCAAGTTCTCAAACCAGCGCATCCAGCCATCACTGCCGGGAGGATACTTTTTGCTTGTTTCTGAATCAAAAAGAGGACTCAAAGGAGATCCTTGAGGATACTCAGCAGTGGCGTGGCAACTATAACATGAACTCATTGCATTGTCAAGAGGTCCATTTAGTCTGCCGTTCCAGCCTAGGTGAGTAGGAGGAAGCTCTTTGGGATCTGGATTGATAATTGTTTCTTTGAGATTAGTATTAATCATGGTTACAGTTGGGTGGGGATTGGCCTGATTGATGTTGTTAGTAGGATCTTGACCCCACATCACACCAACAGGAATCAAATTATTCCACTTGTCTGCATTATTAAGTTGACCATTGTATTGAAAATTGCCAAGCACCCAACCAGAAGGAGCATTAGTATCTCTTACCATTACATCCATTTGAGTCAAAACGACCTGAATCTTTGACCTTGACAATGGCGCATCATTGAAAACATAATTCCCATAAGCATCCCACCAAATACTATTCTTTAAGAAAGGCACTTGAGACTCAGCAACATCCTTGGGAAAAGAAGTAAATAACAGTTTAAATAAGACAGCACCATGCTTAAACCCGCCAGTCATCTTAGTAACATCAGGATTCTCATGGTCTTGCCACACTTGACCAATCGTATAGCCAGCAACATCATTATAAAAACCAACTGCCCAAGCACCAGCAGTAGCATAGCTTTGAGTTGGAGCAAATTGATTTGTTCCTACTGGAGCTTCTCTGGTTAAGCCATGATAGCCTTCTCTACCATTAGCAGAGTAATGCTGAAATGGCATATGATACCAATTACGAACTTTATTATGTTCTACTCGGAAATCAACCCCAGTATTACCTTCATAGCAATAAGATCGAATAGAAAGGAGGTACTTGCGCCAATCTTTCTTATAATCAATACTATAAAACTCTGGTAACTTACCACTTGGCAGAGTCTTAGGATAGTTTTGACTTAGCTTAAATACTTCATTGATGTTAGTAACTTCTGAAGCAGGAGCCATGTAACCAAAGTCTGGAAATGGCTTTTGCTTTTTGGGTTTGATTGAGAAACCTAGGCACAATGCTGCCATTATGCTGGCTATAATTAGTATTGACTTTTTCATAATTCAAATGCTGAGATAGTATGCTCGAAAGGATTTCCTTCGATATTCTTTATTAATCTTAGCATTTCAGCAGCAATTTCTCTAATTTCTTTTTGTGCGTCAGGTTTGTTACGCAAACTCAAGAAATGATTAAAAGACCGCCAATTAAACATAACATCGGCTTGAATTTGAGAATTATAGTTCTTGAAATAACGAGCAGATTCTTTAACTCGCTTTCTATCAAAGCCTCGCTCGCACAAATTCTTAATGCACTGATGATAAAGTCTATTGCCTTCTTCTGTATAATTAGCAAGAGCAAGCTGCCAATCTTCAGGCCAATCGCTAGGAATTAAATACTTATCTTCCTTTATCTCCTTATACCTAGCAGACTCGCCATTAACAGGTACACCGATACGATGCTTAAGGATATGAATATGACTAGCAATATCAGTATCCACCAAGAAATGAAGAGCAGACTTTTCAAAAGGTGTGTGATGACCTGCATCAGCGAGCATCTTAAGGAGTTTAGGAATTCTATTAATTTTATCTTCATTTAAGTCTCTGCTTGTAGAAGTCCAAGCTGAACAAGCGTGAACCTGATCGTTGCCATAATAACCAATCAACTGAACTTTATTATCATTCTTATCGTTAATCATATATCTAAAAATTTTTTAATTTCCAACTTGCCATTACTAATAACTATATACTCATTTAATCCATTATCAATACAAAGATTATCGCAATCTGAGGGATTCACGTTGCCATCCAAATGGTGAGGATTAACTCTACCATTTTTATGGTATGTATGTCCAACAATTTGTTTCAATCCTTCGATAGGCAGAAACTCTTGTTTGAAATCTAACCAAACAATTCCTCCACCTTTTTTGGGGCCACCTCTGCTTCGACCAGCATAATAAAACCAATGATTTTGATCTGTTCGCAGGGCAATATTCGCACGTTCTATTTCTTTTACAAGAAAAAGATTTAGGTCATCATTGTTTTTAACCGTGGGATCTATGTAATCAGGATAAAGTCCAGCATGAGTACAAAGAAAATCATCAACCCAGACTCGCCATTTAAACTTATTAGTAATATCTTGACGCTCAGATCCTAGCGTTTCATCGATAGCAAAATACTTTCTATCTTCATAACCACTACACATTACATAATGATTATTAAATAGATAATGCAAATCATGATTACCAAAAAGAGTATAACTATTTGGCGCAGAAAGATATCGCATCAAATAATCAGTAGTCTTTTTATGGTCATCAGAACTATCAAGATAAAAACTATCAAACCAATCTCCTAAACAGACATTAACATCCGCCGCTTCATGTTTAACAATTTTATCGAACTTTTCAACGTTGTTATGAAGATCGGAAACCAACAAGATCTTCTTTCCGTAAGAGCTTAACTTCATTTTTCTTTATTTGATTATGGATTACTTTGTTAACTCTGCACTCGCAGCTATTCATTTCAGGAAAGCCGGGGCCAATCAGCTTGCCATTCCAGCTATAACAATGATGCCAACCTTGACTGATTTCTTCAGGAGTTAGCGAATCACAGCAAAATTTTTCTTCCACGGATCATCCTTTGGTTGATGAATTACAATATTAGCAGAAGATTCATTTTCTTTGACATCTAACCATTTAATTTCAAAGTCGCCTTTTTCATCTCCTCCCATTCTCATTTGTCTATCTCCAACTTGAAAGATAAGACCAGATACTACTAATGGAGTTTTCGGGAATGGAATTCCTAAACCAATATTGCCATCCTCATTCAATGTGAATGGTTTTGGGCTTTGAGTCAAGTCTTTTTTTTGCGGTTCTTCTTGGGCTTTAAGAACTACCGGGGCAGCAGTTGCTGCCAAAAAGCCTCCGAATATAGTTTTGAAAAAACCTTTGCGGTTCATGTCTATATTATATCAGTCTTCGTCTTCTTCAGCAAATTTTTGTTCTGGATGATAAACGAATTCTGGCCCAGTGTAGCCATAGCCTGTATCACCATGATCATGATAATCATCAGGAGCTTCGCCATTATAGTATACTTCTTCAAGATATTTTTGACCATCTTGATCTACGCCATACTGTACGGTTAGCTTCTTTGGATCAAACTCTGTAACATTCTCCCAGTAGTAGATATAATTAAATTTCATATCATGATACCACCAGATATTTACTTTGCCTACTTCATCTGGTTCTTGAGGAATGTAATTGCAGCCACCACCTTTTTCAAATTGAAATTGACTCCAATCTGAGGTTGTGAAAATGGGTTCTTCATTATTCTCTATATGTTCATTGCCGCCAAGATAAACATCTACAGAATCATAACCATCAGTACTAAAATAAGGACAAGTCTCATAGACATCTCCTCCACAAAAACACTCATCGCTATCTCTAAAAGCATCTTCAAATTGCTCTTGAGTTTGCTCAGGAGTGGGGCCATCTATTGTGTCGCGGTTGTACTCATTGGTCCCGCGCATCCAGATTTTAATCTTTAGCATGATTTCCAGTTAGGGTTATTGGGAGTGCTGCTGCCAGCAGTATAAAAAACTGTTGGATAACTAGGATAAGATGGATACGTTGGGTAAGGATAACTAGGCGAAGTTTTTGGCTCTACTATTCCAAGAACTTTATGCAATTGGTTATAAATATCATAAACCTCGTCTCTTGACAAGACGAACTCTTGATCCTTGATCTTAAGGTTGTATGAAACAGTAACACATGATAAACTCATACCGTATTATATCTATCTCTTCCATAAATCAAAAATAAAAACAAGTATCAAAAACAAAACACAACTTGCGCCAAATGTAAGCACAAGGTGACAAAACAATTGTTCTAACTTCTCTTTTCTCATTTTAATTTGAATGGCTTTAAGTGTTTAATTTCTATCATTTTAATCGTGAATATTTATATATCTAATAGAAAGCTCTTCATGTAAACGAGTACGAATAGATTGAAGAGCTTCTTCTGGAGTTTTAAACGTATGTCCGTATTTCAAATAACTCCGCAAAGTGTCTTCCAAATTACCAATTACACAAAGCATATCTCTAGCTTGATTTGCCATTTGATATTCTCTTTCTTCTTCTGGAAGGTTGAATTCAAGAATTGCTTTCATTTGTAAATTTCAATGACTTTGAGTAAATTTGTTACAAAGAATTCCTTATTAAGCCTACAAGCGTCCTCGCTTGCCTTTTTCCCCTTTGCTTCTACGGTGCTTGGGTTATTATAGGCGAACCTCATGGATTCTATCAAGTGTTCTTCGTCATATTTTGACCATTTTGCGCCGGGAGCTTTCCAGAATCCTTCGGCAGGAACTTCTTTATAATTAACGCAAAAAGAATTATCTTCTGTCATAAACTCAGAAAGTCCAGCATACTTAGTAGCAATGACTGGTCTTCCGCAAGCCATGCTTTCATGCTGCATTAAACCCCAGCCCTCTGCACTTACGCAAGAAACAAAACAATTGTTGCTAGAATACCATGATTTTAATTGTTCTTTAGCATAAAATTCTTTACAAACTTCTATCTTGTTAGAAGTAAAGACTTTATCGTAACTTTCTTTGGGAGATATTTTTATTTTAAGTTGTGCATCTTTTTTATCTGGGAAAGCTTTAGTAAAACATCTAACAACATCTTCTAATCTTTTGCGAGGATCTTTGTTGCCAGTTCCAAATACAAATCTATCTTTAATTACGGGAGCTTGATAATTAAATATTTCGGTATCAACGAAGAGATTAACGACATGAATAGGAACTTCGCATCCTTGCCTCTCGAAATTTAACTTGTTCCATTGGTTTGGGACGATCACTGCCTTCATATTATTCATCTGTTCGATGAATATTTCATTGATCCTTGTACTTTCCCACATTGTGAACATTACTCTTTCTTTTTTAGGATTTAAGAAAAAGACAAAGTTTGCGAAATTTAATTCATTACATGGGGGAATAATTAGTAAATCAAGGTCTTCTTTGAAAGCAGGAATATTCTCAAAATATTTCTCAAATTTACCTGCATCACTAGAAAAAGACTTTGGTTTTATTAAACAGTTATACTTTGGAAGCTCCGAAAGTATACAGTCAATCAAGGTGTTGTAACCTGATTCAAAGTCAAAAAAAGTAGAAATACTTAATTTAGTCATTTAATAAAATACCATGAAGCAAACCACTCATACCGAGTAGTTTGTAAATTATAATTGTTTTGAGCGCAAAACTCATTTACTGCTGGGTTAACTCCAAATGCTGCTAATTTAATGCCTTCTGCGTTAAAAACATATTTATCTATTCCGTTTGAAGCAATATCAGGAATATCCTCCCAATTATTAAAATAATCATGCCCAGATACAATTCCTCCTGTCCTTACTTTCGGAAACCAATATTCTATATCCGCCTTGATAAAACTATATTTATGATTAGCGTCAATATAAACAAAATCTAAAGACTCATTTTCAAAATCATTTGCGGCAAGTGAGGATTTTTTCTTTACTATTGTGTAACGAGCTTGATATTCTGACAGGCTAGTGGCGCAATAATAAAGATTAGACATATGGTCTTCAGAGTTTGTTATGTCCTCATATTCTTGCGGGTCTTGCATTTCCCAAGGGTCCACTAAGTATAAATGGCCCAAATACTTGGAAAGTATTGTTCTGGCGTGTTCTCCTTTGCCAACTCCTACTTCTACGCCCTTACCTAAAACATTTTTTTCTTGAAACAAAGCGGATAGTTCTTGTCTGTATTTAATCATATTGTTAATTTATTTTACACATTAGAATATAATAGAATATGAAAGTATGCCTTGCAACTTTATATACTGATAATTTTAAAGTTTTTGCGCCTTTAGCTATAAAATCTTTTGAGAAATTTTGTGAGCATAATAATTTTGATATTCAAGTTTATGATAAAGTGTTTGATGACGGTATTCATCCTTCTTGGAATAAGTTGCTCGCTGTCAAAGACGCTTTCTTAAAATATGATTATGTCTTATGGAGTGATGTAGATTCTTTGTTTTTGAATAATAAAAAATCTTTTTTGACTGCGGCAACAATAGACGAAAGCACTTCTTTCTTATGTAACTCAGATTGGAATGGAATCTGCATGAGTCACTTTTACATTAAAAATAATGAATATAATAACAAATTACTAGACACTCTTTTGTTTCTCAAAGACGTTAAAGATAATGATTTCTTTGGTAAAGGCTATGGAATGAAATGGGAGCAAAACTGTATGAAAGCATTACTTCATCATTTTGACTTAAATGTGTTGACTTTTCCTGAAAATACAATTCTTGATTGTCGCGTCGAAGACATTAAAGAAAATACTTTCTTTTATCACTATTGTGTATTAAATAATTTAGAAAGAAAATTCTTAATGAAGAATCTCTATGAAAGACTATTCGTCTAATAAGCCTTTGATATTTTTACACATATTAGAAAAAAGAGAATTCTGAGAAAGCAAAGATTGTCTTGAAATCTTTTTTAAAATATTGTGAACTTTAGATTCAGCCATGTGTTTGCTATAGATTCCAGCGTCTCCCCCTTCTATATCTTCATGATAAAAGTCTAAGTTCCAATCATACTTATGGAAAGATTCTACTGGTTCTACTTGTATTAAATCAGGATAAATTTTAGATAGTTCGAAAGGCTTTCTTACTGACATTTTATTCCAGTCATAGTCATCATAATCACATAAATAAGCATCAAACCATAAATCTAAAAATTTTGAATCCTTTTTGCTTATTATTAAAGCGTTACAAAGTCCATTCACTTGCCAGTGATTAGAGCCTATGTGGAATATAGCTTCTGTTCCTAGCACAAAGTCTTTATCTAAAGCAGGAAAAAATGGTTTGTAAAAAAGCGTATCTATGTCAGCATACACCCCGCCATGTTCTTTCAATACTAATAATCTAAAAATATCAGATTGATGCTCTACTCTCCAAACTTTTTTATCATTACAATAGTAAACAATATCTGGAAGAGAGTGATATTTAACTAATTCAACAAACTGTTTTGCTTTTTCCCACCATTGATTATCTTTAGGTTCATAAAGATAATGCATATATATCTTAGGATTCTGTTGAGTTAAATAGCAGCTTTTAATAGATAAATAATGAAAATACTCAAAAGGTTTTTTATTGAAATCTTCTGATAATCCAAATATAAAATGATAGATTTTATCCATTTTGAGTTAGTGATTTAAATGATATGTCTTTTGGATTGTTTATTGATATTTGATCTGCAAGAGGAGGCATCATTACATAGTATTTTAACTTTGGGAGACTTCGCTTTTTTATTTGTATGTCAATGTGAGACCAAACTAAACTATTAGTTTCTATGAGAACTGGCAAAGCAGATTTTTTTATCATGTAGGCATGGGTACACATTGGAGGATCAATAGTCTGTATAACATTTTCGCTCACATGGAACCTTCCTTCTTCTGAGCATAGACAGCAATGACCTATAAATGCATACTGCCAGTCTTCTGGGAGTTGGGATTTGTAATGAATCAGTTTCTCCTTAAAATTATCACATAGCACTACATCATCTTCAAAAATTATATACTCCCCGAATGGCATATACTGCATAGCTCTCCATAGAGTATAATGAGATAAAATACAACCAATATGCCCCTGACTTATAAAATGAGGAGTTCCATCGTCTGGACTCCAATTAAGTACATCATCTGTGTATGGTATTTTTGTAGAAAGGCCAAATTTTTTACCATGAATGCCTTCAAAAAAATCTACTTCTAAATTATGGTTTTTAAAATGAGACTCTGCATATTCTCTTCTTTTTGGTGTTTCTTTTAAAGTTAAACAAAAAATTTTAGGGAATATCACAATAGACCTTCTATCATTTTTTCATCGTGATTATATATATAGCTACAAATGATTTCTTTTTTGAAATCTGTATACCAATGCTCTGTAACGTATTTTATACCGGGAAATATAAATTTTGGAGATATCAAAACAAAAGGATGCTTCTTGGCGCAGTGAGTAAGAAAAAAACATCCTATTGTATCTGCTGAACCAAACCTTCTTGGATTGCCTTCGCAATCTGTAAAAGATTCATCAAAATATTTTCTATTATTAAAAAAAGAAGACGGCATTTGTTGAAGCATGAATGAAAGAATGTCATTATCTTTTGGTGCAATAAAAAATCCATTCGCTAAGTGAAAAGCGCAATCTGTTCTGCCGGGAAAATAATTAAATTCCATATGCATTTGGCTTTTCCGTGGGTATCCGTTTTCCGTACATCCAATAAACATATTATGATTAATTGATACAAGTTTTTCAATATCTACTTGCCAACTAAAAAAATCAACATCACAATACAAGCCTCCAAATTGATTAACTATTTCTATCCTAGCTACATCAGACATCCCATGAAAATCATTCTTTGATTTATAATACTGATAAATAGAAGGATTTTGCAAGGTTAACTTTTCTATCTCATTCTCTGTCCATAAATGATATTTCCAGCCAAATTTTTCACAATAGTTTACCCATGATTGCATTATTTTCTTAGGAGGGAGTTTTGCGTTTCCAACCCATATTTGATGAATATTTTTTTGTATCATATTTTTATAATACCTGTCTTTTCGTCGTTTAGTCCAAAACTAATAACAAATTGATTGTCTTTTTGAATTGCTCCGCATGGAAATACTACTAATGGACTATTATCCGTTAATACTCGCTCGTCTACTTCGTTGCCATATAAGATTGGTTTTTCAGAAATTTCGGTTATTTTAAAAGGTGGTTTAGCTTCAAATTTGTAATGCCCCATGAAGTATCTCCTTTTCGATCCTTTCCAAGGTAAGCTGCTGTGGAAAAAACCATTATAATGCCCATCCTTTAAAATAGGATTACTTCCCATGCGACATTCGCCAAATTTCCACAGTTTACTTATATCTTGAAAGTGCTTGTATTCTGCGACGACTTGTCCTTTTATGTGATCTATTTCTAGAATTACATGAGGGTTCATTCTGTATTCTAGCATTAGTTTATCATCATAGACAAACCATGTCCAGTTTTTTTGATGATTTGTATTGCTCGTTATAAAAGATCCATTGCCATCATAATTAATATGCAGATTATCTATATGATTAAAATACTCGTCAAATACTAAAACTTTTTGATGAATGCACCCGCCTTTGTTGGCTATGTAATTAGCACATCCTACATAGTATTTATTTTTAAAAAATATGACTCTGGGGTCTTCGTATTGCTCGTTCTGAACTTCGTCTCTTATCGTTAAAGGGATTTGTTTTTTGATTTCAAAATTTGAATCTAATTGATACAACTTAAGAGTATTATTGAATTCAAGAGGCTTATCATTAGTAATTTTTGCATATCTTGCCATTAAATAATGATTTTCGTTTCTTGAGAATATGCAGGGATTGAAGAAGAAATTTTCTTTATCATAAGGAAGATTTAGTATTTTTACATCTTGCCATTGGTTAAAGATGCTCCTGTTTAAATATGCTTCTGCCGATACGCCTTCATTTTTTGAATCTACTCCAAAGGTCCATAAATCCACTTCTGGGCATTGGTCTACTATAATAGGTTTATTGATTCCGAATTCAATTAGAGTCTGTTTATTGTATTCGCTAGAAACACTTACTACATTTACTAAACTATTATTAATCTTTGCGACAAGTTCATCTGGGACAGTGTCAAGATTATCATAAGTTCTTCCTATAATTATCCTGTTTTCTGTTTTTACTTTGAATTGATCAATTATGTGATCCCAATTTTGTGGATCTGCATCTATTATTACTTCTGAATAAGATAACAATCTTTGCTTATGCTGAGAAAGAAGTTTATTGAATTTGTTATCCGCATCTATAGAGTTATCTATTTTATAAGTCTTCCATAGGATATTGACTTTGTCATTTATTAACTTATAGATGTGCCTCTTGGCGTACATCGCCAAATCAGAATCTCCTGATGGACTGATATACAAAACATTTTTATAATTAATTGACTCCACGAATTATTATACATTAAAAAACAAAAAAGGTAGTAGGATTTTAGCCCCACTACCTTTATTCACTTCAGTTTTTCTCTTTGAAAGACGTATCCTAAGAACATTATTATCAGCAAAACTGCTATAACCATTAAGACACTTTCACTTTCTTAGTGAAACGTCCTAATTCATCTCTTTGGTTGTAGAAAGAGACATCTTCTTGATCGTGATCTTCTCCACAGTCACAATCATCAGTGAATTCATCGCGCCCTCTTTCGCTATACTGTTCAGTATAATTGTCAGGAAGCTTCTGAGTGTATTCTGCAATAACCTTGTACTTGCAGGTACGGAGCTTCTGGCAATTAGAATCCTTTGGAATACTAACTACGTCAGAGGGGTCGATTTCAACAATTACAAGCTTGCTGCTTCCTCCAAAAGTTGAAGCGTACTGCAAAGATCCAGCATGGAATCCAGAAGAGCAACCAACTTCAGCATCATCGCAAACAGAATTGCGAGCCATCTCAAGAGTATTACCAACACTGTTATCAAAAGTGCCAGTATAGTGATCTTTCCAATCAAGAGAGATTGACTTATAAGCTAAGAAATTACCATTAGGGGTAATAGGCATAGCCTTATGCTCAAGGAATGAATACAACTCATTCACTGCCCTTCTAGAAGGGTTTTTCATAAGCTTGTCTAAGAACGCAACCAGTGGCTCAAAAGGCAATCCTTCCTTCATAAAAGAAAAGATTTTTTCGCAGACATAGTTGTGAACTGGTTGACCAGCGTACTTAATCGCACCATTTTCAACTTCAATGCTACCATAGGTATATCGGCGCACTGCTTCAGGGATATCGACAAGAGTTGCAATCTTATCGAACTTACGGTCAACGACCGCTTGTCTGACGGCGGCATAATTAGGATGCCCGTCGTTCAGCGTATAACTTTTACCATTGACAACAACGGTAATTGAGTTGTTTGTTATGATGTATGGGATGTTCATATTATTAAATTTTACTTGATGTAGGACAGGATGGACTTTTCGAATTCAGGCTTTCTCATGTAACCAAAGTAAGAATCATTTACATAATTCAACATAGGATTTCTTTCGAGAAAAGATTTCATGTTCTGAATAAACGGATGACTCTCTTGCGAGGAAAGCTTTTCTAAGAAAGTCGAATAGCAGTTAAAATGCATAAGACTAGCTTTCAATTGAATAAAGAATGTGTCTTTCATTATCTTGTTTACTTCTTCATGCTCCTTGATAAGATTTTTTAAATCTTTTGAATCATCAGAGATTTGATGCTCAATAGACTTAATGAACTTCATCAATGCAGTATAAGAGTAAGGAAGGTCAAAGTCAGATACTTTTAAGAAACAGTTGAAGTTATTAATTGTGCCATCATTTTCTAATCTCTTAAATGAGGTTTCTACAACCCACTTCTTGACTTCTACAAAATTAGCATTCTTTTCTAGACCTTTTGGAACTTCTTTGAAGCCGTAGATCTTGGGCGTAGAGTTAGTAATTCCCAAGGCAGACGCAAAAGAAGACAGGCTTTTATTAAAATAATTAAGCGATTGGTCTTCGTATTTAAACCTATCGATTTGAATCCAAATACCGGAATCGTTTTTGATATCAACAACTGCCGCATCCCAATAGTCTGAAGCAGTTGGAGAATAACTAGTCTTAGAAGTGTTTAGAATAAAAGCTTTTTTGGTATGCTTTTCGTTCTTCTGTTTAGAGCCAGAAGATAGATTTGAGACTTTTTCACTAATGTTGGCTGGATATTCAAGCTCAGAAAGCTTGGCGAAAGGATAGTTCTCCATGCCTCTGGTCTTAAGGGCCTTCTCCCAAAGAGCTTGGTCACGAACTTTTATTACATTAATTTCCTTATAAGCCTTTTTGTCTATGATGGTATGACGCATTCTCTTTAAGAGATTCTTTCCATCGCAGTCATCAATAACATTTAATGTTTCTTTCTCTGACGAAAGACGGTTGGATAAATAAAAGTTTACCGATTTCCTAGAGCGACGAGTTGATCCATAGCAGTTAATAGAAGCAGCTTCTTTTCCATCAGGAAGACATTCATCTTTAGAAAAGACAAATTCAACAATAGGAGAGTCTACTTCATGCCCATTCCAATTACATTCTTTAGAAAGAAAACTCAGCGCACTATAACAACCGAAAAGATCTCCAAAGAAATCTTTATAGACTCTCTTGGCTTCAAGCAGGTTGCTGACAGAATTTATCTTATCATTGACTCTTGAAACAAGTTCATCATTGAAAGCTTTAAAGATCTTGCCAATGTTCTTCTTGGTGTAATCAGTATACTGAAGGTCTTCTCTGGAAGCAGAGACTTCAAGAGTTCCAATATCAGTATAAAAAACAAACCCACTCAACATCGGAGCGTAAAAGGTCTTTTGATTACAAGCTTCAACAAACTCCTGAGATACCTCATTAGACACAAGAGGATAGGCAACATTTCCCATCACAATAACAGGAGAAGAAGTAAGACCCTTATCATTAACAAAATACTTCCAATTAGAACCCTCAATAACAGGAACAGGGTTTTCGGCAGGGAAGCCTTCGATGCCCCTAACATCAGGGATCGGATTCCAATACTTAAAGAACTCCTTTATCTTTGAATGAAAAGAAGAGATGTCTTTAGACTTGACAGGAACGCAAATCTCAACTCCATTCGGCTCACAGGTATCCTCCTCATACATCTTAGCAATCATGCCGATCTGAGTGGGATCAATGTAAGCATTGTAGGTGACCTTCTTGCCATTCACAAAAGAATTGATAAGAAAGTTGTCGCCATAAGCAAAAGCTGACTTGGAGCCAAGTCCAAGCTGACCAATTAACTTATTGGAGTTCCTCTTAGTAGATTCTCCATAGTTGGAGTAAATGTCACGAATCTCATCTTCATTGAGACCGGAGCCGTAGTCTCTTACCTTGAAGACTGGATCAAGAGAGCTGGGAGCGGTGACGACTATGGGCTTGTCGCTGCCAGCCTCGACGTTTGCGTCCAAGGCATTGGCGGAATATTCTCTGATGACCGCAAGGATCTTGTCAGAGTACAGTTGATTGCGGAGAACGCCAAAGATATGGGCAAGCCCATCCTGCTTGATGCCGAAAGATACGGACTTGAAGTTGTCCGACAGCAGCACAGAATTCTCGTTTTTCGGAGCAATTTGCATGATTTACAAGTGTTGAGTTCCTACCGACAGGGACACTTTAGGCGAGACCAAAGCGGAACGCAAGGGATTTTTCGAAAATTTATTTCTTCGACAAGGCGAGGATCTGGTCAAGACTTTCTTTGACTCTTATGCCCTGAGAGTTGCTCTTGGTATAGATTATGCTATGCACCTTGCTAGGCTCAACTGAAACTACATCGTCCAAATTGATAAGCGAAGGAATGTAATCCTTGCCATTATCATGAGTAAGGTCAAGCAAGTGAACTTTGATTAAGTGCGCCATATTAATTATTAGTATTTAATAGTTTCTGATAACCGTCTTCAACCGTCGAGAAAAACTTCTTCTGAAGGTAAAGTCCCTCTACTGTCTGGGATTCATCCTCCAAAGTCAAGGGATTAAACTGCTCTATCGTAAAATTTCCTTCGGCATCTTCAATATAATTTGCGAACATTACATTAAAATGCTTATCACTCAAATAATCTTCAGCATCTTTAAATTCGCCAGAGATGTAAAACGTAGAGCTTTCATCCCATACGTCATCTTTTCGAAGGCAGACGCAAATTCTAGTCTTTATTTCGTCTATCTTGCCTCGAAATAGAAAGGCGTTTATTTTTTGTATCATAAAAATTGGAGCGGGAAACCAGAATCGAACTGGTACATAAACTGTGGAAGAGTTTCAGGCTACCATTACATCATTCCCGCAAGGAGCGGTTTTAAGGATCACCGCAAACCTTTATCCCCATTTTAGAAGTTCCACCTAAGTCCACCGACTGCAACCACAGAATCATTTAACTCCTTGATTGCAAAATTATACTTGCTTACACTGAAATTATTATCATAATAACCAACTTCAGCAAAAGGCTCAAGATGATTAAATAGAATCTTTGAAACAGTTAGCTTTGCTGCCTTGAAATCATAATCAGTGAACTTGCCATACTCAACGAGAGGAGTGATAGTAAACCAACCAAATACATCAGTAGGACGCTTCAAACCAACAACATAACCAGTCTGATCAAGATCTAGATCATGAGTACCCTTAACATAAGGAGTTGCGACGATATTCTCAAGAGCAAGAATACCTGCTACCTCCGTTGAATTTGGCGCACCGGGAATCGCAGTCAAGTGGCGAAATGCTTGACCGTCTAGGCGAACTGTTACGCCTTCTACAATCTTAAATCCCTTTCCTACACCAGCAGTCCAGTGAGACTCGTCTAGAGCGGAAGAAACGGGAATAATCGTTCCTCCAAGATAGGCATCAACTCCAAAATAAGTTGCGCCAATATTTACTGCACCAAAAGCTTGCGCTTCAGTACGAGCAACGCCGTTTACGATATAGTGGGACATATAGCCAGCCTCTGTACTCGCCTTTACATTTTCGGCTAAAGCCTTAGTTGCGAATAGTGAGACGACCAACGACAATAATGTTAGAATTCTTTTCATAACACCTTATTTTACACAGGGCATCAAGATTTATCAAAATTTTATTCGTACCCTTCGATTTCAAAGCACCCAAATCCAGCCTGATGCTCAAAAGTAAGGAGTCCGCACCTCTTGCTGCGAAGGTTAGTGCAGACTCCATAGTCTAAATTTAAGTCTTTATTTACTTTGTCATACAAAGGAATAAAATGCTTGCAGCCAGCACTACAATCAAGATAGCGATAATTGCCATCCGCTCTTGTTATTTTCCCCCCATATTCAGCGTAATCAGTATCTAATACTTTACAAAAGTTAAAAAGGTTGATTTGATTCTTCTTCTTTTTCTTCATAACGCTTCAGGTACTCTTGACCTTTACCTGTAAGCATTCTACCCTTTTCTGCAATTTGTATCAGATTATTTCTCAATAACCAAGTTTCAAAATCCTTTTGCAAGCTGGAACGAGTCATCCCAATAATGGCAGAAAGATTAGTGAGCGTCATTTCAGGCTTGTTCTTGAGAGTTTGCAGGATTCTCAATTCAATTTGATTGAGCCCCAGAGGCAAGATACTAAGCTTATTTTTTAGAAGCTGCCAGTCATCACTAGTAAAGATTCTCTCTTGCTTTGTCTTTAGGTAAGAGTCAATCTTGTTAGCCATAACTTGAGCTTGTCGAGCATTGCCCCTCAAGCAAGAAGAAATGTCATAAAGAGACTCTTCATCAAATTCACAATTCACACTCTTCTTAATTATCTGAGAAAGATCACCGTGAGAATACTCTTGAAGTTCAACTCTTTCAAGACGATCAAGAAGAGCATGAAAAATCAACTGAGGCTCAGTTGTACAGAACAAGAAGCTCTGAACAGCAAAGTCAAAGTCAACAGAATAGTCAGGAAGATTAAGAGTATTCCTGTTAGCGGGATTAGGATTAAAAAGGCTCAAGAAATTAATCTGGAGGCTTTTGGGCAATTCGCTGGCTTCATCAAAAAGCACAGTGACTTCTTTGTTGGCTATCGCAGGAACATAGACATCATTAAAGAAACTCTCGGATGAACCGATAGTTGCACAGTTAATCTCAATAAGTGGCTTGCACTTAGATTTATCTGCTTTAATAAGATTTCTAGCATACTGCTTTGCAATTGTAGTCTTGCCAGATCCTCGCGGGGCGACAAAAAGAAAATTAGGAGAGATTTGACTCTTCTCGTAAATATCAAGATAAAAATCTAACTTATTCTTAACTGCTTCCTGACCGATGATTGAATCAAAGCGATTGTTCATATTAAAATTCTTCCGAAACTGAAAAAGAAACGACTGGCTTTTCTTCCTTCGTAGGAGCTACCTGATTGGAAGAGGTTGGGGTTTGAGGCAAGGATTCGCCCTCGTCAACAAGGCTCATTTGCTTTGCAAACTTCATGCTGACTGGAATTTTGGCAGCGTCAGTCAACTTCTCACGAAGCTGCGAAACACTAACAAATGCGAGGTTTTTGCCGCCTGTAGGACGGCCACGGGTCTTCAAGAGTGTACTCATCGGGGCTGACCTTAGCAGGTCTTTCGAGAGGGTCAAGAGGGAGATTTAAAAAATCTTTCCAAATCTAATCTGCTCGTTGTTCCCGCAAACCAAGATTTCCAAACCAAAGATCATGTTCTTTGATTCATTATTTAAATGAGAATTTAATTCTTTCTCAAATTCATCAAGAAGATTAGAAGGGATGATCACGGCATTAAAATGCTCGCCCAGCTTGTACCCTCTGCCTTGAGCTTCTTGGATTGACTGTTGAATCTTTTGTAACATATTAGTAAAGAAACCATTGCCAGTCTCTGTGCTTTTTTTCTACATTAATAATAAATGGGTGAGAATTGGGTTTCTTGGGCTTTTTAATTAATGGCATTCCAAATTCTTCAAGAGTTTTATTAGATTTTAAACTATTAATTTTAATATCGCAAGCCACCATGTTCTCCCAAGTGTTCTTGCCGTTCCTTGAGACGGGAATCAGGTGATCTATATTTGCTTCTTCCTTTGACAATCTTCGGCCTGTATACTGGCAGGTCCAATTGTCTCTTTCAAGGATTGCTTTTTTAGTTAATTTAGTGTGGTAGATCGGAACTTTTGAAAAGTTCTTGCTGATGACGACCGTCGGAATTCGAAAGGTCTGATAAGGAGAGGAGATCGAATAATCGAAAGAGCGCACTGGCAAAGTCTCCCAAATTTCCCATGAAACTGGTCTGTAGTCTGGGTTTTCAAAATCATATTCTCCATCTACTAAAGGATAGTTAACATTCATAGCAAGATATGAACCTTTGAATATTTTGCTGATGGCAGTTTCAATGCCTTCAGTCCCAATGCCCATCCAATTTTTATTTAATTTTAGACAGGTTAGATTATCAAGGTTGAACATATTCTTCAAACTTATTGTCTCCGTTTGAATCAACGGAGTAAAATATTTTCTTCGGATTTAAAAATTTAATCAAATTCTGACAGGAAGTGCAAGGTTTAGAGTTTCTGATCTTGCCGTTTCTGTCAATCCTAGTGGTGACAAGATTGGTTTTAGTAAAGTCAATATTAGTAAGATTTTTAAACTTGATAAAAGCGTTAAGCTCAGAGCAGGTATATTTATCCTTTACTAATTCACCATTTAAGCCGGTCTTAGGATTCTTTTGATTGGTTGGATTGCTCTTATTAGAATTTTTACCAATAGTAATAATTCTGTTCTTGTGAAAGATAAATGAAAAGTGTTGGCATCTAACTTTAGAATCTGCCTCTCGCAAAGCTTTTGTAAGATTTACGCACTTATCTAAATGAGATTTTTTCACAAGAGATTACTTTTCAGCTTTTCTAATAACTTCTTTTATGAACTCGACGTAAAACGAATCTTCTTTCTTAGATTCTTTTGCCATATCAATAATATCTTTTTTCCACTTGGGCAGATCTTTGTATAGATCGTCCCAAGCTCGGGAATATTCATTGTTAATTTTTTTGCTCTTTGATTTTTGCATACTCTTCTTCCATGCAATTCTTAAGAATTTTCAAGTAATGAGTAAAGAAGGATTCTCCAATTTTAGAAGAATCAGCAATCTTATCTTGACGATCTTTCTCATAACTAGCTTCTATAAGCTGTTGAACGAGTTTTAATGAATTGTCCATATATTTGGAATATTATCGGGCAAACTTGATGGTTATCAACTTTTTCTTGGTTTTCTTTTCTTAATTTTTCCTTTTGAAGATCCGTTAATTTTTTCTAAGAATTTTTCGCTTATTAATTCTACAAGTTTCAAGCCTAAAAATCCAGCAATAAAAGCAACGCCGTTTTGGTGCTTGACATTAGCGATATTTAGAGTATCAACCAGAACAGGAGTCAAGAAGTTTGCGGCAGACATTCCGCCTACAAGAGACAAGACTACAGATTTTACATCGGTTTTTTCATTTTTTGTAGCCATCAAAATGGCCCCAAATAAACCGCTAATCAAGAACCCTAATTGAATTCCCATCTTTTGCAACTGTTCCATATTACTTTTTCTTTTTCTTTATAGGTTTCTTTTGGGCGACGGGATGGTTATCATGTTTAATTAAATACACCAATGCAATAATAATCAAACACAAGCTATATAAGTATATATTTAATAACTGCGTCTCTTCTTTAATAATCCTTTCTGAGCTATCATTAATCAAAGTTCTAAATTTATCTTTACTGTCATATATTTTCTTTTTATAATCTAAATATTTTTCACCAAAGAAAGCCTTGCTATCCATTTTTTCAAAAGCAGGGGTTTCTACTTCTTTTGCTAATTCGTTGCTTATATCTAAGCCAACTCGAAACTCTTTTAACTCCTCTTGAGTAAGTATTTTGGAAATAAAAACTTCGTTATTGAAATACTTTTCTCTTTCTTTTAAATGAGTATTAAATTGCTCTATGAACTTTTTGTCGCCTGTAGCTGTATATGCAGCACCAAGATATGTTAAATGGTCTGTAGACTTTCTAAGATAGAGAGTTATATCTCTGCCAAATCTAAATCTTGCAAACGCTTTTTCTATATCTTTTAAACAAGATAGCGAAAGAATAACTAAAAGCGCAGTTGGTAAAAGTATAACTAATAAATACTTTTTTATATTTGAGAAGATTTCATTCATTTTAGTTTTATTTGATCCACTTTTGCTCTTTTAAAATGTTGTCAATAAGATCTTTTTCAGGCTTATCCATTTCTTTATCAAAGCGTTTCAACAACTCGTTCAGCGGATAGACTCTATCGGGAGATTCTTTTTGCTTCTCTTTGAGTTCTTGGATAACGTCTACAATTTTCACAAGAGGAGACTTAAACTCTTCTACCTTGTCTTTCGTAGCAAAATTTGCCAACTCGAAAGCTTTAGGAGTCAAAGCCTTAAGTATAGAAATTACCAAAGAACCCAACATATTAAATATTGAAAACGCTGCGGCAGCGGCAGGATGAACTGTAGCTAAAAGACGCAAGATAACAAATACCACAACAAATATAACTATAGTAGTCAATGCGCTAATAAAGAACTTCTTTAGCCCCCAAAACACAGCATTAAGACCAAACATTCCGCTCATTGAATCTAACACTGCTTTATTTTGATCTGCTTCTTTGGCGACTTCTTTGGCTTTGTCAGTTAGTTGCCAAAGTTGGTCATCGTATTTTTGATTTAACTCTGCTTTTTCTTTCTGAAGTTTATTAATTATTTCATCGCGTTGAGAAAGCATTTCTTCGCCTTTTCTGCGTTCTTCGACTAAGGCAGAATTTAGTAAATCTACTGTAGCTTTAATTCTTTTTGTTTCGTCTATATGAGGCGAACCTACAATAGAAATGACTCTTTCGTTTAATTTTAAAGCTGTGTCTACTTGCACAGGAGCATTAGTAACTTGATTCAAAGAATGCTGAATACCGACAGAAAGACCAGAGGTTTGGATTCTCTTGCCTTTGTCGTTTTTTTCTATTTCAACTAGAGTATTATCTACTTTCTTCTCTTCTTTAGCAATGACCTTTTGATTGTCGTCTATCTGTTTAGAAGGTTTAATTGTAGAGAAGCATCCAGTTAGTATTAACAGGACGAAAGGCAGGAACAGAAGTTTCTTCATGCCTATTATTACACAATATAATTAAAACAGCTTAATTAATTAAATTCCCTATAATTGATAGCACCATATACCACAGAATCAGAAGAACCTAAAGGTAAGCAAGACAGGACAAGGATATCTCTTTTACCCGTAATGGAACATCCTAATTTCATTAAAGACTTTAAAGAATCAGCTTGGATGCTTGTTTTTGCTTGAGCATACCCACCAGCGATACTAAATCCTCCAGAAATACGAGTTCCATTTGCTGCAACACTGTATTCTAATGCAGAATTAGTAACGCCAGTGAATGTTAATCCATTTATCCCAGAGGGATTTAAATATAATTGCCATTCATAATTATCATTGCTAGTAGTGAGCAAACTAAGGTCTAAGATATCAATTGTAGCTCCTAAAAATCCTGTCTTTAATCTTGTCGCTAATACTGCATTTGTAACGTTTTTAGTAGCTTGGACAGATGTACCTCCTGTTGAAATGTAAGAATTTGTAGCGACTTCTTCTCTGCCTCCTTCGCTAATTACCGCAGAACAAATACAATTAATTGAAGAAACTATCCCTGTCCCGTCATTAATTATTTGATATCGCAAAGGTAGGTTAGGAGTAGACATGTAAACTGTCGTTAAGCTGTTCGCAGCAGAAAGCTCATGGACATAATAAGTAGTTCCTTCAACATTAAATCCAAATCTAACTCTTCCAACTCCAAGCCACTCAAAGTCCATCATGAAAATTTGAGTTTTTGTAAAATCTAAAGAAATCCTACTTGATCCTGTGCCATCCATTTTGTCAAGATTCCAAGAAGATTGAGGGATTGTGTTGTCTTGCGCTGAACCAGAAGTTTTTGTTCTCCTTACTAAATTAATAATTCCAGCATTGCATTCTAAAAATAATCCATTATCATCATCAAAATATCCCATTCTGGTAATAATTCCTGCCCCGCCGCCAGATGCTTTAAGTATTCCTGTTATGAATATTAATTGACTCTTAGAAGGTTGATAATTAAACCTCATAAAAGTCTGGCGAGTTCTCTTGCCAGCGGTGGTGGCAGAAACAGAAAGAGTAGAAGAAGCTGTGTTTACAGAATGTGTAGATGTTGTACCTGATCCGCTTTCTTGAATGTCGTCCCAGTATAGTGGTTGATTATCAAATAGCTGTTTGCTATTAAAAATCATTTCGGGATTAGAGATTCTGAGTCTGCCGAATGCGTCTCTGCCTCCAGAGCCTCCACTGAAATCAGAATCTAATATTGGCCTCCATTTATCAAGCAACGTATCATAGATATAATTTGATGATACATGGGGAAGCGTTGGAGTTAGATCGTACATATACACTCTATTACACAAAAAAGCCGCCTTTCGGCGGCTAGTATTTGATTAATCTAATCTTTAAAGCAATTGTTATGTTAGTTTAAAAACATCGCTAGGCTTTCCTCTGACATTCTTCTTTTCTCCTATCTTCTTGATGGCGTTTCCAAGTACCATTTCTTTAATTTTAAGATAAAGTTTAGGATAAGGAATCTTGTTTGTAACGAGTAGATCCTTCATAGTGAACTCTCCTTTTGGGATCTTTAATTCAACCTGAGTGTTCTCGGCTTGCTCTTGCTTGTTTGCCAAGATCTCTTTATGCCTATTAATAGCAGTATCAAAAGAAATGCAGTCAAAGCCAGTCCTGCCAAAAGCATTATTATTAGGGTAAACCCACTTAGCCTCAATAGTTTTGCCATGAAACACGAATTGATCTTGTCTTTTAGGCTTAACCAATTCATACTTTTTGGTTTTTGTGGTCTCTTTTGTCTTCTCGTAGATCATCCAGCCGCCTTCAAGCTTTTTCATGAACTTGAACTGGTAACCTTTGTGAGTGAATTCTTTGGGGACCAAGAGATAACCGTCCTTATCTTTTTCCATTTTTTCTATATACTTTGTTATACTTACTAATTGTTTGTTTCATCAGGATATTGTCTTTTGAAATGACTACATATTCATCGTCAATCAAATGAAGTAAGTCTCCTGCTTGAAAATTATCCCCCACTTTGGGTTGGTGGTATTTTTTTAAGTCTTTTTCTTTGAGTTCCATGATGTTTACTGGTCTGTTCATTGTTAACTGG
>Ga0255066_1000044_pt1 | contig 21806 bp, 9 predicted proteins | sample Colum_Cont_RepA__2_FD_188465 | JGI IMG/M metagenome (GOLD analysis project Ga0255066, IMG submission 188465) | Freshwater microbial communities from Columbia River, Oregon, United States - Colum_Cont_RepA_8h | ecosystem: Environmental > Aquatic > Freshwater > River | place: USA: Oregon...
ACTCGCAGAAGTTGAGATGCTAAAGGATCAATTAACAATTATGGATATTAAGATTGATCGATTTGATGCTCTTATTCAAAATATAGATAAAGAAATTATCCCTCTTGTTGATGAGATTAATGTTGCGATTGCATCAGTAAAAACTGCTTATGATGCTAGGATTGCTGCTGGTTGTAAAAGTGATTTGTATTGGGAACAGATAGGTACAAAATCTTATGGATTTGGGGGTTTCTATTTTGGAGATACGATATATGAATGTAAGAAAAATCCAAATGTAAAGACGGATTATGGTAAATATGGAATAAAATATTATAGAAGACCACAAAACCAGGATTATGGTGCAAATATTGTTAAAGAATTTTTAGGCAATATTAATATAGGAAGTTCTAGTTTAGCAATATTAAGTAGTGATGGTACATCAAATTTACAAGTTGGAGATACAATTACTGACAATGTAGATAATCCAACAGTATTTTCTTCTGCGAATTTACCTTCAATTGTTGGATTTGGAACGACAGCAATTGTAGCATCTTCTACACAATTTAGTGGTTCAATTAGTATTGGTTCTACTATTATCGCACATACTGGAATTGGAACTACTGGAAATATTAATGTTGGAGATACAATAACTCTCTCTGGTGTTTTGGCACTTAATACAACAGTTTCTGGTATTGGAACCACAATAGAATCTCAGATAGTTTGGAATCCAAATTATGGTGGTGCTGGTGTTGGTTCAATGATAAGCACATCAGTATCTGTAAATAGTTTGATTGTAAGTACCGCAGCAATTGGTAATACAACAAATGGTTCATTTACGGTTGGTATTTTATCCACATTTCCATCAGTAATTTTGAGTGGTACATCCATAAAGGCAGCAGCCAATACCAATTTTACAGATATAAGAACTACACAAACTGACGCAACTATATTTGATTATTCAAACAATCCTATAGACCCAGTAACTGTTGGAATTATGGGAAATGATGCACTTGGATTTGGACATAAGTTAGTAAGAGTGAATAATGGAAGTCCAGTCGGTCCTTTCCAATGGAAAGAGGTGATGACTTCTAGTTTTTCGGATAAAACAGACGCACAATTAAATGATAATGAAAGATATTTAAGGACAACATACCCAGAACCTGCCTGTGGTGCTGGTTATGAGAGATATTATCCTGGCAATACTTCTTGGCCTATTAAGATTACTTATACTTATGGAATTACTGGGTATCCCGCAATATCCACATCATCCACATACGCACAAGAGGGGGATACAATTACTGTTGGTTTTGGTTCAACAACTCCTTTTGGTATTGGTTATACGGGAACATCTTCGAATAATCCAAGTGCTGGTACTTGTACACCACTTGATACTGCAATTACTACTGCAGAAACAAGTAGAGATGCGATTATTGCAAGAAACACTCCAAAGATTGATAGTTTAATTACATCATCAAGTGCTCTGAGAAGTATCCGAGATAAGATGGAAGGACAAGCATTTGCTGTTTTGCAAGGAAGAGTATATGGTGATGTTGAGGTCAATAAACTCAAAACAGAACTTGCAGCATTGCGAGCAGTAGATTTAAAACAGTTTGAACCACCAACATATTATTTCAATCCAGATACAGGAAAAACATCTTCTTCCACTGTTGGTATTGGAACTATTTAATTTTGCTCCATAGAATGAAACCTATATATTATAAGAAAAAAAGTACCAGCAATAAGTAATGACGGACAGATTTCCACTTATAGCAAATCCAACATCCAAGCAAATTGAGGAGTTGGCTTCTGGTGATAATTTAAATCTCCAAGGAAGTGGTATTGTTGGTGCTACAACTATAACCGCAGATAAGTTTGTTGGAACTCTACAAGGAAATGCAACGAGTGCAGACACATTAAATGATGCTGCGAATATAACTTCCGGAACAATTAGTTCTTCTAGATTATCTGGTTATTATGGAATTGATGTAAATAGTGCAAATATACTTACAAATGCTGCTGGTATAACTTCTGGTTTTATTAGTAGTGAAAGATTGTCTGGTTATTATAATATTAATGTTTATGGAGCATTAGGATCTCAATACTTAACTCGTGCTGAAAATATTCTTGCTGGATTTATAAATCCAGCAAGAATGCAAGGAACATATAATATTAATGTTTCTTCTGCTGCAACTGCATCAAATTTAACACCAGGTCTTTATGCCGTTAATATTTCCGGAAATGCGGCAACTGCTACTACTGCTACAAATCTTTCTGGTGGTAATGTTACTGGAACAAGTTTAAACATTAGTGGCAATTCCAATTTAGGTCTTACCACAACCACAAATCTAACAGTAACGAATACCGCAACTATTGGATATTCTACAATCACGAGTGCTTCAATTGGAGTTGCTACTATAGGATTTTTGGGAGCAACCAACTCTAATGTTTCTGGAACTTCAACTGTAGGATTTTTAACAGCATCTAATATTTCTACACCAAATGCAACAATTGGAATTTTAACAGCAACTACATTATCTAATATTAGTACTGCCAGTATTACTAATTTAACTGTTGATTATCTTAGAGGAATTCAAATTACTTCTCTTGATAGAATTAATACTGGAATTGCAAGTGTTGGAATAGCAACCATTGGGATTGCTTCAATTACAAATGCGTATATTGGTATTACTACTGTAGGTCAGATTAATATTTCTTCTGGAATAATTACCGCAACCACATTTAGTGGAAATCTATCTGGAACTGCTACAACTGCTAATAATCTTTCAAATGCTTCGGGAATAACAACTGGTATAATAGATCCAGCAAGATTATCTGGAACTTATAATATTAGTATTACTGGTGATTCTCAAGCATCCACAGCAACGACATCAGTAAATGTTATTGGTGGTATTGCCTCTGTTACAAATTTAAGAGCAACAGGAATTACAACTCTTGGTGTTATTAGTGTTACTAATTTTAGAGCAACAGGAATTACAACTCTTGGTGTTACTACTGTAAGTGAATTAAATTCTGCTGGAATTGTTACTGGGTCTTCCTTCTCTGGAAGTGGACTTAATTTAGTTGGCATTGTAACGCAACTTACAATAGGAACTGGTCTTACTTTAACTTCTTCTCAAGCACTTGGAAAAGGAACAGTTCAAGTTGGAATTAAGACTTCAATTGGAAAAACAATTTATGTTTCTTATTTGGGAAGTGACACAAATACTGGTTTGGTGGAAAGTGATGCAAAGAGAACAATCAAAGCAGCAGCAGCACTTGCATTACCTGGAGATACAATTAAGGTATTCCCTGGAACTTTTGTCGAAAACAATCCCATTACATTAGCAGCAAATGTTTCCGTGCAAGGAACAGAACTTCGTAACTGTACCGTAACTCCACAATATCCAGATCGAGATTTGTTCTATGTAAATAACGGTTGTCATATGACAAACCTGAATTTTAATGGTTCTCCTGCAACTAATGGTGCATCAGTTATATCATTTGTTCCATTGTCTGGTGTTTCATCAGATAGATTTTTTGATGCAGCAAGAATGATTCGATTGAATCTTGATTTTATTGCAAGTGAGACTGTGGGATATTTGACGAGCACTGATTATAGAAGTCCAGCATTTACAATTGGTGTAAGTACAATAAGAAACTGCAAGGAAGATATCGTATCGATTTTTAAAGCAGTTTGTTATGATATCACAAGAGGTGGAAACTCCAAGTCTGTTGGCGCAGGCAAATCATATTATACGGAAGCAGGAGCACTTCAGCATATTGTTGGAGTAAAAACAGAGACAATTGATGCACTAAACTATGCTGCTGGAATTGCAAGGTCGTGCATCAATAATGTTTCATTTGCAAAAACAAGTGGTGGAAATTATCAAACATATTATACTCAAGTAAAAGATTTAAGTATGCAACCCGATGGTGCATATGGAAATCAAAGTTTAAGTGGTTGTGCAAATGTTGTATCAGCAATTTACTCTTGTGTTGGTGTTGTTACAACGATCATCAATCAAGGATTGAGTGTTCTTGGTGTGGGAATTAATACCACATATCCAGGCAATTCTGGCATTGGAACTACCAATCCAAATGACCCATCATTCTCTCCAGGTGTTGGAAATATTGACAAGGGACCTTATATTCGTAACTGCACTAACTTTATTGCAAATAGTATTGGTCTCAAAGTTGATGGATTTACAGCAGAACCAGGAGACCAAGATGATATTGGTGTAACTGGTTCGATGAGTGTTGATAGTTATACTCAATACAATCAAGGTGGTATTGGTGTTTCAATTACAAATGGTGGATACGCACAGTTAGTTTCTATCTTTACGATTTGTGATGATATAGCAATTTATACAGCATCTGGTGGGCAGTGTGATATTACGAACTCCAACTCATCATTTGGCAATTACGGTCTTTATGCAGTTGGTGTGGGAGATAATACAACGAAATCCATTTACCGTTATACTGGAACTGCAACAACAGAAGCAGCAGCAAGGTCAAATGTAATTACGATTTCTGGTGTTGGAACCAATCGTCCTTATGACGGTCAATCTTGTTACTTTGGAACTTTATATTATAATATCAATACTATTCGAGTAGATGGTGGTGGTTCTGGATATACAGGTCAACCAACTGTTACGATTAGTGATCCAACTGGACCAAATGGAGTTGCCGCACAAGCATCAGCAACAGTTGTAAATGGTTCAGTCACCGAAATTAACGTTTTAAATTCTGGTTCTCAATATTTAAATGCTGGTGCAACAATTACAATCGCAGGACCAGGAGGTGCAGGAACAACAGCAACAGCATCTGTTTCGAATTATCAACCAATTTATTATAAGGTTGCTTCTGCAACTTTACCTTCTGCTGGTATTTCCACAGTCACATTTTTACAGACACTAAATAATACAGTTAGTGCTGGAACGACTGTTTATTTTGCAAGAGGAAGTTTACAACTCGCATCCACAATTTCATTCGAACACGTTGGTGCTGGTACAAACATCTTTACAGCAAAACCTGCTCTTGGTGGTGTTGTAATCCCTGAAAACAAAGTAGTTCAAATTGATGGTGGAACTGTAACTTATACAAGTACAGACCAATCAGGTAATTTTAATATTGGTGATGGTGTTGTGATTAACCAATCAACAGGTCAAATATCAGGTAGAGATTTTACAAAAGCACTATTCACTACTATGACACCATTTATTCTTGCACTATCAGATTAAGGAGGAGTATTAGAAATGGCAATTGCGGCAGCAGCAGTAAATAATTTTAAAACATATACCAAAGTTGTTGGGTTGACGACTGATCTTGTTTACACAGCACCCGCAGGATATGTTGGAGTATTTCTATTAGCTCAGTGTGCTAATATTAGTGATAGTACTCAATCGATTAGTTGGTATCACAATCGTGTAAGTTCTGGTTCAACTGTAACCACAGAAATCGTAAAAGATTTTTCAATTCCAGCAAATGATACAGCAAATCTATTGCCTGGTAAATTGGTATTGGAAACTGGTGACTTCATTACAATCGTCGGAAGTGCAAGTACGACTCCAGCAAAACTTAAGTTTATTACAAGTGTTCTTGAAACCTCAAATCAATAATAGATAAATGGCAACTCCAGGATTTCTCAGCAAGAGAGTTAAAAAGAAATCACAAACTGGTCTTACGACAGACCGTTATGAATTTTTGGGTCTGGACCAAGCAGAACCAGATTTGGGTGACCCATTAGTTGGACTTTCTTCTATTGGTGCAAATCCTCCTCCAATTGGCGCAACTCAATATGTTTTAGTTGCTGCTGGTGGAAATACCGGAAAACGATACTGGGTTGCTTCTTCTCAAATAACTGGATCTGGATTAATTCCTGGTTCTTTTACTGTATTTAATAACAATATTCAAGTTGGTGCAGCAAATAGTTTTAATAGATTTAATTTTGTTGGCACTGGTGTAACAGTAGATTTTGTTGGAGCAGCAGTAACACAACAAACTGGTATTGCAACAGTTAGAATTTCTGTAACAGATTTAATTGGTCCAGGAAACGTAGATTCGATACCATATAAGGCAAGTAGTGGTCTTTTAGCAGGAGCACCTGATTTTGTATATTCTAATACAAATATTGGCATAGGTTCGACACAACCAACAGTAAAACTTGACGTTATTGGTAATACAAAAGTATTGGGTATTGTAACTGCTACTACTTTTGTGGGAAATCTTACAGGAAATGTCACAGGAAATCTTACAGGAACAGCAACAACAGCAACTACTGCTCTTGGGTTCTCTACAACTGCCAGTATCAATACTTCTGGTATTATAACTGCTACTGGAGGTTTTGTAGGAAGTCTTACTGGAACAGCAACTACTGCCAATAACGTAAGTTCTACTATTGATATTAATACTTCTGGTATTATAACTGCTTCTAGTTTTACTGGAACTCTCACTGGAACAGCAACTACTGCCAATAACGTAAGTTCTACTATTGATATTAATACTTCTGGTATTATAACTGCTTCTAGTTTTACTGGAAATCTTACTGGTACAGCAACTACTGCCAATAACGTAAGTTCTACTATTGATATTAATACTTCCGGTATTATAACTTCTACTGGAGGTTTTGTAGGAAATCTTACTGGAAATCTTACTGGTACAGCAACTACTGCTAATAACGTAAGTTCTACTATTAACATAAACACTAGTGGGATTATAACTGCTAATGCATTTTATGGCACTTTGGTTGGAAGTTTATCATCATCTACAGGACAAAATTTTCCTTCCATAAACGTTAGTGGTTTTTCCACATTTACTGATGGGCCAGTTATTATAGGAACAGCAACTTCTACTGGAACAGCAGCACAAAGACTTCAAGTTACTGGTGGTGCTTATATTTCTGGTTCTGTTGGCATAGGAACCACAAATCCAAGAACACCACTTCAAGTTGAAACTTATGGAATAAAAACTGGAGTTGGAACATTTTTTGCATCTGTTGGTATTTCTACAACGATAGATAGTTTCTCTGTTTCTTCTACTGACTTTAAGGTTGCCGAATACACAATTCATATTGGTTTTGGTTCTTCTATTCAGGCACAAAAGGTTCTTGTGACACAAGATCAAACTACTGCATATTCACAAGAATATGGAGTAATGTATAATAATTTACCAATTGTTTCTATTGGAGCAACAATTAGTGGTGGAAATTGTATTCTTCAAGCAACTCCACAAACTGGTGTTAGTGGTTTGACGACTTATAGATTTGCTAGAAATACTTTACTCTAACACTGAATTTATATTATGTTTTTCGGTATGCCTAGTTCCCAATTCATAAATAACTAAAAAGACCGATGGCAGATAAAAACTTTGGAGTAAAGGGGATAAACTTTGTTGGTGACCCTGGTACGCCAACAATTTCTATAGCATCTTCTACCATCACTTATGCGGGAAGTTTGAATCTTAACGCACCAACTGTTGCTATTAGTACTGACGTTTCCATCGGTGGTAGAGTTGCATCGAATTTAGTTTTATCAAATACTTATTCAGTTGGTATAGGAACCACAGTTCTAACTGAAAGATTAAATGTAAGTGGAAATGCAAATATTTCTGGTATTGTAAGTGCTACTCGTTTTGTTGGTTCTGGTGTTAGTTTAACTGGAGTACTAACAAATCAATCATCCACAATCAATACTGGTGAATATCAGTACCTTTTAGTTACACCTCAAACTTCTGGGACTATTTCGAGTGTTTCTTCATCATACAATTATATTATTTTTAATCCTGCTGCAAAATATCTAGGAATTGGAACAGATACACCAGCAGCAGGATTGGATGTAAATGGTACTGGGAGATTTATAGGTGCTGTTACTGCTCCAACTTTTCAAGGTACTGCTACTACTGCTACAAATCTTGCAGATGCAGCAAATATAACTACTGGTATTGTTAGTACCGCAAGATTATCCGGAACTTATAATATTAGTATTTCTGGCAATGTTGCAACAGCAACTACTGCTTCTAATTTAACATCAACTGCAAGTGTAAACACTAGTGGTATTATAACTGCTACTGGAGGTTTTGTAGGAAATCTTACTGGAACAGCAACTACTGCTTCTGGTTTAACTACAACTGCCAATGTAAACACTAGTGGTATTATAACTGCTTCTAAATTTGTAGGACCAATTGAAGGCACTATTACTGGTATAGCAGATACTGCTATACAATTACAAAATACAAGATATTTTAGTGTAAGTGGTGATGTTTCCACTGGTTCTTCTGTTGCATTTAATGGAACTCAAAATGTTGGATTGGCAGTAACTTTAGCACTTTCTGGTGTTACTTCTGCAACTTATGGTTCAAGCACTGCTATTCCATCAATTTCAGTCAATAGTAAGGGCATAATTACTGGAGTAACCACCAGTGGAATCACTGTTGGTGATGGGACATTAGACCTCAAAACATCAGGAACGGGATTATCTGGTATTGCGACCTTTACTGCAAATCAAGCAACAGGAACTGCAGTTACATTTACAGTAACATCAAATGCAACAAGTGCCAACACAGCAGGAGCAATTGTTGCTCGTGATGCAAGTGGAAACTTTAGAGCAGGAATTATCACCGCTACCACTTTCTCTGGTACAGCAACTACTGCTAATAACGTAAGTTCTACTATCAACATCAATACTTCTGGCATTATAACTGCTACTTCATTTTCAACTGGTATTTCAACAGAAAATATAGGATTTGCCACAGGTATTATTAGTGGTCCAAATACAATTTATATTAGTCCACATCAAATTGGTGTATCCACAGGAACTGTAAGAATTCTTGGAAATCTTCAAGTTGATGGGACAACAGTTACAACCACACAAGCAACTATACAATCAAGTGCTAAAACAATTGGAGTTGCAGTTTCCTTTACAGACCCTATTTTATTGGATGGTGCTGGAATTGGTATTGGTTCAACTTCAATTCAAAAAACTTTACTATGGAACTATGGTTCAAGTGCATTAAAATCAAGTGAAAATTTTAACCTTGCAAATGGAAAAGTTTATCAAATCAATGATAATCCAGTTTTAAGTTCCACTGAACTTGCATCTAGTGTTTCTACTGCTTCTGGCATAACGAGTGTTGGAACTCTTCAGCAGTTAATTGTTTCTAGTAATACATCATCAAATGCAGTAAGAATTACTCAAACTGGTTCTGGAAATGCTCTGATAGTTGAAGATGAAGCAAGTCCAGATGGAACTGCTTTTATTGTGAGTGCTAATGGTTCTATTGGTATTGGAACCACAATTCCAGAATATAAACTCACAATTACTAATAATGCTCTTCCAACTACTGGGCTAACACATGCGATTGCTGATTTTACTGGCAGTGTAGATGGTTATACTCAACTTAATATAAGAAACTCTCTTGCTGGTACAAGTGCTTCTGCTGATTTGATTGCTACGGCAGATACTGGGTCTGATACAACAAACTTTATTGACTTAGGTATTAATAATAGTACTTTCTCTTCTGGTTCTTGGACGGTCAATGGAGCATTGGATGGATACTTATATACTTCTGATGGTAGTTTATCAATTGGTATTGCTACTAGTAATGCAGCAAAGTATCTTTCATTCTTTGCTGGTGGATTTTTATCAGCAAACGAGCAAGTAAGAATCAATCAAACTGGTGTTGGTATTGGAACTACAAATCCAACATCAAAACTTACAGTTGTTGGTGATGTTAGAATTACTGGGGTCAGTACTTTAGGAATTACAACAACAACAAATTTAACAACTCAACAACTTAATGTTTTTGGTATCTCAACAGTAGGATTCTTAACTGCCACTGATGCTTATATTGGAGTTGCAACAGTAGGATTCTTAACTGCCACTGATGCTTATATTGGAGTTGCAACAGTAGGATTCTTAACTGCTACTAATATTTTTGTTTCTGGTGTTACAACGTCTACTGATTTTGATTCACTTTCGGATTTCAACTTAAAAACTAATATTCATCAAATTGATGGTTCATTAGCAAAAGTGATTCAAATTCGTGGTGTAACTTTCGATTGGAAAGAAACCAATAGGTCCTCTGCTGGTGTTATCGCACAAGAAGTTGAGAAAGTATTACCAGAACTTGTAAATGGTGAAGAAATCAAGACAGTCAATTATAATGGTGTGATTGGTGCTTTGGTTGAGGCAGTTAAAGAACTGAAAGCAGAAAATGATATTTTAAAAGAAAGATTGGACGAAGTTTATAAAAAAGTTTTTGGTTGAGGCACTTTTCAAAGTGGCACAGACCCCCACACAAGGGGGGTCTTTTTGTGCTATGATATGGAAGCACCGAACGAGTTTTGCTTATGATGATTACCAAAGACACTCTTGCTGACCTCCGTGGAATGCAGGAAGATATGGCAGCACATTTTGTTGATGAGAACTTCCCAATTAGTGGTGAGACATATTGGACGTGTGTGGAGTGTCTTGCGACGGCAAAACTTGCTGAACTTCGTGGTGAACTGAATGAGTTAAATACAAGTATGTAAGGACAATAAAATGAAATACAAGATCACATATGCCTACTGCTGGTATAATGAAGGTAGTATGATTGTGAAGATGTATTTTATTAATGAAGTTCCCTTTACGTTTGATGAACTACCACATTATGCGTATGAAGACCCAGATTTAATGAAACAAGCAGATTTACAAAGAAGATTTGAACCAGAAGATTTGTATCGTTCATCTTTCTATCTTATAGATGAAGAAGCACATCCTTGTTTGTTCGATGTGGAACTAGAAAATCCACAAGATATGCCTTGTGATGAATAGACTTTAGAACCTCCTTTTGGGAGGTTTTTTAGCGTCTAAATATAACTAGAAAAGATTATAGTGCGAGTAAGATGCCTCTCTCTAGATTAGAAAATTTCTTAAAGAATGCAGAAGGTAATATTCTTTATGTAAGTCCATCAGATTTTGATGCTACTGATAGTTTTGAGAATCAAGGAAACTCTTTAACTCGTCCATTTAAAACAATTCAAAGAGCATTAATTGAAGCAGCAAGATTTTCATATCAGAACGGAAGAAATAACGATAAGATTGATAGAACTACAATTTTAGTTTATCCAGGAACTCACTATATTGACAATAGACCTGGTTATTCAATTACGGCATCTGGAAATAACGTAACTTATAAAAAGAGAACAAGTGCTACAACTTGGACCTCTACAACTCTTGATGAGTTTAATACAAATACAAATTATGATATTTTAGATACAAATAACGACTTATATAAATTTAACTCGGTTAATGGTGGTGTTATTTTACCTCGTGGCACATCCATTATTGGTTATGATTTAAGAAAGACAAAAATTCGTCCTCTTTATGTTCCAAATCCAGAGGATACTACTGTTGAAAATAGCAGTATCTTCAATGTAACTGGTACTTGTTATTTTAGTATCTTTACATTTTTAGATGCTGATACAACAAAGACAGTATTTAGAGATTATACAGATAATCGTTTTGTTCCTAATTATTCTCACCATAAATTAGTATCATTTGCCTATGCAGATGGTGTGAATAAGGTTGTTTTGGGTGGAACCGAACAGACCGATTTGACTGACCTTGATATGTATTATTATAAGGTCGCAAAAGCATATGGTGATACAACAGGAAGAGGAATTCTTGACTATCCAAGCAATAGTGATTTTGAACCTTCTACTGATGAATACCGTATTGTTGGTTCACTTCAAGCAAATCCAATTGGCATTTCATCAATTTTTGGTGGAGATGGTATAGTTACTCCAAAAAATGTTATTACCGTAACAACCAAAGATTTCTTAACAGGAGACGATAAACCACACGGATTGGCTATTGATAGTCCTGTCTTGATTTCTGGCATTGCAGCAGATGGAGCAGCATTTAATGGTTCATTTACAGTAAAAGAAGTTGTTGGTTTAACAACATTTACTTATACATCTACTGCCGCACCAGCAAACGCAAGTCCAGTAGCAAGTGATTATGAGAGTGGTATTGTAACAATTGAATCAGATACAGTAAGTTCTGCGTCTCCTTACGTCTTCAATTGTTCCATTCGTTCCGTTTATGGTCTTAATGGAATGTGGGCCGATGGAGCAAAGGCAGATGGATTTAAGAGTATGGTAGTTGCCCAGTTTACTGGGGTTTCACTTCAAAAAGATGATAATGCTTTCTTAGTTTATGAGAATGGTGCTTATCAAAGTAATGCAACTTTAGATATTAACAGCACTCAAAGACCATTACATACGAATGGGAATGCGATTTATAAACCAGATTATGAAAATACACACATTCGTGTATCAAATAACGGATTTATTCAATGTGTTTCAATTTTCGCAATTGGTTTTGCTAAACACTTTGTAACTGAAAGTGGTGGTGATATGTCCATCACCAACTCAAACTCAAACTTTGGTGCCATTTCTCTTGAGTCGGTTGGATTTAGAGATGAATCATTTGATAGAGATGATGTAGGTTACATTACGCACATCATCCCGCCAAAAGAGATTGATGATATTGAAAATGAAGTTACTTGGTTGTCTTTAGATGTTACAAAAACAATAAGTGCTGCAACTACAAGTAATTTGTACCTTTATAATTACAAATCCCAAGATATTGCACCAACACATCAAGTTGATGGTTATAGAATTGGTGCAAGAGAAAATGATACTTTGAATCTTACGGTTGTTGTTGGAACGGCACAAACAACATACACATCTCCAATCTTAATGCCTGTTCCAAGCGGAACTGGTGTTTCTGCAAAGAAAACTTATACAGTAACAAAAACTGGAACACAAAATAATATTACCAATAACACATTTACATTAAGTGCCAATCATCAACTTTACAATGGTGAGAGTGTAAGAATTTTTAGTGATACAAGTCAAGCACCAGATGGAATTGATGTAGATACTGTTTATTATGCAATCACTACAGGACTTGGTTCAAATGAAATTAAACTTGCATATTCACTAAATGATGCAATTGCAAATCAACCAATAACAGGAATTAATAATAACGGTGGTACACTTACTATTATAAGTTCTGTAACTGATAAATTGCCTGGTGATTTAGGGCATCCTATTCAATATAGTACAACACAAAATCAGTGGTATATTACAGGTTCAACAACAACTACAACAAATCAAATTTATAATACAATTGTTAATCTTGGAACTACATCATTGGGAAATGAAACTGCATCAACTTTTGTAAAACGTAAAGTTGATACTCGTTCCATTGAAGATAGAGTTTATAAGGTTCGTTATGTAATTCCAAAAGAATTTACAAATGCAAGACCACCACAAGGAGGATTTATATTACAAGAATCCAAAACTGTTGGAGTAAGCACAATTTCATTTGACAATACATATACCATTAATGGTTCGACACCACCTACCTATTTGAGAAATGAAAAAATTATCTCAAATGCAACAGTTGGGGATGTTTCGAATGGGACACAAACTGTAACAGCAACGACAGAACTTCCACACGGATTTATAGTTGGTGATAAAGTCAAAGTCCAAAAGATTAAGAGTACAAATAATCCACTTGGCACTGGGTTAACTTCGACTTATAACGGTTCATATCAAGTTCTTTCAGTTCCAAGCACAAAACAATTTACTTATCAAATTTCTGGCGTAAAAATTAATCCAGGAACTTATACAAACCTAATCAATGAACGTGATACTAGGCAGGAAAGAGACCAATTACCTTTAGTATCTAGAGAACAATATTCTGGAAATTATTTTATTTACAGAGTAAATACCATCAAAAATCACGTTCCTGGAACTCAAGGTCAAGATGGAATTTATAATTTAACTATTCTTGCATCAAATGTAAGACCAGTTTCATCAGTTGGATATGGAATTTCATTAAAATCATTTAATCAGGATATAAGAAATCTTTATCCACAAATTGACCGTGATAATTTTAATGCAGACCCAACTGAAGCAGTTAGTTATGCAGATATAAAAACATTAGGTAAAGTAGTCACTGGTGATAAGAAAAAATCAATCACCAAAGAAGCAATCAATTCTTTCGTAAGGAATACAAGAATTGGTTTTGGAATTACTGGTATATCAACAAGTGGAATTGCAGGAACAACAATTACTGTTTTTACAGATGTAGAGCACACATTAAACTCATTAAAAAGAGTATCAATCTCTGTTGCTGGTGCTGGTTATGGAAATACTACAATTTATGCATCAAGTCTTACTGGTGGTTCTGGAGCAAACGGTTCGGTAAGAGCAAATCTGGCTGCGGGAACAGTTCAATCTGTAAGTATCGTTGACCCAGGTTCTGCATATGTTGTTGGAAATACATTAACAGTTTCTGGTCCACCTGGAATTACTCCTTCGGTTAATTCAACAATATCAGTTAATGAAATTAATAATAATATTGGAGATGGTATTGAACTTTCTGGATTTAACCAAACCAATTTAAATGGTGTATATAAGATTTTGAGTGTTCCATCTTCTAAATCTTTCACCATTTATAATCCTGCTGGAGTATCTGCTTATACTCAAAATACAAATGGAAGAATACCAACAGCAGTTTTATCATCAAAAGGAGTTGGAATTACTTCGTTCCGGTTTGATTCTGTATCAACAGGAATTGTTACTGTTACCACATCAACCGCACACGGATTACTTGCAGGTAATAAATTTACAATTGTTGAAAGTGGTCATACGATTTATGATGGTTCTTTCTTTGTTAAAGAGAATGTTGGTCTCAATACATTCACGTTCTATGTTGGAATTGTAACTCAAACAAAAGCATCAACAACAGGAACACTTCTTAAAGGTGCTATCAGTGCAAACGCATTAAACTTAACCAGAGGAGAAGAAAATCTTGGTTCCAGAGGTTCATACATTTATGCTGGTATTACCACGTCATTAACCATTACACTAACAACTTCTAGTTCTACTGTTGGATTGAGTAGTGCTGCTGGATTTAATCGTGGTGATTATGTTCTTATTAATGCTGAAATTCTTCGTCTTGCAAGTGCTCCAACTGGAAATACATTTGAAGTTCTTAGAGGACAATTTAGTACTTACAAGACAACTGCCGAAGTAGGAACTCAAGTCAAAAAGATTGACGTTCTTCCAATGGAAGTTCGTAGACCTTCATTTATGAGAGCATCAAGTCATACCTTTGAGTATCTTGGATATGGTCCTGGTAACTATTCAACTGGTATGCCCCAAAAGCAAACTAGAACTCTTACGGAAGATGATATATTGACTTCCCAAGCAAGAGAACAGGCAGGTGGTACAGTCGTTTATAGTGGTATGAATGACTTGGGTGAATTTTATTCGGGAACTACAAAAACAAGTTCTGCTACTGGTGAAGAAAGAGTTATTGATGCACCTATCATTTCCTTTACTGGTGACGACGCACAAGGAGAAAATCAAAATAAATCAAGTGGTATTTTCGATGATGTCCTTGTAAAAGAAAGAATTACTGTTGAAGGTGGTGATAATGGAAATCAAAGTTCTCAATTCTATGGTCCTGTAAACTTTACAAAAAAAGTTACGAATACTGCAGAAGAAGGAATTAATACAAAAAATTTATTCATCAAAGGGACTGCATCACAAGGCAAGTTAATTACTGTTGGTATTTCTACTCCAACATCTTTAACTGTTCCATCTTCCAACTCTGGTGATATTTCATTAAAGGCAAATCCAACTGATGGTTCTATCGGTCAAGTATATGTCAATAATGAATGGAAGAAGTTTGGTTTGATTAGTAATTCTGCTGATATTTTAGATATTAGAGTTGATAGACTTGGTATTGGAGACACAAGTATATTCTCTGGTATTGGTGGTGTTGGTGATGCGGAATTATATGTTGCGGGGGATACCAAACTTCAAAATTTATCAGTCACTGGTACTGTTGCATTCACATCAAACGTTGTATTGAATGATGTCAATTTTGATGTTATTAATGTTAGAAAGACTGCAAGATTTAGTGGAGTTGGTGGAACTTCTTATGCAATTTATGTTGACCCACCAACTATTGCAAATTCCAATACTGCACTCAAATCAAGACTTTATGATTTAGAAGTAGCAAATAATGCTTATATTCTTGGCAATCTTGGTATTGGAACCACAGATCCAACTTCAAAACTTCACACATCAGGGCAATTCCAGTCCACACAAGCAAACAATCCTGCAACTGGTGGAGGACAAATATACCTGAATGGTTCTGGTGGAAACCGAATTGATTTTGTTAAAGATGGTGCTTGGGATCCTCCTACATTTACGACAAGAAGTACTGGAACTAAAATTGTATTTGATCCAAATCTTACTTCTTCTACTACTGATTATGCACTTGGTATAGAAAATACTGCTTTGTGGTCTTCTGTTCCTGATAATAACGCACAATTTAAATGGTATGTTGGAACAACACCAATTGCAACTCTTACTGGTACTGGAAACCTTGGTATTGGAATCACAAATCCAACCAACAAATTAGTAGTCAGTGGAACCATTGGTATTGATGGTTCTAGTTCTACTGCTGGTAGATCTCAATTATCATCAAGTGCTTCTGGATTTGTCGTAAATCACAATCACAATTCACCAATTATATTCCAAAATCAATCAAATGATAGATTGGGAATTGGTACTGGTGGAACCATCACTGCAACTATAAATAATACTCTTACAGAAACCAGAGGAAGTCATTTAAGAATTACAAACTCAGGAAATGGTGGTGATGCTGTAATCTCTTGGGATAATAATTTAAATGGCACTAACAAACAACGTTGGTATGCTGGTATTGATGTAAGTGATAGTAATTCTTGGAAACTTGCAAGACCTGATACTGCTTATTTTGATGATGAAAGTTTTGATAGAAATCTTGGTGGTGGATTTTTACCAGAAACTAAATTAAAGATTGATACGAGTGGTAATGCAACCTTCCTTGGTGGATTAACTGCTGGTGGTGGTTTAACATTAAACACCAATAAATTTACTGTTGCTGGTACTACTGGAAATACAGTAATTGCTGGTAGTTTGGATATTAGTGGTGCTTTCAACCTAACTGCTTCGGGTTCCAACAAGTTCTCTGTGGATACTAGTGGCAATGTAACTAATACTGGAACTCTTACTTCCAGTGGAAAAATAAAAACATCTGGAGACTTAGAAGTTGTTGGTGGAGTAACTGTTGGAACTACTTTAGGAGTTACAGGTCAAGTAACTGCATCAGGATTTAAAGTTACAAATGCAATAAATGAAGCACTCTTATTGAGAGCAACTGGTACTGCTAAAGCATTAACAAAGTCAGAACTTGATACTGCTGCTGGATTTTCCATTCAACCACCAGTTACGAACAGCACATTGCCAAATGGAAATTCAATTCAACTACAATCTATAACTTTTGATGGAAATGGTGCAAGTGGAACTAGAACATTTGCACTTAGAACAATAGATAATACAGCATTTACTCCAATTAGTGCAGAAAATTTACTTGTATCTGTTGGTGGTATTATACAAAGAGCCAATACAGATTACACAACTTCTGGTAGCAATATAACATTCCCAGCATCTGCTTGGACCAATCCTCCTACTGCTGGTCTATCTTGTTTTATTATTGCCTTTGGTGGATTGGGTGGCCTTACTCAAAACCAAGATTGGGATGGTGTTAAAGGTGTGCTTTTAGTTGGTTCTGCAACTGATAATTTAGGAATTAAACTTGGTGTTGGTAGTGATAATCAGATATTAACTGCTGATAGTAATACAGCATCTGGTCTTGCTTGGAAATCTTCATTTGCTGGTAATGCTGCTACTGCTTCCAATCTTACAGGAACTCCCAATATTACCGTAGGAATTGCAACTGCATCATCATTTGTGAAATCAGGTGGAACTGCAAGTCAATTCTTAAAAGCAGATGGTTCCGTTGATTCAAATACTTATATAACTCAAGCTGTTCCAGCTGGGGCAGTATTCCATTTCGCAACATCAACAGCACCATCTGGATATCTTAAGGCAAATGGTGATACTATACCAAATGGAACTGGAACAGTTCAAGGAATTACTGCCAACTTCTCTGCTCTTTATGCTATTCTCGGAAGCACTTATGGTGCTGCCGGAAAACTTCCAGATTTAAGAGGTGAGTTTATTCGTGGTTGGACAGATGGTAGGAGTGGTGCTGATGCTGGAAGAACTTTTGGTTCTACGCAGGCAGATGACTTCAAGAGTCATAACCACCAAACATCAATTGATGGATTACAAGTTGAAATATCAGGATCATTGGGGGAAGCTTGGTCAATGGGACCCGGAAATAGACCACAAAACTCTACAAGTTTTTCTATGTATGGTAATGGTGGAACAGAAACCCGCCCAAGAAACGTAGCACTTCTGGCGTGCATCAAATATTGATAGATTTTTTGATTAAATACTAATAAAAGGAAAGATTCTCAAATGCCTACCGAAGTACAGATTTATAGAGACGGAACAATTGTTGGAGCAGATATTGACAATAAAACTATAACTGCTACACAGATTGCTGATAAAACTATAACTGCTGCACAGATTGCTGATAATACTATAACTGCTGCGCAACTTGCTGTTGGAGCTGTAATTCCTACTGGTGGAATTATTATGTGGTCTGGAACTATTGCAAATATTCCAACTGGATGGGCATTATGCAATGGAACAAATGGAACTCCAAATCTACAGGATAGGTTTATTGTAGGTGCTACTAGTGGAGGAGATGGTGTTTATCCTGGAGTTGGTGTCAATCAAACTGGTGGTAATAAGGATGCAATAATTCCTTATCATAATCACACTGATGCTGGTCACACTCACAATTATGATCCAGGAATAAACAGTCCAGATAATAATCCACTAAGACTTCAAGGAAATGATCTTAATACTCCAAGATATGGAGGTCAAACTAGGACTACAGGTACTGGGCATGCAAATATTTCATATGCTGGAACTGCAAATAACCAAATAAATGCAAACCTTCCTCCATACTATGCACTTGCTTTCATTATGAAAACTTGATAAATACCTCTATAATGATTCTATATTCATATGAAACAACAAGAAATGATTGAAAATCTTACCAAACAACTACAAAGTTTGGCAGAAGAATTACAAAGTTTAGAAAGACAATTTGTTACTAAGAAGGAACAATTTTTAAAAGTTCAAGGAGCACTTGAAGCACTTGTTGAACTAAACAAAGAAGAAGAATAAATACTAGAAGGATTATATAATCCTTCTTTTTTTGTAGGTATATACCGATGTCCGAACAACTACCATTTCGCATTCGACGATCTGCCGTAGAAGGAAAGAGACCACAAAACGCAGACTTGGAATTAGGTGAATTAGCACTTAATACTTATGATGGTCGTTTGTTTGCGAAGAAGGATACTGGTGGTGTCGGCGTCGGAACAACTGTAACATTATTAACACCTTGGACGGAAACAGTAGGTGTTGGATTATATTATACAGAAGGAAATGTTGGTTTAGGAACAACAAATCCAACGACAAGACTCTGGGTTTCTGGTGATATTAATTTCACAGGAAACTTATATCAAAATGGAACTATCTTTCAAAGTGGTGGAGGTGGTGGTGGAACTTCATCCCAATGGGTTACATATACAGCAGGTATAAGTACATCAAGTAATGTTGGTATAGGGACGACAAATCCAACAACAAAATTACAAGTTAATGGAAGTGTAACTCTTGGTGCTGGAAGTACTGATTTAATTAGTATTCCTGGAAGAATCTCTTCAAATTTTTATCCTACTGGTGATGGTGTTTATGATATTGGAAGACCAACACAGATAGGTCTTGGAGCAAATCGTTGGAGAGATGCTAATTTTTATGGTAAAGGTTCATTTGATGGTGGTGTGGATGCTCACGACATTGAGCTTGGTATAGGTTCTGCGAATTTAATTTATAGCACTTTTGGAAACTTAGAATTAAATTCACAAAGTGGAACAACAAATATTGATGACAATGTAACGATTTCTGGTAACACTGGTATAGGAACAGTAACTCCAACAGAAAAATTACACGTTCAAGGTAATCTGAGACTTACTGGTGGACTTTATGATTTCAATAACTCTGTAGGAACTACAACATCAGTTCTTGTATCTACTGGTGCTGGAGTTAGTTGGGCTCCAATTGCAATTGCTGGTTCTCAAGGACTTCAAGGTCTTCAAGGTACTCAAGGAACTACTGGTTCTCAAGGACTTCAGGGTCTTCAAGGTACTCAAGGAACTACTGGTTCTCAAGGACTTCAGGGTCTTCAAGGTACTCAAGGAACTACTGGTTCTCAAGGACTTCAGGGTCTTCAAGGTACTCAAGGTACTCAAGGTACTCAAGGTACTCAAGGTACTCAAGGTACTCAAGGTCTCCAAGGACTTCAAGGAACTACTGGGTCTCAAGGACTTCAGGGTCTTCAGGGTCTTCAAGGTACTCAAGGAACTACTGGGTCTCAAGGACTTCAGGGTCTTCATGGTCTTCAAGGAACTACTGGGCCTCAAGGACTTCAGGGTCTTCAAGGTACTCAAGGTCTCCAAGGACTTCAAGGAACTACTGGTTCTCAAGGACTTCAGGGACTTCAAGGAACTACTGGTTCTCAAGGACTTCAGGGACTTCAGGGAACTACTGGTTCTCAAGGAACTACTGGGTCTCAAGGACTTCAGGGTCTTCAAGGTACTCAAGGTCTCCAAGGACTTCAAGGAACTACTGGTTCTCAAGGACTTCAGGGTCTTCAAGGTACTCAAGGAACTACTGGTTCTCAAGGACTTCAAGGAACTACTGGTTCTCAAGGACTTCAGGGACTTCAAGGAACTACTGGTTCTCAAGGACTTCAAGGAACTCAAGGTATTCAGGGAATTCAGGGATTTAGGGGAAATGATGGAACATCTGTAACCATTAAAGGATCTTTGGGGTTAACTCCAGGAAATGAGCAATCGGAACTAAATTCTCCAAGCAATTCTTGGTATCCACCTCAACCTGGTGATGGTGTTATTGATAGTAATACTGGAAATTTGTGGGTTTATGGTGGAGTATCATGGAGCAATGTCGGATCAGTTAGAGGTCCCCAAGGCACTCAAGGTCTCCAAGGACTTCAAGGAACTACTGGTTCTCAAGGACTTCAGGGTCTTCAAGGTACTCAAGGAACTACTGGTTCTCAAGGTCTCCAAGGACTTCAAGGAACTACTGGTTCTCAAGGTCTCCAAGGACTTCAAGGAACTACTGGTTCTCAAGGAACTCAAGGTCTCCAAGGAACTACTGGTTCTCAAGGACTTCAGGGACTTCAAGGAACTACTGGGTCTCAAGGTCTCCAAGGACTTCAAGGAACTACTGGGTCTCAAGGAACTCAAGGTCTCCAAGGACTTCAAGGAACTACTGGTTCTCAAGGAACTCAAGGTCTCCAAGGACTTCAAGGAACTACTGGGTCTCAAGGTACTCAAGGAACTACTGGTTCTCAAGGACTTCAGGGACTTCAAGGAACTACTGGTTCTCAAGGACTTCAGGGACTTCAAGGAACTACTGGGTCTCAAGGTCTCCAAGGACTTCAAGGAACTACTGGGTCTCAAGGAATTCAAGGATTACAAGGAACTACTGGTTCTCAAGGAACTCAAGGTCTCCAAGGACTTCAGGGTCTTCAAGGTACTCAAGGAACTACTGGTTCTCAAGGTCTCCAAGGACTTCAAGGAACTACTGGTTCTCAAGGTCTCCAAGGACTTCAAGGAACTACTGGGTCTCAAGGTACTCAAGGAACTACTGGTTCTCAAGGACTTCAGGGTCTTCAAGGTACTCAAGGAACTACTGGTTCTCAAGGTCTCCA
>Ga0255066_1000048_pt1 | contig 21113 bp, 16 predicted proteins | sample Colum_Cont_RepA__2_FD_188465 | JGI IMG/M metagenome (GOLD analysis project Ga0255066, IMG submission 188465) | Freshwater microbial communities from Columbia River, Oregon, United States - Colum_Cont_RepA_8h | ecosystem: Environmental > Aquatic > Freshwater > River | place: USA: Oregon...
TATTCTTGGTATCCTGTGTATCCTGAATATGCTAAGTTGGCAGCCATACCTAATGGAGTCTTAGTAGCAATACTTCTTCCAATATCAAATATACCTTTTCCTATCTTGCCAGCACCCGTAGTACCAAGTTTAGCTCCCATTCTTTGGAAGATACTCTTTGTTGCAGCAGGAGCTATTTTACTGCCTAATGCAGTAGCAGCTTTAGCACCACCAGGAAGTAATCTCTTTAGTGCTGTAAGACCTAAACCACCAGCTATGATTGCTGGGAGTGATTCTAACAAACCACTTAAAAGACCTCCACCTTGATTTTGTTGTTGCATTTGGTCTTCAACATCTTCATTAGATCTTAAAAGACCAGCATCTTCGTAAAGTGAATAGTTAGCAGGAGTTACTGGTAATGGTGCTCCAGGAGCAGGTCCTGCTAAGCCACCTTTAAATATATTTTGTACGTTACTAAAGTATTTTGTCTGTTCTTTTGCTTTAACTTCTTTTTGAGCTGGTATTAGTTTCTGTATATTTTGTCTTGCTTTTGTTTCTGGAGTCTTTTCTAATTTCTTAGCTAGTTTATCAAGAGCTTGTCTTAATGCTTTTGAGTCTTGTTTGTTTGCATCTTTAAGTTTTTGTATTGTTGATTCTAATTCTTTGAATAGATCGTTTTGTTCTTCTGTAGCATCTAAAAGTAATTGTTCACGTTTTTCTGTTTGTTTAATAAATTCTTCAAATACTTTTTTATTCATAGAAGCTGACCCTACATTAGGATCAGCTCTAAATTGTGTTTCAAATGTTGAGGTCATAGCCTGAAGTCTAGCTGCCTTTTGTTGATTGGCAGCTTCCTTCATAGTTTCTACTTCCTGTAAGGTATATGTCTTACGAGGACCGCTTGCTAGACCTTTTAATGGATTAGCCATTATTCAGCGTATCTAGCGTTAGGTGTTGGCTCATCTTCTTCTTCTGGTTCCGCTTTAGCAGCAGGAGCAGGAGCAGGAGCTGATCTACGTGGCGGCACAGGCATCATTGGCTGTGCCGCATCAGCCTTTTTTCCTGATGAATATGCATTAGCACCAAAGAAAGCTGCAACCAAAGCTGCGATTGATACGAAGTAAGTTGGAGCAATGTTACCAATAATTGTAGCTGCATCATCTACATCTACCCATGATGCAAAAAGAATTGTGACTGGATATAGCAACATTCCAAATAAAGCAAACCATGTCATCTTACGCATTGCATCTCGTTGAGCATCTTGATCTTCAAGCTCTTTACGTTTGAATTCCAAATACATAGCAAGTTCTTGGCTACTTACATAACCGTCGCCATTAGTATCTGCCTCTTGTAAATGTTGGTAAGCGTTATCACTTACACCCCTTTTGATATCTGCCATTTTTACATTCCTTGTTTCTGTTGTTGTAATTTAGTGTTTTGCTCTTTTAAATGATTAATCAACAACATAATGTAAATTTCCCTTTCCCACGGTATCATGTTTTCAAGCTCTCCTAAACTATATTTGTGAAACTGCATCAGATTAAAGTTAGTCTGATAATAGTTTAAGAGACCTTCATGAGAAAGGACTAGACGAAAAAACTCTGCAGTCCCTCCAGGACTGCTTTATTCTCCGTCTCACACTTCACACATTTAAAATCTAGTTCGTGTCTTAAGATTGGTAACGTCTCAAAGAACACATTAATCTTTTCTAAGTGTTGTGGACTTAATTCTTCCACAAACTCAACCATCTCTTCTGTTGAGTAATCTTTAGCATCATACATCTCGTCACCCTTCCATATTGTTTTTATGGATTTAGCAACAAGTTTTAAGATGTTATCTGCTGTAAGATCTTCTCTTAAGTTTGCAAGCTCCAGGATATCTGGATCTTTCATTGTAATTAATAAGTTATTACCAAGATCAACCTCTGGCCTATGATCTAATGGTTTTTGAACCTTCACAGTTGTGATATCAACCTTTGCATCTTGTTTGTGTTCACAATTATTACAAGTCAGTACTATATCTATGTTTTCACCAACTGATTTTGCTCTAATCTGTAAGAATAGATATTCAATATCATAACTCGGTGAAGTCTTACTTGACACCTTATGATACGTACACTCTTCTACTAATTCATTGACAGCATTGACTTGTTGTTCTAAGTCACCATTCAATGCAATCAATAACTTCTTCTGTTCTTTAACTAAGAAAGGTCTGTATTCAACCTTCTCATTTGTACTAGGTAGCTCTGTTGTATAAACTGGCACCTCAAGTTTTGGTAAAGACATACTATAAAACTCCTATCATCTATCTAAATAAAAAATAATTATCAGCTCCAGTGCCTGTGTATCTTACTGTTCCAGCACCTAAAAGTTGTTGAGCCTGTTGTTGCGGTGTTGTTTGGAAAGGCTCATTGCTATTATTAAAGAAATTAAAGTAATCAAATATTGATTTAGTCTTTTCAGGACCTTGATCTGGACCAATCTCATTTGATCTCCAGCGTCTATAACTAAACGTGACGTTAAGTTTGTGGACTGAATTAGCTAAATTGTTGTCTAAAATAAGTGGGTTTACTGATACAGGGAATAATTCATAGCAAGTAACGCTATATGTTACACGATCAGACTCATCTAACTGGTTAATCACCATGGTTGTGACATAGTTATCTCTGTATTTGGTTGTGTGCCATGCTTGGTTACTTGGAGTTCTATTAACAACTCCGTCTACCCATTGATCAAAATATGTTTTGACCTTCATTTCTCGATCAACAATAAAGTTGATACCCATGTTATCGCCACCGTAATCAACTCCAACTGGGAAGAATTCTGGAGGACCAAAGAGTTGTTGGCGACTTGTTAGTATTCTTGTTTGTGGTAGGAATGCGTTATCAGCAAACATACCTACCTCTCGACCAAAGTTGTTATTAAGTAAACAAATAGGATTGTCAATAATAACTTCAAATCTGTTAGGCTTTGATAGTCCCTTTGATCTCACACTGGCTAAGAAGTTGGTGACGGTATTTTGAGCTCGTCCTGGAGTCGTACGATCAGCTCTAACGTCTACTTCTGGTATTTGTAAATTATCTATAGCCATTAAACCATCCTTCTTGAGTCTCTAAAGACTTGTTCTTTAGAAGCTCCCTTAAATTCTTCTATTGGTAATGTTGCCGCAGCAAGCCATTGGTCGTTAGGTATAGTATAAAATTGAGATCTAACATGATCTGTTAGATATCTCTTCACACAAGCAGAAACTCCTGGATACTTAGCACTATTGTTTAAGATAGTCCAGCTAACTTGAGCTCTACTTTTAGGATCCGATATATCTCTTACTAACTCCAATAATGCACCCATCAACTTAAACCTAAGTCCATAAGGTAAGTAGTGCAAATTTAGTCCATAAAATCCACCTTCAGCTTTGTTAAAAGGTAGGACTAATGGAAATGTATCATAATATGGTAGTGTATCTTTTGTCTTTGGATCATAATTGAAAAGATAGAGCCCACCAATTTTCAACGTATTGCCATCCGTAGCTAAGGACCTCTTAACTTGGTTCTTTGTGACCCGCATGTTTTGTACTTGCTTTTGATACCAAGCAAGACTTCTTTTAACAGACTCTGGATCAACTCTTAATTGTTGAAAAGGATTAGCCATTTTTATTATTTATCGATTCCAAGCTCTTTTTCTGTTAATATTTCAAAATGCCAGCCCTTTGTCTTGCAATATTCTCGTGCTGTTTTCCATTTAGCCTGATTAACTCCCCACGTAAAGACTTCATTGATATAATGTTGAGTTCTACGCTTTGGCTTTTCAGGTGGAGCTACAAACTTTGAAGGTTTAATTTCTATAAGATACTTTGTAGTTTTACCATCTTGTTGTTTAACCTTCATGTAAAAATCTACGAAATATCTGTGGATCTTATTGTCTACAGGAGATCTATAAGGAATAATAATCTCTTCTGAGCCCCATTCTAAAACAGAACTATTGTGATCGCAGTATTTCATAAACTTTAATTCCCAAGTGCTTCTGTAGATGACTTGAGTAGGATCACCAATATATTTGGAAGGATTAATAACTTTATACCTTCCTTTGTAAGTTTTGTCTGAATACATGATAAATATTATAAACTATCTAGGAATTAGTATTTATGGCAATTTCTCCAAATGGTCAAGTAGGCCCAGATTTCAGACCAGTAGGGTTTGATCAAAGCGATCTTAAACCACAAACCTTTGGCCCTCAAGGTGGACAAGCAGGGTCAATGAACTACTCTGTCAACCAACTTAAATATCCTCTTTACACGGGCATGGATAAAGACTTACAACACTACATGGTGTTTTTTGTTAATATCCGTGGTAAAAGTAAGGCTACAGACTTTAGCCGTAAAACAGAAATTAAACCAATTGGTCAGAATAGATTCTCAGGTGAACAGTTGGTTCAAGGTGGAGCAGGAGTATTAGGTGGTTCAGCTGGTATTGCTCTTGGTGCTTCTTTAGGTAAGTCGGTTGGTGCTAACTTAGCTAAAACTAATATCCAAAAAGTAAGAAACATTGTACTTACTGGAGCTGCTGCAGCAACTGGTGGCGTTGTTGGTGCTCAAGGAACTCAATGGTTAAACGACAAACTAAAAGCATTCGTTCCAGATAAAACATTTAGAATTGATACAGCTATGATGTTAGCTATTAATGAAAAGCCATCTGTTAAGTATGGTGTCGATTATGATGCTAAAGATTTAGGTACATTCATTGGTTATCTTGCAGGCGGTGTTGGTGGTGTTGAAATGGTTCAAGGCCAACAAACAGCAGAACTTGCTCGTGCCATGGTTCTTAATCTATCAAACATTCCATCTGGTATTGCTAATGCCTTAGGTGGTAACTTAGCTATTTCAGAAGCTATTCAAGCTGGTACTGGTTTAGCTCCTAATCCATTCCGCGAGCAAATCTTTAGAAATGTCGATACAAGAACATTTGTTTTTGATTATAAATTCTTACCAAGAAGTAAAGCTGAAGCTGATAGTGTTAAGAACATTATCTATAAATTTAAATACCATATGCACCCTGAAGTATCTGATGGTGGTTTATTCTACATTTATCCTTCTACATTTGATATTGCTTACTATTTCAAAGGTAAAGAGAATACAAATCTTCACAAAATCTCAACTTGTGTATTAGAAAGAATGGCTGTTGATTATGGTGGTCAAGGATTCAATACATTTGAAGATGGCGTTCCTACAGAGATTAATATGAGACTTGAATTTAGAGAACTAGAAATCATGACTAAGAAACGTATTAGTGAGGGTTACTAATTATGTACTTTAAGAACTTTCCATTAATAAACTATACGCTTGACAGCGGTCTTACAAGTTTTACAATGACAGATATCTTTAGACGAGTTAAGGCTGATGCTAATAACATTCTAACTTCTACAGCTTATGATGAATATGATATAGAAGATGGCGATACACCTGAAATTGTTGCACATAGAATATATGGAGATTCAACATTACATTGGATTATCCTTATTACAAATGAAATTATTGATCCAAGATATGATTGGCCTTTATCATCTTATGCATTAGGTCAGTATGTAGCTGATAAATATGGGTCAGCTAATGTGTATTCTACAAAGCAATTTGAAGATTCTAATGGTGATGTTGTTCATTCAAGCTTTGCTGGAACGAAGTATCCAATATCAAATATCACCTATGAAGAAAGATTGAATGAAGCAAAGCGTAGAATTAAAATTTTAAAACCTGAATTTGTATCAGTTTACGTAGAGAGATTTACTGGATTATTAAATAATGGCTAATGAACAACTGAACTCAGGAGTGAGAGCAGCTGGTGATGTTAAGATAGATGAAGTAGTTCTAATTACATCAAGTGGCGAAGAACTCAACATAAAACTATATGTTGGTGAGCTCAATCTTTATGAAGACATGTTTAGAACAGGTCTTTATGGCAACCTCCTTGTAGTAGATAACTTCAATTTAACTCAAACATATGCCTTAACTGGTGATGAATTTATTCGTCTAAAATTCTCAACACCAAGTATGGCTGATTCTGAAATCTTTAAGACGTTTAAAGTTTATAGTATCACAGATCGTATGATGGTGAATGATGCTGCTAAACAAAGCTACATCATGCATTTTTGTAGTCCTGAGATTATGATTGATGCTTTGAGTCCTGTACATAAAACATTCTCTGGTACGGTAGACGATGTAGTTAAAAAGATATTTGAAAACTACGTAGCAACTTCAAGAACTGGAGGCAATCAGTTTTCAACTCTTAATATCTTAGGTAAAACAATTAATCAAGTAAAGTTTACATCTCCAGGATGGAGACCTTTAAAATGTTTAAACTGGTTAGCAAGTCGTGCCTTAGGTAATGGGTATCAAAGTCCTGGATATCTTTTCTTTGAATCTAACAAAGGATTCTACTTTGCTAACGTTGAACAGATTGTTGATAACGCTATCAAAACAAAGCAAGTATATCAAGAATACTACTACTTTGCTAACAATACATTTACACCAGGTTTCAATAGAGATTCAGATATTGATACACAATATAAGTTAGCAGAAGACTTCAAAGTTGTTGAATCATTTAACAGTCTTAAGAATGCACAGACTGGATACCTTGCAAACCGTTTGTTTACGCTCGATGTTGTAACAAAAGAATACAACATTTGGGATTACGATCACGTAAATAACTGGAATGCCTATAAACATATGGGTAGTGTGAAGGGTCAAGCTATTCCACCATATGCATCTGGTGAGATTGGTATGAATACTTTGAGAAGTCCAGCTGGATTCAACCAAGTAGCCTTACAACATTCACAACTTTATACAGGATTTAAAAATAACGTCCATGATAAAGCAAATGAGATATTACCAAGACGTCTAAGTAATCTTAATGAAATACAAAACATAAAGATTGAGATAACTGTTCCTGGACGAACAGATGCAGAAATAGGGTCAATGGTTAAGTTTAATTATCCTGATGCAAGTCCAAGAGATCCATCAGATTTAAACAAACAAAAACTAGATAAATTATATTCTGGGTACTATCTAGTGACAGCGATAAGACATAGAATTACTTTAACAAGACATATCATGATTATGGAACTTGTTAAAGATTCTTACTCTTCAATAGGAAATGAGACATGACAAGTAGTGTAGATAATTTATTTGCAAGAGATGGATTCTGGTGGTGGGTCGGTGTTGTTGAAGACCGTATGGATCCATTAAAGATTGGTCGAGTAAGAGTACGTATTACTGGATACCATATTGCAAACAAACAAGAGCTTCCAACAGATGATTTGCCTTGGGCACTCCCAATGCAACCTATCCTTTCTGCTGCAATTTCAGGTAAGGGTGATGCTCCACTTGGTCCTTTAGAAGGAACTTGGGTAGTTGGATTCTTTGCAGACGGAGCTGAATGTCAGCAACCTATCATCATGGGTACTCTAGGTGGTATTCCAAATACATCTAATGCATGTCAAGCAAGAGCTAAAGAACAAGAATCTGTTAATAATGTAGCAAGAGATGATGCTGGTAATGTTGTTACAGATCAAAACGGCGACGCTGTAGAAAATTCACCACAGCCTACAGTCATAAATGAAACAGAAAGTAATAGCATTTATGTAACACTCCCACCATTAACTCAAGCTGAAATCCAACAGCTTATGTCTGCTATTGGTCAAAGAGAAAGTAGCAGTCAGCCAGGTGGTGCTCAAAATTATACAATAACAAATCAATATGGATATGTTGGTAAGTATCAATTTGGTGCTGCAGCTCTACAAGACTTAGGTTATTTAAGAACTCCAATCCCAAAATCTAATCTCTCTAATTCAGATATGAACACAAATAATCTCTGGACTGGTAAGAATGGAGTTGAGAGTTTAGAAGATTTCAAAGCTAACAAGAACAATGTTCAAGAGTTAGCTATGTTTGAGAATGTTAAAACTAACTATGTTAGGTTAAAGAACTTAGGTGTTATTGATGCTTCTACTTCAACAAAAGAAGAAGTCGCAGGATACTTAGCTACATCTCATCTATTAGGTGCTGGTGGTGCTAGAGATTACAGTCAAGGTGTTAATAAAACTGATGGTAATGGAACAGGTGCATCTGAATACTATGCATTAGGTGTTTCATCTTTAGGTGGCGTTGTTGATAACACTCCAAGAGCAATTGCTCAGTCATCTACACCAAAATCAGGACTTAACAAAGTTGTTGATACATTCCTATCATGGGCAGGTGCTCTAAACAATCCTAAACTAGGTCAGCCTGAAGCATATGGCGATCCTAATAGTGTTTATCCAAGATGTGATTACACAGCAAGACCTGATACTAATAAGTTAGCAACCAACACTGATGACTTAAAAACAACTCCTAATCCTGAAAAAGAAAAGACAAGGATTGAATCAGTAAAGACTGCTAATGAAGCTACTCCAGAATGGCAAGAGCCACCAAGTGCTTATAACGCCAAGTATCCTTATAACCATGTTAAGGAAACTGAATCTGGTCATGTAATAGAACTAGACGATACTCCAAATGCTGAACGTATTCACATTTATCACAGAACAGGAACCTATGTTGAAATAGATAGAGAAGGATCTGTGTCTTATAAAGTGAAGGGTGAAAACTACGAGATCTTTAATAGAAACAATAGAATGTACATTCAGGGCAACCACGATATTACTGTTGATGGTGCTAAAACCTTGCTTGTTAAGAATGCTTTAGATGTAGAAGTCTTAGGTAAAGCTACTATCAATATTAAGAATGATGCCGATGTTAATATATCTGGTACATTAAATCTCAAAGCACAAAACATTAACATTGAAGCTCAGCAAGATATTAATATAAGAAGTGGTAACTATACAAACTTCCTAACAGGCGGCGATCTAAACTATAGAGTTGGTGGAGACGAACAACATCTTGTTGCTGGTGACTATGATCTTGATGCAAGTGATATCAATCTAAATTCAGGTACAGCTAATCCAACTGCAGCTAGTGAAACTGGTCTTGATAACGGAATTATTAGTGACTTATATGGATCTACAGCATCAGCATTTGATGTCACAGGTCTCAATCCACTTCCAGTTGACATTGCAAACACCTTAAATCCATTAGCAAAAACAATTCCAAATGTAACAGGTAAGATAGGATCTAATTTATTTGGTGGTGTATTCTCAGCAGGAGGTATTGCTGGTATCTTAAGTAACACTGGAGTTCCAGGTCTTAATACTGTTCTAGCTAAATCAGGCCTTGGTAACTTCTTTGATATCCTACGCGATACTGGATTTACTAATATAGATGGCTTTGCTGATGTTATGAATCAAACAGGATTTAAAGGCATTAATGAAATCTTAGCTAACCAGGGATTGAGTGATGTAGAAACTATTCTATCCAATGCTGGATTAAACTTAAATTCTGCATTTGGTGATGTTGTTACACAAAATCAAAATTCAATACTATCTGCATTACAAAATTCTGGCTTAGTTCCAGATACATTCTTAGAACAAACTAAAGCTATTGTTGATAACTTTACTAAGAATGGTGTAGCCAGAATTGACGATATAATACCAACATTAAGAGAAACTATTCCAGTATTAAATGAATTTAGTAGTTGGACAGACTTCCCTGATGCTACTCAATTAAGTAAATACTTCACTCTTGGTGATTTAACTAATAGAGTAAGAGAAGTAGGAATGCAATTCCCTCTAACAGAGACAGTAGGGTATACAAAGGATATTTTAGCAGCTAACTTAAAATCATTAGCTGTTAATGCTTTGGATCCAATTAAAGAAAGATATCCAAATGCTGTCATCTCAAATGCATTTATGCCAACGACAGGATATCTCATTGCAAGCGATCCATACAATCCTGTAGCCAAGTTTATTGAAAATGTTCGTCAAAATGTAGATGCAGACACAGCAGATTCTGTAGAAAGAGACTTGGATTCTGTTAATCAATTCAACGTAGGTCGTGCAGCTAACATTCAATTTAAGGGTGCTACGGCTTCTGAATACTTTGAAATAGCTCAATGGATGAAAGAAAACATTGCATATGATCAGATCAGACTTGAATATTCCACATTGGGTACAGCTGAACCTTGGATCACAGTATCACAAAGACGTGAAGGAAATAGACCAATTACTTCTATTGATAAAGTTGTAACAGCTATTAATGGAACAGTTATTGCTAACTATCTTGCTGATTTGAGTGATGCATAATGTCAGTTACAGCAACACCTACCAATCCTACATCAGTCTATGAGCTACAGGTATTCACTCGTACTCTAACTCTAAGTACAGCAGTCACACTTTTAGGTTATACAGTTTTTGCACCAAGTCAGTCTGTTATTTTAATAACTATATCAAGTACAACTCTAACAATTAGTGGGTATTATGATAACATTTTTAATTTACAAGAATGGCGTTATAGAACCAATACAAATGATAGTACAGAATATACAACAAGTGTTTACTATGGATCATTACCATCAGTCTATTACAAAGCCACTGGGTATAAACCAGACATTAGAACAAGCTCAAGTATAGCTATTAATGTTAGAACGAGCCATGGTAATTTAGACTTCCTACATTTTATTAAGAATGACTGGAACCAAAAAAGAAATAGATTGTTAGACTTTATTAGAGGTTCAACTATTGATACTGAAGAAAGACAAATTGATATTGAATTAGATCTACCAGCAGGAGCTACGTCAGGAGGTGGCGGAGCACCTACTTCATATAACTACGCCGTAACTTTATCAACTAATACTGAAAACTATAATTTAAGAACCGCCGCTCTTGCAGCAGGATGGGTTGAAACTCTACCACTTAATGCTACAATTACGGTTGCAAACGGAGTCTATGTTTGGAGCGATACAACATCTACAGCAGCATTTGCTACAGGTTCAACATTCCCGGTAGGTAGTACTATTAGTATTGTCAACAATGGTTTCATTATAGGCAAAGGTGGTAATGGACAAAATGGAGATGGTCCAGCTGCAGGTCCTTTTAATGGAGGCCCTGCTATGAGCCTAGGTTACAATATATCTTTAACCAATAATAGTTATGTTGCTGGTGGCGGTGGTGGTGGGGCAGGATTTACCAACGTAGGTGGCGGTGGAGGTGCTGGTGGCGGTTTAGGTGGGACAGGATCTAGTAACCCAGGTGGTGCTGGAGGAGCAATTGGGTTGAGTGGCGGTAACGGCGTATATTCTTTCAATAACTGTGGCGGTGGTGGCGGTGGTAGAATTTTACCTGGAACTGGTGGTACTGGCTATGCTGGAGGAGGCGGTCAGCCGGTAAATGGCGGCGGCGCCGGTGGTGGTGGTGCGTCTGCTGCAGGTAATGGAACTTTAACTGGTGACGCAACATTTATTTATTCAGCAACTGGTGGTGGTGGTGGTGGAGGTTGGGGAGCTGCAGGAGGATTTAGTGCTGGTGGAGTAAGAACTAATCCACTTGTTTCGGGTGGTAATGGTGGTAGTGCTAACAGTGCTGGTAGTCCAGCTACAAGAAGTGGAGTTGCTGGAACAACGGGAACACCTGGATCAGGCGGTAAAGCTATAGAACTTAATGGTTATACAGTAACCTACAATGTTACAGGAACAATTTATGGAGCAGTTTCATAATGCCAGCTGCAGCTAGATTAGGAGATTTATGTACAGGACATGGATGTTGGCCACCTAGAGAAGGTATTAGTGCTAGTCCCAATGTCTTTATTAATGGAATACCAGCTCATAGATTAAATGATCCTTGGTATGTTCATTGCTGTGATACAGATTGTCACGATGGAGAAGTAGCGTCTGGATCTGGAACAGTCTTCATTAATGGACTTCCTGCAGCAAGAATGGGCGACAGTATAAGTTGTGGCAGTTTAATATCAGAAGGGTCTCCTAATGTTCATATAGGATCAAGGTCTGTTAATTTAGGTTCAAGGTTTAATGCAGGAGATGCAATATTAGGTGCTATTGATATCTTAGAAGACTTTGGATTTATTGATACAAGTTTTGGATTTGGTGGCTTTAGTTTTGACTTTGGAGATTTCTTTTAATGGCAATTGAGTTAAAAAGATTTTTCAACACAGTTATTAAAACAGCCTCTGCTCATAATCTAACTACCGGTACTGTTGTAAGAATAACTAGAACAGATAACAATCTTAATGGTAACAATTACTACGTAAAAGTTTTGACACCAACTTCTTTTAGTTTATATTATGACTCCAGCTTAACTAAGATAGTTGGAACGGATAGTTTAAATATTACTAGCTCAGCTACTATTATTCCACTCTTTGTAACATCTCTCACCTACACTTATGGGTTTCCAGGCAGTGGAGGAGGTGGAGGAGGAGGAGGTGGTGGTGGAAGTAGCACATCTACTACTACATTTGCTTTTTCAACAAGCATTACAACAAACATTCAAAACTTTAATTTAAGTAGTGCTTTAGTTGCAGCAGGATGGAATCAAACATCTGCAGTAGTAGCTACTATTTCCATTGATGCTGGAATCTATATTTGGTCAGATTCTACATCCCTTGCAGCCCTAACTGTAACATCACTTCCAGCTAGTTCAACTGTGTCTATTTTAAATAATGGTTTCATTATGGGTAAGGGAGGTAATGGTGGTCCAGCTATTAGTGGAGCTGGAGGAGCTGGTGGCCCCGCAATGAGTCTAGGCTACAACATAACTTTAACTAATAATAGTTTTATAGCTGGTGGTGGAGGGGGAGGTGGTACTGGAGGAACAGATGGGAGCCAAGGTGGCGGCGGCGGCGGTGCTGGTGGAGGAGGGGCCTTCAATAAAAGTGATGGAGCTTTAGTCAGTGGAGGTGCTATTGGACAAAATGGAAATTCAACTATACCCTCTACATCTGCTACAGGCGGTCCAACTCCATCCTTCAACGCAGTAGGGGGTGGCGCTACAGGTGGTAGAATTCTACCAGGAGTTGGAGGTACAGCCAGTACAGCAACATTTAATGGGGCAGCGGTTTCTGGAAAGGTTGGTGGATCTGGAGGAGGAGGAGGTGCCTTCTATATTAATTTAACTGCCTTTTCTGTGGAAAATGGATCTCCCGGTGGAGCGGGAGGATCAGCAAACAGTGCTGGTAGTAACAATGGTGCAAATACAGCTGGAACAGGTGGTAGTGGTGGTGGTGGAGGCGGCGGTTGGGGAGCTGCTGGTGGAAATAGTAAAAACTTTAATGGAGCAGCTGGAGGTAAAGCCATAGCACTCAATGGATTCACAGTAACCTATATAACAACAGGTACAATTTATGGAGCAGTAAGTTAAGGAGATAAAATATGGATAGAAAATGGTTAGTTCACAATCAAGTAACAGGTCTACAAGAAGAAAGAGATTCTTTTGATGCTATAAAAGTAAGACGTTTAGAAATCATAGAAGAATCACATCTTTTTGATATTACTGTCATGGTTAAGAATGAAGATAATACATGGACTCAGTCACTAGCTGATGAAAATGGCGATCCTATTCCGCCACCTAATTAAGAAAAAGATAAAAATCTCCTGCCAAATAGCTATAAATATTGCTCATGGCACGATCAACTAGACAATTCATAGACTTAGACGCAGCTTTTTCTTATAACCCAAGAACAAGAGATGTCGCCACCAAAACTGATGATAACGCAGTTCGTGGTGCTTTGCGTAATCTAATCCACACCAAAAACTATGAAAGACCATTCCAACCTGATCTTGGTAGTCAATTACATAGTTTATTGTTTGATAACTTAGATGACTTTTCAGTAACGGTTGCTGAAAGAGTCTTAGCTGACTCAATCAGAAAATATGAACCTAGAATTGAAGTCTATAGAGTTCAAGTGGTTCCTAATGATGCCAACGAAATGTATATTCAAGTTGAATATAAAATAAAGAATACACAAACTCCAGCAGTTTTCACAACCTCATTTACTAGAGTACGATAATGGCCAATAATGTTAGAGTAACAGAATTAGACTTTGATACCATCAAAGAAAATTTAAAAACATACTTGAGAGCTCAAAGTCAATTTACAGACTATGACTTTGATGCATCTAACCTTTCTGTTCTTATTGACCTTTTAGCATACAATACTCATTACAATGCTGTCTTAGCTAACATGGTTTCAAATGAAATGTTCTTAGATTCAGCTATCAAAAGATCATCTGTTGTATCTCTAGCAAAACAATTAGGTTACCTACCAAGAAGTAGAAAGGCTGCAACATCAACTGTTGATGTAGTCTTACAAAACATTACAAGTAAGCCTAACTTCTTAACTATTAATCCTTTTACTTTATTCACAACCAATATTGATGGTACAAGTTATAACTTCTATAACCCAGTAAGTTATACTACAACTCCTAACAATGAAGTTTATACGTTCTCTAATGTAAAACTTTATCAAGGTCGTATCCTTGAATTCTATTTCACAGTAGGTGCAGGTGCAACTCCAGCAACCAAGTATGTTATTCCTAACTTAGATATTGATACAGATACTATTGCTGTAGCTGTTCAGTATGGTGGCGTTGGTAGTTATGATGAAACCTACATTAAGATGACAGATATTACAGAAGTAGATAGTACTTCTAAAGTCTACTATCTTCAAGAAAATACAGAAGGCTACTATGAAATCTTCTTTGGTGATGATGTCTTAGGTAGAAAGTTATCACAAAATGATGTGATTAAAGTTAGATACTTGATTACAGATGGCGATGCTGCAAACGTCAGTGACACACTAGCTGTGTCTTGGTCTGTTAATGCAATTGCTGGTGAAACAGCAAACGATAGAACAATTACTACTATCAGCAAACCTTCAGGTGGTTCTGAGAAAGAAGATATTGATACAATTAGATTTAGAAGTATTAATAACTACGCTAGCCAAGGTCGTGCTGTGACAGCAAATGACTATTCAACAATTATTAGTGACAGAATTCCAGGCGTAGAGTCTGTTAATGTTTGGGGTGGTGAAGAGAATGATCCACCAGTCTATGGTAAAACATTTATTAGTGTCAAGCCTAAAACAGGGTATGTCTTAACTGACACAGAAAAGAATAACATTATTAATGACATTTTAAAACCAAGAGCAATAGTAACAGCTCAACATGAGTTTGTAGATCCAACTTTCACATACCTTGGGTTTGATGTCACAGTAAGATATAGCTCAGCTCAAACAAATCAATCATCTGATGATATTCGTAGCTTAGTAAATGCAAAAATTGCTACATTCATGAATACTAACCTTTCTAGGTTTAATGCTAACTTCTATCGTTCACAACTAGAAGAACAGATTATGGACTTAGATGATGCAATTTTAAGTGTCAATGTTGTATTACGTTTACAAAAGAGATTGCCACTAACTCCTCGAGTAAGATATTCCGGTAGTCAGATAATTCAATTCCCAGCTAAATTCCATCCTAATGAAATTAGATCAAGTTATTTCTATTTTAATGATGAAACTGGAGATGGTATTGGATATCATCCTGCTCAAGTAAGAGATGTCCCTGATGAATCACCTCCAGATTATGAAGGTACAGGAACATTAAAAACATTTGACTTAGATACTAATGCAATCTTAGATGATAATGTTGGTACAGTTTTTTATGGATTAGGAAAGATTGTTTTAAATTCTGAATCACCATTAACAATCTATGGATATATTGGAAATGAAACTTTCCTTTATGCTAATGCAGGATTGCAAGAAACAGCTTCAGACATATTCCCAGCTTACAATGAAATTTTAGTCTTGGATACTTCAGTTCAAAATACTTTGGCTGGTGTAACTAATGGAATCAACATCGACGTTATAGCAGTTAATAACTAATGGCATACGATACAAGTAAAAAACTTACTCATTTTATTGAGGATCAGATTCCAGACTATGTTCAGGAATTTTATCCTCTCTTTGTTATCTTTACTACAAAGTACTTTGAGTATCTTGAAAATACTAGTAGTGGTGTTCAGTATACAATTCAAAACCTACAACTCAATCGTGACATTGATACCACGGCTTCTAGTCTAGCTGTTAAGTTTTTAAATACATTTGCACCAAATCTTCCTGACATATCTGCTGTAGATGATACCATCCTTGTCAAATACTTTAGACAGTATTTCCAACTAAAAGGATCTGAGAAGAGCTTTAAGTTTTTCTTCAAAGCATTCTTTAATGATGATATAACAGTTACATATCCAAGAGATCAATTATTTAAAACAAGTGACAACACTTGGTACACAGAAAAATCTATTCGTGTCAATAAAAATTCTGGCAATCCTGCTAACTTAAATCACACAAGGGTGACAGGTTTAACAAGTACTGCCAGTGCAATTGTTGATAAAGTTATTAAAGTAACAGGCGTCGGTGGTCTTACATACTATGATTTAGTTTTCCAAACTGGTACTATCAATGGTACATTTCAATCTAGTGAAACTATTAGAGGTATTTACTATAATTTTGGAGCTAACACTTCTTCTTTTGTTACCGTAACTAGCTTAGCTAATCTTGCAACAGCTGATGGTAGATTCTTAAACGAAAAGAGTATTTTAAGTACTAATCAAGTTCTACAAGATAGTTATTACTATCAACAATTTAGTTATGTAGTTAGAACTAATGAAGATAGAGAAACGTGGGCTACTCATGTTCTTGATCACTTACATCCATCTGGAACAATTCTATTTAATGAGTATACAGATAATCAAATAGCTAATAATGCTACTAGCTTTGTTCAAACTATTAGAGTAGAAACATCTGTTAGAATTCCTACAAGTAAAACATATCTTACAGCACCCACATTTACATTTGATAGAACAGCCGATTTACAAACTGGTACAAGTACAACCAAGATAGCAACAACAACTGGATTTGCTACTGTAGCTTATACAAGCATAGGAGCTATAACATATAATGCTGCATTTGATTATCCCGGTGAACATGTCACCTGGGCTCTACAATCAGTTATAGACGTCTTCAGTAGTGTTACTGAAATTGTACGTCCTGATGGCGCTACGTTTGATAAATTAAGTCGTGCTGTAGACTTAGATGAACAATTAATTGCTTGGTCTTATGACACTAATTCTAGTTTGGTTGCAACAAGATATGCTATTACTTCTTCTGTTACAGCAAGCAATCAAGTCCTATCCAATGTTACCTCTGGTATTTTAAGATATAAAATTCCTGCTGCCTCAATCAATTCTACTTCTGTTGGAAGTATGGTACTTCTCTTAACTTATGTTAAGAATAGTAGAGGCAATCAAACTGGTGAAGAAGATAATACTATCTCATTAAAAATTAGTTCAAATGCTACTATTCTTCCATACTTTGATAATGAAGTTCAAAGAAATTACAAACGAGTTGCGTTGAATAACAGCATAGGTATCAATGAATTAGTTTATTATCATTCAAGTAATTCTGTTCAAGCTTACAGTCAAACTCCAGGCTATGTACAAACAACATCAAGTAGTCAAGTTGTAACTGGTGTCAGCACAACCTTTGGCACTACGTTTAAAGTAGGGGATTATGTAGAGATTGGTGAACACACCTCTTCTTATATCATTACAGAAATCTATAACAACACCAGTATGTTAGTAAGTCCAGCTGTTTTAGAAACTAATTCTAGCAGTATTCTATATAAAGTTAGAGTATCTGGAACACCTTTGAGTTCTATTGCATATATTGCTAACAACGAAGGTCAATTCCTATTTAAACCATACAATGGTCAACGTGGCCAAACTTATGATCGTTTAGCTATGAGAATTGAAGTGGCTCCAACAGAACAAAGAAACACAAGTTTGTTAGAAAGATTCTCAACAGTTAATATTACAAGTTCAGGGTTAATTGCAAGCTGGAGTTCACTATCTACATCAGTTAGCACAACTTCATTTACAAGTAATACAAGTACTGTATTTGTATTTAACAGCAATAGTTTTGTATTCAATGGTGTTGCTGGTCAATCAAGACATGTTACAACAACTAGCTTCCCAAGCAGTGAGCGCGTAGACGTTACACTAGACTACCTAGTTGGGGATGGATATAACGGTGGCGAAGTTCCCGATGCTAGTGAAGATCTAGAATTACAATATAGCTTAAATGGTGGATCAAGTTGGTTCACAGCTCATAAAGTTTGGGTTGGATCTACTTCCAATGCTTGGACATATGGTTCAAGACCTATTAGTGGTAGAGTATATACAACAATTGGTTCTAATAGAGTCAATGGCAACAACACTATCTTTGGTACACAATTAGCAGCTGGTGATAGAATCTTACTTAACACAAGTATTAATACTACAGCTTATACAATTACAAGCGTGATTAGTAATACTGAATTGGATGTGACTCCAACTCCAATAGATCTATTCCGTTCTAGTACAGTTATAACTGGATTAATTTATGGACCTGATACCTTAGTTTCTACATCAAGTAGTAGGCTTTATGGTATCTTAACTGGATTTACAACATCTATAGCTCGAGATGATGTTATTTCTCTTGGCTCTTCAACAACTACATCATATACAGTTATCAACGTTATTGATGATGAAACAATAGACGTAACACCAGTTCTAACACAAAACCTTTACACATCAACCACTCTAACTGGTAAGGTTAATATTGTAGCTGGCACTACTTCACTAGTTGGTATTGGTGGTGCTTCAAGTACAGTGTTCTTAGCACAACTTTCAACTGGCGATGTGATTCGAGTTGAAAACAACAATATCCAATTAACAAGCTATACAGTTATTAATGTTATTAGCAATACAAGTGTTTTGGTTACACCGCCATTTGTATTTACAAGTAGCAATATTAATGTGTTTAAAACAACTGGGGTAGGTATTTACTTACAAAATTCTGGCGTTTTAGGCTATGAGATTGTTCCAGCAGGTGAGCAATTCCAAACTACATCCGTCACAGTCTACGGTCCAGGACCTTCTACTTCAGTCATTGTAAGAGTTATACAGAATTCAGCATCCACATTAAATGAAGATGTTTATGCTATAGATAACTTAAAAGTAGATAGTTACAGATATCAAGCTTCAACTGGAGTAGTAAACATTAGCGTAACAGTAAGTTCTGGTACAACACTTTATGTAAATGATACTGATTATATCGACATAACTACCATTGGGACCCTATAAATAATAGAATAATTTAAGGAATAAAAGTATGGCCATAGTTACCTCAAAATTTAGAGTTTCAGCTGCTTCAGGATTTGCAAGCACGTTTTCTACTGATAATATCTACCTATTACTAGGAAGACCTCAGGCTTGGAACAATACTCTTAGCACAACATTTGCGTCTCAAGCTTCTGGCACAGTCACAGATTCCAACCCACCAAATCCTGTAGATAACTATACAAACGAATATGCAATGTGGCGCGATGCCATGGCTGCTGTAAAACTTAACTTTAGTGATGTTAAGTTAGCAACAGTTAGAAATAACTGGTCATCTGGATCAAGATATGACATGTATCGTCACAACATTAACTCAGCTAGTGCAACAGAAACTGGCCAATTTGATCTATCAGACTCCAACTTTATTGTATACGTAACATCAACTGGTTGTGTTTATAAGTGTTTATACAACGGTAAAACAGCTACATTAACAACAGGGGTTGTAAGTACTGTAGCACCAACTACAACTTCTGCAGCTCCTCAACAAACTGCTGATGGTTATATTTGGAAATACCTATACACAATTACAGCCGCAGATGCAGATTTCTTAACAGCAAACTATATTCCTGTTCCAGGAATTACTTCTAGTGTCTCAAATATTAATGGTCTTGATGTTGTTTTAGTAACATCAGAAGGTTCAGGATACACTGGTACTCCTTCTGTTAATATTTACGGTGATGGTACTGGAGCTACAGCGACTGCTATTGCCAATACATCCACTGGTAAATTAACAGCTATCAACATTACAAATGCAGGTTCAGGTTACACTTGGGCTAAGATTGTATTAAATGGTGGTGGTACACCAACTACTGCTAATGCTGTTGCAATTATTGCTCCACAAGGTGGTCATGGTTCTAACTTAATCTACGAAACAATGGCCCACAATGTTATGATTGCTGGCACAGTTTCAGGATATGAGCAAAATGACTTCCCAGTTAATCAAGATTTTAGATCTGTTGGATTAGTTAAAAATCCATTAGCTTACAGATCATCAGTAGGTAACAAAGTAACTTCAAATACTGGATTACTATTTACTTCTTCTACTGGTAGAATCTTAAGAACTCTAACCATGACATCAGGCGCAACTACAGCTCCTGCAAATGATTTAGAAATAGCTGGTTCAAATAGCTTATCTAAAGGCTTATTTGTATTCCAAAGTTCAAGCACAGTACGTCTTGAATATATCCAACCAGTTAATTCTGATGCTCCAGAAAACATTGATAACACACGTATTGATACAACTGGTACTAAAGCACTATTTGAATTTAATACTAGTGATACAATTACAGCAACAGGATACAGCCAACTTATTAATAGCAGCACAGGTATCACGGGCACTCTACCAGAAGTTCATCCATACTCTGGTCAGATGTTGTATCTTGATTATAGACAACCTGTTACTCGTTCAGCAGGTCAAAACGAGAAGATAAATATCGTAATAAACTTCTAAGAATCCAAGGGTAAAGTATGAATTTCAATCAAGCGCCATATTTTGACGATTTTGACGAACAGGATAAGTTCTATCGAGTTCTATTCCGTCCTGGAGTAGCAGTTCAAACTCGAGAAGTGAACCAACTGCAAGCAATCTTGCAGAATCAAATTTCTAAGGTAGGTGACCATCTCTTCAAAGAAGGAAGTATGGTTATTCCTGGTCAAGTTAATTACAATGACAAATTAAAATACCTTAAGATCTCCGCTACTAATCTTGGTACTCTAACTTTATCAGACTTAGAAGATAAAATTATTTCAGACAACACAGCTGGAACTGGTCTTAGAGCTCGTGTTATCAAAGCTATTGCAGCAACATCGACAGATCCTATCACATTAGTTTTACTTTACGTTGGTGGTAATGAATCTTCAGGTGGTACAACTGGTCGTGAATTTGCAGCTACTTCTACTTTATATACTACAGACGACACTACTAAGACATTAACTGTTCAAGGTGGTTCAGGCATTTCAGGTCGAAGTGTTGCAGCTGGTATTCAAT
>Ga0255066_1000050_pt1 | contig 20993 bp, 31 predicted proteins | sample Colum_Cont_RepA__2_FD_188465 | JGI IMG/M metagenome (GOLD analysis project Ga0255066, IMG submission 188465) | Freshwater microbial communities from Columbia River, Oregon, United States - Colum_Cont_RepA_8h | ecosystem: Environmental > Aquatic > Freshwater > River | place: USA: Oregon...
GTAAGATATTTCTTTTGTTATCTTACCAATAATTGCTCTGTTCATAAGACCAAAAGCTGTCATTTTATAAGGTCCCTTGTAAGTAAAAGGAACCTCAATTTTTTGAACTCTGAGGCTTTCGCCGTTTACATGTTCGTGAACGACGCGTCTTTGACCCCAGTGAACTATGCCATTGTATGGACCGATTGCCATTATACAGCTCCTCTCAAATAAGAGTTCATTGCATTCATACCAGCAATTGTTGGTTCAAAGCCTGATAAGACTAAACGCTCTTTTATGTGTTGAGGAACGAACCCTTTTGACATTAACACTTCAAGTGGAGCTTCTTTGTTAGCTAAACGACCGAAGTATTCTTCTTGTGTGAAGTTATTGATTAAGAATTTGACAAAGTCTGCAGACTTCTTATTGTATCTGAAACGAGCTACAAACTTACCATTGTATGATAACCATTCACGATCACTACTTCTTGAAAACTCTTCTTTGATAAAATCCATCTTATTTCTCCTTTTTTATTAAACTACTTAAGGATTATTATCAACATTTCAGGAGTTGGGTCAACGGTTTTGTGAAAAAACGGCTAAAATAAAAAGTCCTTATAAATCAAGGAGTTAGGATTTTGATGGTTTTTCTGGGATTAGATCTGGAAAAGCTTCCCTGACAATAGCCTCAGTTAAACCCTTATAAACCTTCGATAAGGCACGATCTTTCATGTGGCAGAGCAATTCAGCCTCTGTCCAATGAACGCCTTCTAGGATCTGAACCCAGATGTTTTCTATCTGAATTGGTTTTAACGCAGCTGGTCTACGACCATTACCTTTGACTAATAGGTAAAATCTACGAGCTTCGTTGTAAAGATTGCTATCGCCAAGACCTAGAGGCATATCTTTATCGATTTTGTAAGGTGGATGTCCTGGAGGCAAGTCTAAAATGGTATCTTTGTCAAAGTTTAATTTAAGGACAGAGCGAAGAGTTGTATTGTCGTACTTTTTTAAAGTATTTACTTTCTCTTCTTTCGTTGGAGCTAATGCTACTTGCTCTAAAATTTCAGGTATGTAAAGTCTCATTTCTTTTTCCTTTTCTTATACAAATCAATCTCGACTTGAATTACAGCAGTTAAAAACATAAGAGCAAATAGTGATAGAATAACAACCAACCCTATCAAACAATTCTCCACTAAAACTCTCCTACGTGCTCAATTAAGTTTTTCATTTTCTTTTCAATGAAGTAATTTAATATGTGGCTACGATCTTTCTTAGGTCTATCATTCCAAGCTGTGCTAATGTTAGATTTCACAGCATCGGGAATGTATTGGAAGTCGACGAGATAACGATTCCTTTGGAAGTTTCTTGCTGTCTCTTCATCAACATTCATATGGAATGCATCAGGATCAATGTTAATCCAACCATCTAACTTCTTAGCTGTGATAGGCTTTTGTCTACCTTCTATCATAAAGATGTCATCTGGACTAAGAATGTTAGGAACACCATCGCCCTTATCACCCTTAATGATATGTTCCATTAAGATGTGAACAATCTTCTTATCAGCTTTGATAAATTTCTTTTGGATAGGGCTGTATTGTTTTACTTCAGGATATGTTTGAAGTTGAATAAAGTCGTGATCACCAGAAATAATTAAGATGGGTTCTTTGTCGTGGTGGCTTTCTGCTAACCAAGCTATAACATCATCTGCTTCTGCACCATCAACATCAATGACGGGATATGGGAAGTGACAATCTAATTCAGACTTCACTTCTGATAACACATCAAAAATGAGCTTCCAGTCAAAACCAGACTCTTGTCTTACTTTCTTACGATTAGCTTTGTAGTACGGGAATTTGTCTTTACGCCAGTAGTGTTTATTATCACAAGCTATAACTATGTCACCATATTCTTCTTTGAATTTAGATTTATAGCTACGAATGTTATTAATAATCATGTGACGTACCAAATCTTTCTCGATTGGTACATCTGTTCTACCAGCTAGTTCTGCCATTAGAGTGCTAATAGCGACTTGGCTGTAGTCAATAATAATCATAATAATCCTTAAAGTTTATTCTCTATTATATATAGGAACAGCCTTAAGCACAATCAGATAATGATTCGATCCATCGTCGATTGCATTCTGTATCTTGCTTGTCATTTTTTTGTAAGCAAGGATAGATCACGTTATATATATTTTCTTTTTTCTCGTCGACAATGACGACGTCTTCTTTTTTGAATTCCATAGTAGTCTCGATTTTGTCAAGTTATTGAGTTAGGCTTGTGGCCTACTAATATTTATGACTCGCTATTCGTAGACGTACTAATGATTTCTATTAATTTCTTGTTGTAAGCCTTGAGACGCTCTATTTCTTTGTTCTGCTCTCTTATCTTTTTAACAAACAAATCAATCTTTTCTTTATCAGTTATTTCTTTTTCAGCTTCAATCATAATACTCTCAATAATAAAATGTCCCCATTCACCCTACCATTTACCTTTGATGGAGTCGTTGATAGATTTTTAAAGATCTTATTCAATTGTAACTTACCACCCTTCATACACTCTTCAATAGTTACTGCTGGTTTCCTTAAAGTAGCTTGCATTGATACTTCAGGATCCCAACCTTGAATACTTGTACCCTTAACACTAAATCCAGAACTTCCAGATGCATAATAAACACCTAGCTTTCTATTCTTTGTATTGTAAACCCATAGTTGATTTGCACCAACAACTTTTGTTGGAGGAATACTGACCAAACCTAACTCAGTAAACTCTTTTAGGTATTGTAGTTTCTCCACTTGTTTGATAGGTGGCTTAGCTTTTCTGACTTTAGGCTTACGATTAGCTTTCTTAAAGTCATAGTACTTAACACCATCTTCTAACATTTCATTGAGCCAAGTTGCCAATCTCTTTTGATGGTGCTTCGTAAGATGATTGTAGGCTTCTGCTACTTGTTCATCTGTATCAATAAGTTTAATTTCATTCAAGATAGGATGGATAACATTAGATACAGCTGTGCCATAAATTTGAGGAGACTGGTTGGCTTGTAGATATTTGTAAAGATTAAAACCAGTATCCTTACAATCATTCAAAAAGAACTTGTCTATTTCACCTAAGACTTCTCCTAGGAATTCGGAAACTTTAGCCTGTATGTTGTCCTGGATCGATGGACGATCTTTTGTTATAGGCGTTTCTTTTACTTCGACATTGGTAGACTTTGTGACCAAATCGTCAATCTTGTCATTAATTTGTTTTAGAATCTTAGGACTAAATTTAGCTCCATTGGAATGAAGACGACATAACCAACCATAAGTTCTACTAAAGTTGACATCGTTGTCTGAAACTTTAGACATGGCTTTTAGATCATTAGGACGATTGGCTTTCACCCAGTCCTTAATATACTGTAAAGCATCAGATCCTTCCTTCTCATATGAATACCAAATGAGAGCCTTAGAAAAAGATATCACATCATCTTCTAAGACTAAACTTGGATCAGGTTCAATTACTTTTTCTTTTGACATGGTTGTGATTGATGTTCTAAGTTATTTAATCTCTCAGTTAATTCATCGTTCATAGCATTAACAATAATTAATTCTTCTTGAAGTCTATTTAAATCCGATCTCAGCTGATCCATTTCCTTACTAAGAATTATTCTATCAGCCATTTGATCTATGTTGTAATTTTTAACATCAGATCCGTAATAGATTATACTAGCCAAGATAGCCCCTAAAAGAGCTGATGCTACTATGTGGTATTTAAACATGTAGGTCACCTAGGTTAAAACTAAAGTCTTGTACGCTATCCAATCTAAATGATCTCCAAGCCTGTTTGTCTAAATCAAATGTAGCTATGACATCAAAGTTTTTCTTTCTTGGTGCCTTCTCTTCATCTACATCTTTAACTTCCTTCATAGGAAGAAGATCGGGATGTAAGCTACAATGCAAATGTCTTAGAGTGCCATCTGTTTTAACAAAGCTGATATTCATTCTTTGTTCTTTTAAGATCGAAACAAGGAAGTCTCTAAATTCTGACTTCTCTTCTTCTGAAGCTTGTTTGATCCAATCCTTATTCCAGGTTTCAAAATTAAAGCTCATAGTGTAACTCCGTAGTGTGTCTTCAATAAATGTTTATAAAGTTTAATGTAATACTTAAATCTAATTGGTTCTTTTTCAAAGTTGGGCAACCGATCACCAAAAGTAGAAAGCATGTTCTGATAATGTTGCTCCAAATCATCGTCTGTCATAACGTCTCCTACAGTCAACGGATACATGGCTCTTAGGGAATTGATTTTTAAACTGTTCAATTTGTCTGTGGCCTTCTGCCTGACAAATTTCCAAAGAGTCATAGGAACCAATAAGAATTTGTTCTTGACTGATCCCTGTAAATGTAATTGACACGTATAGTGCGAAAGCTATGACCATTTGTATATTATACCGCAATTGACGTGAATAGTCAAGGGTCGGCTAACTCTTTGATTTTATTAGATGTTTTCTGTGGACTCTAACCATGATCCAAGAATTATAAAATTCTTCAGGTTTTTCAATGACTCCAAGATCAAATTGAAATTTTGCTTCAAAATAAGAGCATTCGCCCTTTGACCTACATAATTTTAAAATTGTTCTTGTAAACTTGTCTTGTCCTAACTCTTTTACGTCTTTTGATAACTCTTCATTGGATCCAAAATATTCTTTCCAGTCAGACTCCGCAAGGTATCGTTTCTTTTTACCCTTAACTTGTTTAGTTTTTCTTGACCAAAAGAATTTTTTACCAATGTATCTTCTACCAGTCACATTGTTAATTATTTCATACACAAAACCGTAGTCATCCTCACCTGGTGCTGTTAGTTCATTGTCAAAATATAACCACATTATTCATCTGCTTCATCGACGTCGAAATTTTCTTCTTCACCGACTGGTTCACCACAAAAAGGACAAAATTCTGGTTTATAGTATTCTTTATCATTTTCATGCTTTAAATTATATACAGCATCGCAGTTACTGCATTCGAAATGTTTCGCTATCATTAATTTCCCTTGTTACAACAGTTTGAGTTATTTATATTTGAATCTACTGCAACCCACTTAGGTGGATTATCCGGACAAACGGAAGACTTAATTAAAACTTTGCCAGGTAGGAAACATCCACATAGATTGCATGTTTTTAGAATCTTACCAAAATGAGAACACGATTTACAAATCTGAAATCTTATTTCAGAGTATTGCACTACCAAATCCAATTTCTGATATGATAGCTTACCATTTTTCTAAGCTCAGGAATGAATTCACGTCTTGCTTCCCATCCAATATTTTTTAGCTTACTTCCATCGATACTGTATCTAAGATCAGCACCTGGTCGTTCATAATCTGTATTAATAAATTCCTGCACATCTTGGCCAACATCATCACCGTACATTGCCTTCACTACTTCAGTGACTACAAATAAGTTTGAAGCCTCAAAGTTACCTGGAATGTTATAGATTTGATTAATAGATCCATTATTAATAATATGCATTACAGCAGCTGCTGTATCTTCCACATGTAGCCACGTTCTAACAGGGCTACCTCCTAAGTGAAGAGGAATCTTTCTACCTAATTGTAAATACTTCACAGCTTTAGGAATTAGCTTTTCCACATATTGACCAGATCCATAATTGTTAGTTGGTCGTACAATAATAAAAGGTACATTGTGTGTTCTTGCCCAAGCAAGAACGAGTTGATCTGCTGCAGCCTTTGTTGCTGAATATGGATTGGATGGTTTTAATAAATGATCTTCATTGAAGCTACCGTCATCAATATCTCCATAGACTTCATCAGTAGAAAAGTGTAAAAGAGTTGGCATTCCATACTGTTTGTTTTGGATTAGTTTCAATAAGTGATGAACACCATTAACATTAGATCTTAAGAATACATCAGAAGCTTCAATAGAATTATCTACGTGAGTTTCTGCTGCTGTATTAATAACATAATCGCATTCTACCAATCGTTCTAGATCATTAATGTCTGACTGAATAAATTCAAACTTAACATTTTCTTTATCTGCAATTTCATAAAGATCTGAAATTCTATCTTGATTAGCAGCATAGGTTAATTTATCTACACCCATAACATGCCAGCCTTGTTCTAGGCAAGCCTTGGCAACATAGTATCCAATGAAGCCACAACATCCTGTTACATAAACAACTTTTGTCATAAAATATTCATCCTAGCTAATCTATATCCATCTCCAGTGTAGTCTTCACTACTTGGAGCCGTTTGTGTTACTTTAACTTCAATATCAAGATTGTGATCTTTTATATATTCTTTAAGAACTTCCGATACTTTTTTCTTTTCTTGGTAAACCATATTGACATCTTTTTCTGGAATGTAGTGGTTTTCAACAAAGTATCTCACTACCTTCACCATATCATCTTCTGATATATAGTCCATGTACTTATCTACTATCTCTATTTCCTTCTCACCTTTGTTAGCAAGATCCCATACTTTCCAAAAGACTCTCGTATTGGAAATAAGTCCATAGAGTCTTAGGTTATGCCATTCAACCTGCTTCATCACATCTCTTGCTATTAAGTTTTTGCTTAATCCATAAGGTGTAACTGGTAATTGATTTCTCAATTCAATTTCTTGTTTATTGCCGCCATACCCTAATTCACATCCAGAAGCTATATTGATTAGCTTATCAAACCCATTGTAATTTCGCTTAATGTTTTCATACATAGTTAAATTTCTATGTGTGATACTTGGACTTGTATCATTAACATCCTTCGCACCTGCAACAGCACAGTGAATTACAGCATTAAACCTTCTTGCAAAGAAAAAGTTATCAACAGAAGTAGGGTCCATTAGGTCTACTTCATTGTGACCATTTAAAGGTATTACATTGTGCCATGGAGACAAATGCATGGTAAGAATTTTACCAACAACACCCGAAGCTCCAGTGATGACTATATCCATTATTTTCCGTAATCAGGGAATTCTACAATGATAGTTGAATACTTTGATCTATAAGCATGTCTGTAAGCATCTACAATGTCATCGGAATGATTAAGTTCAATTACATCTACTGTCTTTAACATACTTCTAAATGCATTAGCAAAATTGCCTTTGTGTTGGTCTTGTGGATCAACAGGGATCTCAGTACCAACCGCCACTCTAATAATCATCTTAGGTGTTACTTTGCCACTACTCATGTTATAAAGTTTATCTAAGTGATTAACAATTTGATCTGCAGCACAGAGTAAAAAATTCCATCGAGGATAGATAGCAATTGGACAAAATCCATTTAAAGCTAATCCTGTGCAGTAACCCATTTGAAAGTTTTCTGCAACAGGAAATTCTATCTTCTTGTGATCATCTACTTCAAGTAGACTATTAAACATACCAGTTCCTGCATATCTTACAGCCTGGCCAATAAACAAAGTATCCTTTTTAGTATTAAGATACTTCATAGCTTCTACTAGTTTTTCATTATAAACTTGGTTGCGATTAATCAAAATTGTACCCTCACTCCAGCTCCAGCATGTGGATACTTTGCATTCTTGTAGTGGTAATAGATTAGATTTTCATCTGTGACATAGCGACCGTGAACTTTTGGATTTTTTATATACCACTTATCGTCACCCCAAACTTCTTTTGTTGGAGTCTCGACAGATAGTTCATTATCTTCAATAACAAATGTAATAGGTAATTTTTGAGCTCTGGCATACTTTAATGCTTCGTGAAATGCTCCAGTTTCAGCAGACATATCACCAACCCAGCACCAAACCTTTTCGCCAGTGTTTCTTAATTTAGCTGCAGCAGCTAAACCAACAGCAATAGATGGAATGCCACCAACAATACTTGAGCAATGAATTTTATATTCAGGAAGATTCATGACCATGCTCTTACCTTCAAGAATCTTTTCTTTTAAATATTCTGGAGGCACACCCTTTAGAAGACACTGATAATGGTTACGCCATGTAGCACATATCCAATCATTCTTTATATCAATGAGCTTAAAGACTTCTAATATCTGTTCTTCATTACCATCATATAAATGGATTGGAGCTTTAATCTCTGCTCGATTAAAGCTATCTCCAATATCCTTCTCGAATTGTTTTAATTCATCAACCGTCATAGATACAAACTCATAAAACCATCAACCCTGTCTCCTATATAGGCAATTTGTTCTGGAGTAATAACAGGACTTGTGCCATGGAAATAAGTATGAGTTGTAACATGATTAGCTACAGGGAAGTCGTTATGTAATGACTCCATTGATAACATAGGTGTATTAACATAATCAGAATAAGCTGGTTGTAACATAATGTTACCAGCAAAGTATGGTCGAGTTTGAATTAAATTCTCTTCTAAGTAATCTACAATCTCAGCTCTCTTGAATGGAGCATCTTTTCTAATAGTAAGAGGGAAAGCAAACCAATCTGGATCACATTTAGCTCTAGCTCTTGGTAGATAGAAGAACTCCTCATACTTCTCATAGATATTAAATAACAATTGATAGTTACGACGACGTAGCTTACCAATCTCTTCTAGTTTGTCGATTTGTTTAAGACCCATAGATGCTTGAAGCTCAATTGGTTTTAAGTTGTAACCAATCTCATCATAGACATACTTGTGATCAAAGATTTCATTTGGCATAGATGGTAACCAGTTATCAAATCGTTTGCCACATGTTCCACATTTCAATTTGTTAGCTTCTGGTCCTACACAATAGCAACCACGACCCCATTCTCTTAGAGAACGTACAATCGTTTCTGTATTCTTATCACTACATGCAACAAAGCCACCTTCACCCATAGTAATATGATGTGCAGGATAGAATGAGCATGATGACATTTCACCGAATGATCCTAGTAGTTTTCCATCATAGGTTGAACCTAATCCATCACAACAATCTTCTAATAGAACTAAGTTATACTTCTTAACTAAGTCCATTAGTTGATCCATATTAGGACAATTACCTAATACGTGTGCGAATGTAATTACTTTAATGTCATGTTTCTTAAGTAAGTCTTCTGCTTTCTCAAGATCAAGGTTTAGTGTTTCATATTCAATATCAAGAAACACAGGAATGAAGCCCGCTTGCAGGGTGGGGTTGAGTGTGGTAGGGAACCCTGCAATGGGCATGAGCACTTTCGTGCCCGGGGGGAAGTTATGACCTCTCTTACTTTTAAGAGCTGTCATCATAAGTAAGTTGGCTGACGATCCTGAATTAGTTAGGACACCATGCTCTTTACCTAAGTATTTTGGAAATTTGTTTTCAAATCTGAGACAATCTTTGCCCATCACTAACCAACCATCAAGAAGTGTGCTTGCTGCAGCTATTATTTCTTGATGATCATAATATGGACCAGCATAATTAACGAAATCTTTTCCTGCTGTCCAGGTCTTGGCAGCATTCTTTTCTTTCACAAACTCTTCAATCAAACTCAATATATTTTCTTTACTCATCATAACCCCATTAATAAATAATTTTTTTCTTAAATTCCTCTACCAATTCCTTACGTTCTAATGGTTGTGTGCCTGGCCAATGAACCAACCAGTCACCTTCTTCCCACTGACCACGTTCACCATGAACGTCAACAGTTTCCATGTAATTCCATGGTGGAACCTTATACATCTTATACTCATAACTGTTCATAAAATTCTGAGGCATGATCTCCATGATGTCAGTATATGTTGTTGCTGAGTCTAGCATGTACTGTTGTTCTTTATATTGGTGGTCTTTATATTCTGGCATGTGATCCATAATATCTTGTAACCACTCTTTAGCTTCTTTTGTATTCTTAATTAAGATGCTATCACAATTGATTGCGAAATTGAAGTCTGCACTCATAATGATATTAACACCTTCTGGGACTTCTTTAATCTTATCTTCAATTCTAGTATTGAAGTTTGTGACCATTGAGTCTGTTCCTGTCCACCAAATCCATTCAATGTCTGGATACTCATCTAAAGTATCAATTAAGAATTGTATCTTTTCAAAGCCTGGAGGAAAGCCATAAAAGTCATCTGTCTTAGCTAGATATCCATAGCCATGCTTCTCTGCATATTGGACTTTATTATTTTCCCATGTTTCGTCTGCTAGGGCTCGGTAGTTTTGATCGTGGATTGTGGCTAGAATTATCATAAATTTATCTTCTCTTTCAATTCAAGGATTTTGTTTTTCAATTGGAAACCATACTTTACCCACGCACTATTGTCAAACACTTCGTTGTGATCATAGTCATGAAATACTGAATCTGGGATCTGAGCGCCTGGAGCTTCAGGTGGACGATCTGCTGTTGATCCTCTTGCTTGCTTCTTAGTTTTAAAATACTCTAAACTTTTACATTGGTAATGATTAAGTCTCATCACTTCATGACAAGGTTCAACTCCTGCATTGTGCCCTGCATGAGGTGGAATTTCTCTACCCCAGAAGTCTAATGTTCCAAATTCTGTTGTAAAGACATGAGGATTAGTGCCTGAAACTTTACCAGCAAGTCCTCTACCTTTTACGATAGACTTCATGTGATGGTTAGTACTTAAGTTTAAAGGACCACGATGTTCATAACTTTGTAAGACTAATTCTGGATCATCTATATATCCACTAGATCCAAACTGACACCAATAGACTCCAAACGCAGAACAGTTCCAATCTTTTCGTTCTTCAAGAACTTCTCTTAATGTAAAGCGGTCTAATGGAAAATAAAACTCATCCATATCAGCGAAGACTAACCAATCTGTTGTAGGTAAGACTTCAGTTAGAGCATGCTCAAGCATTGGATAATGAACATTATATCCTTCGCGATTATGTATTTCGATGTGATAATGACGAGCAAGACGGCGCCAGAGTCCTTCTGTGCCGTCTTCACTCATGTGATTGTAAATGACAAATCTATCTACCCCCTGTAAGAGGTAGTAGGCCATCCATTCTAAAATATATTTTTCTTCATTCCGTTGCATTGAAGCGACGGTTATCATATCTCTCATTTTAAGCCCAAACGTCACCTTCCCATTTACCAGTCAATGAACCTTTAGCATAATCAGTTGATCTTGCTTCAAAAAAGTTACTATGAACTGGTGCATTAATCATCTCTTCTACCCAAGGTAGAGGATTCTTTTTGCGTTTAAAAATACCCTTCATGCCAAGACTAATTAGACGTCGATCAGCAATGTATCTGATATATTCTTTTACATCTTCTGATTTTAGATCTCTCATGTCTGAACCAGAGAATGATAAGTCAATAAACTTATCCTCTAACTCAACCATCTTTTCTGCTATTGTATATATACGAGATTTTAGTTGATCATTCCAAATTTCATTATTTTCTTTAATATATTCTCTAAATAATTTAATCATGTTTTCAGCATGCTGAGTTTCGTCAACAATAGACCAGGTCACAATCTGACCCATGCCTTTCATTAAACCATGGCGAGGAAAATTAAGAAGCATAATAAAGCTACTAAAAAGCTGCATGCCCTCCGTAAAAGCACTGAAGACGGCGATGTGTGCTGCAGTTGACTCTTTGTCACCATTTTTCGAACTGAGTTCTGTAACATAGTCGTGCTTATCCTTCATTTCTTGATATTGTAGAAATTCATTATAAGTTGACTCAGGCATCCCCAAAGTCTCAATCAAGTGACTATATGCTGCAATGTGTAATGCTTCGCGTGCAGCAAATCCCATTAACATCATTCTAATTTCTGGCTGTGGAAAGTAAGGTAGATAGTTTTTAACATATCCTCCAGCAACATCGATGTCACCTTGTGTAAAGAATCTAAAGATATTAGTTAAAAACTTCTTTTCTTCATCAGTCAGTTTCTTCTTCCAATCCTTAACATCTTCCATCATTGGAACTTCTGAATGAAGCCAGTGACTTTGTTCGTGCTTAAGCCAAGCTTCATATGCCCATGGATAACTAAAAGGCTTGAAGAAATCTCTTGTTTCGGTAAGTTTGTATTTTGTTGTCATATTAGTTACACCAGCTTTGCTTAGCTTCACCGAAGTATGGACGAGCTAGGTTATTCTTAATAAGTAATGAACTTAATCTTTGACCATCGATGATAACATCTCCTAATACTCGACCTCCAAATTTGTCCCAGTCTACTAATTCAACTTGGATTTGTTTTGCATTGGCTACTGCTTTCTTAGTAAAGTCTGTAGCTGCTTGACCACGTTGTGCTTCAATATCACACTTAGCACGTGGAGCTTTTTCAGGTGTATCAACGCCAAGAATACGAATAGATAATTGTGGCTTTAGTGGTGCTGGTAAGTAAGGTGCGTCAATAACTACTGTATCGCCATCTTTAACAGCCAATACTTTGAAGTTATGTATTTTTCCTTCTATTGTTTTTGCGGCGAGGCTTAGTGGTAGTAGTAGGAGTAAAGCCAAAAGGGTTAGGTTCTTTTTCATGCGGTGTATTTTCCTTAATTAATTCTGGTGAGTGTTGTGGAACTTCATCATCGAGCTGGTCTTTTTTCAACTTCTCGAGGTCATATGTTCTGTTTCTTAAATCTGAACTGCTGTATGTATGTTCTCTTGGATGATAGAATAGCTCTATACCTCGATCGATACAGTATTGTTTGCCCGTGAAATCTCGATTTAGGTATTCCTCGGACAAAAACCTTATGTGTATTGTTTGTGTTTGGATTAAGTTTAGAAGCTCAGCTTCTGTATCATAAACTAAAATCTCATCAACATACTTACATGCTTGTAACTGAACATACCGTTCATAAATTGATTGGACTGGTTTATTTTTAACTCCAGGTCTATCTATTGTAGGATCTACTTGTAATGCTACCTTCAAGTAGTCACACATTTCTTTTTCCATCTTTAACATTGTAACATGACCAGCATGTAACAAATCAAAGCTAGAACAATTAAATCCAACTTTCATATTATCACCTAAACATTGGTCCGTGGACCCAAGTTACTAAACTATATCTTGTACCTTTTGTAACTGGCGTTACTTCATGTAATACATAACTAGGAAATACTACTAACTGACCTTTTTTCTTAGGTGCAGTAGCAGGATCTTTTGATTGGTAGAGTAAAAGATCTCCACCCTCATATTCATCTGCAGCACTAAGTTGTAATGTAATACTTAATTTACGACTTGCTGTTGCATGAGGAATACCCATAGAGCAATCCATGTGCTTTCCGTAAAACTCTTTACGACTACTATCATAGCTTGTAAACTGTAATGGTTCAAACTGATTAAGATCAAACTTAAAATAATTTTCATTAATGTTGCCAATGAGATCTATCATTTTATTAAAGAGCCAATTTGTATCTTCGTTAGGATAGAACCAACCTATCTTACAAGTACGAGTCGAATGTTTTACTGTGCTTTCTTCTTTAGTATTAACAATCGCTTCTTCAGCTTGGAGTTTGATACCTTGTGCTATAATTTTATCTACCTCTTCATTAGAGAATAGAACATCAGTTGCAACCATAAGGTGTGCAAGATTATTACTTATAGTTTTGGTATCCACTTAACCCTCACAAGCGATACAAACAGATTCCTCTTGAGCTAGTGCAGTTAAGTCAATCTCTTTAATTACTTCACGTTCGATCTTCCTAGCTACTTTGTCAGCTTTAGCAATTTTGTCTGATCTACAATAATACATAGTTTTTAATTTTGACTTCCAAGCCTGGAAGTGAACAGCATGAATATACTTAATGTTACTATCAGGTCTAAAGAATACATTTAAACTTTGTGCTTGATCAATATACTCTTGTCTGTCAGCTGCATGTTGGATTACCCAACGTTGGTCAATTTCCATTGCTGTCTTGAAAACATCTCTTGTGTATTCATCCATCCATTCTAAATGCTGGACTGATCCATCGTTTGCAATAATTGATCTCCAAGTGTCATCTGCAAAGTCTTCTTTCTCACCCTTTGCTTTCTCTTGAATGATCTTATCAAGATACCTATTTTTATTTAAATGGGATCCTGAAAGTGTATCTTGACGATAAGCATTAGCACGATAAGGCTCGATGCTAGGACTAGTATTTCCCATGATGATACTAGTTGAGGCATTGGGAGCAATAGCGAGCATATGACTAAAACGGTTCCCGCTACCCACTGCATCAGGAGCTTCGCCACGAGACGTACCAAGGGCTTTGTTCGCAACATCTAAATGTTTCCTAACATGATTAAAAATTTGCTTGTTTAAACTAACAGCTAATGCACTTTCCCACGGAAGATTCTTTCGCTGCAATAAAGCATGCCAGCCCAAAGCACCAATACCGATGCTCCGCTCACGAGAAGCAGAAAATTTAGCACGGCTAATAACATCAGGGGCATTATCAATGAAATATTGTAGAACATTATCCAACATTTCTGCAATATCTTGTAAAAATAATGGTTCATTTTTCCATTCATCGTAGTACTCCAAATTCAAACTACTTAAACAACAAACCGCTGTTCTTTCTTCGTTAGTAGGTAGAATAATTTCTGAACAGAGGTTAGATTGGTGAATCTTTAACCCTTTATCTTTTAACCACTCTGGTAGTTTTCTATTTGATTCGTCAATAAAATGTAAATATGGTTCACCTGTTTGCATACGCATTTCCATAATGCGTTGCCATAGTTCTTTTGCTGACACAGTCTCTCTTACTTCGTGGCTATGTGGATCTACTAAATTCCAAGAATCATCTACATCTTTTTCTAACATAGACCTTTCAATAATTTGCATAAAGTCATCTGTAATGTTGATACCATGATGCATGTTTAAGCATCTCATGTTTTGGTCACCAGTAGGTTTCCTCATCTCTAAGAACATTAAGATGTCAGGATGACTAATGTCTAAGTAAGCTGCATAACTACCACGACGAGTACGACCTTGGCGATATGCTAATGAGGAAGCATCGTACATTTTGAGATGAGGCATGACACCAGTTGACTTATCGTCAGCAGAGCGGATACCAAACCCAATACCCACACCACCCCCAAGCATAGAAAGCCAATTTGTTTCAGATAAGTTTTCAACTAACCCCTCCGCCGTATCTTCAATAAAGTTTAAAAAACAAGAAATAGGAAGACCACGTTTGGATCTACCAAAACTTAAGACCGGAGTTGCATAGGATAGCCAATGTTTGGAAGCGTAATCATATAGGCGTTGTGCATGTTGAAGGTCTGACCCAAATGTTTTGCTCACAAAAGCAAACCTTTTTTGAGGACTATCTTCGTCCTCTGTCATATAACTTTCCTTCATTCTTAGAAGCCCTAATTCGTCAAAGAGCCCATCTCGTTCGAGATTAATTTCAATACCCAAGTGTTGCATTAATTACCTTTCAAATAATATTATGGATTAATTTTCTTTTGTTCTCTTGCCCAATCTTGTAGAGCTTTGAGTTGCTCTCTTACTTCGTGGAAGGTTCCGTAGTTGAGGACGGTGGTGTCGAGGAGTCTACTGAGCGTAACTCCGCTGGCTCCTTCATCAATTCCGGTGGCGGCGTCGGGAACCCTATTTTGACTGGCAGCATCGTGGAGCACGATTGCAGACTTAGGAATAGTACAGTTAGCGTCAGCGTCTTTAGTAATGTACCTAGGGATTTCTTTGATAATTGCATTTGATTTTTCCTTAACAACTTTAGTTCTTTCAATATACTTAGTGACAATTTTTGTAGAGGCTTGACTACTTGCGGCTTTCAACTTTTCTATCTCAGCTTCTTGTTGAGCGACCCTAGCTCTCCATGACATTTCATTACCAATTCCACCCTCAAAAAATACACCTACTAATAAAATTAGAGCACCAACAATCTTAATTAAGCGTCCACGACTACCTAAAAAAGGTAATTTATGGGCGATAGATCCTGCTACAAATAAGCTTAAACCAAAGAAGGTTAAAGCGTGAATTGCTAATTGAATCCAACTATCTGGGATGAAACTTAAGAACCACATACACTCTCCTTGAAATAGTATATATGCTTATTCAGATTTTGTTTCTTGCAATAATGGGAAAATTTTTACTATAACTTTCGCACATTCTTGAGCTATTTGCATGTGTTCTTTTTGTGTTCCATTCCCATCTCTAACCTCAATATAATGGATCCATGAACGTAAAGTTCCATTAATATACATACGACTATTAGTTAAACCTTCTGGCAAAACTGCTCTTGCTTGCTCTTTTGCTATGCCATTTTTAATAGCCCATTTATAGGTTTCGTCACAAAGTGACACCAATTCTTGCTGCTTCTTGATCCACAAGTGTTCTAAGTATTTTTGTTCTATGTTATCAGGATCAACAGGAACAGAATTCTGTCTATTCACTGGATCCTGTAACCTACATTCTCTAATAGAATAATCTAAACCAGAACCTGCATCTGTAGGATCTGCGTATCTTTGGCTGAATTCTTGGAATGAAAAAGAACGATGTCTTAAAATCTGACGACCGATATCTCTTGTTGTTGTGATTTCCATACAAACATTTACCATTTCAAATGGTGACCAGTGTTTGTGCTTAATCATATATTTTAATAACTTGGAAGCTGTCTCCGAATTAGTTTGATTGCCAGGATTTGATACTCTAGCACAATAGGCTACTAATTCTTGGATGTCCCTAACTTCATCGCGACTGACAAAGTCTTCTGCTGGTTGTGAATATGATACTAGGCGTGCTATTGACATTATACTTTTTTCCATGTGTTAAATTTCATTTGAGCTGTAAGATCTTTGTAACTATTTATTTCAATAAACTTCCTTAGTTCTTCACCTTTTGTTCCAAGTAATGCTAGATCATTTATATCTTTTGCATCGGTATAATCAGGCCATATCATTATTTTATAACCTTTAGTAATAAGTTTATTATAGACAGAACAGACTTCTTTGTTTCTTGGTTGATTGTCTAAAACAAGAATTAGTTTATCTTTGTTTAGTTCTAACTGATCTATTTTATTAAATCCAGTACCACCGACAGCTATTGCATTAGGTAAGAATAGACTATCTATCGGACCTTCAACTGCATAGACTAATTCTTGAGAGTTAATTTGGTCTATACCAAATACTAATGAATCGCTTTCATCAATACGAACCGTAATGTATCTTAATGACTCACCTCGAAGTCCTCTGCAAGATACTCCAATTAACTTACCATCTTTATTTTTAAATGGTATCACTAATCTAGGTTCATGGCTTTGAATTGTATTTTCATATCTGTCATTAAGTGATTCTACTTTCTTAATATCATCAACAAACCAAAGTCGCTCCAAAGCTAGAGTAGGTATTTGTCTATCACTACAAAACTTTCTAACCTCTGAATCTATAGGCTGATCAATTACCTTACTAAAAATGTCAGGTATTTTATTTGGATCTGGTGCTTCTTTAAAGAAGGTTGGTTCTTTAAAGTGACTTTTAAATTCGTCATCTAATGTTGCATGTGCTTTCTTATTCTCACCATTAGCATATCGTTCTAATGCATATTCACGGTATAGCTGTTGATCAAAGGTCTTTAGGAATGTACCAAAGTGTTGGCTAGCCTCACAATTGTGACACTTATAGAATAGATCATTGGTTTGGCGATAAAAGTAACCACGAGCTCTATTCTTCTTTTTCTGACTATCACCACATATTATACACCTGCAGTTATAGAGGTATTCACCCTTGCGTTTAAAGAGTGGTAATCTATTACCGATAAATCCTAGATATTTGACGTCAATGTATAAGCTCATATTCTTTATTATACATAACTAATCTATAAATTCCAATGAAGGTTTCTTTTTAAACCTATTAAATAAACCGTAAAGAGTTTTCATAGGACATCTTGGCTTATAGTTTTTAGCGCCAGTTGTGGCATAGATAAAATCATCTAATTCTTTAGTTACTTTTATTTCTTTTAGAATGACTACATCAGATGGATCTCTACTACTAAATGTTATATAGAAAAGAGGATCTCCTTCTTTGATTGTAACTTCGTGTCTTCGTTCTGGAAGTTGAATAGCAAAGTCTAAAGGTCTCCACCAGTCACTAATTTTGAATCTACCTGGTATCACTCTAAAGCTATGATGAGCTTTCTCAAACCATGGAGCTGTTACTGTAGCTTCAATATCTTTTTCTTCAGTGAAAAAGATTTGATGGAAGTTGATTGACATAATTGGTTCATCAGTTTCACTATACTGATGGCTTCTCATATTATAGAAGTCCATGCTTTGTACGTGTGGTTCAATAAACTCTATACTTCTTTTATCTGCATCCAGTATAAAATGCGCGTCAAATGGGGATCTTATAACAAATGTATTTCTTGATAGATCTAATGTAGCAGGACAAAGTTTGTAACGATGGTTACCATTTTTGATATGAGTCTCAAATAAGTTCTGAGGTTTAGTTACAAGTAATGTAAGACCTTTAGAATGTACTTCGTTTAGTAATGGTGCCCATCCTACAATTAGTTTAGACATATTCCATCCAGCCTGTCAGGATGTATTTGTCTTCTCCACTTAATACCGGGTTACCACGATGTATATGAGTAAAGTATGCTGGGAATATCACTATCTTACCAGCTTCAGGTTTTACTCTAATACTTTGATTGAGGAATTCTGTTTCGCCACCTTCTTTGATGTCGTTCAAATAAACAATGTAAGCCATGCAACGTCTCATATTATGGACACCGCTGTTTTCTACATGAAAGTGATGATAGCCACCACGATCATTAGCATCATAGCGTTGTATTTGCCAAGCAGTTACAGCATGTTTGCCTAGATACTGACTGACCTGCCAGAATTGTTCACCGTAAGCATTATAAGCATTCTGTAAATGAGTATTGAATTGATATAAGAGATCTCTATAACTATGATAGGCACCTAGCTCAACATCTTTACTATTTTTAGCTGACTTAACAACTTCTCCTGTACCGTCTCGACCAATACGACCCTGCGTAGTTTCATTACGTTTATCGAGATCGTGATAGGCTTCTATGATCTCCTTACACATTTTCTTAGGCACTGCATTTGGTATCATGCCTATAAAGTCTAGGAATTTGGATTCGTTGTTGCTAAAAAGACTCATACTAAAAATCCTTTGATTGTGACAGTAAATCTAGGAACAGGACAGATGACTGCAGGACTCCTAGCTGTATGTGGTATGTTGGAATCAAATACAATGACTCTACCACCCTCTGGCAATACACTTTGTTCTACTTTAGATAAGTCTGAAGTAAAGAATTGAGTTTCACCTGCCCAATCTAAATTCCACTGAGGGTTAGCATAAGCTAAAAATGATATAGCATCTTTATCGTTATCATCTGTGTGCATACCAGTTGGAGTATAAGGAAAGTATACATTGATATAACTACGGTCTATACGAACATTTTTGTTCTTGTATTTTTTAACTAGACCTTCAAATAGTTTATCTAACCCAGTGCGAGATAATTCTTCTGCTGTTAGGTTACAAATAAATCTACTAAGATCGATTGAGCTTACTGAACTTGCACCATGACCAAAACTGTAGAGACTGTTCTTACAAAAGTTAAACAGAGCTTCTTGGTTACTATAATCAATGGCATTATCTACTACGAATATTTTTTCCGTTTTTGATGTATGACCAAACATATTGAAGTTTTTCCCAAAAAGTTAATTTTATCTCAGTTTTATACGGTTCAGTTGGAAACGGTATTCTGTATGGACTAGAATGTCGTTCGGGTATGTCTCTTAGTTCCTGTCTGTATTTCCTGTAACGCTTTTGCATAATCTTATCCGGAAAATCCGGCATCTGAGTATAATCACTTAGATTCAAAGCTGTATTGCGAGTATTACGAACACCTATCCATGCTACTTGTAGATTATGCGTATCATTTGGATCGTTGCTAAGAGGTTTAGCAAACGTCCTAGTAGATGGATTATATTCATCAAATATTTCTGGCACAGGATCATAATCTGTTACATCATGATAATATACACCAGGTTGACCCAAAGGTGCCACAGGTGCTTCAAATACATATCGCACAATACCAAAAGAAATTTCTGCCCAGGTTCTCATTACCAGTTTATAACTACCCTTCCAGCATTTCCTGCAGCTCCACCAGAACCACCACCGTCAAACCCTACAGTCTGACCACCAAGTCCACCAGTGCCAACTCCCCCAGATCCTCCGTTACCACCAGGACCTGAGTTTCCAAAGTTACCTGAATTAGTATTTGTAGCTCCCTGATTACCAGCTGCACCACCAGCTATTCCAGCTCCACCTACGCCACCTGGTACGGTTGATCCTTTACCAACACCAATCTGAGTTGGTGGTTCGCCAGCTGTAGCTGCAGCTATACTGGATAAACTTCCTACAAAGGTAGTTCCAGCACCACCACCACCAACACCTACTCCAGGCGCAGCTCCACCATCAGATACTTGTACAAAATGACTACTACCACCAATTACATCTACTGTAAAACTTTGTTGTCCAGATCCACCGCCGCCACCACCTGCTGCTCGACCTGAGTTATTATCAAAGCTGTTTCGTGAACCACTACCACCCCCTGCACCACCGCCACCATACAGTACTCCACTAATGGTATTAACACCAGTTGGGACTGTAAAAGTACCTGACACATTAAATGTTTGTGAGCCAGGTCCTGGATAACCATTATGGACTTCTCTCCAAACTCCAGCATCCTTGACATAGACAACAGTAGCCTCTCTCCAAAGACCTGAGATCTTTATATAGGCATTCCAGATGAGTCTAAAGACTGACGAATTTTTAACATGTAACGTCATTGTTAGTCCTTAGGATTTGATAGTTTGATGGCTTCTATTTCTGAAAGGAGTTGATTGAATTTATCTGGTAAACTTTCATTTTTAGATAACGCATCTATTGCAGAAATAATTGCGTCTAGTTGATCGCCTACTGTAGTTCTATTTAAGTATTGATACTTTCGTCTATCTTTATAGGTTCCATTAACAATCCAAGAATTAGTTGAATTGTCCCACTTATAGCTGATACCAAACGGTTCAAGATATAAATCTTTTGGAGGGAAAGAAGGAACTTCTGTTAGACCATCTTTAGGTAAGACTTGTTGTCCAACATAGAATCCGTTTTCATCTACAGCG